>Ga0308412_1001001_pt1 | contig 15148 bp, 3 predicted proteins | sample HotsprottomLayer_FD_202357 | JGI IMG/M metagenome (GOLD analysis project Ga0308412, IMG submission 202357) | Hot spring phototrophic mat microbial communities from Octopus Spring, Yellowstone National Park, Wyoming, United States -... | ecosystem: Environmental > Aquatic > Thermal springs > Hot...
TTGAAGCCCTTATATGACCCGTCTATACCCTCAACAAATCGCCCGTCTTCAGAATGGAGCCGGTCAGCACCGCCATATCGTGGCAATGGCCAAAGCTTGATCTTCTTTGAAGGCTCCAGTGCTTCCGCCTCGGCACCGCTGCTGCACTCGGCCGCCAGCAACGACAGCAATAACGGCAACACAAATACCACTTGCACAACACCCAGGCACTTCATGGCAAAACCCTTCCCTAGTGTATATCCTCACGATAAACCAGGGATGTCTGCAACGCTGCGCACGGCCGGAACCAAATGGAGGGACGCGCTCTGTGGCATCCGCTAGCGATTGGCGCACGGGCACGACGGAGCGTGCCTTCCCAGATCGACCTAAAAAATGCGCGGCACAATGCACCCACGATAGGACATGAGAATCTATTGCTGCCTAGACTGCTCTCGTTGAGGTTGCTTTTGGTTGGCTCGCAGCGTCTTCATGAACCGACGCAGTTCCCGCTCTGATACTTGTGTTTCCTCCGCCGAAAGGTCCCTGAGTTTCGGGTGGTCCTGGAGCATGTTTAATCCTCGAATGTCGATGCGCGTCCCGTTCAGGCTCAACTGCTCCAGACTCTCCATCTGGCGCAGGTGTACCAGGGCTTCGTTGGAAATCTGTGTGTGGCATAGTCTGAGCGCTTTGAGTCTGGGAAGCGCCTTGAGCACAGCTATGCCGTTATCATCTACTTGTGTGTTATGTAGCAGCAACGTATCCAATTTCTTCAGCTTTGCCAGCGAAGCCATTCCCGCCGACGTCACTTTGGTGCCGTCCAACCACAACCATTCCAGCTCGGACAGACCTTCCAAGTGGCGAAGCCCGGCGTCGTCGACCGCGGTGTTCGAAACAAACAAAACCCTAAGCCTCTTCAGGCCCTCCACCCGGCCAAGGGTCACAGAGGTGATCTTGCTGTCGCTCAGGTCCAGATCCTCCAAGTCCTTGAGAAGGTGCAGCTCGGTGAGGGCCTCGTCTCCCAGAAAGGGCGATCGCATCGCGAAGTGCCGCAGAGACGGGAATTCTCGAAGCAATCGCCGCACGCCTTCCGCCGACACACCCGAGCGTTCGACTCCGATAAAGTCTGGAACGTGGCTTCTGAAGGGAGCAAGCAACTCCAGTTGTGCATCGGTAAATCTTTCTCCCTCGATGTGAATGGCCTCCACTTCTTCCTTCTGCCGCGAACCGCAAAGCGGGCAGCAGGCATCTGGGTCCTGTGTGGAGACGGACTTGAGGTAGACCGTTCCTCCCAACTGTTCGATCTGGCGGATGGCACGGTAGTGCTCCCGATTCAAGGGCGTCTTCGAAACCTCCCCCATGATACAGGCCTCCGAAAGCAACAAGGTAACAAAAGATATCAAGCTCATGGTCCACTCCTTTCTGTGGCTTGTAGCCGCAACAGATTGGAACCCTTTCGATGTAGCGAGCCAATTGCGCAAGCTGAAACAAAGACAGGATACAGTAATTTGCCCCATTTGCGACCTGCGGGACACCAGTAATCTGTAGATCGCCACAGGTTTGGCACACGCCGGTAAGCCTCAGCTTTGCAGTCCGGTTAGGGATCACACCTTTGGTCGGGCCGGCGAGCGCCGGCTGACGAAGCTCCCAGTAGCGTCGTCTTCACTTAAACTGCCAATGCGGTTTAATCGGGTCGCCTACTATTCTCAACAGCGTGGCGTACGAAGCAAGAGCATTCGAGGCTTCCATCGTCCCCCCGCTGGCTACGTTAAGCAGCGCCTCGAGCTTCTTGCAAACAACCGCTCCCTGCGCTCTTTTCGCAAGGTCGTCTGCTGTTCTATTCTTTACCAGTGTGTAGAACTTCTCCATTTCGTTCTCGAATTCCTGATACGCGCTGTCGTATTGAGACAATGAAACAACAATGCCCGCCACTGTGAACACCTTAGCCGCTGTCTTGATCCCGAAATGATCGAATAGGTCCATTTGCCTCAAGTATCTCACGTTTTCCACCAGTCGGTTTTGCGATTGTTTCCAGATGTATTTGGTACACACCTTCCTGATATCTCCGCCCTGAATGGCTTTCAAGCGATTTAGTTGTTCGGGGTCGATGCTTCCCAAGGCCGAGGACTTTATCTCGTAAATGACAATCTTACTCTGATCCAATACGTCTCCAAGTTCAGGTTTGTAACCCGGCGCCAAGTAGATCACGTCCACCTCGGTGGCGTGGGTTGTCCCCGCGACTGCATTTTTGCCTATGATTTTCCTGGTTTTATTGTCAACAAGAACCCCTGTCAGCCATTGCGACTTGTTGGCCAGTTTTTGGCGTACGCGCTGGCTGACGGCTTTGCCCCAGGCCCCGCTGTCCGCCGGGTTGGGCGCGGTCCAACCCTCCCTGACTAGTTCGTTAACGGCCTCGTCGACTATCAGCGCTATCGTCTTGTCTGAGCCCTCGGCCAACTTTGCGTAAACTGTGCGAGCTCCTGGTTGTTCAGGATTGTATTGCAGCACCGGCTCGAAGCCGTCCGGCAGTGCGATTACTGTCGCCGACCCTACGACGTCGCTGGGACGTTCGCTGTAAACCGGCGTGTCAACTATAGCGGGGTGCTCCCAGTCGATCGACTTGATTTCCACTAGCGCGCTCACGCCCTCTCCTGGGTCTCCCCACATAATGCCTTCGAAACCGGAGGGGGTACCTGAAATAACCCCAACGTACCGTCCGTCCATTGTGACTGTCACCGACGAACTTCCTTCTGCCCTGTAGATCGACAATGTGTGGAATTGCCCGTCCAATAGCGATTCTGCTAAAGGCAACTCGGTTCGTGTGCCATCTTCGTAGGAAATCGCGCGGTCCGGCAAGAGGCCCACGTACCACGAGCGAGCGCCATCACCCAACAAAACCACCCAGGCGCCATTCTCCCCATTTGCTTCATCCCATTCCAGGATTCTGAATTCGGCATTCAACAGCAGCTCGGCGTTGGACACCCAAACGCTGGGATCGTCGATGCTAGCCGTATAGGCGAGGTCTGGCCCCCGGGTATCCACGCTCAGGATGCCGGTATCCAAATCGGCAAAAACTAGGGCAGTCGGCGACGCGGTAACATTCCACACACGAGGCCCTGCATTGGGGTCGTCTGGGTTAAAGAACCCAGCGTATCGATATTGACGCAGAATGTCGTATCGAATTTCCACAGGCTGGTTCGAAACAAGAACGGGAAGCTCTGCTTGCCTGATTATAATGACTGGGCTTGTAGTGACGTGGTATTCGCCATTCCGCTGCAAGGCCAGTTCGTGTCCGGCAACTCGAACCAGGTTGATATTGTTTCTCGGGTCATAGACACGAATCGAGTATTGTTGTAGCCAGTCGTTGAATAGCGGCTCTCCGCTGATGTCGTCGTATTTCGGCAAACGAGATGCAATAAATGAATATGTTTGGAACCCGGATTCTCCCTCCACCCCACTGTGGGCGAAGACCTCGATGCGCGTACAGGTAACGCGCACACGGTCGTTTGCTACAACCCCCTCTGGCAACCCGCCGCCCGAAATGCTAATAGTAATCGCTTCTCCCCCGCTTACCACGCTGTGTCGAACCGCCTCCACGAATAAGGTATTGACACCGGGAGAAAAGCCAAGTTGCTGGGCCGTATACACCCCGCTGCGCACAAAATCTCCGCCATCGTCCGCCGAGGCCGGGTTGCGCGGCTCCCAGCTATCTCGCTTCCAGATTCGGAGGGTGCCGTCAATAGGCCGCGGCAGGTACCCTACGGAAAAATCCCCTAGTGAGCAGGAGGCTGGATCGGAATTCGGATAGTCGATATGCACAAATAGGCTTTCCAAGTCAAGACAAGGGGAAAGGGTCACATGCAGCGGGACAAATGTTGTGCCGGGAGAAACATCGTCCTCATCGATTCCCTGGAGCCAATCGAAACCATCAGCCCAATCCAATAGGCCATCGTTGTCAGTGTCGAAGTCCGAGACCAGTATGATCTTTCCAGGATAACGGTCGTCTCCCAAAACATCTTCAACCCATTCGTCAGAGATGTCTATCACGCCGTCGTTGTTGCTGTCGATGGCGACATCGACCAGGTGGTCGTAGTCGCGTATCGTCACCAGGGCGGCGGAGCGGCCGGTGGAGGCGCCGCCGCCGGTAGTGCCCGTCAGGTACACGGCAAAGTCCTCGTCCTCCTCGGCGTAGCAGTCGTCCAGAATCGTAACCTCGATCGTCTTCGGCGTCGTCTCGTAAGGCGCGAAGACCACCGTCCCGCCGGCCGAGCGGTAATCCTCATCGGCCGTGGCCAGGGCGCGCGAACTCCACCACGCCTGTTGCGTCTGCCAGGTGACCGTGACTTCCTCCTGGCATGGCTGGCTGAGCGACACCGTGAACGTCAGCGTCAGGCTACCGCCCTGTGGCTCGCTGCACTGCTGGTCGTCCGAGATGTTCACCTGCGGCGGCGGATCGTCATCGTAGATGGTGCACACGGCCCAGGTATCGCCGGGCGAACAGTTCTGGAACCCCCAAAGTTCGACGAAGAACTGCTCCGGCTCGGGTTCGTAAACCGGATCGTTGTTCACAGGGATTTCCACCCACAGCCAGGGGTCCCATTGCGGCAGGAAGTGCAGTTGCCCGCTGCCGCCGGAATAGTCGTACTGGTCGGCCGTGCCCGGCCAGGTCCGCCAGTCGACCAGCACCTCTCTGCCGCTGGGGGCCGACAGCGCCACCAGCAGCGAAGCCGTGGGACTGTAGCCGGAGTTCTCGCCCTCGTTCACGGTGTCGTCGTAGATGCTCACCACAGGTTCCGCGTCGTCGTCGATGATGGGTATGCACAGTGAGGAAGGAGCTGAGAAATAGCCCCCGTCGTTAAGAACCAGCCAGAAGTGCTCGTCGTCCTCGTCCAGATAGTCGTAGACAGTGTACAACCAAAGCCATTCAATCGAAGAACCGGCCGGGATGAGCACCGTGCCTTCGCTGTGATAATAATCCGAGGCATCGGCCGTCCCGGGGGCGGTCTGGAACTGGATGGCAACGTCGTAATCGACCGAGTGCGACAGCTCAAATACCACGATCGCCGACTGGCCCTCGGTGACTGGGCTAGAAGACTCTAATAAATATACAGACACGGTGGGCGTTTGCACTGAAAGCATCCCCATCTGTCCCCCGTCGCCCAAGGAGGCCTGTCCCTGGGAGGTCTTGAGTCCTGTCGGCCGGACGGCGGGAAACTGGGAGCCCTCGGGCTTGTCGGTGAAGCTGGCCGTGCCGGCCGACTTGTCCAGTTGCGCGTTCTGCGGATCGGACAAGACTACCGAGAAGCTTCCCCCCGCGGTGTTCTCGGCCGTTGGCAACGTGGGCACAGCAACGCGCGCCGCCACTTCGCCCGGCTGGAAGGTCAGCATCCCCCACACCGGCTCGAACTGACCCATGGCGGCCGGCGTGTCGGCCACGGTTGCGTATTGGACCGAAACCGGTTCGCGGTAGGGGTTGGAGAGGATGACGAAGAACGTGGCGGTTTCGCCCGGCTGCACCTGCACGTTGCTGATATTGATCTTCGGCAGGCTGTCGTTGTCGATGATTACGCCCGTGCCCCCGCCGTCGGCGATCCGCGCCCCGCGCGGCTTGTGCAAGACCAACCAGAAATGCTCGTCGCCCTCTTGGCAGTCGTCGTCTGCCGTGGGCACGCTGATCGTCTGCACCGTCTGTCCCGGGGCGAAGCTCACCTGCCCGCGGAGCTTTTGATAATCGCCCGATTCGGCTGTGGCCGTCCCGTCGGCCACCAGGTAAGCAACCTGCACCGTCTCAGCCGCTGGCGCCGAGAGGCTCACCGTGAACACCAGAGCGTGGCCCTCGGTGGCCGTAGCGTCGCTGACCCGCACAAACAGCGGCGGGGCCGCTGGTTGGGCTGGGCGGTCTTCCACAGCAGGCAGAAGGCTGGCGCCCGCTTCGCCCCCTGCCAACCCATCGGCAATCGGCACGAACGCCTCGCCAGCGGCCAGCGGCGCCAGCGGCTGAGCGTCCGAGAAGCTGCTGGGGAGGCTCTCGTCCTCGACCTTCCGCCGCAGGAACGCCAGAAGTTGCGCCTGGCTGTCCAGCGGATCGTCCGTCGTGCCGTAACAGAGCAACACCCGCGGCTCCAGAACCTCCAGACGGAACTGCCGCCGGTAACGACCTATTGACGTTCGCAATATGTGGCGCCACGGATCACTAGAAACTAGAAATACGTTGCATCACCCGGTCGCTACCTTTCGCGAAGATCAACAGGTCGACTTCACAGCGGCGTTTCGCCGAGCCGACGCCCAGGGCCGATTTTACAAAGCCCTCGGCAGATTGCAGCGACGAAACAAATCTCCGCCAACGCGACAACGACTTGAAGATGGCCAGCCCTCCGGTACTTGATTGGTGCTGCCAAGCAAGGGCCACGGCCTTGCAGCCTTGCCCCACAGTCGCCGAACACAGAAGCCGGATCGTGCTGGCCAAATGACAAGCGGTTCGGTGACTTGAATCCTCACCGTGGCCACGCCAGATAGTGAACCCGTAGGGGCATAAAAGTCAACCCATAAAAAGAAGGGTACGCATACCCACCGCCTGGCGCTGCCGACCGTCATCGCCGCTGGCCGGCTGGCCATCGCGGCTGTTCCGCACAGCCGGGGAGCCGACGTGGCTGCTGAACTCACTGTCGCTTCGGCTGGGCACGCAGCAGGTAGCTGCCGTCTTCCTGCGAGAGCCACTGGCGACGTTCCTCGGAAAACTGCTTCTCCTCGAGGAACTCCATCACCTTACGCAGCGGAAGCGTCCCCTTTTCCGGCCAAAGGTAGCACCCTTCCAACTCCGGCGACAGACGAACCTCTCACCGCTGCGGCCGCGTTAGTTGCGATTTAGTCGATGCCCGTCCGATCACTAGTGTCAATCTGGCCACGGCGGAGCGCGGTCGTAGGGGGGCCAGTGCTGTACACGGCCACGATGCACCGAGGCCTTCCGCGGCGTCGTCCCCAAGGCGCGCATCGTGGGCAAGCCATACGCCGTAGAAATCTTGCCATCCTGGGTGCCAATGGAAGCAGCTTGCCTGCTGGCCGCCCGAATTGTCTATCAGTGCCTCCTCCGCTATAACTGCCATCGCGGCAGCCAGGGCCGCGGGTTCCAATGGATTGTGGTGTGCGAAGCACTTCCGCACGCCTTCGGCCTGTCCGCAATCGCCGGGTGGATGCTCTACAGGCTCGCAACCCGGCGGCGGGCTGCGTGGCCGGCCGGTGGGAAGACATCGGCGCCGCAATGCCGCCGTCGACCGTTGAAGTGCCTTCGCCCGGCAGAAAGACGACGCTTGGACCGCATTATTGATTTTCGCCAAAAGGTAGCGACCGGCTGATATAGCGTTTTCCTAGGAGGCCGTATCACCACGTATTGAGAATGTCAATAGTGTGTTCACACTACTCGGCCATTTTTTAAGGGTCGTGAATGATGGCTGGATCGGATGTGAAATCGGCGACTGATTGTGCAACCGGCGTTGGACCGCCGCGCGTGGGCATGCTGGCCATCGTGCGTAAACGGCGTGCGATCATCAGTGAGGTGAGGGAATTCGACGGCGACCGAGGGCGGATGCATCTGGTGCGTCTGGATTACAAGGACGACTGGCGGCCGCCGTTCGAGGAAGTCATCTGGGAACTGGAACCGGCGCGGTTGTTGTTGCCGCCCGGCGAACTGCCGCGCGCCTCGGACGTACCGATGCCCGGGGAAGATTTCGACGCCCTGGTTCGTGCCGCTCGGTGGTCGGCCATTACGCCCTACCTCGACCCGGGTGCCGCCGGACCGGTGGAGCGGCTGCCGGTCTGTTCGCCTTTCCACGGCGCGGTGGAAATCGACGACTACCAGCTCGTCCCCTTGCTCAAGGCGATGCGCATGCCGCGCGTGAATCTCTTCCTGGCCGACGACGTGGGTTTGGGCAAGACAATAGAGGCCGGGCTGATACTGTCCGAGTTGCTCATCCGGCGCCGAGTGAATCGCATCGTCATCCTTACGCCGGCGTCATTGTGCATCCAGTGGCGCGACGAGATGTGGTCCAAGTTCTCCTTGCCTTTCGAGATCATCGACCGCAACACTACTGTTCGCTTGAGACGTTCCTTTGGCATCGACACCAACCCCTGGCGGTGCTGTACTCGTATCATCGCCTCATATCATTACCTGCGGCAGCCCGACGTCCTCGAGCAGTTCCTCACCGCCTGCAAGGTTCCCGAGGGATCGCCTCGTTTGCCGTGGGACTTGTTGATCGTCGACGAGGTCCACAACCTTATGCCTTCGCCGTTTGGTGAGGACAGCCAGTTATGCCGCATGCTGCGTCTGGTGGCTCCGCAATTCGAGCATCGGTTGTTCCTCACGGCCACGCCTCACAACGGACACACGCGCTCGTTCACCGGGTTGTTAGAAATGCTGGATCCAGTGCGTTTCAGCCGCACCGACGAGTTGCGTCCTGCCGAGCGGGAACGGATTCGGCAAGTGGTCATTCGCCGTCTGAAGCGGGAGATCAACGCCCGCACCACGCCGCCCCGATTCTGCCACCGCATGCAGCCGCAGGCGATCGTGCTCAGCTTTTCGCACGAGGAGCGGCAACTGATCAGGGCGTTCGAGGCGCTGCGTGCCAAGGTGCGCGGTTTGCTTGCGGGGCAGTCGGGCAGCCGTCGTCTGGCCGGTCGGTTCGCCATCGAGGTGCTGGGCAAGCGGATGCTCAGCGGTCCTGTGGCTTTCCTGGAGTCTTGGCGGCGGTGCAAGATGGGACTGGCCGAGGAAGAGCCGGCCGAGGACAAGGACGTGCTGGCCGCGCGCCAGGCCGTGCAGGAGGAGACAGCCGACGACCGGGAGGCCGAGCAGCGCGGGGCCACAGCGGCGACGATCATCGGCGCGTGGCTCAAACCGATGATCGAAGGCGTCAGAGAGGAAATCGCCCTGCTGGACCGCGCCGCCCAGGCGTTGGGCATCGACTTGGGGGCCGATGTCGTCGCGCAGGACCCAATTTCGGACGCCCGCCTCGACGCCCTGTGCGCTCTGGTCGAGCGGCTGCTTGGCACGGGCGGTTCGTGGCGCGACGACGAGCGGCTGGTGGTGTTCACCGAGTACAAGACGACGCTCGACTACCTGCTTCGTCGTTTGCGGCAGAGGTACGTCGGTCATGAGGAACGATTCCTGTGCCTGTACGGGGGCATGGAGGACTTGCAGCGCGAGATGATCAAGGAGGCCTTCAACGATCCTGCCAGTGGGGTTCGAGTGCTGCTGGCCACCGACGCGGCGGCCGAGGGCCTGAACCTCCAGAGCACGGCCCGGTATCTGCTGCACTTCGATTGCCCGTGGAACCCCGCTCGCTTGGAGCAGCGCAACGGTCGGCTGGACCGTCACGGGCAGGCCCGCGATGTGCACGTATTCCACTTCGCCAGCCAAGAGGACGCGGATCTGAAGTTCCTGGCGTACCTGATCACCAAGGTGGACCAGATTCGCGAGGACTTGGGCGCCACCGGGGAACTGTTCGACGAGGCCACGCACCGTCGTCTTATCCAGGGGGAAGATGTGGCGGAGGTGCAACGCGCGCTGGAGGGGCAGATCGCGCAGGTCAAGCAGCTCGCCTCGATCGACGCCGACGTCACCGTGTCCGAGGACCCGGCCACCGGCCGGTCCAATCTGCGCGACAAGCTGGAGGCCTTGGCGGCGGAGCTGGACTTCGACCCGCTGGCCGGCCAGCAGACGCTAGAGGCGGCGCTGGCGGTTGGGGCGGGCCGTCCGCAACTGACGCACAGCGACGACCGGCGCCGTTTCGCCCTGGTCAATCCCGACTTGCCCGGCTGGAAGGACGTCATCGATCAGACCATCCGCAAACAAACCGACCGCGGAATTCTTGGCCCGGTGCCAAGTTTGTCGTTCAGCGTAGAGCCGTTTCTGGAGCAGGTCGGGCCGCGGCGCGTTTTCCGGCCGCGCTCGGATGTGCTGATGCTGCACCTGGGCCATCCGATGGTGCAGCGCGCCCTGACTTGCCTGGCCCGCCGGCGCTTTCCCGGCCCAGGGGCCGTGTCGCGCTGGACGGTGCGTTTGGACGACCAGGTGCCGCCCGACGCCGAGGCCTTGATCCTGTTGCACGTCGAGGAACTGGCGGTGAACCAACTGCGCGAGACGTTCCATCACTGGGTGCGCACGGTGCGGATTCCGGTGGTGCAGGGGCGGCTCGGCCCACGGCTTCCACACGTGCCGGCCAAGGAACTTCGCACGGGGCGGCCGTGTACCGACCCGGAACTGATCCACGCCGCCCGAAGGCTGCTGGACGACCTGGAGCCGGAACTACGACAACTGGTGGGACAGTTGCGCAGCGAGCTTACCGATCGTTTGCAGGCCCAGCTCATGGCCGACGGCCAGGCGGCGCGCGCAGAAGAGGAGCGGCGTTATCAGAGCCGTCTAGGGGAGATTTCCACGCTGATCGCCGAGAACACCATCGCCCGGCTGGAGCGAGAAATCGACAAACTGAAACAGCAGCGCAGCCAGGGCAGGTTGTTTGCCGAGGAGTCTGACTACGACCGACTGGATCGCAACATCCAGGCCAAGCAGGAAGAACTCCAGCGCCGCCAACAGCACTACGAGGAAGTCCGCCAGCAACTGGCCCAAGAGCGCGAGCGTATCGTCAAGTTCGTTCTTCCCCGACGTTATGCCCTTGTGGGCCAGGCCCAGGTGTTTCCCGTGGCCGTCGAGGTCCGTTTGCCGATGACGGCGGGAGGGGGCAGCAATGAACGCTGATCATCAACAGTGGTGGAGCAACCTTCGACACGGTGGGCTGCTGCTGGACGTGCAGCGTCTGACGGACCTTGTGCCCTTTTTGCCCGAACCGCTCCCTGCGCATCAGGCCGACCGGCTGCGCCGCGAGATACTGGCTTTCCAGGACGACCCGGACCAGCGGCGCGCTCGCCTGGTGTCTTACGTGTTGGGCCAGGTGTGCGGTTTCGACCCGCAGGGGGGAAGGTGGCTTCGGGGGAGCAGCGTTCCGGCCTGTTGGACGCGACACGCGCTTACCGGCGAGGCCATCCGGCCCAACCACCTGTGGCTCGGCCCCAACGGCGCGACCCTGCCGGTGTTCATCGACGACCAGCCGCGTCTGGGCGTGGGCCGCGGCAGGCGGACTATCTCCCAGGTGCTCCATTGGTTGCGCCGCGGCGGCGAGCAACTGGCCCTGCTCACCAACGGGTGGCAATGGCGGATCGTTTTTGCCGGGCTGGATTACGATGCCTTCTGTCAATGGGACGTCCAGCAATGGTTCCGCGAGGGCGACGCTGCGCCGGAGCTGGACGGCCTGCGTGCCCTGCTGGCCCCGCGGCTGTGGACGCCGCCGCAGCAGGGCAAACCCTGTCCGCTTCTGGCGGCCGTCAACGACAGCCGCAAGGGCCAGGCCGAACTGTCGCAACTGCTCGGCGAGCGCGTCCGCCAGGCTGTGGAACTGTTGATCGAAGGGCACGCGCAGGCGCTCAACAGGCTGCACAGCCCGCTCAGTCCCAGCGACATCTACCGCGCCGCGGTGCGCATGGTGATGCGCCTGGTGGTGATCCTGTTTGCCGAGAGCCGTCCCGGACTGCTGCCCCACGACAACCCCATCTATCACGACGCCTACAGCCTGGGCGGTCTGCGCGAGCAACTGGAGCGCAGCGGCCGCGACCGGCTGGCCAACTCCTTTTGGGCTTATCCGCGGATGCTGGCTCTGATGCGGCTGATCTACGAGGGTTGCAGCCACGAGGCCATGCCGGTGCCCGCCTACGACGGCGACCTGTTCCGTCCCGGCGATCCCCACGACGCCGACGGCATGCAGCGGGCGCTGCACCTGATGGAGACCGCCTGCTTCCAGTACGACATCCTCAGCGACCGTCAGGTGCTGGAGATACTCAACCTCCTTTCGCGCACGCAGATGCGCATTCGCCAGGGCCGTGCCGCTGCGTGGGTGGCGGCTCCGGTGGACTTTTCCAGTCTGGACAGCGAGTACATCGGCATCCTATACGAGGGGCTGTTGGACTTCCAGTTGCGCTGTGCCGCGCCGGACGAACCGATTGTCTTCCTGGCCGTGGGCGACCAGCCCGCCTTGCCCCTGGCCACGCTGGAGGCGATGGACGACTCGTCGATCAAGAACCTGTTCGAGAAACTCAAAAAACAGGCCAGTGCGGACCTGCCCGGCGACGAGGACTCGGCCGAAGACCAATCCGATGCCGACGAACAACCAGAATCGATCGACCAGCAGGCCGAACAGCAAGAAACCGCCGCCTTTGAAGAAGACCGGCCGATGGTGGCGGCAGACGTGGCTCAGTCTGCCGGGCCCGAGGCGGTTTCCACAGCCGACCGCTGCTATACTTTCCAGGCCCGGGCCGAGTCCTGGGCGCGGCGCGCCTGCCAGGCGGCCGGTCTTGTCGAGCGTCCTCGGGGGCGCCCCACCCCCGAGCGCCAGATGCACTTCCAGCAGCAACTGGACGCCGCGGCCCGCCGCCTGATCAGCAAGGTGGTCTTGCCCGGCCAGTGGTATCTGGTCCGCTGGGGCGGCACGCGGAAAGGCTCTGGCTCGTTCTACACCCGGCCCCAACTGGCCATCCCCACCGCTCATCGCACGTTGTTTCCGCTGGCCTACCAGCCGCCGACCGGACCGGACGGCCAGCCGAATCCCGACGCCCCGGCGGACCAGTGGACCCCCAAGACTCCCGAGCAAATCCTCGCCCTGAAGGTCTGCGATCCGGCCTGCGGTTCCGGCTCGTTCCTGCTGGCCGCTTTGCGCTTCTTGACCAATGCCTTGTACGATTCGCTGATCTACCACGGGCGGATCGGCGCGCACGGGGGCCGGGCGGTCATCGACCTGATCCGCGACGAGCAAACTCAGCACACCCTGGCCAGCGAAGCGCTCCCCTGCCCGCCCGACGACGAACATTTCGAACCCCGCACCAAGGCCCTCCTGCGCCGCTACGTCGTCGAACGCTGCATCTACGGTGTGGACCTCGATCCGCTGGCAGTCGAACTAGCCCGCCTCTCTCTGTGGATCGAAACCCTCGATCCACATCTGCCCATGACCTTTCTGGACCACAAGATCAAGGTGGGCAATTCCCTGGTGGGAACCTGGTTCGACCAGTTCCTCCACTACCCGGTGATGGCCTGGATGCGCGAAGCCGGCGACGCCAACCACACCAACGGGGTCAATTTCGGCCCCGGGCAGTTCTCCCGCGACATCACCCAGCGCCTGACGGCCGTCAAACAGGAACTGCTGGCCTTGATTGACGGCAGCCGGTTCCCCCAGGTCTATCCTGTGGACCTGACCACCGTCCGCACCGGCCACGACGCCGCCGAGCGGGCCTTGCGCGAAATCCACGAACTGGGCGTCGCCCAGGTCGCCCAGCGACGCCAGCGTTACCTGGCACTGCGCGCCAGCCCCGACTTCCATCGCCTCAAGGACGCCTTCGACCTCTGGTGCGCCATCTGGTTCTGGCCCCCCGAGCAAATCGAGCTCTGCCCCTTGCCACAGGACTTCGCCGCCGCAAACATCTCGCAGGAAGCCTGGCTCGTCGTCAGGCAACTGGCCGCCAGACACCGCTTCTTCCACTGGGAACTGGAGTTCCCCGACGTCTTCAACGCCGCCTGTGGCGGCTTCGACGCCGTGCTGGGAAACCCGCCCTGGAACATCGCTAAACCCAACAGCAAGGAGTTCTTCTCCGCCTTCGATCCCCTGTACCGCTCCTACGGCAAGCAGGAGGCCATCCGCCGGCAAACCGAATACTTCCGCGGCGACGCCCAGATCGAGCGACAGTGGCTCGATTACTCCGCCTACTTCAAGGCCATGAGCAACTGGGTCAAGTATGCGGGCTTTCCCTTCGGCGACCGGGTGAGCCAGGACAGCCAGGGCCGCAAAACGCACGACTTCAACCTCGGCGACCGCGGACGCAGCAGTTTCCAATCCTCCCAACTCCGTCACGAACGGTGGCGGGCCAAACGCGAACAGTCCACCGGATATGCCGACGCCCAGCACCCATTCCGCCATCAAGGCGAAGGCAAGCCGTACACCTACAAGATGTTCCTGGAACAGGCCCACGCCCTGCTGCGCGACGGTGGGCGGATGGGCCTGCTTGTCCCCTCGGGACTGTATAGCGATTACGGCTCGAAGGCCCTGCGGGAACTGTTCCTCGATCGCTGCCGCTGGGAATGGCTCTTCGGATTCGAAAACCGCGAGAAAATCTTTGATATCGACTCGCGCTTCAAGTTCAACCCTGTGGTGATCGAAAAGGGAGGCCAGACGCAGGCCATCCGCACCGCCTTCATGCGGCGGCGCCTGGCCGACTGGGAGCAGGCCGAGGAACTGGCCACCCCCTATCCCCGCCAGCGCGTCCGCCAGTTCAGCCCCAACAGCCTGGCCCTGCTGGAAATCCAGTCCCAGCGCGACCTGGAGGTCCTCACCAAAATATACTCCAACTCGGTGCTGCTGGGCGAACAGTCGGAGCACGGCTGGGGAATCAAGTATGCCAGGGAATTCGATATGACCAACGATTCCCACCTGTTCCCGCCGCGCACCACGTGGGAACAGTGGGGCTACCGGCCCGACGAGTACAGCCGCTGGATCAAAGGTCCTTGGAAGCCCATCGACGAGCTTTGGAAGCTGCTGGGCGTTGACCCTGCGCGTCCGCAGTCCGCAGAGATCGAGCTGGAGGACTGGCTGTTCGACGCCAGCGCTACAGCCGAGGAGCGTGCCCGGCGCTTTCGCCGCCTTCACGGGCACACCTTGCGCCCCGGCGACGTGGCCCGAAGCGACTGGCGCCTGCGCTGCGCCCAGCCGCCATACGATGCGTTGCCCATCCCGCGGGCCGACATCCCCCCGGGGATCATCCTGTCGCGCCAGGCCGACGCCTGGATTCGGGAAGACGAAATCCCCATCGTCACCTTCACCGACGCCCAGGGCCGACCGCTGAAAATCAAACGCACCGCCCCGGACGGCAAAAAGCAACAAGTCGAAGTCCGCGGCCCCGCCATCGCCCTGCCGCTGTACCAGGGCATGATGATCTGGCAGTTGGATCCCGCTTTCAGTGGTTATGAGCGCGGACCCGGCAACCGTGCCCGATGGACACGCTTGCCCTGGGAGCGCAAGATAATTCAGCCCCGGTTCCTTTTAGCTTCGGCCTTGTTCAATGCGCCGCCTACCGAGACCGACCG
>Ga0308412_1001004_pt1 | contig 15131 bp, 12 predicted proteins | sample HotsprottomLayer_FD_202357 | JGI IMG/M metagenome (GOLD analysis project Ga0308412, IMG submission 202357) | Hot spring phototrophic mat microbial communities from Octopus Spring, Yellowstone National Park, Wyoming, United States -... | ecosystem: Environmental > Aquatic > Thermal springs > Hot...
GGCGAGGGTCACTTCCCCGCCCCGCACCCGGTGGCCGCCCCCTCCCACCAGCGCGACCGGTGAGGTGGTGTGGTGCGGGGCCCGGAACGGTGGCCGGCGCAGCAACCGGTCGGGCGGCACGGCGGCGAGGACGGAGTGAATGCGGGTCACCTCCGCGGCGGCGTCGTCGTCGAGGTCGGGCAGGATCCCCGGGATCCGGCGCGCCAGCATCGTCTTGCCGGCCCCGGGTGGGCCGGAGAGGAGCAGGTGGTGGCGGCCGGCCGCGGCCACCGCGAGGGCGGTGCGGGCGGTGTCGAGGCCCCGGACGTCGGCGAGGTCGAGCGGTTCGGCGCCGTCGGGTGCTCCGCCGGGGGGCCCGGACCCGGCCCCCGGCGACTCGGGTTCGGGCCAGGGCTCCTCGCCCTTCAGGCACGCCCGCAGGCGGGTGAGGCGGTCGAGGGGATGGACCCGGATGCCGCCGACGAGGTGGGCCTCCGGCGCTCCCTCGGCGGGGATGACGGCGCGCTCGCAGCCGACGCGCCGCAGCGCCTCGAGCAGGACGAGGATCCCGGGCACCCGCCGGATGCTGCCGTCGAGGCCGAGCTCACCCAGGACGCCCATCCCGTCGGTGCAGCCGTCGGGGAGGTCCCCGGCGGCGAGCATGATCCCGAGCGCGATCGCCAGTTCGAGGCCGGCGCCCGCCTTGCGCACCGCCGCCGGCGCGAAGTTCGTCGTGATCCGCCGTGACGGCCAGGCGCACTCCGACGACAGCAGCGCGGCCCGCACACGCTCGCGTGATTCGCGCCCGGACGCATCGGGGAGGCCGACCACGTGGTAGCCCGGGAGACCCGACGCGACGTGCACCTCCACCCGTACCGGGTGGCCCTCGACTCCGACCAGCGTGGCCGACCAGATCGCCGCCAGCATGGCACCTCCCTTGCCTCGTGGGCCCGGGCATCCGCACCCGGACCGGGAATGCAGCGACCCACCTCGCGGTGGGTGGGGAGGGCCGACCGCTCGCACAGGGCGGCGCCGCGGCGACCTCGACGGCGACCACACCGTACCGGCACCCTGTGACGTCCGGTCTCGCACCGACCCGGCGCAAGGCCCGGGCCGTGGTGTCGCCCACGTCGAGGGAACCGGGGAGACGGTGCACCGGGCGCGGTAGCCTCACCCGGTGCGCTGGGACGTCGAGGGGTTCGTGGCCTCGCTCAGCTGGGCCAGTCCCCACACCGTCGACGCCTACCGGCGTGACGTGACCCAACTCGTCGCCTGGGCGGAACGTGGCGCAGCCGGCGGGCCGGCGGAGCTCGACGCCCGGGTGTTGCGGCGCTACCTCGCCTACCTGCAGACCCTGGGCCGCTCGCCACGCACCGTGGCCCGCAAGGCCGCCGCGGTGCGGGCCTACCTCCGGTACCTGCAGCGGCGCGGGGTCGTGGGCATCGATCCGGCCCGGCGGTTGCGGGCACCCGCGGGTCGGGCCCGCCTCCCCCGAGTGCCCAGGCGCGAGGAGGCCGTCACCCTCTGCGAGCAGGCGGCGCCGGCGCCGGATGCCGTAGCGCCCGGGAGCGTGGCCCGGGCGGTGGCGCTCCGGGACGCGGCCGTGCTCGAGCTCCTCTACGGCACCGGCCTGCGGGTCTCCGAGTGCGCCGGGCTGCGCATGGGTGATTGGGACCGCCGCCGTCGGCTGCTCACCGTGCTCGGCAAGGGTGCCCGGGTCCGTCGCGTCCCGGTGGGCGAGCCGGCCGCCGCCGCGCTCGATGCGTGGTTGGGCGAAGGTCGAGGACGCCTGGCCGGGCCCGACGCACCGCCGGAGGTGATCTTCCTGAACCGGCGAGGGCGGCCGCTCGGTCCCCGTGACGTCCGCCGCATCGTGGCGGGCCACCCGTTGCCCGACGGGCGGCGGCTGCACCCGCACCTGCTCCGGCACGCCTACGCTACGCATCTGCTCGAGGGCGGTGCCGACCTCCGTTCCGTCCAGGAGCTCCTGGGCCACGCGAACCTGACGACGACACAGATCTACACCCACCTCACCCGCGAGCGCCTCCGGGCGGTCTACGAGACGACGCATCCCCGTGCCTGACGCCCCCGAACCCCGTGATGACGCCGAGCTCATCGCCGGGCTCTGGCGCGACTACAAGGAGGGCGGTTCGCAGGAGGCCCGGGACCGCCTCATCCTTCACTACTCCCCGCTGGTGAAGTTCGTGGCGTCCCGGGTCGCGGCCGGCCTGCCGCACAGCATCGACAGCCAGGATCTCGCCCAGTACGGGATCTTCGGGCTCATCGACGCGATCGACAAGTTCGAACCCGAGCGCGGGTTCAAGTTCGAGACCTACGCGATCAGTCGGATCAAGGGGGCGATCATCGACGAGCTCCGCACCGTGGACTGGGTGCCACGGTCGGTGCGGGCGAAAGCACGGGAGATCGAGCGTGCGTACTCGAAGCTGGAGAACGAGCTGAAGCGCACACCCACCGATCCCGAGGTCGCGGCCGAGCTGGGCATCGACACCGAGGAGCTCGCGCGCACGTTGTCACAGATCTCCTTCGTCGGCGTCGTCGCCCTCGATGAGATCGTGACCTCCGAACGGGGTGGGCTGACGACGGTGGGGGACACCGTGGCCGACCGCCTGCACGACCCGGTCACCGCCTTCGAGATCGACGAGATGAAACACGTCCTCGCCGACGCGATCAACCGGATGCCGGACCGGGAGCGGCTCGTGCTCACCCTCTACTACTACGAAGGGCTCACCCTCGCCGAGATCGGCGAGGTGCTCGGGGTCACCGAGAGCCGCGTGTGCCAGATCCACACGAAGGCCATCCTCCAGCTCCGTTCCCGCCTCGTCGAGCCGGCCAGTCCCTGAGCCGGCGCGACCGGCGGCCCCCGTCCGGGCGGTGACGGCACGGTCGGGGGTTGGCGGGAGTCACACCCGCGCCTACCATGAGGGCCGCCGGTGCCACGGGCGTCCGCCCGATCCGGCCCGCGGCTTGCGCGAGGCTTCCCCACGAGGCTTCCCCACGAGGCTTCCCCGGTCCGCCCGCGCGCCCCGGCGATCTGGCCGCCGGGGCAGGTGTTCCGGGGGTCGCCCATGTGTCGTCCGTCCCGGGCCGTCGTGCCCGTGCCGCTCCCGCCCTCCCGCCGACCGGCGCCGCCGTACCGACGCGTGACGCGATCATCGTCGGCGGCGCTGGCCGTCGCGGTCGTCGTCGCTGTCCTCGCCGGGGCGCTGCCCGGTCCGGCCGCCGCGACCGGTCCCGGGGTGCCTTCCGCGCCGGCACCGGCGTGGGTGCGGCCGGTTCCGGGCCGCGTCCTGCGCCCGTTCCGTGCCCCGGCCCACCGGTTCGGGCCCGGGCACCGCGGCGTCGACCTCGCCACGCCTCCCGGCGGCCCCGTGGTCGCGGCCGGTGCCGGCACCGTGACCTTCGCCGGGCACGTCGCCGGGCACGCGCACGTCGTCGTCGCGCACCGGGGTGGGCTGCGCACGACCTACGCGTTCCTCGACGCCATCGACACCCGGACCGGTGCCCGCGTCGAGGCCGGGACGCCGGTGGGGCGCGCCGGCGGGGACCGCTCCGCGGCGGCCGGGCACGCAGGCGCGTTGCACTTCGCCCTCCGGGTGGGCGACACCTACGTGGACCCCATGCGGCTCTTCGGGGCCGGGATCCGCGTGCGGATCCGGTCGGACCGGGGCCCGGGCCCGGTCGCCGACCCGGCCCGGGAGCGGCGGTCGCTGCGCGAGGTGCTGCGGCTCGACGCCATCGGCGAGGCGGTGCGTCGGGGGGCCGGGATGGTCACGGCGGCCGACGAAGCGGCCCGGGGCGCGCTGGTGGCCGTCGGGCGTGGTGTCGCCGGTGCGGCGCAGCGCGGGATCGCCGCGACGGCGCCGGTCGTGGACGCGACCGTGCGGGCCGCCCCGTCGATCCGGCTGGCCGCGGCGGCCTGGGAGGTGCTCCAACGGCTTGCCGGTGCGCTCACCCGCTGGGGTCGGTGCCGTGGCGTGTCCCCGCCGGTCGGTCCGCCCGGGTCGGGGCATCGGGTGCTCGCGGTGGCCGGGCTGGACAGCTCGACCGACCCGCGCACCGGTGCCACCATGCCGTTGGCGGCGGCTGCGCTCGGCTACGAGCCCGACGAGATCCACTGGTTCTCCTACCTCGCGCCGGGCCGGGCCTACCGGCGCCGTCACACCTGGGGCGGACTGGTCCGCGCCGCCCGGCGCCTCGGTGCGCACCTGCGGGCCCTGCAGCGCGCCGAGCCCGGGCGCGAGGTCGATCTCGTCGCACACTCCCAGGGCGGCGTCGTGGTGGCCGTGTACCTCGCCCTCCTCTACGACCCGGCCGATCCCGCGCTCCCGCCGCTGGGGCCGGTGGTGACGCTCGCCTCGCCCCACCGGGGGGTGCCACTCGCCGGCCTCGTCGCCGAGCTGCGTCGCACGCCCACCGGCCGGGCGCTCCTGGCCGCCGCCGACCGCCACCGGCCCGGTGGCGTGCCGCTCGCCCGGGCACGGGTGCTCGAGCAGCTGGCGGAGGAGTCCCCGCTGCTGCGGCGGGTCTGGCGGGCCGGGCTGCCGCAGCAGGTCGAGGTCACGTCCTTCGCCGGGGTCGGCGACGTCGCCGTGCCCGCCCCGGCGACCGCGGCGCCGGGCGCGGCGGTCGCCACCGTCGATCCGGCGGGGTGGCGTGACCACCGGGGGATCCTCACCGACCCGCAGGTCACCGCCACGGTACGGATGGTCCTCGAGGGCCGCGCCCCCTGCCCGTCCCTTGCGGTGGCGCTCCGGGCCGCAGTGATACCCACGTTCGTGGCCGACGTCGAACGGCACCTGACCCGGGTCGCCGGCGGGGCCGTGCGCGCCGTCGACCACCTCCGGCCGCCCGCAGGGAGGCGCGACGCCGGGGACGACGACGTATCCGGCGGGGGGGACGAGGGGGAAGGAGCGCAGCGATGACGTTCTGGCAGGATGCCCGCCCGTTGCCGGCCCGGTCCCGGCGCACCCGGCGCCGGCGGCGGGGTCGGGTCGTCGCCGTCGCCGCGTTCGCGGCGACGGCTGTCGGCCTGACCACCGCGGTTCCCGAGGTCCGCACGCGCCTCGGCGGCGTCGCGGGCGGTGAGCGCGCCGCCCGTCCCGCTGCGGCGCCTCGCGCCACCGACAGAGGTGCCGCCGAGGACGTGCGGCTCCGGCCCCGGTGGCGTGCCACGATGGCGTCCCAGCCTCGCGCCGTCGTGGCCGACGAGCTCGGGGTGCTGGCCACCGGGGTGAACGAGGTCGTCGCCGTCGACCTCCGTTCGGGCCGCCGGCTGTGGAACGCGCCGCTGCGGGGCGGTGTGGGGTACCTGGCCGCCGACGAGGAGTCGGTGGTGGTCGCCACCGAGGAGGCCTTCGTCGTGCTGGAGCGGCGCTCGGGTGAGCGGCGCTTCGAGGTCCCGACCCCCGACGAACCGGGACCGGTCGGGATCCTGCGTCCCCGGGCGGGACCCGCGATGCTCGTCGTCACCACCCAGCAGGGCGGGGTCGCGGGGCTCGACCCGGCGACCGGGGCCGCGGCGTGGAGCCTCCGACCAGGCGGCGAGCTGCGGGGGATCCCGGCGATCGACGACACGACCGCCACGCTGGCGGCGGTCTTCGAGGGGGTCGACACCACCCGGCTCGTGGTGGTGGACCTCCGCCTCGGGCGCGTCCGTTGGGAAGAACGGGTGGCCCCTTGGGCCTCCAGCCCTCTGATCGACGGGGACCGGGTGGTCCTGGGCGCCGGCGACGGGCGGCGGCACGCCACGATGCAGGCGTTCGACCTCGCCGACGGCACACCGAGGTGGCGGGTCCGCACCGACGCCTCCTTCCAGGCCGACATCGTGCCGACCGCGACCGGGGGCAAGGTCTACGCGCTCGACCAGCTCGGCACGCTCGTCGCCCTCGACGCGCGCCGCGGTACCCGTCTCTGGCGGGTGAGACTCGGGGACGCGGTGCTCGGCGGTCGGCCCGTGGTCGTCGGGGCGACCGTGCTCGTGACCGGCTTTTCCGACCTCCTCACCGCGCTGTCCCGCACCGACGGTCGGGTGCTGGCCCGGTGGCGGACCTCGGGTCTGCCGGTGGGCCTGGTGGCCGTGGGGGAGACCGTCGTGCTCGCGCAACGCCTCGTCGCCGGTGACCACCTCGGTGCCTTCCGCGTCGTCACGCCGCCCGTGGCGCCGACCGGGTTCTGACCCGCGCCGGCGCGGATCGCCGGCCGGGCCGCCCGGCGTCGGCGGCACCCGGACGGTCCCTTCCCGGCGGCGCGCCGGGAGGGGACCGCTACACTGCCGCCCGACCCGGGTCGCGCCCGGGATCTCGCACGCCCGGCCCACCCACGGTCGCGACGAGACGCTCGTCGCGCCGCCGGGCGTCAGGACAACCGAGGGGAAGGGAACGACACGTGGCCGTCGTCACGATGAAGCAGCTGCTCGAAGCAGGCGTGCACTTCGGGCACCAGACCCGGCGCTGGAACCCGAAGATGCGGCGATACATCTTCGGTGAACGGGCCGGCATCTACATCATCGACGTGCAGCAGACGCTGGATCAGCTGGACACCGCCTACCGGTTCGTGCGGGACCGGGTTCGCGACGGCGGCACCGTGCTGTTCGTCGGCACGAAGAAGCAGGCCCAGGAGGCGATCGAGCGGGAGGCCCGCCGCGTCGGCATGCCGTACGTGAACTTCCGTTGGCTCGGCGGGATGCTCACGAACTTCCGCACCGTGCACGCACGGGTGGCCAAGCTCCGGGAGCTGGAGCAGATGATCGCCTCCGGCGAGACCGACCAGATGCTGAAGAAGGAAGCGCTGCGGATCCAACGTGAGGTGGCGAAGCTGCAGCGGAACCTCGGCGGGATCCGCGACCTCGAGCAGGTTCCCAGCGTCCTCTTCGTGATCGATACCATCAAAGAGGCGATCGCGGTCACCGAGGCGAAGCGCCTGGGGATCCCGGTCGTGGCGGTGGTCGACACGAACTGCGACCCTGACCTCGTCGACATCGTGATCCCGGGCAACGACGACGCGATCCGCGCCGCGAACCTCATGTGCCGGGTCATCGCCGACGCGGTGCTCGAGGGCCGTCACCTGGCCAACCGTGACACGGCCCGGCCGGCCACCCGTGAGGAGGAGGTGCAGCCGATCCTGGACCCGGAGGCGGAGGCCCGCCGCCGCGCGGAACAGGAACGGGCCCGCCTCGCCGCCATCGAGCAGCAGCGGCGCCTCGATGCCCGGGTGGCCGAGGCCAAGCAGGCCCGGGCCGTCCCCGGCCCCGGCGCCGACGCCGGGCCGGGATCGGCGCCGGCCCAGCCGCCCGGGCAGCCGGCGGACCAGCAGCCGGCGCAGCCGCCCGGGCAGCCGGCGGACCAGGAGCAGGAACCCGAACGGGTGCAGGTGACCGAGGAGGCGGAACGTGGCTGAGGTGTCGGCCGCCACCGTCGCCGCGCTGCGCAAGCAGACCGGCGCCGGGATGATGGACTGCAAGCGGGCGCTCACCGAGACCGGTGGCGACATCGAGGCGGCCAAGGACTGGCTGCGTACCCAGGGACTGGCCGGCGCGGCCAAACGGGCCGGTCGGGTCGCCGCCCAGGGTGCGGTGGAGGTCCGGGTGGAGCCCGGTGCCGGGGTCATCGTGGAGCTCACGTGCGAGACGGACTTCGTGGCCAAGGGGGAGGACTTCGCCCGGCTCCTCGACCTGCTCGCCGAGACCGTGCTCGCCCACGGCACCGACGACGTCCCGTCGTTGCCGCTGGGTGAGGAGACGGTCGCGGAGGCGGTGGCGACGCTGGGGGCGAAGCTCGGCGAGAAGGTGGACCTCGGTCGCTGCCACCTCTTCCGCACCGACGACGGGCTGATCGACGGGTACAAGCACACCCAGAACGAGCGCGGCACGATCGGGGTGCTCGTCGAGCTCGGCGGCGTGGACGCCGGTGACGCCCGGGCCCGGGCGGTGGCCCACGACCTCGCCCTGCACATCGCCTCCGCCGCACCCCGGTACGTGACCGCCTCGGACGTGCCGCCGGAGGCGATCGAACGGGAGCGTGCCCTGCTCACCGAGCTCACCCGCAACGAGGGCAAGCCCGAGGCCGCGATCCCCAGAATCGTCGAGGGACGACTGGCCGGGTTCTACAAGGAGCAGGTGCTGCTCGAGCAGCCGTTCGTCCGCGATCCCAAGACCACGGTGGCCGACGTGCTCGCCGAGCTCGGGCCCGACGCCCTGGTGCGGAGGTTCGCCCGGGTGAAGGTCGGCGAGGAATAGGTCCCGGCCGTGGCACCCGGCCCGGGGAGGAGATGATGATGATCCCCAGCCGCTTCCGGCGGGTCGTCCTGAAGCTGTCGGGCGAGGCCTTCGCCGGCTCGGGTCAGGGCATCGACGCCGAGGTGGTCGGCCGCATCGCCTCCGAGATCACCGAGGCCCGCGCGGAGTTGGGGACCGAGATCGCGGTGGTGGTCGGGGGCGGCAACATCTTCCGGGGCCTGGCCGGCGAACGGCGCGGCATGGATCGGGCCAGGGCCGACTACATGGGGATGCTGGCCACCGTCATCAACGCGCTGGCGCTCCAGGACGCGCTGGAGTCGGTTGGTCAGCCCACCCGGGTGCAGACCGCGATCACCATGGCGCAGGTGGCCGAGCCCTACATCCCGCTGCGGGCGATCCGCCACCTGGAGAAGGGCCGGATCGTCGTGTTCGCCGCCGGCACCGGCAACCCCTACTTCACCACCGACACCACCGCCGCCCTGCGGGCCGCGGAGATCGGGGCGGAGGCCATCCTGAAGGGCACCCACTCGGGCGTCGACGGCGTGTACAGCGCCGATCCGCGTCGCGACCCCGATGCGGTGAAACTCGCGGAGGTGAGCCACTTCGAGGTCCTCAACCGCGGGTTGAAGGTCATGGACTCGACCGCGATCACCTTCTGCATGGACAACGAGCTGCCCATCGTGGTGTTCGACGTGACCGAACCGGGCAACATCCGACGCGCCCTGATCGGCGAACCGATCGGGACCTTGGTGAGCACACCGGAGGGATGACGATGGCGACCGTCGAGGAGATCCTGGCCGCGTGCTCCGAGCGCATGCGCAAGGCGCGCGAGCACGTGCAGGAGGAGTTCGCCGCCGTCCGCACCGGCCGGGCCACGCCCGCGCTGGTGGAGAAGCTGCCGGTGAGCTACTACGGCGCGGAGGTGCCGCTGCAGCAGCTCGCCTCGTTCGGCGTCCCCGAACCGCGGGTCCTCGTCATCCAGCCGTACGACAAGAGCGCGATCGGCGCGATCGAGAAGGCGATCCAGCAGAGCGACCTGGGCATCACCCCCTCGAACGACGGGCAGGTGATCCGGCTCACGTTCCCCGTGCTCACCGAGGCCCGTCGCAAGGAGCTCGTGAAGCTCGTGAAGCATCGGGCCGAGGAGGGTCGCGTCGCGGTGCGCAACGTGCGCCGGCACGCCCGCCACGACCTCGAGGCGCTGGAGAAGGACGGGCAGCTCTCCCGCGACGAGCTGGAACGGGTGGAGAAGGAGCTGGAGCGGTCGACCCAGGCGATGGTGAGCGAGATCGACGAGATGCTGGCGCACAAGGAGCGTGAGCTGCTCGAGCACTGAACCGGGCCCCGGGGCCGGCGGTGCCGGTGGGGCCAGGGCCGTAGGTTGGCGGATCGGAGGGTGCGATGAGTGACGGGGCCGACGAGGTCCGCGGGCCCGGGGACGGCGAGCACGACGGCCCGCCGGCCGCGGAGCCGCCGGAGACGCACGAGACGGACGCCCCGGGGCCGCGCGAGGGGGTCCGCATCCTCGGCGCCGAGGAGGCCCAGGCGGTGCTCGAGGGGGGCGGTGTTCGCCGCCGGGGGGAGTTGCCGGCCCGGCCGGGAGAGGTGCCGCCCCGCCCCGAGCCGGGGGTCGCGACCGCCGGGTCGTTCCCGCACCGCCCCGGCGACGTCCGGCCCCGGCGGGGCGAGCCCGGTGAGAGCGCCGCGGCGGCCGAACCGGAGCCACCCACCGCGGCCCGCGACCCGTCGGGGGCGCCGCCGCTTCCGCACTGGTCGGAGCCCCCCACCGGGGAGATCCCGCTGCTCGGGACGTCCTCGAGCGCGGCGGCAGGTCCCGGCGGCGAGCCGGGCCCGGGCGGTGAGCGAACCACCGAGGCCCCCCGCTTCCGGGCCGAGGCGGCCGACTGGGAGGAGGGCAGCGCGATCGAGGTGATGAGCGATGCCGACGCGGCCCTGGGTGCGCTCGTGAGTGAAGACCTCGACGACGACGAGGCGTTCCGGCGGGAGGTGGAGCGCCGCCGCCGGATCGCCCGCCGCCCGGGCGGGGCCCGGGGTCCGGCGCCGAGGGCCGAGGTGGCCGAACCGGTGGACGTGGCCACCCGGGTGGTCACCGGCATCGCGGTGGCGGTCGTCGCCCTCGTGTGCCTCAAGCTGGGCCGCGACGCCACGACGGTGCTCGCGACGCTCATCGTGGGGGCGGCCGCGTTCGAGTTCCTCGCCGCGCTGGCGCGGCGGGGGTACCGGCCGGCGACCCTGCTGGCCGTCGTGGGCTCGGCGGCGCTGGTGCCGATCGCGTACCAGCGGGGGGAGTTCGCCTTCCCGTTCGTGTTGGCGATCGTCACCGTCTTCACCCTGCTCTGGTACCTCGTCGGCGTGGTGCCGGGCCGCCCGGTGGTGCACGCGGCGGCGACGCTGTTCGGCGTCGCCTACGTCGGGGTCCTCGGTGGGTTCGCCGGGCTGCTGCTGAGCTACCAGCACGGCATCGGGCTCGTGCTCGGCGCGGCGATCTGCGCGGTCGGCTACGACGTCGTCGGGTACGTCGTGGGCTCGCAGGTGGGCCGGACGCCGCTGGCCCCGGCGGTGTCGCCACACAAGACGGTGGAGGGGCTCGTCGGCGGGATGGTCGCCTCGGTGGTGCTCGCGGTGCTGATCGTCGCCCGGATCACCCCGTGGAACGGCGAGTTCGTGCATGCGCTGGCCCTCGGCCTCGTCGTGGCCGCGGTCGCGCCGCTCGGAGACCTGTGCGAGTCCCTCATCAAGCGGGACCTGGGGATCAAGGACTTCGGGTCGCTGCTCCCCGGGCACGGCGGGGTCCTCGACCGGTTCGACGCGATCCTGTTCTGCCTGCCCGCGGTGTACTACCTCGCCCGGTCCCTGAGCCTCGGGTGAGCGAACGCCGCTCGGTCGCCGTCCTCGGCTGCACCGGCTCGGTCGGCACGCAGGCGCTGGAGGTCATCGCGGCGCATCCCGACCGGTTCCGGGTCGTCGCGCTCGCTGCCCACCGTTCCGCGGACCGGCTCGCGCACCTCGCCGCCGAGCACGGGGTGCCGCCGGAACGGGCGCGCCTGGCCGCCGAGGATCCCGATGTGCTCGCGGAGCTCGCGGCGCTCGACGACGTCGACGTGGTGCTCAACGCCGTCGTCGGCTTCGCCGGGCTCCCGGCGACGATCGCCGCGCTCGAGCATCACAAGCGACTCGCGCTGGCGAACAAGGAGAGCCTCATCGCCGCGGGACCGGTGGTGGCCGAGGTGCGGGCCCGCAGCCGGGGGGAGATCGTGCCGGTCGACTCCGAGCACTCCGCGATCTGGCAGGCCTTGCGGGCCGGGCGGCCCAGCGAGGTGGCGCGGATCACCCTCACCGCCAGCGGCGGCCCGTTCCGGGGGCGTCGGGCCGCCGAGCTCGCCGAGGTGACCGTGGCCGAGGCGCTCGCCCACCCGACCTGGCGGATGGGGCCGAAGATCACCGTCGATTCCTCGACCCTCATGAACAAGGGTCTCGAGGTCATCGAGGCGCACGAGCTGTTCGGCATCGACTACGACCGCATCGACGTCGTGGTCCATCCGCAGTCGGTGGTGCACGGGATGGTCACCTTCGCCGACGGGTCGACGATCGCGCAGCTCTCCCGGCCCGACATGCGACTCCCGATCGGGCTTGCGCTCGGCGCCCCCGAGCGACTCGACACCGCCTTCGGCGCGCTCGACTGGACCTCACCTCTCGACCTGAGCTTCGAGGCACCCGACCGGGCGACGTTCCGCGGCCTGGACCTCGCCTACCGGGCCGGCCGGGCGGGAGGGAACGCCCCCGCTACGCTTTCCGCAGCGAACGAGGTCGCCGTGGAGGCGTTCCTCGCCGGCCGGATCGGCTGGGCCGACATCACCGCGGTGGTGGAAGAGGTGCTCGACGCCGGCACCGGGGCCGGCTGGCCGCGCGGGCCCGACGACATCGTCGACGCCGATGCCCGGGCCCGGGCCCGGGCCGAGGTGGCGGTGCGCCGCCGGTCCCGCCCCTGAGCGCCGTGCCGACGCCGCCCGGAAGCCCGGGGCGCCGGCTCCGGCACGCCGCTCGCCGGGACGGCACCCGGAGCGACATGCGGAACCATCCGGGACGACACGAGGAGCCGAGGACGACGATGAGGGACCCGCTCGGGGACGCCGGCCCGATCGAGCGCCGCAAGGCCGTCCGCGGCGGGATCCTGCTCGCGGCCGGCGTGGCCGTCGCGGTGGCGTTGCGCCCGTCGATCTGGGTGAGCCTGGCCATCGTCTTCGGGCTCATCGCCACGATCATGCTGCACGAGCTCGGTCACTACCTCGCGGCGAAGCGGGCCGGGATGAAGGTCACCGAGTTCTTCCTGGGGTTCGGACCCCGCCTGTGGTCGGTGCGGCTCGGTGAGACCGAGGTCGGGGTGAAAGCGGTCCCGGCGGGTGGGTACGTCCGGATCATCGGGATGAACAACACCGAGACGGTGGACCCGGCCGACGAGGCCCGCACCTACCGGGCCTCCACCACGCCCCGGAAGTTGGCGGTGGTGCTCGCCGGGATCACCGTCAACCTGCTCGTCGCGTTCGTCCTCGTGTACGCCATCCTGGTGGGCCGCGGCCTCGACCGTCTCACCACCACGGTCGAGCGGGCGGTGCCGGGCATGCCGGCCCGGGAGGCCGGGATCCGTGCCGGTGACCGGATCGTCGCCATCGACGGATCGCCGACACCCCGCTGGGAGGACGTCACGAATGCCATCCGCGCCGGAGATCTCCGGCCCCGCCGCGTCACCGTGGAGCGCGACGGGCGTCGCCGGGTGGTGACGGTCACGCCCGAGCTCACCGCGGGTGCGCCGCGGATCGGGGTGGAGGCCCGGACCGAGACCGAGCGGGTCCAGCCGGTCGCGGCCGTGGCGCGCAGCGCACAGTTCCTCTGGAACGGGACCCTGGCGACCGTCGACGCACTCGGCCGGGTGTTCTCCCCCTCCGGGATCGAGCGCTACGGTCGGACCGTCACCGAGCCCAACGGGCGGGGCGGCTTCGCCAGCGACGAACGTCCCGTCTCGGTGATCGGGATCGTGGCGGAGGGATCAGGGTTGGTGAACGGGAACGTGTGGATGCTGCTGGCGCTGCTCGCCGCGGTGAACGTGTTCCTGGCGCTCTTCAACCTCATCCCGCTGCCGCCGTTCGACGGGGGGCATGCCGCGGTGGCGCTCTACGAGGCGATCGCCTCCCGGATCACCCGGCGCCGGGTGGTCGTCGACTACCGCAAGCTCATGCCCGTGGCCGTGACCGTGTTCATGCTGCTGCTCGTGTTCGGCCTCTCGACGATGTACCTCGACATCCGCAAGATCGTCACCGGATCCTGAGGCGCCGGACATGTGGAGCCGCCGTCGGACCCGTCAGGTGATGGTGGGCCCCGTGCCGGTCGGCGGCGGGGCGCCGGTCAGCGTGCAGTCGATGACCACCACGAAGACGGCGGACGTCGAGGGCACCCTGGCCCAGATCTACGAGCTCGCCGGGGCCGGCTGCGACATCGTCCGCTGCACGTGCAACGACACCGAGGCCGCCGAGGGGCTCGCGCACATCGTGCCCCGCAGCCCGATCCCGATCGTCGCCGACATCCACTTCCAGCACCGTCTCGCCCTCGCCGCGATCGAGGCCGGGGTGCACGGGCTGCGGTTGAACCCGGGCAACATCCGCAACCCCGCCCACATCAAGGCGGTGGCCCGCGCCGCAGGTGAACGTGGCCTGCCGATCCGCATCGGGGTGAACGCCGGCAGCCTCGATCCCGACATCGCCCGGACCCACGGCGGGGCCGGGCCCGAGGCGCTGGTCGCCTCGGCGTGCCGGGAGTTGGAGATCCTGGCCGAGGTGGGCTTCGAGACCTGCAAGATCTCGGTGAAGTCCTCCGACGTCCGGGTGATGATCGACGCCTACCGGCTCCTCGCCGAGGTCGTGGATCATCCCCTGCACCTGGGGGTCACCGAGGCGGGCCCCCCACCGGCGGGCCTGGTGAAGTCGACGGCCGGGATCGGGACGCTGCTGGCCGAAGGCATCGGGGACACGATCCGGTACTCGCTCACCGCGCCGCCGGTCGAGGAGGTCCGGGCCGGTCGCACGCTGCTCGAGGCGCTGGGCCTGCGGGAGCGACGCGGCGTCGACCTCATCGCCTGTCCCTCCTGCGGGCGGGCCGAGGTCGACGTGATCCGGGTGGCCGAGGAGGCCGCCGCGGCGCTCGCCCGCCGTGACATCCCCCTGCAGGTCGCGGTGATGGGCTGCGTGGTGAACGGGCCGGGGGAGGCGCGCAGCGCCGACCTGGGGATCGCCGCCGGACGGGGCAAGGGCCACCTCTTCGTGCGGGGTCGCGTGGTGCGGGTGGTGCAGGAGGCCGAGATGGTCGCCGCGCTGGTGGAGGCCGCGGAGCGGATCATGGCCGAAGGGATCGACGCGGTGCTCGCATCCGCCGACGAGGACGCGGTGCGCGAGGCCGCCGCGACCCGGGTGGAGCTGCTCCGCACCCAGGGTGAGGACGCCAACCGCAGCGCCGAGCGCGTGGCCCGGATCCGCGACCTCGGAACCTGAGCGGCGACCCGCCGGCGCCGGGCGCCGACCCCGGCGCATGCCCGGCGTGCCACGCCCCGGCCGTCACCCCCGGGCGAGGCGCCGGTCCCGCCACCAGGCCCGCAGGCCGCGCCGTCGGGCATCGGCCAGCCGTTCGGCGTGCAGTGCGGCCGGGAGCGTGTCGTCCAACGGGCGTCGGGCCGCGTCGCCGACGATCTCGATGAGCAGCCGGTCGGCGAGCGCAGGGTTCCGGGCGAGGACCGGTCCGTGCAGGTAGGTCCCCACGATGCGGCCGGCGACGACCCCGTCGACGCCGCCCACCCCGTTGCCGCCACCGACGAGTACCCGCCCCAGGGGAG
>Ga0308412_1001006_pt1 | contig 15117 bp, 11 predicted proteins | sample HotsprottomLayer_FD_202357 | JGI IMG/M metagenome (GOLD analysis project Ga0308412, IMG submission 202357) | Hot spring phototrophic mat microbial communities from Octopus Spring, Yellowstone National Park, Wyoming, United States -... | ecosystem: Environmental > Aquatic > Thermal springs > Hot...
GGGCCTGATCCCCTTCCGGCTGACACCTCGCCGCTTCGCTGCAGGTGAAGACCCTCTGGGCGGCAATGAGGAAGTGGATGCAGTCCAGGTGGTTGCACTTCGGTGGGTTCATAAGCAGTCCATCTCCTTCAGCCTATGTGTTTTGCAGAAAAGGGTAGCCCAGCAGGGAGGAGGAAGGCAACTGCGTAAGTCCTACTTTAATTTCGAAATCTACGATAGCGATGGAAGGTTTGGCAAATCCTACTCCTACACTGCTAGCTATGTCCCGGACGACCTGCAAGCCCCCTTTGCCGCAGGCACCTTCAACTACGAGGGTGCGCTAAGTTACCGAACCACTAGAAAGCTCTTCCGGCTGACGGGCAAGGCCACCAATCTCAAGTTCAACGAAACCTGCAAGAAAACCTACGTGAGCGGAAGCTGGAGCCTGGAGGACGCCCGCGGCAACAGGCTTCTGGTGGTTTATAACGCCTGCAACAACGTAACCGTGACCTATAACGGCGAGGCATTGTAGCCTTGGCCGGGCTGTCTAGGCCAAAAACTGCATCTGTTTCACATCGGGCGAGTACCATGAAAGATATGGTTCGCCCGATGATGGTTGCGCTGTTCTTTCTTAGTTCCGCCCTGGCCCAGAATCTGCTCTCGTTGGCCCCCCAGGGGGCCGTAGCTGGCTTTTACATGAACGACCTGCGCGGCAGCCGCTACCTCGGCGGGCTGGCCGCCGATTGGAAGCAGAGCGGCATGGAGGCTTTTTTAGGCCGCGAACTCCGCAAACAGGCCGGCAACGGCGCCGACCTGCTCGGTTTTGCCGCAGGCGGCGTGGCGGTGGCCCTTTACAACGACGGGTTTTTTGTAATGACCCGTCCCAGCGCAGCGGCCATGCGGGCCCTTCGCCGGGATGCTAAGGGCCTGCGCCCACAAGGCGGCTGGTTGGTGGCAAGCGACGAAGAGACCATGACCGGCTTCAGCCGTGAGCTGGTGTTCATTGCCAGCTCCAAGTATGCCCGCTTGTTTTTGCAGAACCGCCGGGGCCTCCAAGCCCCCGTGCGCGGCGACATCGTGCTCTGGGGTACGCCCCCCCACGAGCTTTTGCAGAGCCTGAACCTGCCCCCCCGGGCCAGCGGGGCAGCCCGCACCATCCGCCGCTTCAGTTATGCCATCCAGCTTACCGCCGGAGGCTACACCGAAGAGACCCGCCTCGAGGTAAACCCCGCTGCCGACCCAGCCTTAGCCAGCCTGCTGCTGCCCAAAGAACGCCCTTACGACGCGGCCGAGCTTCCCCAGGGCTACTCGGTCTCAACCGGCGTGCTGGACTTGAGCCGGGTCGGAGCCTATCTAACCGGTCTGCTGCGCGAGTTCGATGTGCGGCTCAACCTGGACCTGCGGGCCTTTGGCGCACGTTTTGCCACCGTCACCGTCAAGGGCCCCCCACCGGCCCCCGATGGGCGGAGCGAGGCCATTCTGGGCCACAGCCTGATCTACTGGGAGATACGCGACCCCGCTACGGCCGAGGCCAACCTGCTGGCTTTACTGCAGAGCCTGGCCGCCTTTTCCACCCCCGACGGGCAGGGGGGCTTCCGGGTGCTGGGGAACGAGGGGGAGTTCAAGGCGGTGGAGGTGGGTCTGGGCGGGACCCTCTACTACAAGCTCGAGCCCAGCCGACTGGTCATCGCCACCAGCAAAAGCGCCCTGCAAGCCGTGAACAACCCCCCTTGGGGCCAGGATCCCAACTTCCGGCGCTTCCGCGCGCGCATCCCCGCCAATGCCATCGGCTACACCTTTGGCAACCAAGGCGCAGCCCTCGAAGAACAACTGGGGCAGATCGGCAACGCCCTGCCACAAACCATCGGCAGCGAACTCGACCAGCAGGCCTCGCGCGAGCTCAACCTGGCCCTCACCAACTTCTTCGGGCGTTTGAGCAAACGCTTTGGCTCAGGTCTTTCCTATGCCGTGGTGGAGGGCAACAGCCTGGTCAGCCGGGGTTTCTACGAGGTGCGGTGGTAAAAAAACACGCTTTTTGAATCCGGTTGAACCCGCACGGTGCGGCTCCCCACCTTGGTCAACGTTCGGCCAACTGGAAGAACAAGCGCAGGAAGCCCTGGGGGTCTAGACCCCCCCCCCCAACCCCAAGAAGAACTGGGGTGAGAGGAACAGCAAGCTGCCCGCAACAAGCTTGGGCGAGAGGGTACTGCTTATAAAGTTGTAGTCTACCCCAGCCGCCAGGTAGGGCACAAAGGGAATCACAACCAGGCCCACGCGGGTTTCCAGGCCCGGCGTGAGGCGCTCGGTGGGGATGAAGTCCAGGCTGGCCTTGCCCTGGACAAACACATCTTTGAGGCCCAACACTTCGGCGTAGCGGTTGTCGATCCCGCCCGAGAGCACCAGGCGGGGAAAAAACTGCGGCAGCCAACCGATGCCCACCTCGGCCCTGGCGTAGACGCTCGAGGTCAGTTCCTTGCTTTCTTGGAGGGCGGTGCGGTACTCGACAAAGCCGTTGGGAACAATTAGAACCAGGGGGGCATCCCAGGGGACCGCGCGGGTGCTGAGCCGTAGCCCCCAGGACAGGTTGGCCTCGAGCTTGTCGGCGTACTCGAGCTCCCCCTCAAACCCCAGTTTGTTCGGACCCAGGTCGTAGCGAACCGCGCCCCGCAGCGAGAACCCTTGGGCAAACGCCGAACTCCCAAGCACCCCTGCCAAAAGCATCAAAGCCATCCACCATCGCCGCATATTTGCCTCCAGTCCGGCATGAGTATATCCCGTAGATGAAGGCCCTACGGACGCCAGCAAGAAAAACCAGAGACCATCCTCTGGCATCCAGTTCGGACTGCCCTGGGTGTGGCTGCTGATTACGCCCGCCTTGGGGTTGGTATCGCCGGCCTCCGTTTATTTGCAGTGAGGCCATCCTGCGGTAACATAGGGGTGTCTGAGGCAGGGCGCACCCGCCCAGGCATCCAAACCAGCCCCACAACTCAAGCGGCCAGCCCGTTTCCAAGTCTATTTACTCCAGGAGTTGTGGAGTAGACTGTCTGGGCTTTGTAGATTGATGTTGAGGGCTAATAGCCCATAGCTGATAGCCAAAGGCTTTTAGCTATAAGCAATCAGCTATCGGCCGCGTACGCGTAGCACTGGTTTGTTGCCTGAACAACAGAACGGCTTCGCCGCAAAGGAGACCCACATGGCCTACCGAGACGACTTCAAAACCCGCAAGAGCCTGTCCACCCGGATGGGCGAGGTGCACTACTACGACATCATGGAACTCGAGAAGCAAGGCATTGCACCGGTGTCCAAGCTACCTTTTTCGATACGGGTGATGCTGGAGAGCCTGCTGCGCAACCACGACGAGTACAAGGTGACCCGCCAGGACGTGCTAAACCTTGCCAATTGGAAACCCGACCCCGGCGAGGTCAATGTGCCGCTGATCCTGGCCCGGGTCATCCTGCAAGACTTTACCGGCGTGCCAGCGGTGGTGGACCTGGCCGCGATGCGCGACGCCGTGGCCCGCCTGGGCGGCGACCCGGAGATGATCAACCCCACCGTACCGGTGGACTTGGTGATTGACCACAGCGTGCAGGTGGACTTCTTCGGCACTTCATATGCCTTCGCCCAGAACGTGGAGCTCGAGTACAAGCGCAACGAGGAGCGCTACCGCCTGATCAAGTGGGGCCAGAACGCCCTCAAAAACTTCCGCGCCGTGCCCCCCGGCACCGGCATTGTGCATCAGGTGAACCTCGAGTACCTGGCTTCGGTGGTGATGACACAAAAAGACGAGGACGGCAAGCTCTACGCCTTCCCCGACAGCCTGGTGGGCACCGACTCCCACACCACCATGATCAACGGCCTGGGCGTGCTGGGCTGGGGGGTGGGTGGTATCGAGGCCGAGGCGGTAATGCTGGGCCAGCCCTACTACATGCTGGCCCCCAAGGTCATCGGCTTCAAACTGACCGGCGAGCTGCCCGAGGGGGCCACCGCCACCGACCTGGTGCTGCGGGTAACCGAGATGATTCGCAAGCACGGGGCGGTGGGCAAGTTCGTGGAGTTCTACGGCCCCGGGGTGTCCAAGCTATCGCTGGCCGACCGCGCCACCATTGCCAACATGTCGCCGGAGTACGGGGCCACCATGGGCTATTTCCCCATCGACGAGGAGACCATCGCCTACCTCAAGCTGACCGGGCGCTCCGACGCGCAGGTAGACCTGGTGGAGAAGTACGCCAAGGCCGCGGGTCTGTGGCGCACCGACGAGGCCGCCCCGGTCTACTCGGAGCACCTCGAGCTCGACCTCTCCAGCGTGGTGCCCTCGCTGGCCGGCCCCAAGCGCCCCCAGGACCGGATCAACCTAGGCGAGGTGAAGAAAAGCTTCCTAGAGCACCTAACCAAAGACCCTAAAGAGCGCGGATTTGGTCTCAAACCCGAACAACTCGATAAAAAAGTGGTCGTCCGACGGGGCCGCGATGAGTTCGAGCTCGCCCACGGCTCGGTGGTGATCGCCGCCATCACCAGCTGCACCAACACCTCCAACCCCTCGGTAATGCTGGGGGCGGGCCTGCTGGCCAAAAAGGCGGTGGAGGCCGGTCTGGACACCCAGCCCTGGGTCAAGAGCAGCCTGGCCCCTGGCTCGAAGGTGGTCACCGAGTACCTCGACGCCGCCGGGCTTACCCCCTTCCTCGAGGCCCTGCGTTTCCACACCGTGGGCTACGGCTGCACCACCTGCATCGGCAACTCGGGGCCCCTGCCCGAAGATATCTCCAGGGCGGTCAAGGAAGGCGATCTGGTGGTGGCGGCGGTGCTCTCGGGCAACCGCAACTTCGAGGGCCGGATCAACCCCGATGTAAAGGCCAACTACCTGGCCTCCCCCATGCTGGTGGTGGCCTATGCCTTGGCCGGGCGGATGGACATCGACTTCACCAGCGAGCCCATCGGCTACGACCCCAACGGCAAGGCCATCTTCCTCAAGGACATCTGGCCCAGCCAGGAGGAAATTCGCCAGGCCGTCCACCAGACCTTGGACGCCGAGATGTTCCGCCGCCAGTACGCCACCGTCTTCGAGGGCGACGCGCGATGGAAGGCCCTGTCGGCCCCCACCGGCCAGCTCTACCAGTTCGACCCGGCCAGCACCTACATCCAGAACCCGCCCTTCTTCGAAAACCTGAGCCAGGCCCGCGAGGTGGGCGACATCAAGGGGGCACGGGTGCTGCTGCTTTTGGGCGACTCCATCACCACCGACCACATCTCGCCTGCCGGCAACATCGCCAAGAACTCCCCCGCCGCCCGCTACCTGATGGGCCACGGGGTCGAACCCGCCGACTTCAACAGCTACGGCTCGCGGCGCGGCAACCACGAGGTGATGATGCGCGGCACCTTCGCCAACATCCGCATCCGCAACCTCATGCTGGACGGCAAGGAAGGCCCTTACACCAAAAAGCTACCCCGATCCGACCGGGGCGCCGAACCGGGCTCGGGTGAGGAGATGTTCGTCTACGATGCGGCCATGCAGTATAAGGCCGAGGGCACGCCCCTGATCGTGATTGGCGGTGCGGAGTACGGCAACGGCAGCAGCCGCGACTGGGCCGCCAAGGGCACCTATCTGCTGGGCGTGAAGGCCGTTATTGCCCAGAGCTTCGAGCGCATCCACCGCAGCAACCTGGTGGGCATGGGCGTGCTGCCCCTGCAGTTCCAGCCCGGCCAGAACGCCACCAGCCTGGGCCTCAGCGGCTATGAAGTGTACGATATCCTGGGCCTCGAGGACATCACCCCCGGCAAAGAACTCACCGTGGTGGCCACCCGGGCCGATGGGAGCCAGGTAAGCTTCCAGGTCAAAGCCCGCATCGACACCCTGGTCGAGGTAGACTACTACAAGAACGGCGGTATTTTGCAGACCGTTTTGAAAAACATGTTGGCCGAAAAAGCCAGGGCCTAGATCGTGTAGCGTGAGGGCCTTGCCGTAGCCAGCACAGCCGCACCTTTGCCCTTCAAAGAGGCCTGGCTTTTGGCAGCCTAGGCTGGTTTAGGACTCCAGGCCATGGCCCCAGCCAGAAGATAAGCCGTGCTGTCCCCACTCGAGCCATGCCGGCCTCTTCCCGCAGCCTGCCCTCAGCACCAGCCCGCTGGTATCGCTACTAGAGGACTAGGCCGACTAACCTCTGTGCTGCGGTGGGTTAGAAGGCTGTGCTAACATAGCAGCGTGCAGTTTTGCCGGGGCCAGCCAACCTGCTTCCCCGCAGACTTGGAGACTCGATGAAACCCACCGTTAGCGTCGTGGTACCGGCCCGCAACGAAGAAGAGATGATTGGGGCGTGCCTGGAGTCGATATTAAGGCAAGAGCCTGCCCCCCACGAGGTCATCCTGGTTGACAACGGCTCCAGCGACCGCACCGGCGAGATCGGGCGCAGCCTGGGTGTGCGGGTCATCTGTCAGCCAGAGCCCGGCCTGCACATTGCCCGCCAGACTGGCCTCGAGGCCGCTACCGGAGAGGTTGTGGCCGCCACCGACGCCGACTGCCGGGTAGAGCCCGGCTGGATCGCGGCCATCCAGGAGGCCTTTAGCGACCCGAAGGTGGTGGAAACCTATGGCCCAATCGAGTTTTTCGATGGCCCCCTCTTCGACCGCCTGCTCTCGCGCTACGGCTACCCGCTGTTTTTGAGCCTCATGGCCAGGCTGGGCCAGCCCAACACCGCAGGGGGCAACCACGCCGTCCGCCGCCAGGCGGCCCTCGAGGTTGGCGGCTACGACGTGCCCTTTGGCGAAGACCTGCGGCTGATGCTCAAGCTAAAAGCGCGCGGCAAAATCGTCTATGTCCCCAAAGCCCGGGTGCTGACCTCGAGCCGCCGCCTGCGCAAAGGGCGCTGGAAGATGTACGGGGTGCACCTCAAAAACATCTGGGCGCGCCTGCGCGGCGCTCCCCAGGACTATGGCAGCGATTACTACGCAGAGCGGGAACGGCAGTGACGCCTGTGTGGCCAGGGCGATGGGCTCCATGGCCCGCCAGAGGTTGGGCCCGAAAAGGCAACAGAGCCGCCCAGAAGGAGGTTCTCTTTGGAAATTATCACTCTACCTTTGCTGCTGCTGGCCCTCTACGCGGGGATCGACATCGTCCACCGCTGGATGGGTGTGGGGGCAGTTGCCTGGGGCAGCCGCAGCAGCCCAAAAATCGCCCTGACCTTTGACGATGGCCCCAGCCCCCATACCGAGGCCATCTTGGAGCGCCTGCGTAAGCATGGCCTCAAGGCCACCTTTTTTGTGCTGCAGAGCCAGGCACAGCGCTATCCCCATCTGCTAGAAAAAATCCTGGCCGAAGGCCACCAGGTCGAGAGCCACGGCCAGGTGCACCGTCCGGCCTTCTTCCTGTGGCCCTGGCAGGAGGCCCGCCAGATTCAGGCCATGCCGGGCCGGTTCTATCGCCCGCCCCACGGCATACATTCCCCCCTAACCCGCCTGCTGGTCAAAGCGGCTGGCAAGCAGGTAGCGCTGTGGGACGTGGAGTCGCAGGACTGGACACACCAAGACCCCCACGCCCTGGCCCAGCGCCTTCTGGTCTGGAGCAGGCCAGGCTCTATCGTTCTCCTGCACGACAACGACCGGTTTCCACAAACCCTGGCCATCCTAGACGAAATTTTGCCCCAGCTAAAAGCGCTGGGCTACCAGCCCGTACGGCTGGACGAGCTCGAGGCCCAGCCGCTTAGCTGGCGCGAGGGCTTAATGCGGGCCAGCCAGGGCGGACATGAGCGGTACTTTATAAAAAACAAGGTACAGCGGCTGGGACTAGGACCCTTCGACTACCTAGCGGTAAGCCCCTGCGCATTTCCTGGCCCCAGCCAGCCTGGCCTAAAAAAAGGCGAACCCAGCCTCGAGGTGCACCTCGACTCGGTGCGCACCCCTGCCATGACCCAGATACAGCTTTTGCGTGAGGGTCGCAAAGGCTTTACCTTGCTGGCCGCGCATCTGCAGTCCAAACCGGAAATCCGGGGTATCTGGGGCATTTCCCAAGCTGCCTCGGGGCTGCGGGTGTTTGGTTTTCACCTGGCACCTGTAACACCGCTGCAGCGCTTGATCACTGGCGTGGCCAACGCTTGGTTTTTGTGGCTGTACCGGGGCGAGCGGCCCAAGTGGCCGCTGCCGTCGGTGGTCCTAGGGTATAGCCCGCGGGATGAGTTCTTAGCCAGGTGGGGCAAGGCCACAAAGCCTGCGGAAAGTCTTTCGGAGCCATAAACAATAGCTGTGCTAACATAATACCCGTGCGTCTGTACCGCATTGGCCTATTTACCGACGCCTACCTGCCCGGACCAAACGGGGTGGCCACCAGCGTGTACCTGCTCAAGCGTGAGTTGCGCCGCATGGGCCACGAGGCCTGGGTGCTGGCCCCCGAGATGCCGGATGCCGACCCCCGCGAAGACTGGGTGGTGCGCATACCCAGTGTGCCTTATCCGTTCTTCGAAAATCAGCGGCTGGCCATGCCCAGCAGCCGTCTACTGCCCACCGAGTTTGAGATCTTCCACACCCACACCCCGCTTTTCATAGGCATCTGGGGCGCCCGGCTGGCCTATCGCAACCACCTTCCGCACGTCTCGACCTTCCACACTCATCTGGAAAAGTACGTCCACTATATCCCCGGCATAGCCACCCTGAACAGGTACATGGGCATCATGCAAAAAGTCTGCCAGGCCTTCTACAACCGGGCCGACGTGGTCATCGCCCCCACCGAACCGGTGAAGCAGCTGGCCGAGAGCTACGCGATAGAACGGGAAATCAAGGTAATTCCCACCGGCATCGATACCGACATTTTGTTGTCGGCCCCCGACCCGGTCTCGCCTTGGCCCGCTGGCAAACGGCGCCTGCTGCACATAGGGCGGCTGGGCAAGGAAAAGAGCGTGGATGTGGTGATTCGCGCCCTGGCCGAAATTCGTAAGGAAATGGACGCACACCTAGCCCTGGTGGGGATGGGGCCCGACCAAGGCGAGCTGGCAAGGCTGGCCCATCAGCTCGGTGTGGCCGAGCACCTTACCTTCGTAGGGCCGGTGCCCTACGAAAAAATCGGCGGCTATTACCGCATGGCTGAGCTCTTTTTGTTTGCCAGCGAGACCGAGACCCAGGGGCTGGTTATCTGGGAGGCCCAGGCTGTGGGCGTACCGGTGGTGGTCGTAGGGGCTGCGGGCACCTTGCAGGGGGTGGAGGTGAGCAGCAGCGGCTACCTGGTGCAGCCCGGCGATTATCGGGCCATGGCCGAACGGGCCCTCGAGCTTCTCCGGGACGAGTCTTTGCGGCAACGCTTCAGCGAAGGTGCCCGCAAGTTTGCCGACCGACGCACGGCCCGCCGTGTGGCCGAGCAGATCGTAGCCGTCTACGACGAGGCCACCCGCCTGGTTGAAGTCGAACCGCGCCGCCTCAAGATTCCCTTCCCCCGCCTACCCCAAAACAGCCTTAGCAGCCCCCACTAGCCCAGGTGAACCCCAGGATTTATTCCTCACGAGAACGAGCTTCGTGACCCGCTACCGCATCCGCACCCGTCCCACCCAGCCCTACGCTGGTGAGCGCACCCATGCCGTACCAGGGCGAGGGCTCGAGTTCTATGAGCTGCGCGGCTACGTCCAGGGGGACGAACCGCGCTTTATCGACTGGCGCGCCTATGCCCGCAGCGGGCGGTTATATACCCGCATCTTCCAGGCCGAGGCCCCGGTCCGTTTTACCTTTTTCCTGGACGGATCTAAAAGCATGCACCTGTACGGTAAGCAGGCCTATGCCGAGCGGGTGGCGCGCCTCCTAGTGGAGCTGGCCCGGCCCGAGGGCGCTTTTTGGTGGGGTGGAGGCCGTTACCGCGGCCAGCTGGACTGGGCAGAGCAGGGGCCCGCGATGTTGCTGCAGCATCCCCGACCTCGAGGTGTGACGGTGCTGCTGACCGACGGTCTGGATGAGACCGACTGGTCGCGCCTGCTGCAAAGGCTAAGGCGCGTGGTGCTCGTGCAAATCATGGCCCCTGAGGAGTTGGCGCCCAGTTTCGCCGAAGCCCTGCTGCACGACGTGGAGGTAGACCAGCGAATGGAGGTGGGCCGGGCGGAGATACAGGGCTACCAAAAGGCCTTGGAAAACCACCTGCTGCGCCTGAGAACTATGGCCCGCCGCCTGGGCAGCTATGCGCTGTTGCGCGTGGGCGAGCCGGTGGTGCCGGCCCTCATACGGCAGGGTGTTTTGGAAGAACGTTAGCAGGCCCGCCTTCGCACAACTCACAGCGGCGCCACTCGAGGATTGTTCGGCGCTAGACCACAAACGTTTCGGGCGGTAAAACATAGCCCAAAGGCTCCAGCAGGGCCGCCAGGTGGAACTTTTGAAACTCTTCTGGGGACACATACGCCCCGATCAGGTGCAAAGCTTCCGCGGGCACGGGTTTGAGGGCGATCAGGCTATGGTAAGGCTGGAGCAGGGCCAGCGGCAGACTGCCCCCGGCATACACAATCAGGTCGGCTTGGCGGGCCACCGCCGTGGCCTGGGCCTCACTGGCCGCCACCACCCCGCGCTGGGGAGACGGCAAAAGCTCTAGAAAGCCCTCGCCCTCAGGAAAACTCTGGCATAGCACCGAGACCTTGGCCAGGCCGCGCAGGCCCTGGGCCAGCTCGGAACGCACCGGGCCCAGCCAGAGCGCCTTGTCGGCGAAAGCATACCGGCGGATTAGATTCGTCAGGGCGATGGGCTCGAGGTAGAACCCACGGGTTCCGGTGACCTCGGGCACGACCAGGTCCACCCGCCGGGCCTGGGCTGCCTCGGGCTCGAGGCTCTGCACCACATCCAGAGCCAGAACCTGCAGGCTGGGGTCTTCCAGCACCGCGCCCCGGAAGCCCAGGGGCTGTAGTCCCATCAGGGCGGCCTCGAGGTTCGCACCCGGCTGGCCAGGGTAGATGAATATGGGCAGGTCGTGGTGCAGCGAGGCGGCTAGAAGCGGCTCAAACCAACGGCTCTGGCCCTGGTGAAAAACCACCAGGGGACGGGTTGCGGTGTAGTCTCGGGTGCGCATCGCCCCCTAATCTACACCGACCAGCCCTGGCGTCGGGCAGCCTCGCGCTAAAAGCCTTCCACTATGAAGCCCACGGTGAAGCGCTGAAAACTCTCCGAGCCCACCACCTGGCTCACCTCGAGGTATGGGCGGTAGCCTCGGTCGGGAAACTGAACCCCGGCAGAAAATATGGCATAAAACCGTTCGCCAAAGCGCAGTCGCAGCTCGTTTTGCGCTGTGTAACCGGTCAGGCCCACCGCCAGACCACCGGCCAGGTAGGGGCGCACCAGCAGGAAGATAGGCAGCCCAAGCACCACCTCCCCACTCAGGTAAACTCCCCCCGGAGAGCCCACCACCAGATGCGAGCGAAAGTCAGCCGGAAAGCCATCCAGGTAGAGCCCCAGATGCCCCATAAAACTGCTGCTCGGGCCATTGCGCACCGAGAATCCGATATCAGCCCCGCTGGCAAAAGCCAAACCCCACAGCGCCGCTAATGCGCCCAGACGGCCCATGCACCTTTGCATAGCCCCACCCTACAGGATAAGGTGCAGCACAGGCTAGGAAAATCTAAAGGCCGGCTTAGCCAGCCTTCATCCATCGATCCGCTCGAGCCCGGCGAATTTGACGGCCAGTTTTTTCAAGCCCAGCCCAGGGAACATCACCGTGACCTCCCCGCCCGTGGCAGCCACCACGGTTCCGTTGCCGAACTTGGGGTGTCTGACTTTTTCACCTCCCCTAAACTCGGAAAGCTGGGTTTTGGGCCTGGGCTCAGGGCGATACGACAGCACCGGCACCTCGCTATCGCCAAAAGCCCCCACCTCCTTAAGCAGCTCCTGGGGAATATCCTGCAAAAAACGGCTGGGGCGGGTATAATCGCGCTTGCCATAGGTTTCGCGTTCTTCGGCGTACGACAGGTAAAGCCGTTCCTGGGCCCTCGTAATGCCTACGTAAAACAGGCGCCGCTCCTCTTCCAGGTCTTCCAGCCGGTTCAGGCTGTTGCGGTGCGGCAGCAGGTTCTCTTCCAGGCCCACCAGAAATACCGTGGGGAACTCGAGGCCCTTGGCGTTGTGCAAGGTCATGAGGGTCACAGCTTCAGTCGATACCTCGCCTTGAGGCTCCTCGGCCCTGGCGGTCAGGGCCACCGAGTCGAGGAAGTCCGAGAGGCTGCCGCCCTCCTCTTCTTCCCAGTCGCGCGCAGCCCGCAGGAGTTCTTCCACGTTCTGCAAGCGGTCTTCACCGTCTTCTTCCTGCTTCAGGGCCTCGCGGAAGCCCGTTGCATCCAGCACCCACTCAAAAAATTCCCCGGGACCCGACTCAAAGGCCGCCTCCATCAGCTCGTCCAGCAGGCGCACGAAGGCCTGCACCTGCTGGGGGCGGCTGATGACCTGCTCGGCGGCACGAAAGGCCTCGAACACCGTAATGCCTGTCTTCTGGGCGTGTTCGACCAGCTTAGCCACCGTGGTCGCCCCAATGCCCCGCGGTGGGGTGTTGACAATGCGGCGCAGGTTGATCGAGTCGGCTGGGTTAACTGCCACACGCCCATAGGCCAGCAGGTCCTTGACCTCCCGGCGCTCGAAAAACCCCACCGCTCCCACCAGCCGGACCGGTACGTTGGCCCGCCGTAGGTGCTCTTCTAGTAGGCGCGACTGAGCATTGGTTCGGTACAGCACAGCGATGTGCTGGTAATCCCCTAGCTTGAGGATCTCCCGAGCCACAAAAGCAGCCTCCTCGCGGGCATTGGGCGCGCGGTAAAGACGCACCGGCTCACCCCCCGCTTTGGTCGGGCGCAGCACCTTTTCCAGACGCAGGGCGTTTTTCTCGATGACCGCATTGGCCACCTGCAGGATGGTGCTGCTCGAGCGGTAGTTCTCCTCCAGACGAATGACCCTGGCGCCAGGGTAGTCCTTGGTGAAGTCGAGGATGTTGTTGATATCGGCATTGCGGAAGCCATAGATGCTCTGGTCGGGGTCCCCCACCACCATCAGGTTGGGTTTATCTCCGGCCAGCAGGCGGGTTAGTTCGTACTGCGCGGGGTTGGTATCCTGATACTCGTCCACGTGGATAAAGCGGGCCCGCTGCTGCACCTTGTGCAAGACTTCGGGGTGCTGCCTAAAAAGCTCGATGGTCAGGAGCAGCAGGTCGTTGAAATCCACCGCCCCCTGCATCCGCAGCCCGCTCTGGTATTTGCGGTAAACCTCAATAGCCACATCTTTGGGCACACCCCCAATAAACTCGGGGGCCTCGCGCACAAATTCTGCCAAGTCGGCCCCCCGGTTTTTGACGCGGTCTATCATGGCCCGGAAGGGGCCTGGTTTAGCCTCGAGGGCCAGCTCCTTCAGAATCTCCTTCAAAAGCAGGTTTTGGTCATCGTCGTCGTAAATTACAAACCCCGGCTTAAGCCCCACAAACTCGCTATAAGCCCGCAGAATTCGCACCGAGGCCGCATGGAAGGTGGAAACCCAAAGGTCTTTGGCGGCGCGCCCCACCATTTTTTCCAGCCGCTCTTTCATCTCGCCCGCGGCCTTGTTGGTAAAGGTTACAGCTAGTATTTCGGTGGGATAGATGCGACGCTCACGCAGCAAATAAGCAATTCGGTGTACCACCGTGCGGGTCTTACCGGAGCCGGCGCCCGCCACCACCAAGGCCGGGCCTTCAAAGTGCAAGACGGCCTCCTGCTGGGAGCGGTTGAGCGAAGAGAGAAGGTCGGACATAGGGCCTTAGAAGTCTATCACCCGGTCGGCCTCGCGGGGTGAAAACCGGCCTGTGTACAGCGGTTTCCACGACGTCGATTTCAAAGCGACCCAGCGCAGGCTAAACCGCTGGGCCGGGCCTGCGCAGAAGGTGCGCTAAGCAGGGCTCGCCGGCGTAATAGGGGCCGATGGCTTGGAGCCGGGGGCCATAACCATGTTCATATCCCGGCCTAACATCTCCGGGCGCATCTCCACGAAGCCAACGCCCTCCAAATCCTTGGCGATGCGCTCCAAGAGCCTATAGCCCATCTCTTGGTGGGCCAGTTCGCGCCCACGAAACATGATCGTAACCTTTACCTTGTGTCCTTCCTCGAGGAAGCGCCGGATGTGCCCCAGCTTGGTGTTGTAATCGTGGGTCTCAATTTTGGGGCGGAGCTTCATGCTCTTGAGCTCGGTGCGCTTGGCCTTCTTACGGGCCTCCTTCTCGGCTTGCTGCTGCTCGTAGCGCCACTTGCCGTAATCGAGCAGCCTGGCCACTGGAGGCACCGCGTTGGGCGAGACCAGAACCAGGTCGTATTCGCGCTCTTTAGCCATGCGCAGGGCTTCGCGGGTATCCACTATTCCAACCTGCGTGCCGTTTTCATCAATGAGGCGTACCTGACGCACCCGAATCCGCTCATTTACTGGAACATCTCTGGTTATAACTTCACCTCCGCAAGCAACAAACCCGGCTAAAGTGCCTACGTCCTCGAGTGTACACAAAAAGCGGCTTGCAGGGCAACGCTTTTTTATCGGTCAACGCATATGACACTCTTTGGGAACTCCGCCTGTAGTTTGGCCGGGAACTCCAGGGGAGCCAAGCCCTCCAGGGACCGGTGGGGCCTGCGGTTGTGGTACGCCAGGTAGCCCTCCGGCTCGGTCTGGATTTCACCTCGTGGGGGACTCCGAGGGGGCAGCACAAACAGCCGGAGGCCCGCTCAAACGCCGCCACGAACTCGCTTCCCCCGTCCACCTGCGCCGCCCGGATGGGAAAAGAGCACCTGCCCACCAGGGCCTGCGGAAATACCACCGTGGCCCGGCGGTGCACCCCAGCCCAGGTAAAGCGGGTGGAGAGCTCCACCGCGGAAAAGCGCTTGATCTCCTCACCCAGACCCCAAGCTCACACTAAGGGTGTCCACCTGCACCGGCTCCCCAGGGGGCCGTACCTCCTTACCCTGGCCAGAAAGCTGGCCCCGCCCTCTATGCGTCCGTTGCGCTCCAGATAGGCCGGGATGCGGCCCGCCGTGCGCTCGCTGAGGGTATAGCCCCCCTTTCCGCAAACAGCCAGATGGGCCAGCGCCCCCAGGGGGGTTCTCCTCCCGTAGCCTTTCGAGCTCGGGTATCCAGTGAAGGCGCTGGGGCCTACTTTCCCTCGGCTTCAGGCCTGCGAGCCCCTCTTTCGCTAAGTCTTGCTTC
>Ga0308412_1001009_pt1 | contig 15111 bp, 14 predicted proteins | sample HotsprottomLayer_FD_202357 | JGI IMG/M metagenome (GOLD analysis project Ga0308412, IMG submission 202357) | Hot spring phototrophic mat microbial communities from Octopus Spring, Yellowstone National Park, Wyoming, United States -... | ecosystem: Environmental > Aquatic > Thermal springs > Hot...
ACATGGATCACGCCGTTATCCGCCTCGATGTCGGTCTGGATAACATTCGCGTTGTCCACGCGCACGCCGCCCTCCGTGCTGACCGTGATGCTCTGACCCTGAACGGTCTGCAGCTGCGTGCTGCGCACAACATCCGCCGCCATCAGCTTGCCTGGCACCACATGGTAGGTCAGGATCGCCGTGAGCTTCTCCTTGTCTGCCAGCACGGCTTGCAGCGTCTCCTGCGGGATCTGGGCGAACGCCTCGTCGGTCGGCGCGAACACGGTGAAGGGACCCTCCCCACTCAGCGTCTCTACCAGACCTGCCGCCTGAACGGCTTGAACGAGCGTGTTGAACTTACCAGCCTGTACCGCAACATCAACGATTGTAGGCATAGTGTGAACCTCCTGTCAGATTTTGCGCGGTTCTCGCGCGCGTAGAGTATTGCACACACGGGGGACGCCGTTTCCGTGATTAGAATCACACAAGCCGAAACTCGGGGTATAATCCCTCCCAAAGGAGGCGTTGCATGGAGCCGTTGGAGCGCACGGATGTGTACACGCTGCTGCGCTACACGCTGGAGTTGTATATTGCCAGCGCGTGGCAACACATGGGGTTTCTGCCCGATCCTGCAACAGGACAGACGCGCCTCGCGCTGGAGGAGGCGCAAATCGCCATCGATTGCGCCGACTTTCTGGCAGGAAAACTCAAGCCGCGCCTCGAACCAGAAGAGCAACGCGAGTACGAACGGCGGCTTCGCGACCTGAAGCTGAACTTCCTCGCGAAGCAGAACGACACGCGCACGGAGGCATAAGATGGGGATGATTGTTTGGGCGCGCACACTCGCGCAAGGCATTTGGAAAGGCGTTTTAAGAGCGCAGACGGCGGGACATATCTACTGGGCACGCACGCGCGCGGTTTGGCAGTCGCTGCCCGCCACTGCCTACGAGCAGATTCGGCACTGGCGCGGCAAAAGCGTCGAGTTCCCGATTGAGGAGCAGCGCGCGCTGCTGGCAGAGTATTACGAGCGGTTCGAGCGTCTGGCGGAGTTGATTTGCGATGCGGCGTTCGCGGGCGAGGGCGCGCCGTTCCAGCAGGAATACGCGGAAGCGCGCCGCTGGCTGCTACGCGCTTACCCGCACCTCAAGCCGTACCTCACGGCGCACTTGAACTGCGACCCCAGCGACGCGGAGTTCGGCAGGCGCGTGGCAGGTAAGCCCACCGACGCGATGGAGGCGCTGTTTGTCGCCGAAACCCTCGACGAGGTGATTAGCTACGACCAAGGCGACCTCATCGGGCGGCTGGAACGCGCCCGCAGCGCGCTGTATCGCTACGGCGACTACCTGCGCCAACTCAGCGGGTAAAATTTGCCTGCTATGAACCCGATTGTCCCGCTGACGGCAGTGCAGCTGCCGCTGAGCAAGCCGCGCCGTCGCACGCGCGAGGTCAAGGTCGGCAACATCGGCATCGGCGGCAACAACCCCATCCGCGTCCAGTCGATGATCACCGCCGAAACGATGAACACCGAAGCGGCGGTCGCACAGATTATCCAACTCTACGAAGCAGGCTGCGAAATCGTGCGTATCACCGCGCCCAACCTGCGCGAGGCGCAAAACCTCGGCGAAATTCGCAAGGAACTCCAGCGCCGCGGCTACGGGCATATCCCCCTCGTTGCCGATGTCCACCACCAAGGCATGGACATCGCCCTCGAATGCACCAAGCATGTCGACAAGGTGCGCATCAACCCTGGACTGTTCGTGTTCCGCAAGCCCGACCCCAATCGCGTGGACTACAGCCCCGCCGAGGTTCAGCAGGAACTGGAAGCCATCGAGCAGGCGTTCCTACCCGTAATCAAGGCGTGCAAGGAGCGCGGGCTGGCGATGCGCATCGGCGTCAATCACGGCAGCCTCTCGGAGCGCATCAAGGTCATGTACGGCGATTCGCCCGTCGGGATGGTCGAATCGGCGATGGAGTACCTCAAAATCTGCGAGGCGCACGGGTTCAAAAACTTGGTGATTTCACTCAAGGCGAGCCGCGTGCCGGTTATGCTGTCCGCGAACCGCCTGATGGTCAAGCGGATGGACGAGGAGGGCATGGACTACCCGCTGCACTTGGGCGTCACGGAGGCGGGGGACGGCATGTACGCGCGAATCAAGAGCGCGATTGGGATTGGCACGCTGCTGGCGGAGGGCATCGGCGACACGATTCGCGTCTCGCTGGCGGAAGACCCCGTGAACGAAATCGAGGTCTGCTACGACATCCTGCAGGCGTTAGGACTGCGCAAGACGAAGGTGGAGTATATCGCGTGCCCCTCATGTGGGCGCACAAAGTTCGACCTGCCGACCGTACTGAACCAAGTGCGCGAGGCGACCAAGCACTTGGTGGGGTTGGATATTGCGGTGATGGGCTGCCTGCACCCCGACTCGCCTGTGATGACGCGCGACGGGCTGCGTCCCATTCGTGAGGTGCGCGCAGGCGACCTTGTGCTGACCGATCGGGGCGACTTCCAGCCCGTGCTGCAGACGGAGACGCACGAGTTCACGGGCGAGCTGGTTGAACTGCGCTGCGCAGGGATGCCGCCCGTACAGTTCACGCCGAACCATCCTGTGCTGGCGATAGACCGTCCCGCACGAATCCGCCCCGACCGACCGCGCTACTCGAACATCGCTGACTGCGCTGGGCGTAGCGACTCCGCCCGCTGGTACGCTGCCGACGCCATTCAGCCTGGGATGGTCGTGCTTTACCCTATCGTGCAAGGGGAGCAGGCAGTGGAGCACCTGCCCGAGTGCCCCGAGATGCCCGTTGACGAGGCGTTCCTCACCATTGCCGCGTGCTACTTAGCGGAGGGTTTGCTGGGCGGCGCGCAGGGCAAGGCGCAGCAGGTCTTTTTTACCTTCGGCGCAGGCGAGGTCGCGCTGGCGCGGCGACTGTGCGACGCGCTTCAGGCGCACGGCGCGCCCGCACGCACGCGCACGCGGCGCAACACGCTGGAGGTGCTGTGCCACTCCACCGAGTGGGCAGAGCGCATGCAACGCCTGTTCGGACGGCGTGCGGAGAACAAGCGGATGCCAGACGGGATGCTGACCCTACCGCGGACGCAGCAGGCGTACCTGCTTCAGATGCTGTGGCGCTGCGACGGCTATTGCGGCAGTGTGCAGGGCTACCCGCGCGCCCAGTATGTCACGGTCTCGCCGACGCTTGCATTCCAAGTGCATCAGATGTTGTTGCGCTTGGGCGTCGCGGCAGGGATGACACGGCGCACGCCACGCGGCAAGCAACCTGTCTACACCGTCTCGGTCACGGGAAGCGACGCGCTGCGCCGCTTCGCGGCGCAACTGGGCTACAAACTCGACATCCCCGATAGTCGCCGTCGCACGGGACGACTTGCTGTGGACGCGCAGTACCTCTACCTGCCCGTGCGCGCGGCGCGTCGCGCGCCCTACGCGGGCGTCGTCTACAATCTGGAGGTCGCGAAGGCGCACACCTACACAGGTTCGCTCGCGCTCACGCACAACTGTATCGTCAACGGTCCGGGCGAGATGGCGGACGCCGACTACGGCTATGTGGGGCGCGGGGGCGGCAAAATCGCGCTTTACCGCAAAGGGCAACTCGTCAAAAACGACATTCCCGCCGAGCGCGGCGTGGAGGAACTCATCGCCCTGCTAAAAGCGGATGGCGTCTGGCGCGACCCTGAGTGAGGTACAATAGCCCCACTATGCGCATGAGATGGCTTCTGTGCGCCGCGCTGATGGCGCTTGGGATGAGTGTGATTGCCGAACCGCGCCTGCCCCGCACCAACGCCCGCGACCTGCAACAGCGCATCGCACGCCACAAGGGCAAAGTGGTGATTGTCAACTTCTGGGCGACTTGGTGCGGTCCGTGCATGGAGGAGCTGCCCGACCTGGCGCGCTTCTACCGCAACTACAAAGCGCGTGGCGTGGAGATGATCGGCGTCTCGTTTGACGATGAGGAGACCGCCGACCAGACCGTGCCGCCCGCGCTGCGCCGCCATCGCGTGGAGTACCCCGTGCTGGTGGTCAAGCAGAACTTCGACCAGTTCGCCGACCGCTTCGACAAGGAGTGGCGCGGCGAGGTGCCCCGCTTCTACCTGTACGACAAGTCGGGCAAGCGCGTGAAGGCGTGGTCAGGCAAGACCAGCTACGCGACGCTGGAGGCGGAAGTCAGACGACTACAGCAATCGCGCCGATGACTCCGCGCGTGCTGCCCTTCCACAAGATGGAGGGCGTCGGGAACGACTTTGTGCTGATTGAGGCGGACGCGGCGCAGGGGCTGGACTACAGCGACCTGGCGCAGCGGCTGTGCCATCGTCCGCTCGGAATCGGCGCAGACGGACTGCTGGTTATTGAACGCGGCGCGCGTGCGCCCGTGCGGATGCGCATGTTCAATCCCGACGGCACGGAGGACTTCTGTGGCAACGGCTTGCGCTGCGCCGCGCGCTACGCCTTCGAACAGGGCTTCGTGGACGCGCCCGCGTTCGCTATCGAGACGCTGGGCGGGCAACTCGTACCCGTTCAGATACACCTGCGGGAGTGGGAAGTGGAGGCGATTAGCACGCAGCTGCCCCCGCCACGCTTCCACCCGCGCGACCTCCCCGCGCTTGCCGACGGCGCGTGCATCGAGGACTACCCGATAACGGTTGCAGGACATGCCTTGCGGATTGCGTGCGTCAACACGGGCACGACGCACACTGTGATTTTCGACGCCACCCTGCCTGACGACGCGCTGTTTCTGGAGGTCAGCCCGCGCTTGGAAACGCACCCGATGTTCCCCGAACGCACGAGCGTGCTGTGGGCGGTGGTCGCCTCGCGGGGCGAGATTCGCGTGCGTATTTGGGAGCGTGGAGTGGGCGAGACGCTGGGCTGTGGTAGTGGCGCGGCGGCAGTGGCGGTACTGGCGCACCGTGCAGGCTGGGTAGACGCGGAGGTTGACGTCGTCTCCAAGGGGGGGACGCTTCAGGTGCGCCTGCAACCTGACGGAGTGGTGTTGACGGGGCAGGCGAATTGTGTGTTTCGGGGGGAGGTTTATCTGTAAGCAAAAAGGAGGGAAAGCGCAACTTGCCTCCCTCCCTCGCACGGCTAGGCAGCTCGGCGTCTTACTGACCGTCGCCAGTGCCACCTTCGGCTGCGCCACCAGCCCCGCCTTCGTTCGTACCACCGCCAGTCTCAGGCTGCGCTGGCTGCTCCGTAGTGGTCGTTCCAGTGTCGCTGCCCTGCTGCTGCCCACATGCGCTCAGCGATAGCACAGCAATCACTGCCAGCAGCGAAAGACCCAGTGTAAGCAATTTCTTCATGTCAACCTCCTCATAAGTGTATTGTGCGCCTAACGCGCTGGCGATAATTATACCCAGCATGTCAGAAAATGCAAGCGACTGGCATCGTATCAGGAAAGTAGTGTTTTCGAGGCAAAAACGCGGGGGAAAATCCCCCGCGTGGTCGTTTCCGTCTCTAAGACTGCTTTACTTCGGGACTACATTCCGCGCCTGCAAGCCCTTGGGACCTTGCACGACTTCAAACTCAACGGACTGCCCTTCGTACAGCGTCCTGTGCCCCTGCATCATGATTGCAGAGTGGTGCACAAAGACTTCACGACCGTCGCTCGCTACGATAAAACCGTAGCCCTTCTGGTCGTTGAACCATTTGACTTTACCCATGTCCATACTAACCTCCTTCCGGGCTGTGCAAACGGGTGAACCACACACCCCGATGGTGATGCTAAGAAAGTATACCCGAGGGCGTTGGCGAAATTGCAACCCTCTGCGCCCTAAATTGACGATTCGGGGGCAAGTGTGCTGCGACTGCCGCGTGTTGTGATGGGCACGCCTTGCCGACAGAGGGGGCAATCGTCAGGCGCATAGGTCTCGGCAGGCAGGTGCAGCGCACGCATCAGCGGTGCGCCGAATGCCAACGGCGACTCGGAACGGTCAATCAGCACGCCGATGCCCACCACCTGCGCCTGATACTGCTCTAGCAACGCCAACACTTCGCGAATGGAAGTGCCTGTCGTTAGAACATCGTCCACAACTAGCACGGGCGTGCGGGGGTCTAACCTGCTGCCGCGTCGGAAGGCGCGCCCGTCGCCCTCGCGCTCGGCGTACAGGGCGCGAATCGCCAACTGTCGCGCTATCTCGTAAGCTACCACCACCCCCCCCAGCGTGGGACCTACAACCGCCTGTGCAACCGCGATTGTCTCGCGTGGCAGGTTCATCAGCATCGTGCGCACCAGCCGCTCCAACAACGCGGGCTGCTCCAACAGCCGAAACTTCTCGAAGTAGACCGCGCTGTGCCTGCCTGAAGTCAGCAGGAAGTGCCCCCGCAGTACTGCGCCGACAGACTCCAACTCCTGTAGATTCACTTGTCTACCTCGAAGCTCTGTGCAGGGGTGGGGAACTGGCGTTGGCGCACCTCATCAGCATATTCGCGCAGCGCATTTAGAATTATCTCGCGCAACTCCGCGTAGCGTTTGGTATGCTTGTAGGTCTGCTCGCTCAGCCCCAGCAGGTCGTGCCACACTTGGATTTCGCCGTCGCAGTGGACACCCGCGCCAATCCCGATGGTGGGTATCTGGATGCTTTCGGTGATGCGCTTGGAAAGGCTGGCAGGGATGACCTCCAGCACGAGGCTGAACGCGCCCGCCTCTTGTACCGCATGTGCCGCCTGCAGCAACGCTTCCTGTTCCGACGCAGTGCGCCCCTGCAGGCGGTAGCCGCCAAATCGGTGAATTGACTGCGGAGTCAGTCCCAGGTGCGCCATCACGGGGATGCCGATGCCCACCATCGCGCGAATCGAGTCCAGCACGCGCGGGCTGGCGCCTTCCACCTTGACCGCCTCCGCGCCCGCTTGCATCAGCGTCCCCGCGTTGTAGACCGCGTCCTCCACCGAGACACCATAACTCAAAAACGGCATATCCGCCACAAGCAACGCACGCCGCACTCCCCGACGCACCGCCTGCAGGTGGTGCAGCATCGTCTCCATGCGCACAGGCAGCGTCGTCTCATAGCCCAACACTGTGTTGCCCACCGAATCACCTACCAGTATCACATCCACCCCTGCCGACTCTGCCAACTGCGCACTGGGATAATCGTAGGCAGTGACAGCGACAATCCGTTGCCCCTGTGCCTTCATCTGCTGCAGCGTGCGTGTGGCAACCTTGTCTGGCATATAAGGGATTGTACCCATTTCCGCTGAAGGGTGGAGCCGCCCCCGCAAGCGTGGCTTCAACCCCTTACAGGGAGGCTGGAAACGAGTGTGGAGAGGATACCGTCTCAGTCGCTGTCCAGCACTTCACGCACCTTTTGAATTAGCTGCGCAGGCGTGTAGGGCTTCGGCAGGAGTTGAACCCCCTCTTCCAGCACGCCGTGGTGAATGATGGTGTTTTCGGTGTAGCCTGACACATAGAGGACGCGAATCTGTGGGTGAAGGCGCATCAGATAGTCTGCTAGCTCGCGCCCACTCATCACAGGCAACACGACATCGGTAATGAGCAGATGGATAGGCTTGTCGTATTCTTGAGCCAGTTGCAACGCTTTGGCGGGCGAGTGCGCGGTTAGCACCGTGTAGCCCTGCAAGCGCAGCGACTCGGCAGCGACCTCCAGCACGCCCAACTCATCCTCCACCACTAAAAGCGTTTCGTGCCCGCGCGGCAGCTCAGCAGGTGGGGTGCATTCCTCGCTTATGGAGCGCACCCGATCATAAGCGCGTGGCAGGTAAATTTTGAAGGTCGTGCCTTTGCCCTCTTCGCTGTAAACCCAGATATGCCCTCCCAGCTGACTCACAATCCCATGCACGATGGAGAGCCCCAATCCGGTGCCTTGCCCGCGTGGCTTCGTGGTGAAGAACGGTTCGAAGATGCGCTCGCGCACGAACGGCTTCATACCAACGCCTGTATCAGACACCATGAGCATTACATACTCGCCGGGCACCACCTGATAGTGGGTACGGGCATACTCAGTGTCTAAGACGGTGTTTCGCGTCTCTATTGTGATAACTCCCCCTGTTTCAGGGGGAATTGCGTCGCGGGCATTCAGCAGCAGGTTTTGCAGTACCTGCATCAACTGGGATGGGTCTGCTTCTGTGTACCAGAGCGATTCGCTCAAGTAGGTCTGCATCTGCACGGATGCGGGCATCCAAGTTTGGGCAATACGCACAGCTTCTTGCACGATTGCGTTCAGGTTTACAACGCGGCGTTGCATCGGTTGCTGTCGCGCCAGCGTTACGAGTTGGCGTGTGATGCTGGCGGCTTTCTCGACGGCAGTGGTGGCGTTATCGAGGAAGCCTCGCGCGGCGCTGTCAAGGGGCAGTGCGCCCTGTGCAAGTTCAATGTAGCCTAGCACAGCGGTCAGTAGGTTGTTGAAGTCGTGCGCCAGCCCGCCTGCCATGCGCCCCATGCTCTCCATTTTCTGAATTTGCAGCAGTTGCAGGTGTAGCTGCTCGCGCTCGCGCTCCGTCTGCTCGCGCAGCAGTTCGTGCGCCGCGCGCGTGGTAAATAGCTGGAAGACCTCCTGAACGGCGCTGCTTGCCCGAAGGGGTTTTGTGTGCACAATCCAAGCGATGCCAATGGTGCGCCCCAACGAGTCGCGCAGCGGCGCACCAATGTAGCTCTCGGCGCCGATGGCGCGCAGTTCTTGATCGTTAGGAAACAGTAGTTGCACATTCGCTAGGTAGGCGCAATAGCCGCGCGCGGCAGCATTCTCGCATGGAGTTCCTTGCAAAGGGTAGTCGGGAGCATCGCGCAGTGTTCCGTCTACTGCATAGGCGACTCCTGACACGCGCTCCGCTTCGACCAGTCGCCCGATGTAGACATGCGCACCCCCGAAGGCGCGCGACATAGCGCACACCAACTCTCTCAAATAACTGTAGCCAAGATGGCGAGGACTGATTGCAGCTTTTTCGCGTATCGCACGCCGAGCAAGATGCGTATCGGTTATGTCGATGAAACTGCAGTGCAGCAGGTGGTATGACTCGAGCCGATGCAGAACGCCTTCGAGGATTCGCTCTTCACGGTCAGGGCGTCGGACAGTTAGCACGAACGGTGGCTGCGTGTAGGCTCGCTCCAGCGCAGTATCTACTTGTTCCCGAGACTCTACCAGAAGGTCATACAGAGCCATCTGCTGCAGTTCGTTGTGGGAATAGCCTAAGATGCGCGTTGCGGCGTCCGTCGCTCGATAGATGTGCAGGCTATCGGGCAACAGCAACAGGCTCGGCATAAAAGCCAGATTGAACAACGGCGATGCAGTAAGCTCTTGCCGTTTCTGCTCCAAGGCGTTTTCGTTGCTCATGCGCGTGTCCTTTCCTGGAGATGCCGCGCCCAAAGGCGAGTTCTTGGCTAATGATGTGTTGGTGGGCCCGGCAGGATTCGAACCTGCGACCAAGCGGTTATGAGCCGCCCGCTCTGCCGCTGAGCTACAGGCCCACCATACGCATTATACCCGATGTGCGCTTGTTGCGCCTCCTAGGGGGTGAGTGTCTGCAGGCGCGTGGCGTAGCGCAGGGTGAAGTTGTCAGGCAGTGTGCTGTTGGGGAGAGCCAGATACTCCCACAGTTGTTGAGGCGTTGCGCCACTCGGCGATGTGTACACGCGCAACCCTACGCTGAGTGATTCACCCCGCACCAAACTCCACTCGGACCTCCAATTGCTAAGCGTTTCGAGAACAGGGGTGGTATAGCTTGTCGCGCTGCCAAGCCAACCCGGAGTGATAAGCTGCTGAAACACGCGTGAACCGTTGGCTTGTGAGATAGTCAATTGGTAGCCTAGAGGCGGCTCACTGTATGAGAAACCATCCACCGACACCTGAACCGCCCCCACCGCATTAACACTGAGGGTGGGCGCCACATACGCCTCTGGCAGCTGGAGGTTGAGGTCACTTGGAAGGTTGCCAGTCAACACTTGGACAACTCCGCGCTGCTGTGAGGTTTCCACAAGCAGTCGGAAACGCTCGCCCGCGCTTAGCGATGCCTCTGGAAAAATCGGATACCTAAATACCTCGTTCAAAGTTAGGTTCACCAGCAATTTCTGAACACCTATGCGCGTTAACCGCCGCTCGGATTCCAGCAGTAGGCGAACCGTGCTTTCTTCATTCTCTTGCAGATTCCTTCCTAAAATTGTCAGATTACCTAAGCCGACATCGAACACTTGAATTGAGGAGTCGCCCTGCCCAGAAAAGTCGATGTTGTATGGAGAACCGCTTGTGAACTCGGCACGCCTGTGAATCCAAACTCGGTTGGGAATATCACCTGCGAATCGCACAGCGATGACATCCTGGAGACCTTGCGGCACTTGAAGTGTGTACTCCGCTTGCGCAGGGACGGACGCTTGACCGATGGAGATGATTGCCGAGCCGTTTTCGAGCCCAGAAACGTTACCCGTCACCGTGATTTCGGCTGCGGGCGCACTGCAGGTGAAGATTACTTGCGGGATCTCTTGATGGGTGGCGTGAACTGTGTACACAGTCGTTTTCTCACCTTCGCATACAAAAGCCAGGCTGTATCGTCCGTCGGTCGAGTTCACGGGCACAGTTCCGTTGAAGCCGCCTGTGGATTCAAGTGTCTGCCAGTTGGCATCGGAACCGTCTTGGTAAGCGACCCAAGATGCGTTCGCGATGTTGATAGACAGCAGCCGTTGATTTCCGCCGTTGCCACCGTTGTTGCCGTTGCCGCCGTTGTTGCCGTTGCCGCCGTTGTTGCCGTTGCCGCCGTTGTTGCCGTTGCCAATAGTGCCGCCACCACCGCATGCACTTAGAACAGCACCCAGCAGCACGGCTCCAGCAAACACGATAAGTAAGTTTCTACGAGACATCGCGTTTCCTCCATCCGTTAGACGGTCTACAGTTGCACTGGTTCCCCCAAAGGAGAACTCCCCTCGATTTTACCATACGAGGTTCCATAAGCTCACAAGGGGAAGTCCTCCATCGTGCGTGTTGAGCTACTCTACCCAGTCGGCGAGGTAGATATTAGTTTCACCGCGCGTTTTTGCCGTGCGGTTGGACGCCCACACCAGCTGCTTGCCGTCGCGCGAGAACATCGGGAAGCCGTCGAAATCGCCTGTGTGGGTGATCTGTTGTACGCCTGTGCCGTCCAGATTCATCAGAAACAGGTCGAACTCTCGCCCGCGCGGGTCGTGGTGATTGCTGGTAAAGATTACCTGGCGGTTGCCTGGTTTCATAAACGGCGCGAAGTTCGCCTGTCCCAGCTGGCTGATGCATCGCTTGCGCTTGCCATCGGCGGTCATGACCCACAGCTCCAGTTTGCTGGGGCGCACCAGTCGCTGGCGCAGCAGGTCTTGGAACTCCTTGATTTCCTCGTTCGTTTTGGGGTGATAGGCGCGATAGACGATGTAGCGTCCATCCCACGAGTAGAAGGGACCGCCGTTGTAGCCGATTTCAGTAGTGAGTCGGCGGATGCGCTTGGTGCGCAGGTTCAACTCGGCGAGGTCGATGTTCCCCCAGCGCGTTGTGGTGAACAGCACACGGTCGCCACGCGGATGGAACGAGCCCTCCGCATTGTAGGAGTCGTCGTCCGTGAGCGCAACGCGGTCAGAACCGTCAGCATTTGCCATAAACAGACGGTACGGGAACAGTCCCCACACATACCCCTGCGAACGGTCGGGCGGAGGCGGTGGCTCTTCGCTAAGCCAGTCGGTGGAGCTGTAGAGGATTTTTTTGCCGTCGGGTGACCAGTAGCCGCAGGTGCAGCGTCCCTTGCCTGTGGACACGAGGCGTACCTCTGTGCCTTCGATACGCATGGTGAACATCTGATCGGCTTTGAAGGGCGGTCGCGTGCTTTGGAAAATCAGCATTTTGCCGTCGAAGGAGAAGTACGCTTCGGCGTTCTCGCCGCCGAAGGTGAGTTGGCGCACATTTCGCAGGCGCGTCTCGCGCGGATCGTGGAGCACAGGCGCCTGCACAGGTTGCCCCGTAGGAAGATGAAGACCACACATAGCGGCTTGAGTATACCCAACAGGTGTGCAGAATGACCGCTGCTATAGCGACTGCAGTTTGCTGTCGAGCGACATCCGCTTCGCATGGTTGACCGATGGCGCCCGCAGCACGCTTGTCGATAGTTAGGTATGCCGCGTAGAACACCTGACTTGTATTGCCCTGTAAGCGCGAGCAACTTAGCTGGGGCAGGACGCGCCACACCCCAGCTCAACGCAGACAGTCGGTCAGCAGTTGGTGATGCTATACGCGCTCGAACAGTCCCGCTGCGCCCATCCCGCCGCCAACACACATGCTAACGATGCCCCACACGCCACCACGCTTGCGCAGTGCATTCAGCAAGGTGGCGGTCATGCGCGCGCCCGTCGCGCCCAGCGGGTGTCCCAGCGCAACCGCGCCACCATTCACATTCAGCTTTTCGCGCGGGATGGGACACTGGCGCAGCACTGCTAGCACCTGCGCTGCGAACGCCTCGTTGATCTCGAACAGGTCAATATCTTCGACGCTTTTGCCGAAGCGTTGCAGCAGTTTCGGGATGGCATACGCAGGTCCGATGCCCATCGTCTCTGGAGGCACGCCCGCGACCGCGTAGCCGACGAATCGCGCCAGCGGTTGCACGCCGAGTTGGTTCGCCATCCGCTCGCTCATCAGCACGACTGCCGCTGCGCCGTCGCTGCGCTGTGAGGCGTTGCCCGCCGTCACTGTGCCGTCCGCCTTGAACACGGGCTTGAGTTTCGCCAACGCCTCCATGCTGGTGTCGGCGCGGGGACCCTCGTCGCGGTCGAAGGTGAAGCGGTTCTCGTGGACGCTGCCGTCCTTGACGACCTTCTCGTGTACCTCCACAGGCACGATTTCGCCATCGAACGCGCCTTCGGCTTGCGCGCGCAGCGCTTTCTGGTGGCTCTCCAGCGCGAACTGGTCGGCTTCCTCGCGCGTGATGCTATATTCTGCTACGAGGTTCTCAGTCGTCATACCCATTCCCAGATAAGCGTCGGGGGAGTGCTGGGTTAGATACGGATTCGGGCGGAACACATGCCCTTCCATTGGCACCATCGACATGCTCTCGGTGCCGCCTGCGACCCCGACATCGATTTGTCCCGTCATGATGCGTTGAGCGATGATGGCTATCGCTTCCAGCCCCGAAGCGCACATACGGTTCACGGTCGCAGCGGGCACATCGACAGGCAGCCCCGCGCGTAGCACGGCGATTCGGGCGACATTCATGCCCTGCTCAGCTTCGGGTACAGCGCATCCCAGCACGACATCTTCGATCTGTTTCGGCTCCAGTTGCGGCACACGCGCAAGTGCGCCTTGAATGGCGCGCGCGGCGAGGTCGTCGGGGCGCGTATTGCGCAGGCTCCCGCGCGGCGCCTTGCCAATTGCGGTGCGTACCGCAGCAACCACATACGCTGCTTGCATAGTAGCATAGTGTACCCGCTCCGTACACCGACATCCTCACCGTCCAACGCTGACCAGACAGACCACGCGTCTTCGCACGCAACGGAGCCCCCCTTCGCGTTCGCGCCAGAACCCTGCTCCCCTCTGCGTGCCCACCGTCCCTTGGCTCTCCGCGCCCACCCCAAACCCGTCCTCACGAGTGCCCCATAAAGCCAAGCATTAGGTATACTTCCGCTATGAACACCGACAGGGTTAGCGAAGGCAGAACACCAGTCGCGTGCGGAAGCCGAACGCCAGCGCGCTAATCGAGCTGAGCGGCGACTTGCCGAACTGGAGGCGTACCTATGGAGGACGGTAAGCGAGCGGCGGAGTGGTTCCGCCAGACCTACACCGCGCTCAGAGCTCAAGTTGGGCGCGTGGTGGTCGGGCAAGAGGAGGTTGTTGAGAACACACTGGTCGCGGTGTTCGCAGGCGGGCACGCTCTGCTAGAAGGCGTGCCTGGACTGGGCAAGACACTGCTGGTGCGCACGATTGCACAAGCGCTCCGTCTGGAGTTCGCGCGAATCCAGTTCACGCCTGACCTGATGCCTGCCGACATCACAGGCACAAATATCTTGGTAGAGAGCGAGGGAGGCGCACGCACCTTCGCGTTCCGCGCTGGACCTGTGTTCACCAACATTTTGCTGGCAGATGAGATTAACCGTGCCACCCCGAAGACGCAATCTGCCCTGCTGGAAGCGATGCAGGAGCAGGCGGTCACGGTCGCAGGCAAGCGGTATCCGATAGAGCCACCCTTCTGGGTGCTGGCGACACAGAACCCCATCGAGCAGGAGGGCACCTACCCGCTCCCAGAGGCGCAGCTGGATCGTTTCTTTTTCAAAATTCTGGTTGGCTATCCGACACTGGGCGAGCTACGCGAAATAGTCGACCGCACGACAGGCGCCGAGACGCCGCAGCCCGAAGTCGTGGCGGACAAGGAGACACTGCTGCGCATGCAGCGCCTTGTACGCGAGGTACCGATCGCTCGCCCTGTGCAGGAGTTTGCACTCAAGCTGATTGTGGCGACGCACCCTGGCTCGCCGTTCGCGCCCCCTGAAGTGAACAAATATGTGCGCTACGGCTCCAGCCCACGCGGGGCGCAGACACTGATTTTAGCAAGCAAAGTGTTTGGGCTACTGGATGGACGCTACAATGTAGCGCGTGAAGATGTGCAACGCGCGCTCAAGCTCGCCCTGCGACATCGCGTACTGCTGAACTTCGAGGCGGACGCTGACGGCGTAAGCCCAGACAAGATTCTGGAAATCGTCTGGAACCATGTCGCTCGCATGGAGGGCGAACCACTGAAGGTTTAAGGTGGCAGATCGGACGCGATAGGAAGCGACGAAGCAGTGGCGAACGCATAGCTTAGGGATGACGCACCATTCGGATGTGATTGTCGTCGGCGCGGGCGTGGCGGGGCTGGTCGCAGCGCAACGCATGCAGGCGCACGGGCTGACGACGCTGGTGCTGGAGGCGCGCGAGCGGGTCGGCGGACGCCTGCTTCGACACGCGCTGAGCGACTCGGCCGTGATTGACTTGGGCGGGCAGTGGCTCGGACCCACGCAAGAGCGTGCCTACGCGCTGGCACGGGAACTGGGGCTGACGCTGTTCCCCACCTACACGGAGGGCGAGAACCTCGCGCTACTGGGCGGGCGCGTGCAACGATACGCGGGAACCGTGCCGAAACTCGGCATAGGCGCGCTGTTCGATTTCGGCAGCGCGGTCGCCAAGCTCGATCGGATGGC
>Ga0308412_1001012_pt1 | contig 15091 bp, 9 predicted proteins | sample HotsprottomLayer_FD_202357 | JGI IMG/M metagenome (GOLD analysis project Ga0308412, IMG submission 202357) | Hot spring phototrophic mat microbial communities from Octopus Spring, Yellowstone National Park, Wyoming, United States -... | ecosystem: Environmental > Aquatic > Thermal springs > Hot...
TGCACAGTGACCGTCACGAAACCGACCGGATGTACCTCACGGCGGTGCTGCGCGCCCGGCTCGAAGCGCACGGGCGGGCTATCGTGCTGAGCGACGTGCGGGTGGCGTGGGACGTGCCCGACCTGCGGCCGCACGGGCCGGACGTGATGGTCATTCCGGGACTGCGCGAGCGGCGCGACTGGAGCACGTTTGACGTGGCGGAGGAGGGGGTGCGACCGGCGTTGATGATTGAGATCACCTCGCCGGAGACGCGGGAGAACGACGTGGTGTGGAAGGTGGCGCACTACGCACGGGCGGGGGTGGCGCAGTATGTGATTGTGGACAACATTGGACGGCGGGGGGAGCGGCAGCTCCGGTTGCTCGACTATCGGCTGGTGGGGGACACCTACCGGCTGCAACCGCCGGACGAGCGGGGGTGGGTGTATCTGGAACTGGCCGAGCTGTGGGTAGGAGTGGAAGGCGACCACGTGGTGTGCTACGCCGACGACGGCACGGCGTTTGGCGACTACGCGACGGTGGTACAGCAGGCGGCAGAAGCTGAGGCGCGAGCGCGACAGGAAGCGGCAGCACGGGCCGAGGCGGAGGAACAAGCCCGACGCGAAGCGGCAGCGCGGGCCGAGGCGGAGGAACAGGCCCGACGCGAAGCGGCAGCGCGGGCCGAGGCGGAGGAACAGGTCCGACGCGAAGCGGCAGCGCGGGCCGAGGCGGAGGAACAGGCCCGACGCGAAGCGGCAGCGCGGGCCGAGCTTGAAGCCCGTCTGCGTGAATTGGAAGCCAAGTTGCAGCGGTTACAGGGGACGTAGGCGCAAACACCGCAACCGATGCGACGACAACACGCGGAGATGCCCAACGTAGGAGCCCCTTCGTGTTGGTGCTGCACCCGTGTCTATCTGACCGCAGTGTCCATTCCCTCGCCACTGTCGGTATCTCCGATACACTCTGTGCCTTCCTTCGCAATTGCCGTGTTTTTTCGTGTAACTTTTTGGCCGCTCAAACGGTTTTTATATCGAGCACCGTTTTGAGCGCCAGGAAGACACGATGAATGGAACATACCACTACCCGCTGCCCGTTGCGCTGCCACCCTCGCCCCTGCACGCTGCCCAGCGCTATGCTACAATACCGGCAGACCTACCTACCACAGCAAGGAGTAACCGTGATGACCCATCCTACCGTCACCACACCGGCGCCGCCACCGGCCGACGACCCCTTCCGCTACGGCTGGCGCTACGTCCGTCGGCCTACCCCCGACGACCCCGACCACCTCGAACCGGTGCCGCTCACCCTCGAGGACGTGTTGCACCCCGAAGTGGGAGACTTCATCGTGCACAGTGACCGTCACGAAACCGACCGGATGTACCTCACGGCGGTGCTGCGCGCCCGGCTCGAAGCGCACGGGCGGGCTATCGTGCTGAGCGACGTGCGGGTGGCGTGGGACGTGCCCGACCTGCGGCCGCACGGGCCGGACGTGATGGTCATTCCGGGACTGCGCGAGCGGCGCGACTGGAGCACGTTTGACGTGGCGGAGGAGGGGGTGCGACCGGCGTTGATGATTGAGATCACCTCGCCGGAGACGCGGGAGAACGACGTGGTGTGGAAGGTGGCGCACTACGCACGGGCGGGGGTGGCGCAGTATGTGATTGTGGACAACATTGGACGGCGGGGGGAGCGGCAGCTCCGGTTGCTCGACTATCGGCTGGTGGGGGACACCTACCGGCTGCAACCGCCGGACGAGCGGGGGTGGGTGTATCTGGAACTGGCCGACCTGTGGGTGGGGGTGGAAGGCGACCACGTGGTGTGCTACGCCGACGACGGCACGGCGTTTGGCGACTACGCGACGGTGGTACAGCAGGCGGTGGAAGCTGAGGCGCGAGCGCGACAGGAAGCGGCAGCACGGGCCGAGGCGGAGGAACAAGCTCGGCGCGAAGCGGCAGCGCGGGCCGAGGCGGAGGAACAAGCTCGGCGCGAAGCGGCAGCACGGGCCGAGGCGGAGGAACAAGCTCGACGCGAAGCGGCAGCGCGGGCCGAGGCGGAGGAACAAGCTCGGCGCGAAGCGGCAGCGCGGGCCGAGGCGGAGGAACAAGCTCGACGGGAAGCGGCAGCGCGGGCGGAGGCAGAAGCGCTGGCACGTGCAGCAGCAGAACAAGCACAACGCGAAGCGGCAGCGCGGGCCGAGGCGGAGGAACAAGCCCGTCGGGAAGCCGCAGCGCGGACCGAGCTTGAAGCCCGTCTGCGTGAATTGGAAGCCAAGTTGCAGCGGTTACAGGGGACGTAGGCGCAAACACCGCAACCGATGCGAGATAACACGCGGAGGTACCCAACGCAGGTGCCCCTTCGTGTTGGTGCTGCACCCGTGTCTATCTGACCGCAGTGTCCATTCCCTCGCCACTGTCGGTATCTCCGATACACTCTGTGCCTTCCTTCGCAATTGCCGTGTTTTTTCGTGTAACTTTTTGGCCGCTCAAACGGTTTTTATATCGAGCACCGTTTTGAGCGCCAGGAAGACACGATGAATGGAACATACCACTACCCGCTGCCCGTTGCGCTGCCACCCTCGCCCCTGCACGCTGCCCAGCGCTATGCTACAATACCGGCAGACCTACCTACCACAGCAAGGAGTAACCGTGATGACCCATCCTACCGTCACCACACCGGCGCCGCCACCGGCCGACGACCCCTTCCGCTACGGCTGGCGCTACGTCCGTCGGCCTACCCCCGACGACCCCGACCACCTCGAACCGGTGCCGCTCACCCTCGAGGACGTGTTGCACCCCGAAGTGGGAGACTTCATCGTGCACAGTGACCGTCACGAAACCGACCGGATGTACCTCACGGCGGTGCTGCGCGCCCGGCTCGAAGCGCACGGGCGGGCTATCGTGCTGAGCGACGTGCGGGTGGCGTGGGACGTGCCCGACCTGCGGCCGCACGGGCCGGACGTGATGGTCATTCCGGGACTGCGCGAGCGGCGCGACTGGAGCACGTTTGACGTGGCGGAGGAGGGGGTGCGACCGGCGTTGATGATTGAGATCACCTCGCCGGAGACGCGGGAGAACGACGTGGTGTGGAAGGTGGCGCACTACGCACGGGCGGGGGTGGCGCAGTATGTGATTGTGGACAACATTGGACGGCGGGGGGAGCGGCAGCTCCGGTTGCTCGACTATCGGCTGGTGGGGGACACCTACCGGCTGCAACCGCCGGACGAGCGGGGGTGGGTGTATCTGGAACTGGCCGAGCTGTGGGTAGGAGTGGAAGGCGACCACGTGGTGTGCTACGCCGACGACGGCACGGCGTTTGGCGACTACGCGACGGTGGTACAGCAGGCGGCAGAAGCTGAGGCGCGAGCGCGACAGGAAGCGGCAGCGCGGGCCGATGCGGAAGTGCTGGCGCGTATAGCAGCGGAACAAGCACAACGCGAAGCGGCAGCGCGGGCCGAGGCGGAGGAACAAGCCCGACGCGAAGCGGCAGCGCGGGCCGAGGCGGAGGAACAAGCCCGACGCGAAGCGGCAGCGCGGGCCGAGGCGGAGGAACAAGCTCGACGCGAAGCGGCAGCGCGGGCCGAGGCGGAGGAACAGGCCCGACGGGAAGCGGCAGCGCGGGCCGAGGCGGAGGAACAAGCCCGACGCGAAGCGGCAGCGCGGGCCGAGCTTGAAGCCCGTCTGCGTGAATTGGAAGCCAAGTTGCAGCGGTTACAGGGGACGTAGGCGCAAACACCGCAACCGATGCGACGACAACACGCGGAGATGCCCAACGCAGGTGCCCCTTCGTGTTGGTGCTGCACCCGTGTCTATCTGACCGCAGTGTCCATTCCCTCGCCACTGTCGGTATCTCCGATACGCTCCGTGCCTTCCTTCGCAATTGCCGTGTTTTTTCGTGTAACTTTTTGGCCGCTCAAACGGTTTCTCTATCGAGCACCGTTTTGATCCCCAGGAAAACACGATGAATGGGAAACATTACCGCCCGCTGCTATTCTTGCACTGAAGTGTACTAACATGCTATAGCTGATTGAACCGTTGCTGTATCCCAGGAGTATGGTCAATGCGGGTGATCATTCGTGAAGTGTTGAATGTTGGTGGCTTTTTTGCCGGTGAAACTGTGACGCTGGCAGTACAATCCTGGCCCGATGGTGGTCCTGAGCAGACACTAACCATTGATGATGCTGCGCTGACTAATGTCACTGCCCGTCATCTTCTGGCACCGGGGATGGTGCTAGAGTTGGTATTGAGCGGTGATCGAGTTGAACACGCAAGTTTGCTTGCTGCTCCCGATTACACTTCATTACAAATGGCACTGCGTCCGCAACCAATCGAACCAACACCGGTGCCACGAGTGTTGAGTTTTCGTTGTCGTACCTGCAACCTATGGACATCGGCGGTCGGCGATCCGCCAGTTTGTGGTCTGTGTGGAGCGTCGGCGCCGCGTCTGTCCTGATGCAGACTTGGGACGTCTCTCAGGGTGTCCCAAGTCTGTTCATCATCCCAGTCGGTGCTTACGAAAGATGAAAGGTAGCAACGAGACGACCGAATTGGAGTTTGGTGCCGTCACTGAGCGGTGTTGGGGTTTGTGGTTCGATGCGCTGCCCGTTTACGCGCGTATGATTGGTGCTGTTTAGATCAACGATACTCCACTGATTGCCGATATGTACTATTTTGGCATGCTGACGACTGACACCGCCGAGTTCACCACCATAGGGCGTCAAATCGATTTCAGGAAAGATATTACTCACTGGGTCTTCGCGTCCGATAATATACTCGCTCTTGCCGGGCGGTAAGATAATCTCACTGCCATCAGCTAACACCAGACGTGCTGTAACCGGTGGTGGAGAAACTATTGGTGTAGCGATGGGTGTAGGGGCTGCCGGATGTGCTGGTGTATGAGCTGAGGGTGTGATGCCTGTGAGCGCCGCCAGTTCAGCTTCAGTTTTAGCCAGTTCGGCTCGTGCCGCATCAAGACCGGCTGTGATGAAGGCCGGGACACTCCCTACCGGGTAGCGGGCTGCCATTTGTTCGTATTGCGCTACCGTCTCGCGATGAGCGGCGAGTAGAGCTTCAAGTCGCGCTACTTCTGCCGGGTCTGGACCAAGCGGTAACGCCGCTAGCTCAGCTTCAGTCTTTGCTAGCTCGGCTCGTGCCGCATCAAGGCCAGCCGTGATGAAGGCTGGGACACTCCCTGCCGGGTAGCGGGCTGCCATTTGTTCGTATTGTGCTACTGTTTCACGATGAGCGGCGAGCAGGGCTTCGAGTCGTGCACGCTCAGCGGCAATGTCACTTGTCGTCGATGCCTGGGGTGGTGATGACTCAGTTGCTGTTGGCGAGATTGATGGTGTCGATGATGTTGCCGGTGTCGGCGCCTCGGCGGGTGGCGCGATAACGGTCGGCGCCTCAGCGGGTGGCGCGATAACGGTCGGCGCCTCAGCGGGTGGCGCGATAACAGTTGGCGCCTCAGCGGGTGGCGCGATAACAGTTGGCGCCTCGGCGGGCGGTGCGATAACGGTCGGCGCCTCGGCGGGTGGCGCGATAACGGTCGGCGCCTCGGCAGGTGGCGCGATAACGGTCGGCGCCTCGGCAGGTGGTAACGTAGATTCCTTCAGATCGGCACCGCAATTGTCGCAGAAGCGTTCGCCGGGTAATACTGGATCGCCGCACTCGGGGCACACGAGTTTTGGTGACGGTGGTGCAATGAGGGTTGCCTGCTCGGAAGGGGGCGTTGATACAGGTGATATTGCCATCAAATCGGCGCCGCAGATGCTACAAAAGCGCTCACCGGGTAAGATGGCAGCACCACACGATGGACACGACGTGGCGAGGGCCGTGGGTTGATCATGGGCCGTGATCACCGGTGTTGGCGCTGGCTCAGGTTCAGTTAAGCGTCGACCACACTGATCACAAAAGCGGTTGGTTAGCTCGTTTGGCGCGCCGCAAGAGGGACAGATAATCATAGTTGTTTCCTCATATTGGCTAGTAATCGCTTTTTCTGTAAGCGACCATTCGACATAGGACGATTTCTGTCTGAAAGATCCTACTGTTCTTCTAAACGTTGGGTAAGGCGACGTGTTGCGTAGCGTAACTCTTTCTGCGCTTCCGGGCTAAGCTGCTGTCCTTGCTCAAGTGCTGTAGCTTGCTGTTGCGCCTTCTCAGCCAACTCTAGTTCGCCCAAATCGAGTAGGCGCGTGGCTGCGGCTCGCAGCTTTTGGGTTGCACCGGTCACATTTCCGGTTGCGGCTTCCTGCAACGCCTTGGTTTGCAATTTGAAAGCTGTGACCCGCTCAACCAGATTCATCACCTCGGGAACATAACTCTCCGGCCCTACCTGGTCTGCCACGTCGAGCAGGATATCTTGCTTGATCACCACTTCACCAGTTTGCTGAACTGGTGTAGTATGCAATTCAGCCTGTGCAATCCGGAAACGACCTTTTGCGCGTGGGGGCAACACGAGATCAATGAGTACTGCTACGGGTTGTCCACCAACCAGGTCGCCGAGACGTACAGCAACTGCTGTCTCACCAGTTGGTTGATAGCCGAGGTTTTCGATAATTGGCTTTACCCGGTAGACAGTACGTGGTGTTGCGTCACGTATAAATCGTAATAACAGTCTGGTATTGGTGGCAACCGTTGCTCGATCATCTTGAATAACTTTTTGAAAGAAATCTCCAATCTGAGCAGGCGAAGCAATATAATCAGCATATCCATTACTGGCCGCTGCAATATCGTCGAGCAACTGCTCATTCCACTCTGTGCCCAGGCCGAACGCGGCAATACGAACTCCCGACTGTCCTAACGTGCGTGCAAGATCACGACATAGTGGTTCGTCACCCCACGTTTGCCCGTCGGTCAAGAGGACCATTCGGCTAAGGCGATCAGGACCGAGGTGTTTTTGCAGTTCAACCTGACCAGCCTGCATCCCAAGGGACATCGCCGTTCCGCCGGCCTCACTGATCGCATTAACTGCTGCTATGAATTGCGAACGATCACCGACCGGTGTGGCCGGTACCAGCGTTTGAACGTTATCGTCAAAGATAACGATGGCTGCGATGTCGTTTGGTTGTAATCGTTCGATGACCTGGCGAGTTGCTGCTTTCAGATTGTCAAGTTTTGCGCCCTGCATCGAACCTGAACGGTCGAGCACAAAGCAAACGTTCAGCGGTAGTGAGGGAGCCAATGTGGTAGGTGCTGCCGCTTCTACCAGCAGATATCCGGCTTGAGAGGTTGAGCTGGCTGGAATTGGTGTGCGTCCCCACTTGCAGGTAAGCGTGATTGCGTCAGACATACTATGACCCTATCTGTGCAATGACAAAACTCAAAATACAACAGAGAAGAAATGCGCCGCTATTGGCGGCAAAACCAATGGCTGCATCACGTCGTCCGTGCCTTGTCTGTGCTGTATTGGGACTGACCAGGGCGATTATACTCAGCAGACCACCGATAAAGGCAAACATAAGAGCGCCTACTGCGATGATGGCACCGAGTCCAGCCATCGCACTCTCAGGATCAGCGGCGGTAAGGCTGGTAAGCGCAATAGCAATGACCATCAGAATATCGCTGATAATTCCGATCCAGAGACCAGCAGTGGCCATACCGGTACTGGCCTGCACAACAACAGGGCCGGGATTGGCAGTTCCGTCCCGTGCAGCAATGGCTGCTGCCAGGTTTGGCTGAGCCTGGGGTTGCACATTCACCAGTTGACCACTGCCAAGCAACGCTTGTTGTAGTTCAATCACGCTGGCGAATCGGCGTGATGGTTCGTTATCGGTGGCACGGGCAATGGCTGCGGCGATGTATGGTGGCACCGATGGGTTCAGTTGATTGACCGGTGGCAGGCGAAATGGCGTCGTGCTCGGATCATGACCGGTCAAGAGATGGTGCATCAGCACACCGAGACTGTAAATATCGGAACGGGCATCTGTCTGACCGCGTCCGTACTGTTCGGGTGCACTGTAGCCAGGAGTACCAAATGCCTGGGTATCACGCTCTTTCCCCGGTTTGAAAAGGCGGGCGATTCCAAAATCGACCAGCTTGATAGTGCCTTCCGGTGTGATCATGACATTGGTTGGCTTCAGATCACGAAAGATGATCGGCGGTTGTTGGGCATGCAAGTAGGCTAAAACCCCGCAGATTTGCGTTGTCCAGCGTAGAACTTCGTGCAGCGGGCGGGGTAACCCTACTCGATTTACATAATCTCGTAGATTTTCACCGGGTACGAACTCCATGACCAGATAATGACGGCCGTTCTCTTCGAAGTGATCGGTTACTCGTGGCAAGGCAGGGTGGTTCAACTTGGCCAGCAATTCAGCCTCTTGCCGAAATGCCATTTGCGCTTGCTGTCGGTCAATCGGTGAGGTAATCGCAGCATCGCTCATCTCCTTGACCGCCCACAAGGCGGTACTGAGACGCCGATCAGTTGCAAGATAGACCGATCCCATACCGCCAGCGCCGAGGCGTCTGCGCAGTTCGTAGCGTCCTTGTAAGACCATCAGCGGCGGTGTGTCTGTTGCTGATGTCTGACCACGAATGCGGGTACCACATTCCGGGCAGAAAATAATCTCGTCATGGACATTAGCGCCACATCGTGGACATCTCATAGACTCAGTCTCACCAGGATAACTGCAATATTGTCTTCGCCGCCAGCCTGATTTGCCGCCTCTACCAACATCTTACTCGCTTGCTGCGGATCGGCTTCCTCAGCAATGATCCGCTCCATAAGTGGATCGCGAGTCATTTCCCATTGCCCATCCGAACAAAGTAAAAGGGCATCGCCAGGGCGCAGCCGTAAGCTAAAGAGATCGGCCTGTGGTTCTTTACGATCACCAAGTGATCGTAAAACGGCGTTCCGCTGTGGATGGGTGTAAATGTCGTCTTCTTGCAGATGCCCTAGCTCAACCAACCGCATCACCAGTGAATGATCCTTCGTGATACGGTGTAGCTTCCCATCCCGATACAGATACGTTCGGCTATCACCAACATTGGCGATGACTGCTCGATCACCTATCACCAGTGCCATCGTGATCGTTGACCCCATATCATTGGCCTGGGCACGGCCTTCACTGGCAATTGCCGCGTTTGCCTCCAGCACAGCCTGCTGTACCAGCGAACGCATTTCTGCCTCGTGATACAGACGCTGACCGCTCAACATTTGTTGCAGATATGAATCGATAATCGTGCGGGCGGCATGGCGTATTGCCAGACCACTGGCCACCTCACCCGCAGCGTGTCCACCCATGCCATCGGCAACAATATACAACCCCCAACTCTGTCGTTGACCATTGTTTTCCAGGCAAAGAGTGAGTTTAAACAGGCTGTCTTCGTTGTGATCGCGTACCAGGCCAGTATCAGTGTATGAGCCGGCCAGTTGCAGCAATGGTACGGGATGCATCCGTTCATCACGCAGTGCACTCAAACGATGCGCTACAGCAGTTGCGTCGGGAAGTTCCCCAGTACGGATCTGACGGAGGATGGTTCCTAGGCTCTCGCCTGGTTGGTCATTGTCGATGGGAGTAATCTCGTCTAGGCGTTGGGTTATTCGTGGTGTCTCTGTTAGGCGTTCAAGTACGTCAGCCAGTGTCCGCAAATCGGCCTGGAATGCGGTTGTCCGTTCGTTATCACTCACCAGTCTGAGCTGATGGGCATGTCTGAGCGCAATCTGATCGACGCTGTTCAGACCGAGATCATCGATCGTCAATGTCCCCAGGCTGATCCCGACGCTGTGAAGACTGACCAGCAATTGTGCCAGGGCAGTTCCGAACACGAGAGCTGTCGTCTCATCAACAGGAACAGGCAGTGGTTTGAGTTCAGGATCGATAAGAACCGTTAATTGCATCTCGTCGAGATCGCACTGCTCTAACAAATCGGGCAACATAGCGCGGGCCAGCGGATCGGCCAGGCGCGGGATCAGGGCTGGCCCTTTGGGATCAGCACGAATTGACAGGAAAGCCGGATAAGTACGGACTTCGAGCGCAGCACCACAATCAATGCAGTACGACTCATTGGCTTCATTGGCAGTTGATCCACAGGCCCAGCACTGTTGCCAAGGTGCCAGATCACGTACCTCTAGCGGGCCAACCGGCCAGGGGTCGCTCAACGGATGGGTTGGCGCAAAGCGATGAGCAAAGAGTGGAGGGTGCGCTTCCATATGATCCTCCTCACCATTAGACGGTGATGTGATAGGTTCAATCGTCTGAGTTACCAGTGTGTACAACCAACCTTCGGTAACCGGTAACGGGTGATGACCAGGTAAAGGATGTCCACAGCCTGCACAACAGCGAGCGTGTGAGCGATTTTCTCTGCCACAGATCGAACAACGCATACTTTTGACCTACATTGTTGGCGCAGTCTCGATGCGTGCCAGGGCAACTGAGATGTTATCGTGTCCACCACGTTGATTGGCTAAGTCGATCAGCGCACTCGCCGCCTGGGTCGGTTCATCGGCCAGGGCCAGTCGCGCCAATTCTTCGTCGGTTACGTGGTTGTACAAGCCATCAGAGCAAAGCAACAAGACATCACCCGCAGCCAGTGGTTGGACACGGGTATCGATTGCCAGCAGTTGATCGGCGCCTAGTGAACGGTAAAGAATGTGTCGTTGCAGATGAGTACGGGCAGCTTCTGGACTAAGCTGACCAATATCGACTAGACGGGCAACGATGGTGTGGTCAGTTGTTAATTGGATATACACCGGTGCTTCATCGCCAGTGCCGGGTGTGATCAGGTATGCACGGCTATCACCGACGTGGGCGAGGTACGCCTGGCGGTGAGTGATCAGTGCTAACGTCGCCGTTGTTCCCATCCCGGCCCGACGAGGATCGGCGCGAGCCGCAGCTACAATGCGTTCATGCGCCGCCTGCATCGCGCCTTGCAAGCATGCTAACCATTGTTCATCGGTGTCTGGCAAAGTTTCGTTGAGCGTTTGCTGCAAAAATGTCTTGATCGTTTCGCTTGCCAGTTGGGAGGCAACTTCACCAGCCGCAGCTCCACCCATACCATCAGCTACCAGGAGTAAGGCTGCGAATGGCTGTTGCTCACCGAGACTGAACATCCCCGCGTAAACGGCATCTTCGTTGGTACTTCGCACCTGACCAACATGACTGCGCACTGCAATTCTAGTTTGCAACGGGGGAAGTGATAGGTTTATCTGCCATGGTGCCGACAGCGGCGAACCACACGAGACACAAAAGCGAGCGCCTGCTCGATTCCCGCGTCCGCACAGTGGACACGCGAGCGGGTATTGTCGTTGAGCTGGCAAACGGCTGGTAATACGAGCCGTTTCTCGTCCCTGACTAATCTGTTGGGCGAGACTAGCGAGGATCTGGGAGAGTTCTCTTAACGCCTGTCCGGCTTGTTCACGCGCTACACCGATAGAGGCTTCATACTGCCGACGCCAGAAAGCGATCCCGGCCTCGACGATGATCATCAGATCGCGTATGCTCATCGTGTCACCGGCGAGCGTTAGCTGTCGTTCACCGGTCACGATTACCTGTTCAGGCAACGGTATGAGAGGAGCGCCACAATGCGGACATACCTGCTGGGTGGCCCCAACTGTTGTTCCGCAAACCCTACATTGCCCTTGAACGTGCCTTGTCACCGGTTATCCTTATCGCTGCTGAAATGCCAGTCCTCTGTCTACGGCGTATGACGTTGCACCGAGCGTATTGGATGCATCATCACCTGCGTTGATCGGTGGCCCAATGTATCGCTGTGCGTATTCTTGGCTCGCGCCAGTCTTGCAAATCGGGTTAATCTGTGCTATCACAAGGTAGGAAACATTTGACCGGAACGCCTCGCATTATAGCACAGGAGCTACGCTTGTGGCGCCCGTAAAGCCCTCAGTATGCCCGTTTTGCCAAACTCCTCTCGCTCGTACAGATGCTCGCTTTTGCCCATCGTGTGGTCACTCACTCCTGGCCGCAACTGCTTCGTCGACGACGATTATAAGCAGTGGTCCGGTGTTGCACATTACCGAGCCGGGCAGCACCCGCGATGTTGTGCTGGGATTACAGCCGCTTACAATCGGTCGGGCACCGGATAACGATATTGTCCTGCAATCACGCTTCGTCAGCGGGCATCATGCTCGTATTGAGCCTGTCGGCCAGGGGCACCGCATCGTTGATGTTGGGAGCCGCAACGGTTTACTTTTTGCCGGGCGACGCATCACCGAGCGCGAACTGGCTGATGGTGACGTGTTACGTATTGGCGATTCGGCAACCGGTAATTTTGTCTCACTGACTTATCATAATCCGGTGCTGGCAAAAACACCTGCCCTTCACGAGACGCCGAGTCGGTTTCCACTTGATCCAAACGATCCTGAAATTACGATAGGTCGTGTGGGCTGTGACATCATTCTCGATAATCCGCAGGTCTCGCGTTTCCATGCGCAGATTGATCGTGCCCCTGATGGTGCTGTAGTCTTGCGCGACATGGGCAGTACCAACGGCACGTTTGTGAACGGTCAGCGGGTTACTGCACCAGTTGTGCTCAAGCCGGGTGATGTAATTCAGATTGGCGCCTTCAAGCTGGTATACAACATTACCAGTCTTGATCGTTACGATCAGCGCGGTGCGCTGCGGATCGATGCGCGCAACCTATCACGGGTTGTGACACGCAATGGTTTGCAGCGCGTCATTCTGCATGATGTTTCGCTGTCGATAGCGCCACGTGAGTTTGTGGCAATTGTTGGTGGTTCAGGTACCGGCAAGAGTACGCTTATGAAGGCGCTGTGCGGCTATGCTCCGGCGGATCAGGGGCAAGTACTGGTCAATGGCGACGATTTCTACCGCAATTTTGGCGCCTACCGCTCGGTATTGGGCTACGTGCCGCAAGATGATATTCTGCATCGCCCTCTAACGGTGCAACGGGCGCTTGAATATGCAGCGCGTCTCCGTTTACCGGCTGACACCACCGACCAGGAAGTGGCGGCCCGGATCGACCGGGTGCTCGAAGATGTTGAGATGACGGCCCATCGCGATCAACCGATCGATGCGCTGTCGGGCGGGCAACGGAAACGGGTGAGCATTGGCGCCGAATTGCTGGCCGATCCGAGCCTTTTCTTCCTCGATGAGCCAACCAGTGGGCTTGATCCTGGGTTGGAAAAGAAAATGATGTATACTCTGCGACGCCTAGCCGACAGCGGACGGACAGTGATCCTGGTAACGCATGCCACGGCAAACATCACGCAATGCGATCACGTCATCTTTATGGCCGGTAATGGGCGGATGGTCTTCTTTGGCCCACCCGATGAAGCGCTCCGCTTCTTTCAGGTCACGAGTGGCGATTTTGCCGACATTTACACTAAAATCGAAGGGATTGCTTCACCTGACCATCCGGTAGTACGGCAGGATGTACGGGCTGAATACGAAGCCTGGCAAGCCGCTCATCCGCAAGCAGCTTCACCGCCGACACTGGCCGAGCTATGGGAAATACGTTACCGTCAGTCGCCATTTTACCAACAGTATGTCGTAAATCGGCTTGCAGCCGCACCGGTTGGCCCGCACATCACGAGTAACAGTGCAGGCCAGACCAGGCAACGCATTTCCGCATGGCGGCAATTTCGTCTGCTCTGCCAGCGCTACTTCGATCTAATGCTGCAAGATCGCCGCAATCTTATGATCTTATTGTTGCAGGCGCCTATCATCGCCTTGCTCCTTATGCTCGTAGCACGGAGTGATGCCCTCACCGGTGTACAGGCGCAAGACCTAATTCAACGTGGTGAAGCGAAAAAGGTGCTCTTCATGCTGGCAATCGTGAGTGTCTGGTTTGGGATCATTAATGCCGCCCGTGAAATCACAAAGGAGCAGGCGGTCTATCGGCGTGAACGTCTGGTCAATTTGCAGATTGTACCGTATCTCCTCTCTAAGGTGGCCGTGCTCAGTCTGCTCATTTTGATCCAAACGCTCGTACTGGTGGGGATGATCTTGCTGAAAGTGGCATTCCCTACAGAAACCGGTATCTTGCTGCCAACACTCAGCGAAACCTTCATCACCCTCCTGCTTTCGGCAGGGGCCGGGATGGCGCTCGGTCTGGCAATCAGTGCGGTATCGGCAACTCCTGATCGGGCGATCAGTCTGGTACCCTTTGCCCTGATCCCGCAGATTCTGTTTGCCGGTTTGATCTTTACTATTGAGGGCCTTGCAACCCCACTCTCGTGGCTTACGATCAGTCGCTGGTCGATGGATGCACTCGGCGCCAGCCTTGATCTGAACCGTCTCTGTCATTTGCCCAACACCGATGATAGGGGAAGCATTCCACCCGGTTGTACGCCTGGCTTTCTCGAAACCGAAGCTGCCTTTAGCCATGACCCACTTCATTTGGTGGGAAGGTGGGTTATCCTGGTGGGTTATGCCGTCGTCTGTTTGTTCATCGCCGGATGGATGTTACGGCGTCGTGATCGGCGGGTATAAGAGAGTGTGAATGATATGTCATGTTCATAAATGACACCTGTATATTGTTTACGTCATCATGCTTAGAGACAGGCTAAAATCGTCTTTTTCTTCCTGTGCAAAACCTTGACGTTGAGCAGGTGGTAGCGTATAATCACAAGTGATAAACAGCAACCTTTGAGACAATGGTGAAATAGACGTAACATACCGTGATATGGTAGATTCTTTCGTATTACACAGAGTAGGCATATGTCACTCGGACAAAAAATAGGGCGGTTACGTCAGGAACGAGGATTGACCTTGCAAGAAGTGGCAGAGGGTTCTGGTCTGACACCATCGTTTCTAAGCCGTCTTGAACGCGATAAAGTGAATATATCGGTAGCAAATCTGCGCAAGTTGGCGCAATTTTTTAGTGTTCAAATGACGCATTTCTTTGAGGGCGAAGATGATCAGCAGGTCGGTCAGGTTGTGCGGGTGGCTGACCGGGTTCGCCTCTCGCTCGATGATGCACCGGTACAGGTCTTTTCGCTCTTACCGCCCAACAGCGATCTTGATGCGCGTCTGATCGAGGCCTACCCCGGAAGCAGTCAACAAGGTTTTTCATCGCGGGGAAGTCAGATGGTTCACGTTCTGAGCGGTCGTGTGCGCTATACGCTTGGGGAAGAGCAGTATGAACTCGATGCCGGTGATACGCTCTTCTTTCGTGACGATACAGCGTATAGCTGGACAAATATT
>Ga0308412_1001017_pt1 | contig 15056 bp, 9 predicted proteins | sample HotsprottomLayer_FD_202357 | JGI IMG/M metagenome (GOLD analysis project Ga0308412, IMG submission 202357) | Hot spring phototrophic mat microbial communities from Octopus Spring, Yellowstone National Park, Wyoming, United States -... | ecosystem: Environmental > Aquatic > Thermal springs > Hot...
CCACCGGCGAGCTTTTTCTCCGCGCGAAGGAAAAACGCGTGGTAATTGGACTGGGCCGAATTCGGCAAGTAATTGATGAACCCGACAGGAACGCTGCTGCCCTGCACGGTGACATAGGGCGGAAAAACCGTGCCCGGCGCGAAGCGGAGAGCCCGGTACGGCCGGCGGGGATCGACCGCGCCGGGGCCGGGCCGCGCATTGTTGGGCTGCACGTTTTGGGATAGCTTCAGGCCAAGCGTCGCCAGATAGCCGGCTTCTATCGCAAGATCCCGGCGCAGTTGCTGCTGCACGGAGAAATTCCATTGCAACGAGTAACTGGAGCGCTGTTCGAGGTCGATGCCCGCCTGCTGGATCTGCACCGGCCCCACGACGGCAGGGCCGAAAATATCAAAACCGCGGAAAGTCGGCACGAAGGCGTTGCCAGAAAGCGTCTGCGCGATGTTGCCCGGCAATACGGCGGCCAGGCGGAACAGCGGGTTGAGATCATTGGCGGCGTAGAAGACGCCCGCGCCGGACCGGATCACCGTGGTCGGCGAAGCCTGCCAGGCGAATCCCGCCCGCGGGGCAAAGTTGTTCCTGTCTGTGTAAGCGCAGCCGCGCGGGTAGCCCGACTGGCCGCAAATGAAGAACAGCGGCTCGTAAAAAGCGAGCCGCCCTTCGCCGAAGATCTGCCAGGGGGAGGGCACGTTGCGGTAGTCGATGCTGCCCATCTGCATCCGGTGATCGTACAGCGGCGGCGCCAACTCGTAGCGCAAGCCGAGGCTCAGCGTCAGCGAGGAAAGGACCCTCCAGTCGTCCTGCACATACAGGCTGTAATATTGCTGGCGTCCGTCGATCCGGCTCGGGCCCACCGAGCGCGATCCCTGCTGCGGCAGGCCGAGCAGCATGGAAGCCAGGATGTGGCCGGTGCCGTCGTTGGATGCGGTCCTCGATGTGATCCCCTGAGTGAACTGGTACTGGCCCAGCGTGTTGGCCGACTCGAAGCGGTTGTACTGGACCCAGAGCACCTCTCCCCCAGCCCGCCAGTTATGCCGGCCGCGATGCCAGCTCAGGTTGTCATAGAGCTGGTATGTGTTGTTTCTCACGAGCACCGTTCCGCCGCCTGTGGTGCCCGTGAATCCCCCCGCGCCACCCATGACCGGGTAGCCTGCAACCACAAAGCGCGGCAGGGCACGCCGTGTTCCGCCAACGTCGAATTGCGGCTCCGGCAGGCCATCCTGGAAAAGCAGCCGGTTGAAGCCGGCGCGAAATTCGTTCACCACCGCCGGCCGGAACACCTGCGTCGAACCCAGGACCGCATTCTGCGGGCGGCTGAAGCCCAGACGGTCGCGGTCCGGCACCACGTCCGGGATCACGTTGTTCTCGTCGAAGATGGCGTAGCGGCCGAACAGTGTGGCGCGGCGGCCGAGGTTGTAGTCGATTCGCAGCGAACCGTTGTCCGCGTTTTGCCGCAGCAGGCTGCTGGCATTGACAAAGCGGTCCGCACCGGCATTCGGCAGCGGCATAGCCGCCATGGCGGCCCGCGTCCATGGATGGATGCGGGACTCCGGAATGCGGAAATCGGGAAACGGCTGCCGAACGCCATTCTGCAAGGTGTCGGGATCAAAAATGCCCGGTCCCCCGCTGAAGTTGCCTGCCCGCTGCGCAGCCGTAGGCACGGCCACCGTGGTCAGGCCGGCGGCCGCCTGCCGGATCAACAGCCTCTCCCACGCGGCGAAGAAGAAGGCCTTGTCCCGCACGATCGGACCTCCCAGCGACGCGCCAAACTGGTTGCGCTGATACTGCGGCAGCTTCGGCGCGTTCAGGTTGAACGGACGCGCGTCCATCGCGCGGTTGCGCAAGAACTCCCATGCCGAGCCATGGAACGCATTGCCGCCGGACTTGGTCACCACATTCACCTGTCCGCCGGAAGCGCGCCCGTACTCGGCGCTAAATTGCGCCGTCTGGACCTGGAATTCGGCGATCGCATCGATTACCGGCGAGTAATTCAGGCTGTTGTAATCCGGGTCCGTGTTGGCCGCCCCGTCGAGCAGAAACGCGTTGTTGTTCGTTCTGCCGCCGCTGACGCTGAAGCCGCCGGTCTGGTTCAGCCGCACCGCATTCTGCTGCACGGTGCGGCCCCCGGCATTGGCGCCGGGCACAAGCAGCGCCAACTGGATGAACTCCCGGCCATTTAACGGCAGGCCAATGATCTTTTCTTCCGAAATGACCGTGCCGTGGGATACAGACTCCGTCACCAGCGGGGAGACGCTCCCGCTGACCTCGATCCGTTCCGTCACCGTGCCCACCTCAAGCTGCACCTGGATCGAGGCTGTGCGCGCCACCTGGATGCGCACCCCGTCGTCCCGGAACGGCCGGAATCCCGCCGCCTCCACCTCCAGAGCATACGCGCCCGGGGGAAGCAGGCTGAAAAGGAACCGCCCCTCCTCCCCGGTGACCGCCGTCCGCTCGATTTGCGTCGCGCGGTTTTTCAGCTTGACCGATGCGTTTTGCACCGGTGCGCCAGAAGCATCGAGCACCACGCCGGACAACGCGCTGAGGTCGGTCTGGGCGGCTGCTGGCGCCAGGAGAAGCGATCCGAAAAGAGCGATGAGAGCAAGGCGACGAACACTGCGGCGGTTTCTCGTCATGTGAATGTGATTCCCTCGAGGGCTTGAACTCGCAATTCAAGGAGGTTAGCAAGGCCAGATGAAAAATCGTTGAAAACACAAATTCAGAAAAGTGTGCGGAATGTGAAATCTGTGTGAAATGCGCGAGACGGTGAATCCGTCAGCCCAGCCACCGGTGCACCAGTCCCTGTCCTTTCCCGCTTCCCAAAACACAGGGCGGTCCAGTTCGGCCACGGCATCTTGGGTGCCCGGAATAACGGCCCCGGATCTCAGGGTAGCCTTCTGAAGCGACTGCATGAGGATGCCGTCCGGTGAAGAGGGTTCCGGCGCGCTGTCCCGTCCGCGATTCGAAATCTCGTTTCCGGACCAACGCCGAAAAGAGTTCCGAAACAACGTTCGCCTTGCCTCCACCGCCCCCCTGCGGCGGGTGTTCCGCCTGTTCCCGCAGCCCCGGCCGCCGCAAATGTCGCCTCATGCGGCGGGGTCACGGTTCGCGAGACGGAAGTGTTTCCAGGCAACGTCCGGAGCGCATCGGAAGACGTCGCCGGGCAGGCGAGGCGTTCTCATGAGGAAGAGCGATGTCGCGACAGCCGGCAACGCGCATTCCAGCGGGGCTGGCGTGCAGGCCAAAAGTTCAGGCTCGTTTACCGGCGGGCGCCGGAAACTTCAGAGGCCGCTTGCAACGCTGCCCTGGCTTGCCGTGTGATCTCGCGCCAATCCATTTGATAGTGCGCCAGCAGCTCCTCGGCGCGCCTCCCGGAGCTGGCGAACATATCCCGCAAGCCGACCCGCCGGACGATTGCGGGGTAATCCCCGGCAAGCAATTCACAAACGGCTGCCCCGAGGCCGCCGACAATGGAGTGGTCTTCCGCGGTGACAATAGCGCGCGTTTCCCGGGCGGCGCGCAGGATTGCTTCCTGGTCCAGCGGCTTGATGGTGTGACAATCCAACACGCGGGCCTCGATACCCTCCAGCGCGAGCTCCCCGGCTGCGTGAAGCGACTGCTCCACCATGTTGCCGCAGGCGATCAGTGTCACATCTTCGCCTTCGCGCAAGCGGATGCACCTGCCAATCCTGAATTCTGTGTTTTCGTCATGGATCACCGGCGCCGGCTGGCGGCCGAGCCGGATGTAGACAGGGCCCACGTAATCGGCGGCGGCCAGCACCGCTTTGCGCGTCGTCACGGGATCGGAAGGCGCCAGCACAACCAGATTCGGGATGGCGCGCATGACCGCAAGGTCTTCCACCCCCTGATGCGTCACACCGTCCCCGCAGATCTCGACGCCGGCGTTCGTGGCCACGATTTTGACATTCAACCGCGGATAGGCAATCGAAGTGCGAACCGCTTCGGCGGCGCGGAGGCTGGCGAATATGACGAACGTGCTGGCAAAGGGGATCAGGCCGGTTGTGGCCATGCCGGCGGCCATGCACATCATGTTCATCTCGGCCGAACCGACGTCGAAAAAGCGGTCCGGGAACCGGTCCCGGAACCGGCAGGTGTTCGTCGATTTGGCCACGTCAGCGTCCAGGACGACGATCAGCGGGTTGCGCTCGCCCAGCTCCACCAGAGTCTTGCCGTAGATTTCCCGGTTGGGTTGCGCCTGGATCACCGGCAGTTCCCTCCGAGCAACTCTGCGATGAAGGCTTCCGCCTGCTGCGGCGTTGGCGGCAGCCCGTGCCACTCCGGCCTGTTTTCCATCGAGGGGACCCCTTTGCCTTTCACCGTGTCGGCGATCACAACGTGGGGGCGCCCGGCGCGCTGTTGCGCAGACTCAACGGCTTCGTGAATCCGGCGGAAATCGTGGCCATCGATGCGTTGCGAATGCCAGCCGAAGGCCTGCCATTTTTCGTGCAATGGCTCGACATTCACGATTTCGGCCGTATATCCGTCGGTCTGGCAGCGGTTGTTGTCCACAATCGCAATGAGATTGTCGAGCTGGTACTGCGAAGCCGCCATCGCGGTCTCCCAGACGATGCCCTCCTGCATCTCGCCGTCGCCGAGCATCACGTAAACCCGGTAATCCTTGCGCCGCACCCTGGCGCCCAGGGCGATGCCGGCAGCGCACGCGAATCCTTGTCCCAGCGAGCCGGTGGTCATGTCCACGCCCGGCGTCTTGCGCATGTCGGGATGGCCTTGCAAGCGGCTGCCGACGTCGCGAAGCGTCGACAGCCACTGCCGTGGAAAATAGCCCCGACCGGCCAGGGCGGCGTAGAGCGCGGGAGCGCAGTGGCCTTTGGACAGAACGAACCGGTCACGCTCCTCCCAGTCGGGCCGCGCAGGGTCCAATCGAAGGCGGTGAAAGTAGAGGTAGGTGACCACGTCGATGGCGGAAAGCGAACCGCCCGGATGGCCTGAGCCGGCATTGGCGATCATTTTCAGGATGTCGACGCGCAACTCGCGGGCCGTCTCCGCGAGCCGCTTCGGGTCGAATCCATTGGTCATGCCGCACGCTCCAGCCCGGTTTGTTGGAGTTGTCCGCTCGAGTGGGAATCCGTCCGGCAGGCCCCCGGTTGGCACCCGCATTTTTGAATTGACCAGGCAAGATTTTCGGGACGGCTTGCCTCGCGGGTTTGACGGAACTGCCTGTCTTCGCCACGGCACGCAGGCTGCTTTGCAGGCGTGCGCGTAAAGCCTGTTCCGGCGCAGGTGGTCAATGCTTCTTTCTCCTCAAGCCTCATCGTAGTAGAGCAGAACTTTCACAGCCTGCTTTTTCTCGCACAAATCGAACGCCTCGCGCCAGCGGGAAAGAGGCAGCTTGTGCGTGATCAGCGGTGCAAGGGACACCTTGCCCTGCTCGAGGATCTGCATCACCCTGGCCCAGGTCTTGACCGAGTAGCCGACCGAGCCCTGGAGCCGCAACTGCTTGTACAGCAGCAAATCAAAAGGGACAAAGGCCTCGCTGCCGATGATCCCAAGCTGCACATAACGGCCGAGCTTGCCCGCTGCTTGCAAACAGTTGGCGACAGACGCGGCTGAGCCGGCGCATTCCATGGCTACGTCCACGCCCCGACCGCAGGTTTCGCGCTCGACCACTGAAAGCAGATCCTCGCGCGAGACGTCGGCCAGGACCTCCGCGCCGAGACGGCCCGCCAGTTCCAGCCGCATCGCATCCGTCGCGGTCCCGGCCACGATCGTTTTGGCGCGGCCGCGGAGCAACAGCAGGCAAAGCAATCCGATCGGCCCCGGCCCGGAGATCAGCACGGTGTCACCAAGGCGGATTTCACCGAGTTCTTCCACAGCCTGAACCGCGCAGGCGAAAGGCTCCGTCAGTGCGCCGTCCTCCAGCGGCACATTCGGCGGCAAATGGTACACCTGATCCTCGCGCACCACCACGAAACGGGTGAAGCTGCCGTTGACGCCGTGGCCCATGCCTCGCCGGGCGGGGCAAAACAGGTAGTACCCGCGGCGGCAGTACTCGCATGAGCCGCAGATCACGGCCGAGGCGGGAAACACGGTGACGCGGTCGCCCACGCGCGCTCTCTGGACGCCGGCCCCGGTTTCGGTCACGATGCCGGAAAACTCGTGGCCCAAAATGACCGGCGGGTAATTGCGAAACCGGTCGTGATAGACGTGAAGATCCGTGCCGCAAACGCCGCTGAATGCCACCTCGATTTTGACCCTGCCCGGACCGCATTCCGGCTCGGGAACCCGCAGAAACTCCACGTGGCCCGCGCCCGGCGTGGTTTTGACGACCGCCGCCATTTTGTCCGCTGCGGCGGCAGGTTCAGCCGCCAGCGTTGCTGTTCTCAATGTCATGTTGTCCGGCTCCCGTCTCGACCCTGATCCAACGCTTTTCTGCAGATGCCACTTCCACCGAATCCAGCACGCGCTGGACTGTGAGCCCGTCATGAAACCTGGGGCAAGGCAGGCGATCCTGCTCCAGGGCGCGCAAGAACTCGTAGTATTGGTGAATAAAGGTGTGCTCCCAGCCGAGGACATGCCCCGGCGGCCACCAGTTTTCGATATAGCGGTGAACCGGCTCGGTGACCATGATGGTTCGAAAGCCCTGCGTGGCCCGGTCGTCATCCGGCAAGAAGACCCGCAGTTCATTCAGCCGTTCCAGGTCAAAGAAGAGGCTGCCACGGCTGCCGTTGACCTCGAAAACCAATGCGTTTTTATGGCCTGCGCTCATGCGCGATGTTCCGAACAGCCCCAGAGCGCCGTTGCGGAATCGCGCGATAAACGCGGCGGCGTCGTCGGTGGTGACGGCGCCTGGGGAGTCGCCGCCGGGAAGAGGCCGTTCGCGCACGTAGATCTCGGCCGCTGCTGCTACTTCGGCAATGTCCCCGACCAGCAAATGTGCGAGATCGATCAAATGGGAGCCGTTGTCGGCCATGCATCCGGCGCCGGATGCATTCTTGTCAAAGCGCCAGACGCGGGGAAACCCGGGATCCACGCACCAGTCCTGCCAGTAGGCGCCCTGGAAATAGCGGATGTCCCCCAGCCGGCCTTGTTGAATCAATTGCCGGGCCAGCTGCACGGCGGGCACGCGGCGGTAGTTGAAGTTGACCATGTGCTTGACGCCCGCTTTTTCAGCGGCTTCGCACATCCGGGCCGCCTGCTCTCCGTTCAGCGCGAGGGGCTTCTCGCAAATGACGTGCTTGCCCGCCCCGGCGGCAGCGGCGGCGATCTCGCAATGCGTATTCCCCGGAGTGGCAATGGCAACGACATCGATGGCGGGATCCGCCACCACATCCTGCCAGCGATGCGTCCAGGCCCGCCAACCGTATCGCCGGGCGGTCTCTGCCAGATCCTCCTCCAGGCCGCACAACAATGCCAGTACGGGTTCAAAACGAGTATCGAAGAAAAACGAGACATCTCGCAGGGCTTGGCTGTGCGCCTTACCCATGAACCGGTGGCCTGCCAGTTCGAAGCGCAGCGGTTCTTTCGCAGGGCCGCTCACTTGAGCCCCCCGATTCGTGGCAGTATGCGGCTCCCGGTGGCTGTCGCCCTGGCGCCCCACAGGAAGGCGCCTTCTTTGGTTCCAGGTGGAGGTACAGCCGCAGTCATGAGTTCATGTCTGGATCGAACACAAAAGGCCACCTCCATATTCGGCCTTCCGAGTATGAATATCCAGTAACTAACGGTTAATGGCGTGCTGGCGGCGCTTGACCGGCTATTTCACGACGTGAACGTGTTCGCAAACGGTTTGAACCACCTCGTCGTTCAAGTCCACCATCTCCACCCGCATCAGGACCTGAAAGTACTCGGGAACCTCGGAGTCGGCATCGAGTCCCATGGCGTGCAGCAAGGAGCCGACCTGGTCCTCCAGCGTCAGAAAGTGCCCGGCGCCCTCGATCGCCTTGCCATGGTTTGCGGCGATCGTAGTCACCGCGCGCCCGGGCACGAGGGCTGGGCGGCGGGTGACGACGGCAAAATCGGTACGGCGCGGCAGGTTGCCGTCCTGACGACGGCTCCCGGCGTAGCAGGATTGCTGGCCGGGAAGAGGATGGCGGTTTTCAATGCGGTCGGAGGCGACAAAGAAGGGCTCATCGCCTTGCAAGGTGCTGATGAAGGGATTGGTCCTGGGGCTTCCCAGAAGGATCAGGTTGGCTTGACGCAACTCGTTCCATGAGGCGACCCGGCTGCTGCGTGTTTCCACGGGCACGCCGATCTCATGGAACATGCGAGAAAGCGAGAGCAGGCAGTGCACCTCTCCGGTTGACAGGTAATGAAAAGCGGGCTCAAAGCTCCCGAGCCCGCAGCGGGAAAGCATCTCCTGCACTTGCGGCGCGGCGGCCGGGTCGTTCGTGTACAAATCGCGAAAAAAGTAGCCCCGGTTGTCCCGGAAAAACAGCGGCTCGGTGTACACGATGATGTTTGCCGCTCTCCTGGAGAAATAAGGCGCCCAGAGGCGGGACAGCGCCATGGGCGCCGAGACCGGCTCTGACGCTTCCGCCCTGCCGAATTGAACCCGGTATTGGCCCTTGGGGATGGTGAGCCGCAGCGACTCGTGCCGCCCCTCGGTGGCGAAATATGCAGCCAGGCGATTCCGGATGCTTGTGACCGACACGCGGACGATGGGATCCATGCGTGCATCGAAGCTCTCGGGGCGCCCCAGGGCATGCACGGCGATTTCGTATTCTTTCGGGGGGTCTCCGCGGCGGGAGCGCTCCACAAGATACACCAGCACGCGCTTGAGCATGTGCGCGTGCTCGAATTGCCGGCTGGAGAGGATCCGGTTCAGCAGTTGTTCCTGGGCCTGAGTCGACAACCGCCGTTCCGCCACTGCTCTCCTATTGTTGCATGCGCCTGCAAAGCGCAGGATCACCCCGGCCGTTGCCCCGACTGCGACCCTCGGGCGCCTTGGCGAACGCCCGTGGGTCGGGCATCCCTGATCGCCTGAATGCTGCTTGCAAATGGGCCGCGTCATTGCCGCCCGTCCCTGTCCCCTCGGATTGCCCACCGTCTGCCGGCCGGGGGAGACTGCGTCCGTTGTTCCTCCTGGTGCAGACACCAGGCGGGAGGCGCTTTGCCGAGCTGCGGGCCGCCTGAGGGTTACGCAGGCAAGAACGGTTCCATCGGCGGAATCGGGCAATCGTGAGTCAAGCCAGGCGTTTCACGATGACATCGCCGAAACTGGCGTCCACGTGATGGGCGATCAAGCCGAGGCTGCCTGCCCGCAGCGCTGTTCTGCTTTCCAGCAAATGTTCAAATTGCCATCCCGACGGCTCTTCAGAAGCCTCCGCCCAGATCTTGAAGCTGTATCTCGCAGCGCCTGTCGCGGTTTCGTCTGCTTGAAGATTTTCGCACCGGGCCCGCAGGATATGCCACTCTTTCGGCCGAATGTTGTAGTTCCCGTATCGGGCAGGGGTGTCCGAGTCGCCGGGGTAAAACTCGATGGCAGGGCTGGCGCTAGGTTGTTTTCGGTTCCACCGCAACCATGTGAGGCCGCCAAAAGGCTGGTAGCCCCACTTCGGCTGTCCGGATGGAAAAGCCCGCGGCCCGCCTGTGACGTGGCCTGCAAACCGCAGAAGAACCCCGACGCCCTGCCCGCCGCTGACCGGAGTGGTGGCCGGATCCACCCGGTGAACCGCAAGCTTCACAACCGCCTCGTAGTTGTCCCACCAGGTTTCGCCAATCAGAAAAAGGCGGTCGTAGCCTGTCTCTCTGGTCCTGAGCGCGCCGTTTTCGATCCCCCAATGTCCGTCCACATACTGTCCGGCCTCCTGCGCGTCCTTCAAATCGCGCCACTGGATGCGGCATGGCAGGGGGCACGAGCCTGAGTGGCGGAATACCTCCATGGCTTCCTCAACCACTCCGCCCTCGCAAGCATACGCCCTGATTCTCACCTTGTTGCCGCCAACCCGAATCATCGCCAGGGGAATGTCGGCATTGAAGTCACCGTCTTGTGCCAGCCTTCTCCAGGCGCGAAATTGCAAGGGATATTCTTCGCTATCGTTGATCGACCAGGTCAAACGGTTTATAAACTGCCAACCAGAAACATGCCCGAGAACATTGAAATCACCCTGCGCCACTCCGAGATGCCCCACTTTCTGCAGGGCGCCATGCCAGAGAGAAATCCGGGGACGATTGGCCTGCCCTGTTGTTGTGCACAGGCACAAACCGCCAGCCATGCCTTGAACGAATTCGAATCGCGTCATGATAGGTGAAACTCTGCGGAACCCGCCTGCCAGATCATAACAAACGGGACCCGTCTCCCGGGGCCAGAAACGGCTGCCTGAACTTCAGGCCGCGTTTCAGCGGGGGAAACCCATGGCCGCGGGTGAGACAGCAAGGATGAGCCCCGCCTGTCGTCACCCGGCGGCGGACGACCAAATGAGTGCGGGGGCATGGCCCATGCAATGAGCGCCGCTGCGTGAGAAGCTCGGGCGCGAAAGCGCGCCGAAAGCCGGAGATGACGCAGGGCAGGTTGAGGCAAGGTCTGCCCCGCAGCAGCCCGGACGCCTATGCTTCGGACTGGATGGCGACAGCATGCTGCGCGCGATTGCTGTGCCGCCTCGAGGGTCAAAACATGATTCGCATGCCGAGCTGCGTCGTCCTCGCGCCTGCCTTGTCGACGAATTGCGTGCTGGTGATTCGCCCGGCGGCAGCGCGATTGGCAAGGTCAGTTGCCGGCTGCCCGAAGTTCGGGGTGTTTGTCACGTTGGTAAACGTTGCCTCCACGCGCACCCGGATCCTTTCACCGAAAGGGAAGCTCCGGAACAAGCCGGCATTCCAGAGTTTCGTTCCCGGTCCCTCCAAGATATGCATGGCGCTGTTTCCGAAACGTCCCGGCGGAGGGGGGACGAAGGCGTCAAGGTCGAACCAGCGGTCGATGGTCGGATTGGCGAGGGCGCCAGACCGGATCCGGTCCGGGCGGCTTCCTCCAATTCCAACATTGGCTGGGTCGATGCCGGAAATGACGGGATGGAACCACTGGCCTGTTTGAAACACGAAAGCTGAGGAGATCAGCCAGTTTCCTGTCCCGTAGCGTACCCACTTGTTGCCGCTGATTGCCGGGATCTCGTACTGAACGGTGCCGGTAAACCGGTGTCTTCGGTTCGTTCCATACTCGGCCCAATCGGCCCTGCGGTTACGAATATCCTGCAACCTGCCGCCGTCGTCCAGTTCAAAGTGGGCGTCGGTCAGGTTTCGCGACCAGGTATGGCCCAGTTGAAAGAGCAGTCCGCGGGACAGACGTTTTTCAGCAACCAGGAGCAGGCCATTGTAATACGCATTGCCCATGTTTTCGCGGTAATTCGTCACACCCAGCGCCGGATATGGACGCCGGCTGGGCGTGAACGGAATCGTCGAAGGCGGAGGCTGGTTCAGGTTGCGGAATATCTGGAGCCCGTGCGCCTTCATGGCCAGGTAAGTAGCGCGGAAAACGACTCCGAATTGTTCCCGTTCCAGCGTGGCATTCCACTGCTGCATCATTGGATTCCTGTAACCGGGATCGATGCCCCCAATGGTCGCCGTACCGCCGAGGATCAGAGTGCGCGGAAAGAGATCGGGCAACTGCCAGGCGGGAACGCCGTTCACGATCTGGTTGACAGGCGTGGTTTCGGTGCCGGTAAATGGTCCGCGCGCCAGCGCGTTCCACATTTGGGCAGTGTGCAAGTGGTAGAACACGCCGTAGCTGCCCCGAAACATGGTTCGTCCGTCCTCAGTCAGACGGTAGGCAAAGCCGAGACGGGGGCTGAAGTTGTTGGTGTCGGTGTTGACGAGCCGCCTCAGCGGCAAGCCCGCCTGGTCGGCAAACTGGATGTCGACCGCGCGGCTGTCGACGAAGGCCTGATTCATATAGCTCAAGCCGCGCTGGTTTGGCACGACCAGCTTGTTCGCAAAAGGGTTCCAGTTGAAGATTCGGTCCTCGTCTTCGGTGAATGGGGGATTCACACTGTAGCGAACGCCGAGCGACACGGTAAAACGCGGGGACACTTTCCAGTCGTCCTGCGCGAAGAAGTGCCAGTCCACATTGCGCCGGCGGCTGCGCCACAACCCCGCCGCGCCCCGGCTCCCCTGCCGCGGAATTCCCGTGAGGAAGTCCGCGTACGGGTGGCCTGAAAAGTTGCCGGCAAAGGTGATGTTGCCGTAGCCTGCAGAGGGCGAAGTGGGATGATCGGCGCTGAAATTCCGCCACACGTCGATGCCAAACTTGAATGTGTGAGGCCCCCGATACCAGCTCACGTTGTTCTGGATTTGCCAGATGCTTTCGCTGGTGAGCCGAAACTGATTCATGGATATGGACGTGAAACCGGAGATGTTGAATTGGGGCACGGCCGGCACATCGGCTATTCCGGGCGGCAGGCCCGTCAGGCCCAGCTCCCTGACAATCTCCAGGCCACGGATGGGGCCCCCCGAGGGGAGCCGCTGAAAACTGAGCCCTGAGCGAAACTCGTTAATGACCGCGCTGCTGATCACCTGAGTGTCACTGACAACCGCATTCCAGGTCTCGCGGATGTCGTTGCGGAAACCGATTGTCGGCAGCGACGAGGCGATTCGCTGGTCTGGGTTGCGGGAATACGATCCCCGTGCCCACAGGATGTTTCGCGAGCCGAAGTGGTGATCCAGGCGGAAGTCCACGGTCTGGCGCCCTTGTCTCTGCTTCAAATAGTCCCTGAAATTGCCAACGAGCGAGGCCGGCGGGCCAAAGTTGGGCAGAGGATAAAACCGATCCTGGATCCGTTGGGCGGTTGGATTCAGCCTCGCCGCCGGAATGACGTTGTTGGGGAACGGCTGCCCGTTGAGGGGGTCGCGAACCACTGTAGGCAGGAATTGCGAGAAGTCCCCCCGCCGCAGACTTTCGTTCGGAACGTTGAGGTTCAGTTGCGCCGAGGTGCGGTCCTCAAAATACTCGTAGGACCCGAGAAAGAAGGTGCGGTTGCGCACCACAGGGCCGGAAGCACTACCGCCTGCGTTGTGAAGCAGGCCGAAGGGGTTGGCAGGCGCGAAAAAAGGTCTTGCATTCAGGCCCGCCGAACTGTAGTACCAAAACGCGCTGCCGTGCCAATCATTGCTTCCTCCCCGCGAGACAACGGTGACCTGAGCCGGAAACCCGTACTCGGCCGAGTTGCCCGAAAGGTTCGTTCGCACTTCGAGTATACTCTCCATGCTTGGAAACGCCGGTCCGTTGACGTTCCCGAACGTCACGGAACGCGAACTGATTCCATCCACAGTGAAGTTGTTGTGGCCGGCGCGGGTGCCGGAGAACATGAGGTTGAACTGGCTGGTAGACGGCTGGGCGCCCGGTACGAAAGACATGAAGTTGAAAACGTAGCTGTCCCGGCTTCCCCGGCTGTTAGCCGGCGTATTCAGATACTGTTCGCGAGTGGCAAGGCTGGCCACCATGCCTGTCTCAGCCGAGACTGTGGTCGATTCCTGCGTCACAGTCACCGAAGTTGTCACCTCGCCCACGGTCAACCTGGCGTCAAACACGGTGACCCCCAGGCCTGAGACGCGGACGTCACGTGCCTCGAAGCGCTGGAAACCTTTCGCTTCAACGGACAACACGTAAAGACCCGGGCGAAGATAGCCAGCCTCGTAAGATCCTTCGTCGTTGCTCAGGAGCGTCCTTGCCACGCCCGTCTCCGAGTTGGTAACCGTGATTTGCGCCCGAGGCACGCCGCTGCCCTGAGAGTCAAGCACGAAACCGCGCAAGACTCCGTAGGAGGTTTGGCCGCTCAACGGAATGACCTGCAGCGCTGTGAGAACCATGCTGGTCAACAAAACTCGAAAGCGCATGTCTGATCTCCTTATGGAATGTCTACACTGTCTTGCCACAGCAAATATTACGGAAAGGCAAAAAGTGTCTGGTGTTTGTGTTTCGGTCGAGAAGAATCCACGTTTCCGATCATGCTCCTTCGGCAAAGCATTCCGGATACGAAGGCAGTTGCTTGAACGTCAAGGAATGCGGTCCAGTCCCTGCGCGATGTTTTCTTCTTTGAGTGTGACCGGAAACTCTCGTCCCCAGAAAGAAACTTACCGTAGCTTCAACGTTAACGGCCTACACCCGCCGCACCGCGGCAAGTCCTCGGCAGGCCGGACTCAGCTGGCACCGGAACGTGTAAGCGTCTCCCGAAAAGCAAGACAAATCCCTGTATGCGGTCAGGCTTGTCCAAATTTTCTCGCAGCGTGATTTCGTTGGACACTGATTGGCGATATAAGGAGGGAAAGATCTCCAACACGAAAATCCTTCGGCTTCCGGGCTCGCTCCGGTCGCCCTCCGGGCTTTATCTGCGGGCCAGGAAACCGTAACATTCACGCCGGACATCCCTCACTTCCTCTGCCGCAAATCCGTGTCCAACCAGGCTTGTCCAAATTAGCCTTTGCGGGTGGCGGGTGGCGGCAGTGTGAGCAGGTTGCGCTTGTTTTGCCAGAATGGGCGTCAACCGGGAGAGGCTGCCGCCATGAATTGAGTATCGAGCATTTTTTCGCAGATGTTGCAGCTCGTGCCGCGGCTGGAGTTGGAGGCTGCCGTCCGGCAGCATCAGGCCGGGCGCCGCGCCCGCGGTTTCCGCTGCTGGAGCCAGTTCGTCGCCGTGCTGTTTTGCCAGTTGGGGCATGCCCAGCCGCTCAAGGGAGATCACCGGCGGGCTGGCGGCCGGCGAAGGCAAGCTCCGGCATCTGGGCGTCGACCTTCCGCCAAAGCGCTCCACGCTGGCCTATGCCAACCAGCACCGCCCGTGGCAGCTGTTCGAGACCGTCTTTCATCCCTTCTACGAGCGTTGCCGCGCCGAGGCGGCCTGCCACGGGCGGCGAAAGTTCCGCTTCCGGCACAATCCGCTCAGCCTGGACGCGACGATGATCCCGCTGTGTCTGAGCGTGTTTGACCGGGCGCTGTATCGGCGCAGCAAGGCGCCATGACGCTGCATCCGGTGCTGGATCACGGCGGCCGGCTGCCGCAATTTGCCGTGGTGGCAGCGGGCAAGACGGCCGGGATCGAGGTGGCCCGTCGGCAGCGGTTCGAGCCGGGCACGATGCTGGTGTTCGACCGCGGCTAC
>Ga0308412_1001021_pt1 | contig 15029 bp, 20 predicted proteins | sample HotsprottomLayer_FD_202357 | JGI IMG/M metagenome (GOLD analysis project Ga0308412, IMG submission 202357) | Hot spring phototrophic mat microbial communities from Octopus Spring, Yellowstone National Park, Wyoming, United States -... | ecosystem: Environmental > Aquatic > Thermal springs > Hot...
GTTTCCCCGGCGTATCCACGCAGTAACCCAGGAGGGCTTCGTCATCAAGGTGCTCTCCTTCGTCCTGGCCCACAACCTGAAGCTTCTAACTCAGGAAATGGCTTAGGTAGCAACTTGGGTTATTCTAGGGCGCTCCCAGGAAGAGCTCGACAGCATGCAGGACAACTGGTGTTTGTTGGGCCAGTGGCTCTACGGAAAGGCGGCCAGCAGCACCCTGGCTCTGCACCCTGGGTTTGCGGCCCCGCGCGAAACACACCGCACCTTCCACCTGTACGCTGCGCGGGTACTCCAGACCCTCCGCATGCGGGGGTGGCTACTGCTCAGACCATGCTCGAGACCGAGTTTGACCGCCTGTCCAAGGACATCGTGTTCAAGCTGGCCGCCCTTAGGCGCACCCTCCGCTAAAACTGTTGCCGAGCGTCGCAACCAGCGCTCAATCGTTGCGGCTGTATTTTTGCTGTCGAGGCTTGACATCCATCGGCCCACCGGTGCTGCAAGCCGGTTCCCACACCCTCACCGATAGCCCGCCAAGGTCAGATCGTCCTTGAGGGACTCCACCTCGACCTTGCCGGCGTAGGTATTGACCACCTTGCCCTCGCCATCGAGCACAAAAGTCCAGGGCTGGCCCAACACCTTGTAGCGGTTGGCTACGGCTACGGGGTTGTCGCCACCCGGCAAGGCCAGCAGGGGTATGAATTTCGCGTAGTTCTTCATGTAATCCCGCACCACCTGATCGGTGTCGCGCGGCTCGCGGCTTATCACCACAAAGGGCACCTGGTACTCTTGGGCCAGCTGATGCAGCTTGGGCAACTCGGCCCGGCAGATGTAACACCAACTAGCCCAGAACGTGATCACCAGCGGCCTGCCTTTGAAGCTGGCCAAGGTATGCACCTTGCCGGACAGGTCACGCAGCCGGAAGTCGGGTGCTACCTGCCCGGGCGAAACAGCCAGGCCCATTGCAAACAAGATTAGAGTTGCCAACCAGCGCTTCATGCTTCCTCCCCTCGGGTTTATACCTGCTGGCGGATATAGCGCATTAAATAGCAGGCCTGCTCTGCGCACAAGGGGTTGGGTTACAATGGAATTTGCGGTATCCAGTCATCTACAGACTTGTAGAGGGGCATCATCGAGGTGCCAAGATAGTTTCGTGGCATTTTAGTTTGCTTGAAGCGCTCCTCATTGAGCCCCTCACAACTTGATTGCTGTGTCCTGCTCAGCATAGTTGCCTCCCATCCAGGAGGCAACGCGCGAAAACTGTATCTTGTAAAACCCACCGCAACACTCAGCGGAATGTAGAAATAGTGATGAAGACTATATCTGAAAGAAATAGGTTATATGACAATGCATTGGAAGCCTTCCTGGTACCTCGCTGCTTGCCTTTAGGCCGCAGTGGTATTCTAAGGTGGGAGTTGACGCACATACCCTAGGTAGTATTAAATGATAAGTAAATGATAAGTAAAGGTTTGCCATGCGATACATCTTGTTATCAATCACCGGGGCCTTACTGACGGCTGGCGCCCTGGGGGTGGACTTTAACCGCTGGTATGCCTATGCCCAGGCCAGCCAGTACGCCCAGACGCACGGGCGCATCCTGATGGTTTACTTCTGGGGTGGGGCCTGTCCTTACTGCGACCAAATGAACACCCATGTTCTCTCCGACCCGGTGATCTCTAGGGTGCTTGAACGCCGCTTTGTGGTGGCCAGCGTGGACAGCCACAGCCCCGAAGGCCGCGCCCTCAGCACCCAGATGCGGGCTTTTGGCACACCCAGCTTTGTCTTCTTCGTACCCCAGGGGGGTACGTGGAAAGAGGCGGGCCGGCTATTCGGTAGCCGCACCCGTGCACAGTTTTTGAGCGAACTGCAACAGATCTGTGTGAAAGCAGGAGGTGAGGGTTGTGGATAGAAGAAGTTTTGTCAAAGCGTCGGCAGGTGCAGTCGCTGGAGCCCTGTTGGCCAACCAACTGACTTCGGCGCTGGCCCAGGGAGGCCTCGAGGGTGAGGACCTGGCCAACCTAGAGAAAGGCTTGCAGGCTACTCTGCGCAGGGGCTTCAAGGACCTCACTCCCTCGAGGGACGTCAAGCTGGTGGCGCCCACCATAGCGGAATCTGGCGCTAACGTACCCATCGAGATTGAGGCGTTGTTGCCCGCCGAGCAAGTGAAGGCCATCTACTGCTTTTGTGACAAGAACGCCAACCCCCTGCTCTTCACCGTGGAAATCATGGGGGTGCTGCCTTACTTCGCCACCCGTGTGCGCGTAGCCGAAACTGCCCCGGTGCGTGCGGTGGTCGAAACTAAAGACGGGCGGTTCCTGTTGGCCTCGCAGTCGGTGCGGGTCACCGTAGGCGGTTGCGGTTAAGAGGAGGCACGGTATGTCGGTTAACATCCTGATTCGTTTCAACCCTGCCAAGCCCAAAGCGGGCGAGGAAGTTCGCGTGCAAATCGTGGCCCAGCATCCCATGGAGCCCGGCACCCGTAGGGACGCCAGCGGCAAGACCATCCCGGCCGATCACATCACCGAGTTGGTCGTCACCTTCGACGGAAAGCCGATAGCGGTGGTTCGGCCTGGCCCTGGTACCAGCGCCAACCCTTTGTTCGCCTTCAAGATGAGAGCGGCCAAAGCGGGGCAGCTCAAAGTCAACCTCAAGGACCTGGCTGGCAACTCTGGCGAAAAAACCGCAGATCTGGCACTGGCGTAGGGCGTAAAGGAGGCGCTATGGCTCGCCTTTGGCGTCTGGCAGTTGTAGCCTTGGCCTTCCTTGTACCCCTGGCTATTGCGCAGGAGGACGATCCCATCAAGGAAGCCGAGAAGCAGAAGAGGCAGCTGTTGGAGCAAAGCGGGGTTCTCCCTAGCGACCTGTTCGTGGAACAGGGGGAGCGGCTTTTCAAGGCCAAGCGCGGCCCTAAGCAGGCCAGCCTTGAGGCCTGCGACTTTGGACGCGGACCGGGCAAGCTCGAGGGAGTGGTCGGGCGGTTACCCCGCTACTTCTTCGACACCCGTCGGGTGGAAGACCTCGACTCGCGCATCCGCACCTGCATGATTCGACTGCAGGGCTTCCGCCCCGAGGAAATCCGGCGTAGCGAGGTGGTGGCCATCGCTTTCTACTTGGCCTCGCTCTCCAATGAGAAATTGGTCACCATCACCCCTCTAATGCCTCAGGAAAAGCGGCTATACGAGCTGGGTGAGAAGCTCTTCTACCTGCGGGCTGGCCCGCGAGACATGAGCTGCGCGACCTGCCATGTCACCTATGTGGGTCGGCGGGCAGGGGTGCTCCCTTACAGCGACCTTCTGAATGACAAGCGTGTAGCCAGCCACTGGCCGGCCTTCCGCTACTCCAACGACCAGGCTTGGACCATGGCGGACCGCATCCGGGCCTGCTACACCGTTCTGGGAATGCCAGCCCCCGACTTCTACTCCGAGCCCATCATCGCCCTGACGCTCTTTATGAACGTACAGGCTCGAGGTGGCAAGATGGACCTGCCCGGCTTCATTCGCTAAGGAGGGATCATGCGGCGCTTTTATCTGTGCTTCCTGCTGGCGCTGGTGGCCCAAGTCAGCGGCCAGACCGGGCAGCCTTACATCACCCCCGAGTTGCAGCAGCTTATTCTGGCGGGCGGCAAAAACTACTCCGACGCTCTTCTCAAGCAGGCCGCCGATCAGGCCATGTGCTCCCGCTACCAGAACAGGCTGCCCGCAGAGGTTCTCGCAAGCTTTATCGAAGAGCAGCGCAAAACCATCAAGTATCCGGCCAACGGCAAGCTGATGGGCGACTGGAAGAACGGCGATGTCATATACAACACCATTGCCCGCGGCAACTGCTTTTCCTGCCATGTAGGCTCTCCCCGCAACATTGGGGGCAATGTGGGGCCAAGCCTGGAGAAGTACGGCCAGCGGGGTACTTCCGAAGCGGTTCAGCGATACACCTACGAGGTGATCTACAACACTTGGGCTTATTTCCCTTGCACTGTGATGTACCGCTTTGGACATAACGGCCTGCTTAAACCTGAGGAGATAGCCGACGTGGTGGCCTACCTGCTGGACCCGGCCTCGGACTTCAATACCAAGCCGGCGCTCCGGCGCTGACCTATCCGGCTGCGGTGTGCTCCCTGGCGAGCACATGCCTGGGAGGAGAAGTTGCATGACCCGACGTGAACTGGTACAACTCTTGTTGGCCTTGGGCATCACCTCTCCCAAAGCCTTCGCCCGGGCCATGGAGCGCCCCGAGGCGCTTTACGACCTGCCCCCCTTCGGCAACGTTACCCTGCTCTTCAACACCGACCTGCACGCCCAGCTGCGGCCCCACTACTTCATGGAGCCACCCAACCTGCTGGCGGCCACAGCTCTGGAAGGCAAACCCGGCTACCTAACCGGCGAGGCCTTTTTGCGCTATTACGGTATCCGGCGGGGCAGCTTGGAAGCTTACGTCTTCTCTTCGGTGGACTTCGTGGCCCTGGCCCAACGCTTTGGGCCTTTGGGCGGCGGGGCTTACATCGGCGCGCTCATCAAGCAACAAAAAGCCCTGGCAGGGGAAAAGCGCACCCTGGTACTGGACGGCGGTGATACCTGGACCAACTCCGGCATCTCGCTCTTGACCAAGGGGCAGGTGGTGGTGGACTGGATGAACCGGGTGGGCTTCGACCATATGGTCTTCCACTGGGAGTACACCTTGGGCCGCGCGCGGGTTGAGGAGCTGGTGAAGGCCCTGAGGGCCCAAATCATCAGCTTCAACATCGTGGATGACCTCTTTGGCGACCCCATCTACGAGCCCTACGCCGTCCACCAAATCGGGGGCTACACGCTGGGCATCATCGGCGCCAGCTTCCCCTACGTGAAGGTCTCCCACCCCGAGGAGTTGTCCGAGGGGCTCTCCTTTGGCGTGCGGGAAAACGAGTTACAGAAATACGTGGATGAGCTGCGGGGCAAGGGCGTGGACGCGGTGGTGCTGCTCTCGCACAACGGGGTGCCACTAGATTCGGCCCTGGCCGGGCGGATCAAGGGCCTCGACCTGATTCTCACCGGCCACACCCACGACTTCACCCCTGCCCCTATCCGGGTGGGCAACACCTGGCTGGTGGCTGGGGGTTCGTCGGGCAAGGCCGTGGTGCGGGTGGACCTGCAGCTCAAGAAGGGGGGGATTGCCGACATCCGGGCCAAGACCCTGCCCGTAGCCACCCAGCTGATCAAGCCCGACCCCGAGTTGGAAGCCTTTATCCGCCAGGCGTATGCCCCTCACCTGGACTACCTCGACCAGGTGCTGGGCACCAGCGAAACCCTGCTGTACAAGCGCGACTCCACCTACTCCACCCTGGACGAGCTGGCCGGCCGAGCGGTCCAGGCCGCCTACCCCGAGGTGGAGGTGGCCTTTAGCACCGGCACCCGCTGGGGTACGGCCATCTTGCCGGGCCAGCCCATCACCATGGACAAGATCCTGGCCTTTACTGGCTTTACCTATCCCGAGGTCTACGTGTTCAGGCTCAAGGGCGAGCGCTTGCTGGCCGTGCTGGAGGACGTGGCAGCCAACACCTTCAACCCCGACCCCTTCTATCAGCAGGGCGGCGATATGAGCCGGGTTTTTGGCCTCTCCTACGACCTGATGGTAAATGCCCCTACCGGCCAGCGCATCCGCAACGTGGCCATTAAGGGCCGTCGCCTGGATCCCAACCGCGAGTACACCCTGGCCTCTTTTGGGGGGCGCCTCCAGCGCAGCGGCACCCTGGTGGAAAAATACACCCCTCGCCCCATCTACGACCTGATCGCCGACTACCTCAGACAGGTCAAAACCGTAAACATCCCCCCGCGCCCCAGCATGCGGGTGCTGGACCAACGCTATGTATTGCCCGGATAACCAGGAGTACAAGCAGTGAGGAAACGATACGTGTTGGGACTCCTAGCCATACTGCTGGCAGGGCTCACCTTTTCCCAGCAAACCCCTTTTCAGCAGCGCTTGCAGCAGGCTATAAAAAGCGGCGGCAGCAAGTTTGCCGAAACCATGAGGCAAGACCCCGATCAGGCCCTGTGCTCACAGTACCGCAACAAGCTGCCAGCAGAGTTGGTGCCCGCGTTCTTAGAGCGGCAGAGGAAGCTGATCAAGTATCCTGCCGACGGCAAGCTGCTGGGCGACTGGAAGCAGGGCGAGGCCCTTTTCACCAACCCCCGCAAGGGCAACTGCTACGCCTGCCACACCGGTGACCCTAGAGAACCCGGGGCCGGCAATATGGGAACAGGCCTGGTGGGCTATGGGGCCCGCGGCACCAGCGAGGCCGTGGTCAAATACACCTACGACAAAATCTACAACGCCTGGGCCACCATGCCCTGCTCGCTGATGTATCGGGCCGGTTATCACGGCATTCTAACCCCCGAGGAGACCGCCCACGTAACCGCCTTCCTGCTCGACCCGGCCTCGCCGGTCAACGCCAAGAGGTGATGCCATGCGCAACCGTAGCCTGTGGATCGGATTTTTGCTGGCGCTGGGGTTGGGTCTGAGCATCGCCCTCACCCAGCAACAACCCCTAGACCCCTACAAGGAGGCCGAGCGGCAGCGGGAGCTGTTCCGCCAGACCGCGGGCATTTTGCCTGGCGAGCTGTATGCCGCCCAGGGCGAGGAGCTTTTCGCAAAAAAGCGGGGCCCCAAGAACACCAGCCTCGAGGCCTGCGACTTTGGCTTAGGGCCGGGGAAGCTCGAGGGCGCCCTGACCCAGCTACCGCGCTACTTTGCCGATACCAGGCGGGTGGAAGACCTCGAGACCCGCATCGTGAGCTGCATGGTGCGGCTGCAGGGCTTTAGACCCGAAGAAATCAAGCGCGACGATGTCAAGGCCCTGACTGCTTACGTGGCCTCCAAGTCCAGCGAGATGCCCATCAATGTAGTTCCCAAAACCTCGCAGGAAATCGCCATGTACAACATCGGGCGTGAGCTATGGTTCCACCGGGCAGGCGACCGCGACATGAACTGCGCCATCTGCCACGACAGTTACGCCGGGCGCAAGGTGCGGCTCTCGCCGGTGCGCAGCCCGCTCCAGGGCCTTTCCAACGAGTGGCCGGCCTACCGCTTCGAGGCCGACAAACTCTACACCTTGCAAGACCGCATCGCCTTCTGCTACGAGTCAATTGGCATCGCCGCGCCCGAGTTTTATTCCGAGCCCTACATCGCGCTTTCCATCTATATGCTGGCCGAGGCCACCCGGGGCAAGAACAAGTTCACCGAGCTACCGGGCTTCACCCGTTAGAAGAGATGCCTGTGCGCAAGACTTGGATACTGCTGGTGCTGCTGGGCGGCTTTGGGCTGGCCCAGGAGATGACCCCTGGCGCTTTATTCCAGATGGGGAGCTTCCTCAAGAAGATCAACCCCGCCAGCTACCTGCTCTACGCCGCCGAGGCCAAGGATTTTGTGGAGGTCTTCGAGCCATTTATCCTGGACGTTCGCACCGCCGAGGAGCGCTCGAGGGGCTTCCTGCCCGGCTCGGCCCATATTCACATCAGCCAGCTCCCCGATCGCTTGAGCGAGCTACCCAAGGCGAAGGATCGGCCCATCCTGGTGTACTGCGGAACCGGCCACGTCAGCGCGGTGGCGGCGGCCTATCTGCGGGCCCTGGGCTACCGCGAGGTCAAAAACCTGAACGGGGGCTTCCGGGCCTGGCTCGAGCTGAACCTACCAGTTCAAAGACCATAGAGGAGACTATGAAGATTAAGTGGACACTGTTGTTGGGATTTATGCTGTCGCTCTCGGCCCTGGCCCAGTCGCTGGAAACCACCTTGCGCGGGGTCGGCGTGGCCGATGCCCAGGCCCGGGTGCTGGCTGCCGTAAGCGCCCAGGGCCTCAAGGTGGCCCGTACCCTGAACCTGGGTGGGCAGGTCAAAAACTTCAAGGCCGACTTCCCCGACTACCTGCTGATGGTGCTGGAGCCCGAAGCCGGGGTGCTGGCGGCTGTGCAGGAAAACATCATGACCGCCATCATCCTGCCACCCACCATCTACCTGCACGCCGCCCGGCCCGGGGTGGTCACGGTGGGAACCTTCGACCCCGACCTGATGTTTGGCCTGCTGGGGGTCAAGAACAGCAAGAGCCGCCTTCTGGGGCCCGGCTCAAAGCGGTAATTGCCAGCCTGGGACTGCCCCGCAAAGTGGCCCCGGCCATGATGCCCGACCCCAGCTCCGGTATGATGCCCGCGCTGATTTACATGGTCGAAGGGGGTAACGTCGAGGAGCTCACCCTCCTGATCGAAAGCGAGCTGGGCAATAACGGTCTCAACGTGCTGCCCTCGGTCAGGATGGGCGAGGTGGTGGGCATCCAGCCCTGCAAGAGCGAGTGGGCTTACGAGATGTTTATGGCCCAGCCCGCCGGTGGCTTTGCCGCCCCTTGCCGCTTCTTTGTAGCGCCCATGCCCGGTGGCGTGTTGATAGGGGCCATTGAGCCCATGCTGATGGGCATCATGCCGGGTGTGGCGCAGAACCAGAAAACCATGGGCATGCTGCGGGAAGCCCGACGGGTGATGAGCCAGATTCTGGAAGGGGTGGGCGGCCAACCTTATCGCCCTCAGCAATAGGGGGTATAACAAGCGGTTATAGCTTTTTTGACCCTGGAGGAAATCTGATAAACTTTTGGACAAGCCTAAGCTCATGTAAGTTACCGGGGGAGTACCCTCCGGGGTAGCTAAGGTCACAGGAGGAAGCATGAACAAGGTAACACGTCGAAAGGTGCTCAAAGCAGGTGCGGTAGTGGGCGCAGCTGCGGCCAGCAGCGCTTTTGCCCAGGAGTTCTTCAGCAAGCCCAGCAGCGTGTTGGGGCCGGCCAGGGGCAACCGGGTGGTCATCATTGGCGGGGGTTGGGGGGGTGTGAGCACGGCCCGCCATCTGCGGCGCAAAAACCCTAACATCGAGGTGGTGCTGATCGAGAAAAACCCTGCCTTCATGTCCTGCCCTATGAGCAACCTGTACCTGGGTGGGGTAAAGGACCTCGACTTCATCGTCTTCGATTACGCCAACGTGGCCAAGGCCGGGGTCACCATCGTCAACGAGCGGGCCATCGAGGTCAACCGGGCTGGCCGCTACGTGCGCACCACCAGCGGCATCATCTTCTACAACTACCTGGTGGTCTCGCCCGGCATCGACTACATGTACGAGGCCATCCAGGGCTATAGCGAGGTCCGGCAGTTCCTGCCGGTGGGCTTCAAGCCCTGGGAGCACATCGCCCTCAAGCGCCAGATTGACAACTTCGAGGGCGGCGACCTGGTACTGGCCATTCCCCGGCCCCCCTACCGCTGCCCTCCGGGCCCCTATGAGCGGGCGGCCATGCTGGCCTACTACCTCAAGACCAACCGGATCAAGGGCAAGGTGATCGTGCTGGACGCCAACCCCGGCCCCATCTCCAAGGGCCCTGGCTTCACCGCCGCCTACAACGACCTGTACAAGGACTACATCCAGTACATTCCCCAGGCCGAGGTCACGGCCATTGACTACGCCAAGAAGGAGGTCAAAACCCCGCTGGGCGAGTTCAAGTTTGCCCTAGCCAACATCATCCCGCCCATGAAGGCTGGCGAGATCGTGCGCACCGCGGGGCTGGGGGACCGCTGGGCCAACGTGCGGCTGCCCACTTTCCTCTCTGAGCGGGACGACCGGGTCTACATCATCGGCGACATCGTCGGCAACGCGCCTTACCCCAAGAGCGGGCAGGTGGCCTACAACGATGGCAAGATCATCGCCGAGCACATCGCCCAACGTATCGCTGGCAAGCGCCTGGAAGAGATTGCCAACCCGCTGCCCGACAACATCTGCTACAGCTTCGTGAGCAACGAGGAGTCCATCTGGGTCTCGCACAAACACAACTGGGATGAGGCCGCCCGCCAGGTTCGGCAGCAATCTACCGTAGACAACAACCGCTCCAAGCCCAACGGGGCCTTGGCTTTTGAATGGGCCAGGGGTCTGTGGGGCGACATGTTTGGCCCAGGGGCCTGAGCCTAGGAGCTGGGGTGGGGCGCGTGACGTCCCACCCCACCATCGGAGAAAACAAGGGATGAACCGTCGTAAACTGTTGCAACTCTTGAGCAAAGGTGCGGCTGCCGGAGCCTTGGTCAAGCTCTCCGGCGGCCTGGCCCAGAGTAAAATTCCCCCCGGCGCCACTGACACCCTGAAGGTGCTGGGAACCACCCTGCGCGAGTACGGTGAGCGCAGCGAGTTTGAAAAGGACGTAATTCGCTACATCTCCCCCAACCTGCGCAGCCGCCACACCGGGGCCAGTTTTGCCCCCCTGGATAAGCTCGAGGGCATCATGACCCCCAACGCGCTGCATTTCGAGCGGCACCACGCCGGGGTGCCCAATGTGAACCCCGCCGACTACCGGCTGGTGATCCACGGGATGGTCGAGCGGCCCTTGATGTTCACCCTGCAAGACCTCAAGCGCTTTCCCTCGGTCACCCGCACCTACTTCATCGAGTGCGCGGGCAACGGACAAAACGGCTACCGCAACCCCCCCGACATGACCCTGACCGCCACCCGCAGCCGGGGCCTGGTCTCGAACTCTTCCTGGACGGGGGTGCCCCTCTCGATTCTGCTCAAGGAGGCTAGCCTCAAGGAAGGCGCCCGCTGGCTGATCCCTGAGGGGCAGGACGCCGCTGCTTACACCCGCAGCCTGCCGCTGGACAAGGCCCTGGAGGATGTGCTGGTGGCCTACGCCCAGAACGGCGAGGCCATCCGGCCCGAGCAGGGTTACCCGGTGCGCCTGGTGGTGCCGGGCTGGGAGGGGAGCATCCAGGTCAAGTGGCTGCGCCGCATCCAGGTCACCGACACCCCGGTCATGAGCAAGGACGAGACCTCGGAGTACACCGACGTCATGGCCGACGGCAAGATCTATGCCTTTACCTGGGTGATGGATCCGGAGTCCATCATCACCTATCCTTCGGGGTTGCAACAGATTCAGCGGGGCTTCCACGAGATCCGCGGCCTGGCCTGGAGCGGCCACGGGCGCATCCGCCGGGTAGAAATTTCGCTGGACGGGGGCAAAACCTGGAAGCAGGCCAGCCTCGAGCCGGCCCCCGATGCGCTCTCGGTGGTGCGCTTTAAGTACAACTGGGTCTGGGATGGCCGCGAGACGGTCATCATGAGCCGGGCCTGGGACGAAAAAGGCAACACCCAGCCCACCCAGGAGGAGTTTTTCGCCAAGTGGGCCCGCAACAATCGCTACCACTACAACGCCATCCAGGCCTGGCGGATTGGCGCCGACGGCAAGGTGGTCAACGGCGACAAGACCCTGGCCGGAGCCCCCGCCCGGCTCGGCGCAGTGGGCCGGGGCGGCTGTGGAGGTGAGTCCTGATGCGGCGCAGGTGGTTTTACCTAGCCCTTTCGGCCCTGGCCCTCTCGGCCTTGGTGCTGGCCCAGGGGCGGTATCAGATCGGCACCCCGCTGAGCGAGCAGGAGGTGCAGGAGTGGAACATCCGCCCCTCCATTCTGGCCAATGGCGTCGGGCTTCCCCCTGGCGAGGGCACGGTGGATGAGGGGGCCAAGGTCTACGCCCTCCACTGCGCCAGCTGCCACGGTGCGACCGGCGAGGGTGGGGCCTTTACCCGGCTGGTCTCCGAACCCTTCCCCATCACCAAAGAGATAGACTCGGTGGACTTCGCCATCGGGAACTACTGGCAGTACGCCACCACCCTTTTTGACTACACCCGCCGGGCCATGCCCTTCGCCACCCCCGGCATCCTCACGGACAGCGAAGTGTACGCAGTGGTGGCCTACATTCTCTACCAGAACGGGGTCATCGAGGCCAACGAGCCGATGAACGCCAAAACCCTGCCCAAGGTGCAGATGCCAGCCCGGGCCCTATTGGAGCTCGATCCTGCCACGAAGAAGCGCTTTCCCTGGATCAGGCTCCCCTGAGGTTAGCAAATGGAACGTCGTAACTTTTTAGATTTGTTGGCCAAAGGCGCTTCGTTGGGCCTGCTGCTCAAGCTATCGCCACTGGGGATGCTCGAGTTCGTCCGGGCCCGGAGCAGCCTTACCTCCTTTCAAAAAGCCCTGCTGGTAGATAAGGCCGGCAACCCTTTCAAGCTCAGCACCCTCAGACCCCACGAGCCCTTTGTCTTCGCCTATCCCTTTGCGGCCACACCCAACATCCTGGTCAACGTAGACGCCGAGCTCGCCCCGGTGGATGTGAAGATGCCCGATGGCAAAAACTACCGCTGGCCCGGCGGGGTGGGCCCCCGCAAAAGTGTGGTGGCCTACACCAGCATCTGCCCCCACGCCTACAGCTACGCCGCGCCCAACCTGGGGGCCATGGGCTACTACAAGCCCGAGGGGAACCGGGGGCCTCGCATGGTCTGCTGCGCGCACCTTTCGGCTTTCGATGTGAGTAAAGGTGGCGAGGTCAAAGGGGGGCCGGCCCCCCACGCCCTGGCTGCAGTGGCCCTCGAGTACGATGCCGCCAAGGATGAAGCCTATGCGGTGGGCTTTCTGGGCAACCCCCAGTTCGAGGCGTTTTTCCGGGCGCAGAACCAGGCCCTGCGCGACCTGTTCCGCACCACCGCCAGGGCCCGCGAAGAGGTGACCAAGGCCACTGTAATTCCCTACGCCGAGCATACCAAAGTGCCCACCACCTGTCCGGTGCTGGGGTAAAATAGACCCATCCGCTCTCTCATTTCTCCATTGGTGGAAGGAGGGCACTATGAGCGAAATTAACCGTCGAGAACTCCTCAAAACTCTTGGAGCCACAGCCGCTGGGCTGGCCACCGCGCAGTCGGTCCAACGAGCTTCGGCCCAGAGCACGCCAATCGTCTGGTCGGATTACGTGGTTTTCCTAAACGCGAACGCCAAAGCTTTCATTGTGGACACCCGCAGCGACCAGGTGGTGGCCAGCCTCGACACCGCGCGGGGCGCTACCCTCGGTAGCATGACCCCCGATGCTCAAAAAGTTTACATCAGCGGCGCGGGTGAGGGCGAGGCTCGGCTGGTGGTGGTCGACATGCAGAATCTCCGGGTAGCCAAGGTGCTGCAAACCGGCAACCGCCCCAAGCACGGCCTCGTAAGTCCCAATGGCCAGCGCGTGGGCGTGGACCATTGGGGCCTTAGCGATGGCAAACTACGTTTGGTTTTTATCCGAACCAGCGACGACAGCATCGAGCAAACCATAGAAATACCAGTACAAAACCAGCCCAAAGGTGTTACGTCCATGCACAACGCTTGGAGCTGGGACAGCCGCTACTTCTACAGTGTCGACCGGGTAGATGACCGGCTGATAGTGGTAGATACAGCCAACTGGTCGGTGCGCACCTTTCGCTCTCCAAGTGTGCCCCACTACCCGTGCATCAGTCCCGACGGCAAGGAGCTGTGGCTCATTCACGAAGGCAATGCTCAGGTCAAGCCCGGTATCGTGGTTTACGACCTAACCAAGTCTGACCTTCCCGTGCTGACCCAGATGGATATGCCCTTGATTGGAGAGGATGCCGTCGAGGCCCATCACGGCAACTTTACCCAGGATGGCCGTTACTTCATGGCCCTAAACCGCGGCCCAGGTAACAACCCACGGGGGCGCGAGGTGGCCTTCTTTAGCGCACGCAGCAAACGCCTGCTCCACCGTGTTAGCTGCGCTAGCACCGGGGTGGGCCATGCGTACAATACCCCGGATGGACGGCGGGCCATCGCGACCAACTACGGCAACAACGTTATTACTGTAATCGACATTCCGGGCCTGCGCACCCTAAAGGACCTGGTAATTGGCAAAGGTCGCATGGGCCACGTGGTATTTACACCAGATGGGCGCTTTGGTTACCTCTCCAATGCCGACGGAAATCTATACAAGTTGGATATGCGTTCACTCTCAGTGGTCAAGACAATTGAAACCGGTCAGACCAGCGGCGGAGGCCAGGTGATCAACGTCTGGACCAACCTATTCGAAGAGCTGCCTAGAAACTAGCCCATGACCCTGAGCCTCCCCATCGCCTTCCTGGCAGGAGTCCTCTCCTTCCTGTCACCCTGTGTGCTACCCCTGATACCCACCTACCTACTGTATCTGGGGGGGCAGCAGGGCCGCCCCATGCGCAATGCCGTCTTCTTTGTGCTGGGCTTTTCGGCCATCTTCTTTCTGCTGGGCCTGCCCTTCACCCTGCTGGGAAGCTGGCTCTTCGAGCACCGCGACCTGCTGGGGCGCATTGGGGGTGGGGTGCTCATCTTGCTGGGGCTTTACATGCTCGGCCTCAAGCCCAAGTGGGGGGTGAACCTGCGCTACCAGGGCCCCACCGACCGGCCCTGGGGGGCCTTCGTGCTGGGTATTGTGCTGGGGCTGGGCTGGACCCCTTGCATCGGCCCCATTCTAGGGGGCATCCTCACCCTCACCGCTGCTGGTGGGGGGGTGCACCTGCTGGTGGCCTACATCCTGGGCCTGGCCGTGCCTTTCTTGCTGGTAGCCTTCTTTGCCGAGCGCGCCAGAAGCTTCCTAAGGCGCGCTGCACGGCTTTCTCACGCAGTGGAGATCACGGCCGGGGTAGTGCTAATTGCGGTGGGCATTCTCTTGCTCACCGGCACCTACACCCAGCTCAACAGCTTCTTCCTCAAAATCACCCCCGAGTGGCTACAAGAACTGCTGTGAGCGGAGGGGTCGATGAACCCCAATAAGATCTACCTTTCTCGACCCCGCGGCCTCAGAGGGCATCCTCCGATCTCTGAAGCGCATTGAGGGGCAGGTTCGGGGCCTTCAGCGCATGGCCGAGGTGGGCCGTTCAAGCTCAGATCAACGCGGCCCGCAAAGCGATGGACTTGGCAGCCAGCGTGGCGCTGGAAGAGTACCTGAATGCCCGGGAAGCCCAGGCCGCAGCAGGCGATGCCGAGATTGGCAAGGGCCAGATTGCCATGATCCTGCGCAAGATGATTTGATCTCCGTCAAAAAATAGTACCAGACCCGCCCTCGGGCGGGTCTGGTACTCTTTTAGGTTTAACCCAAGTTGCTACCTACCCCCTGGGCCAGAAAAAATAGTGGCCGCTATGCTCTCGCACACCATAGCGGCCTTTTGTATCATAGACGACGCCCTCCAGGCGATGGGCTACAAG
>Ga0308412_1001025_pt1 | contig 14992 bp, 8 predicted proteins | sample HotsprottomLayer_FD_202357 | JGI IMG/M metagenome (GOLD analysis project Ga0308412, IMG submission 202357) | Hot spring phototrophic mat microbial communities from Octopus Spring, Yellowstone National Park, Wyoming, United States -... | ecosystem: Environmental > Aquatic > Thermal springs > Hot...
GCAACCTGGTTCGATTGTGCGTTGTCGGAAACGTGATTGGGTGTTGTTACCATCAGACCAACCCGATGTTGTGTTGCTCCGACCACTAGCCGGGGCGAGCGATCAGGTGGTGGCGATTCATCGTCGGCTGGCCGACCTGGTGGGCTATACGTTACCTGAGGAGCGTCTGCAACCGGCGACGTTTCCACTACCCACTGTCGATCAGGTTGCTGATGCGGCGGCAATCCGGTTGCTCTGGCAGGCCGCCCGTTTGACCCTCCGTGAAGGCGCAGCACCGTTGCGCTCACTGGGACGGATTTCGATCCGGCCTCGTACCTATCAGTTTGTTCCGCTCCTGATGGCGCTCCGTCTGCATCCGGTACGACTGTTGATCGCCGATGATGTGGGAGTAGGCAAGACTATCGAAGCGCTGTTGATTGCCCGTGAGCTGATCGACCGTCAGGAGATTCGGCAGTTGTGTGTGCTCTGTCCGCCGTATCTCTGCGAACAGTGGCAGCACGAGCTGACGACGAAGTTTCACCTCGATGCAGTGATCATCCGTTCGGGAACCATCACGCAGTTGGAACGACAGGTGCCACCGGGCAAGAGTATCTATGCTCATTACCCGATTCAAGTGGTAAGTATCGATTTTGTAAAAACGGATCGAAACCGTCATCAGTTTCTGCTGCATTGCCCTGAACTGGTGATTGTTGATGAAGCGCACAGCGCAGCGGCAGCCGATGAACGTTTTCAGAGTCAGCAGCAGCGGCATCGTCTGCTCCAGGAGCTGGCTGCTGATGCGCAACGTCATCTTCTTCTGCTCACTGCTACCCCTCACAGTGGGATTGATGCGGCATTTCGTTCGTTGCTGGGTCTGCTGCGACCGGAGTTTGCGACCTGGCAGATTGCCGAGCTAGCGGAAAACCAACGGGCAACGCTGGCCCGCTATGTTGTCCAGCGGACGCGCAAAGATATTGAGCTGCACTGGGAAGAGGTGCGCTGTTTCCCCAGCCGAGAAGCGGTTGACGTGACGTATGATCTTTCGCCCGAGTACCGTCACTTATTTGAACGCATCTACGCCTTCTGTTCCGAGATCGTGCATACCGGCGACCATTTGCACGAACGTCAGCGTCGGGTGCGGTATTGGGGGGCGTTGGCGCTGCTGCGCTGTGTGATGTCGAGTCCGGCTGCTGCCCGTGCCGCGTTAGCAGCCCGTATTGACACGTTAGCGCTTGCCGACGAAGAGAGCGATTTTCAGCCGTTTATTTTTGAAGCTGATGACAGTCGTACCAATGATGAGGTGCCGTTACCGCCGGTTGAGGCGAGTGCGCAAATGTTGAACGATCACGAGCGGCGACGATTGCACGAGCTGATTCGTCTCACCAAAGCACTGGCCGGGCCGACTGCCGATACCAAACTGCAACGCTGCCGCGATGTGGTGCAGCAGTTGCTCAGCGAGGGTTTTTGCCCCATTCTGTGGTGTCGCTATATCGCTACTGCCGACTATCTGGCCGAGCATCTGCGGCAGACGCTGCCAGAAACGGTACAGGTGGTGTGTGTGACCGGGCGTATGGCAGATAATGAACGGCGGATGCTGATCGAATCGCTTACGACCGACCGGCCACGGGTGTTGGTTGCCACCGATTGCCTGAGCGAGGGGATCAATTTGCAAGACCGTTTTAACGCGGTAGTACACTACGATTTGCCCTGGAATCCGAACCGGCTCGAACAGCGTGAGGGGCGGGTTGACCGCTACGGCCAGTTGTCCTCAATTGTGCAGGTGATCCGCATCTACGGGCGGGATAATCCGGTAGACGGCGTGGTGATCGATGTGCTGCTGAACAAGGCTCGTGAAATTCATCGTGCGCTGGGAACGTATGTGCCGGTTCCTGAAGATAGCGCCAGTGTCACCGAAGCGGTACTCAATGCGCTCTTTTTGCGGCGTGGGCGCGCGGGTCAACAACTGGAACTCGATCTCGGCGTACCGGCGGTCGAGGTGCTGCACCGGCGCTGGCAACAAGATGCCGAGCGCGAGCGGGTTAACCGTACTCGGTTTGCGCAGCGAGCACTGAAGCCAGACGAGGTGCGCCGGGAGCTGGAGGCAACCGATGCCGTGCTCGGCGATCCGACGGCGGTGCGCGAGTTTGTGTTGACGGCGGCACAACGGTTGGGGTTGCCCATCCAGCCTGATCGCCGCCGAGCTGATGTCTTTTTGGTTGATGTGTCGGAGACGACGTTGAACCGCTTGCCGGCGCCGATCCGGGCAGGGCTGACACCATACCAATCTACTCCGCACCGTTCTTCGCTATGGCGAATAAGCTTTGTTTCACCGGTACCTCCTGAAGCTGAATACCTCGGTCGTAACCATCGCTTTGTCACAACTCTGGCCCGCTTCTTGTTTGAAGATGCGCTCGCCAATCCCCAATCGGCCATCGCTGCCCGTTGTGGTGTGATCCGTACCCGCGCAGTGGCGCGACTAACCACGCTCTGGTTGCTGCGGGTGCGCTACCTGCTCGAACAACCGGATCGGCATCCGCTGTTGGCCGAAGAGGTGGTGGTTGTCGGTCAACAGGCAACGGGTGAGTGGCTCGATCTCGACCAGGCGCTGGCCTTGCTCGCTGCGCAACCTGATGCGAATGTGTCGTTGGCAGAAAAGCGCGAACTGATCGACGCTGCGCTCGCCCAGTGGCTGACCCTGCACCAACCAATCGCCGCGTTCTTGAACGAACGGGCTGATGTGCTCGAACAGAGCCATAAGCGCATCCGACAGGCAGTGGCGCTGCGCGTGCGTGAATTGGCGTTGAAGCCTCAGCTTCCGCCCGATCTGCTTGGCATTCTTGTGTTGCAACCGATGGTCGCACCACGATGAGTACTTTCCCGACGCTACGCATTGCAGGTAGTCTTTTTGGGGCTGACCTGCCTGAACAATTGTTGCGGGGCGAACTGCCGTACCAGCAACCGGAAGATTTTGGCATCAGCGGTCGTCGTCACCTGAACGATGAGATTGCGGCAGTGTTTCACGATGTCTGTACGCTCTGGGGCATCGTGCAAAACCGGCTGGCTCGTCTCGATGAGAAGGATGCGGCGACCTCGCTTACCCGTGACGCCTGGATGATTCCATTCTTGAACATGCTCGGCTACGAGTTGCGCTACAACACCCGCGCCTACGACATCGACGGAATGCGTTTCGCGATCTCGCATCGTCTTGGCGAGGACGATGATGCGGTACCGGTGCATATTGTCGGTTTCCGGCAGGAGCTTGACCAGCTTGCGCCGGGTGGACGCCCGCGCCTTGCGCCGCACACGCTGTTGCAAGAGTATCTCAACCGCACCGAGCATCTTTGGGGTCTTGTCACCAATGGCCGTATCATCCGCCTGTTGCGCAACAGTACCGCTATTCGCCGCCAGGTCTATCTTGAGTTCGATCTGGCAACGATGATTGAAGAGCAACACTTTCAAGACTTCGCCGTTTTCTACCGGCTGCTTCACCGATCACGCTTGCCGCGTACCGCCAGCGCTGCTCGCTCGTGCCCGCTGGAAATCTACTATCAACACGCGCTAGAACAGGGCAGCCGGGTGCGCGAGAAGTTGCGCGAAGGGGTAGAAGTCTGTTTGCAACGGCTTGCTAATGGCTTTCTCGCTCATCGTGACAGTCACGCCCTACGCGCATGGGTATCTGCGAACGGTGCAGCCGATCTTTACCGTCAGCTCTTGCGGTTGGTCTACCGTCTGCTCTTTCTGCTCGTTTCGGAAGAGCGTGGTCTGATCAGCGCCGATCCGCTCTACCGCGACCATTACAGTGTCACCCGCCTGCGCACGCTCGTCGAACGGCAAGACGCCTTCACCGACCACGACGATCTTTGGTGCTCGTTGCGCGTGCTCTGGATGGTGCTGCGCGATGATACCTCGCTCGACGACGGCCAACCGCTGGCGAAGCTGCTCGGTCTGCCGGTCTTGAACGGTGAACTCTTTGCTGAACAGGAGCTTGATCAGGCCAGCATAACCAACCGCGATCTGCTCGGCGCGTTCTGGTACCTCACCTTCTACGACTCGCCGCCGCGTCGGATCAACTACGCGGCGCTCGATACCGAAGAACTCGGCTCGGTCTACGAAAGCCTGCTCGAACTGCACCCAACCGTCACCGGCGATGACCAGCAGATGCGTTTTTCGCTCGAACTGCGTGGGACCGAACGGCGCGCTACTGGGTCGCATTACACGCCGCCTGAGCTGGTCGGGCGGCTTGTGCAACAGACGCTCGAACCGGTCTTACACGAGCGGCTGGCCGGATGTCCGACCCCTGGCGAGCGCGAGCGCAAGACGGCCATTCTCACCATGAAGATTCTCGATCCGGCCTGTGGGTCGGGCCATTTTCTGCTGGCAGCGGCTCGGCGGCTAGGGAAAGAGTTGGCGCGACTGCGCACCGGCGCCGATGAACCGCCGCCCGAAGCCATCCAGGATGGCGTGCGTGATGTGATCACCCACTGCATCTACGGCGTCGATAAGAACCCGCTGGCGGTTGAGCTGTGTCGCGTGGCCCTCTGGCTTGAAGGCCACACCCGCGATAAACCGCTCACCTTTCTCGAATCGCATATCCGCTGCGGCGACTCGCTGATCGGGCTGGCCGACCTCAGCCTCTTAAAAGACGGTATCCCCGATGCAGCGTACCGACCGTTAGGCAAGACCAACCGTGCGCTGCTAAGCGCAGCCCGCAAACGAAACGGCAGAGAACGAAAAGAGACCCTCTTTCAATACGGATTCGTTTCCCAACTGTTGGCCGAGATTGCACAAGCAATCCGACGGATTATCGCGATGCCCGAAACGACGATTGCCGAGGTGCGCGCCAAACGAGCGGCCTTCGCGCAGCTTCAGCAGAGCACTGCCTTCCGGCAACTCAAAGACGCCTGCGATACTTACACCGCCGCTTTCTTTGGGCAGGAAACAGACCATCCGCTGCTGTTCACCACTGCCGATCTGTACGAGGTGCTGCGCAGGGATAAGCTGCCCGATCCGCAGATACTTAGCCGGGTGACGGAGCTGAGCTACCGGTACACCTTCTTCCACTGGGCACTCGAATTCGCTGACATCCTGGAACTGCGTGACACCGGTGCAGCCCAGGGCGGCTTTGATGTCATCATCGGCAACCCACCGTTCATGGGTGGGTTACGCATCAGCAGCTCCTTCGGCGCAGCCTATCGCCTGTGGCTAGAAACCGTCTATCACCCTTTCGGTGGTACTGCCGACCTTTGCGCCGCCTTCTTCCGGCGCGCTTTTACCTTGCTCAAACCCGGCGGTCGGCTGGGCCTAATCGCCACGAACACGCTGGGGCAGGGCGATACCCGCGAAAGCGGTCTGAAGTTCATCCTGGCCCAGGGTGGCCAGATACCGTTCGCGCAACGCTTCGTCAAATGGCCCGGCCAGGCGAACGTCGAAGTCAATCTTGTGGTCATTGAAGCCCCGCGTCTGGGAAGTGACCATCCCCGTCGCACTGCCGCGATCCTCGATGACCAGCCGGTACCCTTCATTTCCTCACGCCTCGACGACCAACCCGAACACGAACCGGTGCGCCTGCCGCTGAATGAAGGCAAGGCGTTTATCGGAGATTATGTGCGCGGAATCGGTTTCGTGCTCGAATCGGCAGAGGCCCAAGCCCTGATCGAGCGCGACCCGCGCAACGCCGATTGCCTCTTCCCCTACCTGAACGGCGAAGACCTGAACAGTCACCCGGCCCAACAACCGAGTCGGTGGGTGATCTGCTTCCACGACTGGGAGCTAGCGCGGGCGCAGCAGTACCCTGACCTGTTGCGGATGGTGGAGGAACGGGTGAAGCCGGAGCGTGAACGGCTGAACGGCCCCGGCGACTGGCGTAATCGCGAGTATTGGTGGCAATTCGGCGCCTACCGTACCGGCATGCGTGCGGCCATCGCCCCGCTACGGCGGGTGTTGGTGCGATCAGAGGTGAGCCAGATGCACATGGTTTCATTTGTCCCGAAGGAATGGGTATATTCACATATGCTCATCGTCTTCGCCTACGACGACGACTACCACTTCGCGCTGCTGCAATCTGCCGTGCATGAGGTGTGGGTATGGCGCAATTCCTCTAGTCTGGAATCGCGAAATCGCTACACACCAACCGACTGCTTCGCCACATTCCCCTTCCCGTCGGCAGAATACGAGCGGTTGGCAGCAGGAGCATGGCGCTTGGCCGATATGCCGCCGGTCTTCCAGCAGGCGGCACAGATCGGCGCCAACTACCACGAACACCGCCGCCAGATCATGCAGGCCCGGCAGCTCGGGCTGACCAAAACCTACAACCTCTTCCACAACCCGACCTGCACCGACGCCGATATTGTCGAACTGCGGCGACTGCACGTTGCGCTCGACCGCATTATCATGGCGTGTTACGGATGGGATGATCTTGACCCACAACACGATTTTTACCCCAACGAGCGCGGCCAGATCCGCTACACGGTTGCACCGTCAGTCCAGCGCGAGCTGGTGTGGCGGTTGATGGAGCTGAACAGATAACTGCCATAGGTGTCTAAGCCAAACGATGAGTCCACTGCATCATTGAGTGTACTGCAAAAACTCACCACAGAGCACACAGAGTACACAGAGCGTGTAAGGTTTATGAATAAAAGGATAATTTTTGGCTATTGGGTGCATTGTAAGAAAAAATTTTTCACAACCCTATCTTCAATGAAAGATAACATTATCTTTCGTCTCTGCGATCTCTGTGATCTCTGTGGTGGAAAGATTACCACAGAGCACACAGAGGACACAGAGCGTGTAAGGTTTATGCATAACAGGATCATTTTTGGCCATTAGGAGCATTGTAAGAAACATGTTCACAACCCTATCTTCAATGAAAGACAAAATTATCTTCAGTCTCTGCGATCTCCGTGATCTCTGTGGTGGAAAGATCACCTTTTTGCAGTGGAGTCAACCCTGATAGTTTGTAAAGGCTATCATTTCTGTGTACAATAGAACAAATATCCTAATTCTTATTCGCTATTGGGAGTACCATCATGGCAACCACACGTATCGAGTGGACCGAAGCCACCTGGAACCCGCTCACCGGCTGCACCAAAATTAGTCCGGGCTGTAAACACTGTTACGCCGAACGGATGGCGCTTCGCTTGCGGGCGATGGGGGTGGATAAATATCGGAACGGATTCCGCCTGACTCTCCATCCCGATACTCTCGCCGAGCCGTTGCGCTGGACAACCCCCCGCACGATCTTCGTCAACTCGATGAGTGATCTGTTCCATCACGAGGTGCCGCTCGATTTCATTCAGCAGGTCTTCGACGTGATGCAGCGTGCGCACTGGCACCGTTTCCAGGTGTTAACCAAACGCGCCGAGCGGTTACACGAACTCGATCCGCTGCTCCCATGGCCGGCGAACGTCTGGATGGGGGTCAGTGTCGAGAACGCAACGTACACCTACCGCATTGATCTGCTGCGTCAGACGGGCGCCGCGATCAAATTTCTCTCGCTGGAACCGCTCTTGGGGCCGCTGCCGAACCTCGACCTGAGTGGCATCGATTGGGTGATCGTGGGTGGCGAGTCGGGGCCGGGGGCGCGTCCGATGGCGGTCGAATGGGTGCGCGACATTCGCGACCAGTGTCTCAGCGCAGGCGTTGCCTTCTTCTTCAAGCAATGGGGCGGAACGGTGAAAAAACGAACTGGGCGACTGCTCGATGGCAGGATGTGGGATGAGATGCCGCCTGAGCCACTACCAATTGAGACGGATTCTCACCCTGTCCTGGGTCATCCGCGCCGATGAGCATCTTCAGCACGACTTGTACGGGCGCAGCGCCGCTGCGCCCTGCTGCCTACCCGCCATTCAGCCTCTGCAAAAAGCGCGCCACCAGCCCCGGCAAGTTAGCCAATGGCCCAGTGCGTACTCGCGTTGGCGGTAACGAATCGAGAAACTGTTGTCCGTATTTCTTGGTCAGCAACCGCCGGTCAAGCACCACCACAATGCCTCGATCCTCACGGGAACGGATCAGACGGCCAAACCCTTGCTTGAAGCGCAGGATACTCTGCGGAACGCTGTATTCGTTAAACGGATCATCGAACAGCTCACTGCGGGCTGCCACAATCGGATCGGTCGGTACGGCAAACGGTAGTTTGGTGATCACCAACACCGAGAGCGCTTCGCCGACAATATCCACCCCTTCCCAAAAGCTGTTGGTACCGAGCAACACCGAGCGCGGAAACTCCTTCAACCGATCAACTAGCGCCCGGCGCGAACCGTCGATACCCTGGGCCATCACGCCAATGCCCCGATCTTCAAGCGGCTCTTGAATAGCGGCGTAGGTTTGTCGTAAGGCATTGGAGGCGGTAAAGAGCGCCAGCATCCGACCTTCCGACGCGATAGCCAGATCGATAATTGCCCGTTCGATCATCTGTTGATAGCCACGCTGGTTTGGTTCGGGAATGTCGTTGGGAATGTAGACTAAGGCCTGCTGTGCGTAATCAAACGGCGAATCGAGCATCAGCTCCTGGCAATCTGATAGACCGATCCGACTCTTCACAAAATCGAAACGACCGGCAATACTCAGGGTTGCTGAAGCGAGCACATTGGTCTGCTTCTGGGCAAAAAGCTGACTCTGCAAAATGTCGGCCACACTCAACGGCGCCGCCGTCAGCGTGAGCGTATCACGCTGTCGATCATACGTCAGCCAGCAGATACTTTCTTCATTGCCAAAAATGACATGACCACTGCGTACCCGAACGTCAGTAGCAAACCGGCGTAAGACTTCCGTTCGCAACAGCAGATCATCGAGCGTACCGTTGGCCTCATTCAAAGCGTGGAGTTGCTCTTCGATCACTGCCAGCTCTTTGCCAATCAGCGCCAGCATATCATTCAGATTTTGCCAGGCCAGTTCAATCTCTTGCCATTCCGGGCGCTTTCTGACATCGTTTGTCAAGCGGATCCGCAGATCATACTGCTGATTGGGATCGGCATCAATCTGCACAAAACGGGTAAGCAGATGAAAACACTCGTAGACCGCAGTCCGCATCCGAATCAGGGTGGGGCGGATCCGTTCAATAGCGGCGGTAATGCGCTCTCCGGCTGCGCCGCCGCCACCGATTTCGGTGAGTACTGCCGGTATTTCGCTGAGCAGACCACTGACAATCTGTGCCCCGCCGGTCTGAAACAGATCATCGAGAAACTTGAGCATGCCAGCCTGATCAAGATTAAAACTGAGCTGGTCGGTTGCGACATCTTCCAGATTGTGGGCTTCGTCAATCACCAGATGATCGTAAGGAGGCAATACCTGCGAGGCCGCCGCCAAATCGGCGATCAACAGCGCATGATTGACGACCACCAGATGCGCAGCTTCGGCAGCACGGCGGGCACGGAAGAAGTAACACTCCCGAAAATGCGGACAACGGGCGCCGGTACAGGTCTCTACCGAGACATTGACCTTGTTCCACACTGCCTGCTCGCGGTCGATCAGTGGGATCTCGGTACGATCACCGCTCTTGGTAGTTGGTAGCCAGAGTTGAATCTTCAGCAACGCCCGCACCTCTTCGCTGCTCAGAGTATCGAGCCGACGCAGCTCGTGATACCGCTTCAGGCAGAGGTAATTACTGCGCCCTTTCAAGAGCACAGCGCGAAATGGCGGTAATCCTGCCGTTGCGAAGATTCGTTGCAGATCGGGAATGTCTTTATTGTAAAGTTGATCTTGCAAGTTGATGGTATTGGTCGAGATCACCACCCGCTCACCACGTTGCGCAGCATACATTGCTGCCGGAACCAGATACGCCATACTCTTACCGGTGCCGGTACCAGCTTCTACAATCAACGGCTCGCTCTGATTAAACGCTGTTGCCACCGCCTGCGCCATCTCGATCTGCGGCTGACGAGGCTCATAGCCAGGGAAGGTCTGCCCAAACACCCCATCAGGACTAAAGAAGGCACCAATCGCCTCGAGATCGAGTGGACGGGTGTAGCCGGTGGGCCTGAGTGGCGGTACCTCGGTATCGGTCGCATCGGCTGCATCGTGCGGTGCTGTAATCGGTTCAAGAAAAGCATTCCGCGCCTTCTGTCGCAACGCCTCTTCAAACAGATCGCGGAGTGGCAGCCCAATCTTACCGGTTAGACGCACGATCTCGCTGAGCGTTGCCAGATCAAGGTGTAACATCCGCTCGCAGAGTGCAACGAAAAGCTGAGCCGTTACCTCGGCATCGTTGAGCGCACGATGGGCATCGGGGTGGGGAATGCCGAGATGGGCTGCCAGCGTCGAGAGTTTGTAACCGGTGACCTGTGGCAAGAGCAACGTCGCCAGTTCAAACGTATCGTACACCGGCTGATTGAAATGCATCCCTTGTGCCCGCAGCATCGTTAGATCAAAGCCAATCGAGTGCCCCACTATTGGGCGATTGCCGATAAAGCGGGCCAGCTCGGCGCCGATCTCGTTGAAACGCGGCGCCTGTGCCAGAGCTTTGGGATCAATACCGGTCAGCCGGGTAATCTTGAGCGGAACCGATTGGCGGGGGCGAACCAATTGGCTGAATCGGTCGAGAATCTCACGGCCACGAAAGGTTACCGCTGCAACCTCGATAATTTCATCGAGACCACTTTGTAAACCGGTGGTCTCGACATCAATAGCAACATAGATGCGGTTGTTCATACAGTTTTGCAGACCAAATGGTGGCGGGTGATCGGTATCGTTGCCCGTAACACAGACAATTGTACCACGCGAAAGAGGAACGTATGATAGCGAGGATCGGAAGGTCGGGGCGGGTTATCAACCCGCCCCTCTACCGTTGATGATCAGCGGCTCAGAAACGGCAACACTTGTTCAATAAATGCTTCTGGCTGTTCGTCTTGCACCAGCAGACTGGACCGGTCGATCACCGCTACCTTCGTTGTAACGCGGATCCGAACAAAACCAGCAGCTTGCGAGAGTGGAGTCGTTCTGGCATCGCTGCCCCATACCAGCAGTGTTGGTTGGGTCAGGCTGGCAAAGGCTGTCGAAATATCACAATTGAGCAGACCGCTGAGGAAGCAGATTGGGGCATAGTAGGCGCCAGGATGACGGCAGGTTCGATAGAACATCTCCAACCGCTCGTCGGTGATACTGGCCGGATCGGCATACGCCTGTGAGGACAGAAAAAGACGGATACTGGGTCGGGTGGTGAGCAGACGGTAGATCAAACGACCGAACGAACTGCGCAAGATTTGATATATCGTGTAAGCGGTAATGCCAGGTGGGCGGGCAAGTTGGCTAATGCCGGTTGGGCAAATCAGCACCAGGCGGTCAACCAGGTGTGGTTGACGAGTGGCCGCGATGACCGCATAAGCTGCACTCAGTGAGCTGGCAATGAGTGCGGTTGGTTGTCCGATCTGGGCGAGCAATGTCTCAATCAGATCGATGTACATTGCGGCACGATAACGCCAGGCTGGTCGCGCCGAATTGCCGTATCCAGCCAGATCAACTGCATGCACGGCGACGTGATCACGCAGGCGTTGAAACGGTTCACGCATCTCGAAGACCGAGGCTGCAGCATTGATACTGTGAACCAGCAGAACCGGGCGACCGGAGCCAGCATGGTAGGTGGCAATCGCCTGATCGCGCCACGTGGTGTACACAGGGGGCACCGGTAAGAGGGGCAACGGCGTTCCAGCGGTTTCTGGTACCATAAACCATATCCTGTTGACGATGCAGTTTAGCCGGATGACCGAACGAAGAGCAGGGCAGGTCAATCGTCATTATGCAACAGGATCAAATGAAATGCAATAATCTGTTTTATATGTAAAAAAATTCTTTACGGCGATCAATCGCGTTATAATGAAAGAAACTTGCGCCACCCGCCATCTTACCCGACCGCGGTGATGGTGCAACGAGCGGTACGTTTTTCAACCTGAAGTATCATGCGTGCGAAGAAGCGTACTTTCTGGTTCCAACGGTGATCTTTCTACCACAGAGACCACGGAGATCGCAGAGACGAAAGATAATGTTATCGTTCATTGAACAGAGGGTTGTGAACATTTTTCTTCCATGCGCCCAATGGCCAAAAATGATCCTTTCCTTACACGCTCTGTGTACGCTGTGTGCTCCGTGGTGAGTTTTTCAGTGCACTCATATCTGAAATGAGAAAAGGGTTGTTCAATGGCTGCACCTGAACGCTTTACGCCAGCACCACTCGATGACTACGCTGCCAAGGTTACGTATGGTTTGGCGTATCTAGGGGGATTACTGGTTCTCCCCCAATTTTTTGCCTACCTTGCCAATCTACGCTGGAATGGTTTGCAGGTACCATTAGGACTGGCCGCGGCGCTAGCATGTTACCTCCTGCTGAGCTACGCCTTTCAACCACGGGCATACCGCATCGATGCCGATGCGCTGGTGATTGAACGGCGCTGGGTACCGGCGCTGACCATTCCCTTCGATCAGATAAGCAGTGTCTCGCTGGCCAGAGGGCTGGCCGATATGCCTCGTTTCGGACTCCGCTTTGCCTTTAACCCCGGCGTCTTTGGCTATCAGGGGCCATTTCGGCTCGATCCGTATGGCAAAGTTGTCTTCTTTGCTACGAACCGTCAGCGATTGGTCGCGATTGCCCGTTATGATGCCTCTGTCTTGCTGATCAGCCCCGATCGGCCACGCGACTTTATCAACGCCCTCAATGAACGACGCCTGGCTTCAGCGACCAGAAAGATGGAGCAATCGGTTGGGGTGGACCATGAGGTTTAGCGCACTGGATCGAATCCATCTCCGCTGCCGCTACGAGCAGTTTATTCCGGGTGAACTCCACGAGGATGGTCGGCGCTACTTACCAGGCATTATCGTTACCCCTTTGAACGCCGGCCCTGACACACATCCCGGTACCCGCCTCTGGCTGGTCGATCGTCATCATCGGGTTGACCCAGCGCTCGTCGGTCAAACCACCACGGTTCGCCTGCTGTGCGCTCTCAGCACTATCCGATTACAAACACCGCCGTTTCGCATCGGCTTTGTGCCATCGTCCGATGAATCACTACACCAGCCGCTGAGCAATCCGATCATTTATGGTCGAATCAGTGACGTTTTGGAGTGGGAGGTGCAACGGGCACAGCTCCCGTTTGAAACGCTGTACACCGAATTATTGATCAACGTGGGCGAAGCGGCGACGATTGGCCTGCGCACAACCCTCAGCGCCCCCCACCTGGCCGATCTCATCGGCTGCGAGCGATTAACGAGCGGTGACTGGATCGAGATCAATCGTTCGCGGATTGATATTCTCGCGTGTATCAGGCAAGTAGAATAACTACAGATGGGTGAGGGATGAGAGATTAACGGGTGCTGTTTCTAGTAAATCATATCAGCTACAGATCGCGTATCTCCGATGGTATGGAAATGAATAATCTTAAAGTGGTCATGAAGTCATCTCTATTTTATCAAGTTCTCCTTTGTTTATACTTGTTCCTATATATAATGCTTGGGATTTACACTGAACTAAAGTTAATCGAAATAAAGCCGATTCCTGACATGCTACTTGAAGATTTCGGGTACTACGAGCGGGCACTTCATGACGCACTGAATGGACAAAATCCTTATGCCACACGATCAATCGGGATAGGGTATCTGTATCTACCTCCGGCTCTATTAATTATCGAGATTTTCCACTACATTGATCCTTATTTGAAAGCGTTACTATATTCGACTGTTAATATTGTTCTCCTGATCTTAATTGTATACGGCACGGCTCGATATTATGGCTATAGCGCTGAAAAAGTCTGGTATTGGTATGTTATATGTCTGGGTTTTGCACCATTTCTTGAGTTAATTCACATTGGTCAAATAAACGTAATCACACTGTTTGGAATATTTATGTTGTTCTTTTGGATGAGTACATTTCCTTTTCTCAGCGCTATCAGACTAGGTTTGGCAGTCATTACCAAAGTGTCCCCTGTTCTGTTCTTTTTATATCTTTTTGTTCATCGCAGATATTCTATTTTAGTTCTTGCAACTATTTTCATTGTTTGTATAACTTATTTAAGCGCTCTAAGATATGGTTTTTTACCTGTTCTGGAATACCCTAGTGTTTTTCAATGGCTTACAGTTCAATTTCCAATGGGAGCTAACTCACAGTCGCTCGTTTCAAAACTTGCTGCTATTGGCAACACAATACGATCTAATGATATTATAACCGGGTTGCACTTAACAGTGTTGCAGAAGCTAATTTTGTCTTTTTCTTCATTTCTTTCCTCGAATCATCTTGCCATTCAAAGAATATTGACGATTTATATCTTGATGGTGATTGTTGTAAGTGGTTTATTGACTCGGTACGGCGAACAGCCAAGAGAACCAATGTTTATGATCACTACCCTTGGAATGATGCTTTCACCAAATGTCATGTGGTATCATCACTATGTTTTCATGCTCTTTCCAATCCTGATATGGATGGGGTGGAGTCGCCTGAATTGGAGGGTAGTGACCTGGTGTTTGGTAGGACTGCTCATCGTTCAGATAGACCGTCGATGGTGGACGTATGGATTATTAATCCATGTGTTTGGGCATCTGTCATTATTATCGATATTGCTCTGGCAATTACGAGCGTTTTATTCCCGGCAGAAGTAGTCTTCAACCGCATCGAGCACAAACACAGTTAGAGTCTGATTAAAAACCTAGCTTTCTCGTTGGGCACGTCCCGTACTCGTGCGACCATTGCGCGAGTACGATACGTTCCCAATAAGAAATCCGGGTTTTTGATCAGGCTCTGAGGTGATCATGCTTGATGTGCGAATATTGGGCAGATGCTCTGATACCTTGCGCATAAGCGCCTGCAAACTTCATGGCAGACAACCTCACACTTACCATTGGTAATCGTCGGCCAGGAAAGATGCCGCATGCTCAGACGCAGACTTCTGATGTGAAAGATGCACTGTCTCGACAGCTTTTCAGCGTGCTCGGGTTCGGAACACTTCGAGGACTGGATGAAGCAGCGCACACACAGACCTTCGTCAGTGTATCGTAAGGTGACCGAGGATTGGATATGATGCCCCTTTGCCAGGGTGCG
>Ga0308412_1001031_pt1 | contig 14964 bp, 17 predicted proteins | sample HotsprottomLayer_FD_202357 | JGI IMG/M metagenome (GOLD analysis project Ga0308412, IMG submission 202357) | Hot spring phototrophic mat microbial communities from Octopus Spring, Yellowstone National Park, Wyoming, United States -... | ecosystem: Environmental > Aquatic > Thermal springs > Hot...
TAAAAAAAGTATTTGAAAATTATAAACTTCCATATATAAGTATTACTCCAACATTTAGTATTTGTATAGAATGTGGATATATTGAGGGAGAACATAATCAATGCCCTCAATGTGGTTCTGAATGTGAAGTTTACTCACGAGTTGTAGGATATCTCCGTCCAGTAAGCAACTGGAATGATGGCAAAAAGGAGGAATTCAAAGAAAGAATCTATTTGAATTTTTCTTTTAAAAGATAAATACAACTGAGGAGCCCCCAAGTGGCAAGGCAGTGAATTTTGGATCCACCATTTGCAGGTTCGAATCCTGCCTCCTCAATTTCATTATGTCTATAAAAATATGCCTATCAAAAACTACCACTTGAATGGTTACTAAGGATTAGTTATAATTATATCGTATAGTTTGATAGCCTTTTCTCTGAGACATTTTGTCTCAGACCTTCGGATGGCACCTGCCAAAAATTCTAATAATTTATTTATTTCATAAGCATTGAATTCTATTCTTTTTATGAAAAGCTCCCTTGGAGCTTTTAACTTTATTTATTTTAGGGGGTAAAGATGAGAAAGAAAGTTAAAATTTCAGAAATTATTCCTTTTCACTCTGTTTATATAAACAGAGTGAAAGAAATGATGGAATTAATGGAATTAGCGGATGATTATTTGTTTTTGGACGATGTCTTTCCAGTGATACAGGTAGAAAAGGACTTTATTTTACTGGATGGGCATCATAGGATATCAGCTATGGGGATGCGAGGGAAGAAAATAGAAGCAGAAAAATCTATTGCATTTACAGACGCAGAGATTGAAATAAATGTGGAAATAAAAAATAAAGAAATTTTTGGGAGTGAAAAAGAAATTAGGTGGGCAGATATAGAAGATATTGTCCACCAAAAGGAGTGGTTTTTTACAAGTGATGAGGAGATTGTTAATAAACAAAAATCTCTCATCACTAAAAAGATAAGGGAACTTACCGAAATGGAAGTTCCCAACGACCCAGAGGGAGTTAATATCCTCTGGCAGTATATAATAGAAAATTTAAAAAAGAAGAAAATTTTCATTTTACTCTCCCCGTATTATAATTTTACCAATCCAGCGGAATGGGTAGAAATTTCCGAGGGAGGGGGAGTTACTATCTGTTATGGGTATTTTAACGAACCCTATTACAATCCATCAGATTTGTCCAAAAGTGCGAAAGGGATGGAATATCATAATACTCGTGATATGGGGGGAGGAAATTTGGAGTGGATAAAAAAAGAGTTAATAAAAAAAAGTCAAAGATATATGTATATTACAGAAGAAACAAAAGATGCTTTATACATATATTTTTGATTTTTTTAGCCCGCCATTCGGCGGGCTTTTTTTATTGCCAAAAAATCCTGCCCGAAAAACTCCTTCTCAAAAAATTTTTCTCTTTCCAAAACTCCTTATTCAATATGGTTACCACAGATTGCATATATTATATGAGCATATTATTTCTGGATGATAAAGTTCGTGAAGCCATAGACTTTATAAAATCTCATGAACCTCCTGAAGGCTATGTAGTCAAGTTTTCAGGGGGCAAAGACAGCACTGTTGTGTATGATTTAGTCAAGAAAGCAGGCATAAAGTATCAGGCATTTTACAACTACACTGCCATAGACCCACCTGAAGTAACAAGATTTCTTCTCAAGCACTATCCTGAAGTAAAATGGCTTCGCCCAAAAAGGAATTTCTTCCAATGGCTTGAGAAAGTTGGATTACCGACGAAGACCAAAAGGTGGTGTTGCACGAAGTTAAAGCACAATGTTCCAAAGGGAAGTTCCAAGCATGTAATACTTGGAGTTCGTTCTGAAGAGTCATATAAGCGTGCAGAAAGGGACATGGTAAACTTTAACAAAGAATGCCGAACCACTGGTTACTATCCAATTTTTTTCTGGACTGAGGCAGATGTATGGGAATACATTGAAAGAGAAAACCTGCCCTATCCTTCCCTTTATGATGAAGGATTTAGCAGGATTGGCTGTGTGATATGTCCTTTTATATGCAGACCAGGTAAAGGCCCCTGTAATAGGCTACTCTTTCTATGAGAGTGCCTTTATCAAGGTAGCCTAAGTTGAAAAAATTATTAATCTTAGCCCGCCTTGTGCGGGCTTTTTTTATTGGCAAATTAATATTTTTTGACAATTCTCTCATAGGAATTTTCCCAGAATCAAAAAATATTTTGGCAATTATCATAAATAGGGAGAGGTAACATGAAAAAAATCATTTTAGATGTTAATAAATAGTGAAATCTTAATATAAAAAATTTTATCAAAAAATTTATTTTCACTTTTAATATATATTAGAAACGCATATCTCTTCTTCAAAAGAAGAACTTCAAATTTCCCCCACATTCGTGGGGAGTCAATAAAAAAAAGGAGGACAAAATGGTAGGGTTAGATCAAAAACAATTGGAAAAACTTTCAACCCCCATTATAAGAGTATTAAAGGGGAACAAAGTAAAAAGGGAATTATACGTGAAATGCTACACAATCTGCAACGGGAACAGAGAGGCTCTCATTAGAGAGCTAAAAAAATATGGTGACGTGAATATTACAGATTGGAACTTCGTAACCTTGTATGAAGTCAAAGGAGTAGACCCCTTTGACTTGCAAAATTTGATTGGTTTTCTAAGAAAAACATTAACTTTATAAACCGGGGAACCTTTCCCCGGTTAATTTTTTTTATTTTGACTCCAAAAGTTCAAGTTCTTTCTGAAGTAATTCTCTTAAATTTGCTATCACTTTCTCTCTTTCAACTCCCTCTACTTTTTTATCTCCAATATAAAATTCAGCCTCAGGGTCATCAAGTTCTTTTAACTCTTCTAAAAGTTTTTGCTTTTTGGTTTCTTTATCCATTTATTATCACCTCCTTTTTGTTTATTTTCTTTAATTATATTATAACTTATGTTAATTTTACATTTTTTAAGTTTTAAACATAGGTTTCAATTTTAATATTTATTGAAATGGAAAAAATAAAAAAATATACAAACGGAGAACATTATTTATTAGTAAATGCTCCTTTTTATAAAAGACGGTATAGTGTGGATGGTGATTTAATAATAGGATGTACTATAGGCTGTCAATTTTGTTATTACCGATGGGTTAAAGGAACTTCGGAATTAATTGGCACGGGCAATCTAAGAAAAGTTGCAACTGCTGAAACTATGCTTAAATTTGTAGAAAATAGCAAAATTATCAGAAAAAATAAAGATATATTAATGCTTTCTGCAAGAAGTGATGCCAGTTTTCAAATTAAAGAAATAAGTAATTTTTTAAAAATATTCCCTTACCAGAATAAAATTTTTGTTCTTCATCGTGGCTATTTTTCTGAAAAAACAGCAAATAATATTGAAGATTCAAGAGTAGTTTATTGTACTACTATAACCCCAGAAGGTTACAAAATGGGATGGACACCAATAAAAGAGGAATTACAAATAAAAGGGATTGAAATACTGTTAAAAAATAATATTCCAACTAATAGAATTTCAATAGAAGTAGGTCCGATAAATGAATACACTATTGATAAAGCAATAGAAATAATCAATATATTAAAAACTCTTGGATTTCAGTTTTTAACTTATCGTGGAGTATCTATTGGAAATTTTAGAGTAAAACCACAAGAAAATAAACTAAAAAAAATAAAATTTAAAACAAAGCAAAACAATAATGCACACAGGATGCATTCATATTACAAAATAAAAAATTTTATTTCTGAAGAATTAGAAAGCAAAATTCAATCAATACATGGAATAAGACTTCATCGATTCACTGGAACGTTGTATAAAAACGAATTTAATGTAGAAGTAGCTTATAACAGATATAACAAATATAGAAAAGAAATGGGGCAATTTTCTACTAATATAGATACAAATAAAATTGCTAGCTATTTAAATTTTCTTGGATATAATGTCTACGATGTTAAATTAACAGAAGAAGGTTACTTTATAAAAACAGACAATTATGTAACAGAAGATATTGCAATGACTGTGGGGGCTGAATTCAAAACAAGCGTAATTTTTGATAAATATCATATAGCTCCTACAATGGAAGATATAAAATTTTATAAAAAGAATAAAATTTTTTATATAAGCAAAGAAATATTTTTATGAAAAAAGCAATTTTTATATTATATTCAGCGCTTAAACATTACTATGATATACAATTTGATAAAGCACTTTATTATGATCCCCAAAACAGAACATTGTATCCTCTTAATGAAAAAATTAATAATGAAGATGAAATAATAATTGTAGATAGTAATGTAGTTACTGGGAAAACTATTTTAAAAACATTCGAAAACCTTAAATTAAAAAAACAAAATGTTTTATTCGCAGGTTCTTTTAAAGGAGAATATGCAAAAAAAATTTTGGATATTTATATTCCCCCTCCTGAAATAAAAGGATATATAATTGCATTAGCTGGCAATAGTGGAACAGGTAAGTCTTTTATTGCAAGAACTCTGGAATTATATCGTGGCATAAAACAATATAAAATAGGATACGCTGCAAAAGAATTAAATCCTGGGTTATATGGAGAAAATATAGATGAAAAAAATAATCCATTTGTTGTATCTGAAAAATTTCTACAAATATATAACTTTGATAACTCAAATAAATTAATTATTGTTGACGGGGTTAAAAGTTTATATCAACTTATCCATATCTCATATGCCTTAAAAAAACCTTACTTTCTTTTCTATGTAGATTACAACAAAAGTGAAATTATGTGTAAATATCGAAATGATCCTGATGACACATATTATCAAGAGAGAAAAAATTTTTTTAAATATCAATTGAAAGAATTAAAAAAACATAGCATAGCTACAATTAACATATCAAATTTTAATACATTATCTCCTATCGCTACTGTATTAAATAATTTGGGCTTTAAATGTGTTAAAAGAGAATGGGGATGGGATATATGGAGAACAAAACATATATGGCTTGATATATATGAAAAATATGCATATAATGAAAAAAATAATATAGAGTTAATTAACACGCCTGACTTTCATAAAAGCTATATAGAAAAATACAATTTAAATAATATAGCAAAAGAAATTATCATGTTAACTGCAACAAGTTTCAGAATTATAGATGATATACTTGATGAACATGACACAAGAAATAATAACCCATCACACTGGAAAAAATATGGAATATTTGAATCAGTAATTGATGCGTGTGCTCTTTTACAAAAAGCAAGAAAACTTGCAAAAGAAATAGGATATATCAAAGAATACGATGAAATGTTTAAAAAAGTAATTAATGCTGTTAGATATGAAATAGATGTAGAAGAAGGAAGAACTAAATATAAAACATTAAACGATTGGATAAAATCAGCAGAAAGAGAGGCAGCTTTCAGAAAATTTATAGGAATATTAAAAGGAGAAAATCCTGAAAAATATTACTGGCAAGGGCTAAAAGCACAGGCAAAAGATGATTTAATAGGTGCAGAAAAATTTGGAAGAAAAAATACGGATAAAAAGCTTAAAAGACCCTTATTTAAAAGAGAATTTATAAATTTAACAAATTTTTTTATTGATAGTTGACATTTTTTTTATCTGCATGTTAATATTATATATAACCACAACCTTTCCAAAGGTAGAACCGTTGTGGCAGCAACGGGGGCAAGTAAGGGGGGATAAACTTGCCAAACCAGTTAAAAACTGGTTCAGTTTCCTCCTTTGGTTGAAAAGGGAGAAAACCTTGCTAACTTCGTCGCAGGGCAAGGGATACCGGGCAGTGCCGGCTCCCTACCGAAAACCACGCACTGCGAATGGACTGGCCTGCCAGTAGGACACGGGATAAGCTAAATTCACTATTCCTACCAGTCTGGGAATAGTGACGGTCAAAAGGAGAGCTAGGTTTAGGGTTATCCGATCGGGCTCTCTACCGAAGTGGTGCAAAAAAACCCAGAGCCTTTGCAGGGAGGTGGCGGTAACTGCAAAGGATCGGGCAAAGGGCCTCTCAAGGGAGAGGGGGGATCCCCTTTGCTCTTTTTATTTAAAAGCAATGCTTTTCTCTCTTATAAATCTAACCACCACAACCCATTGGGTGGAACCCGACTGTGGCAGCAGTCAGGGGAGCAGGTAAGGAGGATAACCTGCTAAACCAGTCTTAACTGGTTTTAAATCCTCCTGGGTAGTAAGGGGAGAAAACCTCTGCACACGCTAGATGCAGAGGGATAACCGGGTGGTGTCGGTCTCCCTACCGATGAAAACACACACCACAATGAGCTGGCCTGCCAGTAACAGAGTGAGCTAAATTCACTATTCCTACCAGCTCGGGATAGTGACGGTCGAAAGGAGAGCTAGGTTTAGGGTTATCCGGTCGGGCTCTCTACCGAAGTGGAGCTAAAAACCCAGGGGTCTACACAGCTGGACGGCGTAGGTTGTGTAGATTCCGGCAGAGGGAAGATATAATTAGTAATTTCCCTCTGCTTTTTATATATCAAAAGCTAAACTCACCCCTCTTGCTAGCCGGGGGGTGACGGTCGAAAGGAGAGCCAGGTTTAAGGTTATCCGGTCGGGCTCTCTACCGAAGTGGCGCTAAAAACCTAGGTTTTTGCATAGCTTGTTGCAACGGTCACTCAAAGGTCTGTGCACGACCTGGGTGACAAAAATAAGGTTGCAATTTAAGTTATGCAAAGGCTGGCAGAGGGGAACCTATCCCGGGTGGGTTTTCCTCTGTTTTTTTTTTATTAAGCTTGTTCTTTTTCTTCTACACCAAAAAATGTCTTATCTCTTTCTACTTTATCTATTTCCCACAGAATTGCCTGTTCTATGGCATATATAATGCTTTCTGTAAAAATAAGTATAGTAGGAATAAATAATCCTAATGTATGCCCTACATTAAACCAGAATGATTCTTTACAATCTAAATTATGTGTTTTTATACTAAAATATATATGCCATAAATTTGTAATTTCCTTTCTTATAAATTCTACATCTCTTATTCTATAAGGGTCTAAAACTGCAAAGTAAAGAGCTTTTAATTGAATTCTATCTTTGCTTAAAACCCATTCTGGTGAATAGAAAAATATTTTAAAAAACTCTTTCCAGCTTATTGGTGAAGTAGAGTTAATTCTAACTATATATGCGGTAATTAAGCACATTCCTACAAATGCAATTAAATTTATCAGTATCCATCCTGCAATTATTTTTTGAAATGGGAAAATAGACAGATAAATAGAATTTATAAAAGTTTTTATTTCTGTTAAAACTGAATTATCAAAAACTAATCCATACAGTAAAATTAAAGAAAAAGGAATAACTAAAAATAAATAGAATAATGCGAATATTAAAGTAAAGGTATCTTTCGATTTGCCTTGTTTTTTGTTAATTAAAGGTGCTATCTGTTTATACTGTTCATAAATAGTTTTTAAGTCATTTTTGAGATATGAGTTTAAATAGTTGTTAAAGATTATAACACTTCTGTCATCGTTGTTTATGTTTCTGTTGTTTTGGTATTCCATTTTTTGTCCTCCCTTTTGTTTAATGTATTTTTTATTATTTTAACAAATTACTTTTTTCACCTTTTTAATATTATATAGCTACATTATACCCCCTCATGAGAGGGGAGAATCCTAAAAAGGAGGGGAAAAATGCTCTACATACTTAATACCCTCATTGTCCCCGTCAATTTTGACGAGGACAATGAGATAACAGTAAAAATGAAAAGAATTAATGTCGATGAGGCAAAGTTTCTGCTCGCAGGAGAATTCGAGAGCGCAGTTGGTCATCAGTCAACGGCTGAAGTTATATCAAAAATCTTAGGGGTAAAAATACACCCCGAAAGAAAAACAATTTTCTTTAAAAAGGGAGATATGGGGATTCATTTTTTCCTTCGGGAACGTCTTCCCGAGGGAAAAATTTTATCGCAAGAGGAACTAGAAAAATTAGACTACTGGTTAGTGCTTTCGCAAGTAGTAGAATAACTAACCAGTAGTTTTTCCCCTCCCCCACCAGCCTTTGGCTGGTCGCTAAAGAGGGGAGGGAGGCAAAAATTTTTAAAATTAAAGATTAAAGGAGGGAGCATGCACGAAGAGGTCAAAAAAGAATTAAATTATTTTATGAAGGGGGCGGACGACCCCCTTCATGTCGTGGGGAACTTCCCCCATTTGATAGCAAAATGCTATCAAATGGGGGAAAAAATACCCGAAGAGGCATGGAGCCTCTTCGGGGAAGCAATTAATAAGCTCGGCGTAGCTTGGAAGCTCGCCGAGCTTATAAGAAGTATTAGATAAACCTCTTGCCCTCCCCCACCAGCTTTTGGCTGGTTTGCTATAAGTGGGGAGGGATGCCATGCAATTAACCCCGCCGTGGTAATCCACGGCGGGGTCTTTTTGTTAAAAATCTAATTTCCCTCAAAATTGACTAATAATTGCCTAATATGCCTAATAATTGCCTAATTTTAATTTTTATTTCCGATCTTGCTTTTTTAATATTATATAGAACTAAACCCCTCATGAGAGGGGAGAATCCTTTTAAGGAGGAAAAAATGTTATTAGAATTACTGCTTATTACTACAGTAATATTTGCCTGGTGCTTTTTTGCCGGTATGACTGAAAAATTGACCGGCAAAAAAAGCATTATCGGATGGATTTTCATTCTAATATACTGGATTGGCCTAGGGAGGCCAAAGCCAGTAACAAAAACGGAAATAACTAGTTCTGCTGATCCATCTACTGAACCACTAAAAGAAAGTATTAAAAATCTAAATAATTCTATTTGTTTATTAATTCAAAAAATGGAAGAAAGGCAAAGAATCGCAAAAAAGGTAAAAGAAGAAATAAAAACAAACAACACCAACCAGGGGGAATAACCCCCTGGTCTTTTTTTTATATTCTTTTCTTTAATATTTTCTAAGAACTCTCATAGTTCTCAACATAATTCCAAAGGAGGTATAAATCATGAAAATGGAAGAAATTTTATTAAAAAACACAGGCTATTCTGGGCAAAACACATGTTTTGCTTATAGGTTTTTAGACAAATGGAATTGCAAATGCATCGATACCGACAGAAGGGCAGAATGCGACGTGTCTCAGTTAATGGGGGACATGTACGCATGCTGCCCCCTATATAATCAAGAAGAGCTAGAACGAGTTGTTCTATCTCTTCTTGAAAAAGTTAATAAAATTTAGCCCGCTTCGGCGGGCTTTTTTTTTGCCAAAAAATTTTCCTTATAATAATGCAACAATATTTCTGCAATATTGCCACAATATTTCTAAAATTTTGCTTTTATCCTATAAAAAACAATTTTTATTTTTAATATTTTTAAACAATAACAGATCCTAAATAGGAGGGAGGTATATATTATGCCAATACTTATACTTAAAAATAAAAAAACTGGGGAAAAACTTTACATGCCTTCAAAAATGACAAAGATCATTTACAAAAATTACATAGATAAAACAACTCTCTATATAAATAGAGAGCAACTTATAGAAATCTTAAAAAGAGAAGGAACTCCTCTTCCTTTTGAAGAGGAGCCATTTAAGGAGGGGAAAGATGATTAAAACAAAATATATTTTTTTAGAAAAGAAAAGTGTCCCTGAGATAAAGGTTTTTGAAACCATCAGGGGCGAAAAAAATATAAGGGAATATCTCTATAAGATTAAGTTTTATCTTCCAATGATGAAACTAATCTTAGATAACAAACCAGAAATATTCCCTAAAAAAAGCCTTTACATTTTTAATTCTCCATGCACTTTATGCGACTATACTTCTTTGTGCAATGAAACATACGAAGACAATTTTAATACAGTAGAGGTTAAAAAAGACAAACTATTTATAACTCCCACTGATATAATCCAGTTTGAAATGTGTCCTCGTGCATGGGGATACAAAAAAGAGGGCATATATCCCGTTAAAAAGAAAGGAATAATTGAAGCAGGAACATGTTTGCATCATGCTATAGAATCTTTTTTAATAGATCAAAAAGATCCCGTTCAAGTTTTTCAAGAAAAATGGAATACTCTTAACTTCAATGAAATAGAATTTAGCAAAAAAGATTCTCCTGAGTTAATTCAGGAGATTGCAACAAATTTACTTAAAAAATTCCCTGAATTCTGGGAAAAACAGAATCTTGAAGTTCTATCTATAGAAGAAAGAACATACATCAACTTTAATAATTGGGTAGTTTTCTCCGGAGCCTGGGATTTGCTTTGTAAAGAAAAAAATGGAAAGCATGAAGTCATTATAGACTTCAAATTTTCTTCTCCTAATGGAGACGACTTAGTTATGAAATGGCTACACAATTCAGACCAGGTTACAGGATATGCACTGTGCCTGTTACATAAAAAAGATCCTAATAAAAGCAAAAAACTCATAAAGGAGGTATTATTTGAAAATAATCGAAGTTAATGAAAATGAATGGATACCAACCTCCCGATATCCACTCGGGAGGTTTAAATATGAAAAATTCAACCCGGTCCAAAGCGCTTTTTTTAAAATATATAACTTCCCAGGACATAAAATTATTGAAGCAGCAACTTCTGCTGGCAAAACAACTATTGCCGAAATGGCAATAGTGAATCATTTACATAACAGTAAAAAAGCGGTAGTTATTGCACCACTAAAAGCACTCGCAGAAGAAAAATATAATGACTGGACCTCCACTGAACATAATTTTTCTTCATATAGAATTTCAATAGTTACAGGTGATTATCTTCCTGCTGAAAATAGACAAAAAGTTCTAACAGAGTGTTTAAATTCTGATATTATGCTTTTCACCCCTGAAATGTTTGATAGCTTGACACGGAAAAAAACAAATGAAATTATAGAATGGCTTAACAGTGTTGGCATAGTAGTAATAGATGAATGCCATCTTCTTACAATGCCATGGAGAGGATCAACACTGGAAAATTCTATCATCAGATGCTTTGAAATTAGCAATCCCGAATTAGTTTTATTAAGTGCAACTATGACTAATACGGAGGAAATAGCAAAATGGCTGGAAGGTATAACAAATTCAGAAGTATATCTTATTTCCAGCGATTGGAGACCTACAAAACTCAATGTGCATTATGTTCCTTATGTAAATGGAGGCGGATATTCTCAAAAAATAGAAACCTTAATAAATGATGTATTAAAAATTATAAACGAACATCCGGCAGATAAATTTCTAGTTTTTGTTCATAGCAAAAGCTTAGGAAGAAAAATAAAAGAAAAACTTGAAGAAGAAGGATATGGGAAAATTTATTTCCACAATGCTGACTTAGAAGCTGAAAAGAAAAAAGAAATAATTGAAAAATTTAACAATCATAAATTAAGAATTATCATTGCCACATCTACTTTAGCCTGGGGCGTAAATCTTCCTGCAAGAAGAGTAATTATCGTAGATGTTACAAGAGGAATGGAAGAAGTTAGCCCTATTGATATAAAGCAGATGATAGGAAGAGCAGGTAGATATGGCATTGATCCATGTGGTGATGCTTACATACTTTACCCATGGAATAAACCAAAATATAAAAATTACTTAAACAGACCAGAAAATTTTGTCATAAAAAGCAGACTACTTGATCCTGATGAAATTGCTTTCCATGTTGTTGCAGAAATAAATAAAGGGAAAAACAATGCTAACTTACTAAGGGAATGGTATAAAAAAACACTGGCATATCATCAGGAAATGACACTTATTCCTCTTCAAGAAACAATTGATAATCTTATGAATTGGGGAATAATTGAGCAGCATAGAGAAACGTTTGTATTAAATCCGACTGGCAGAATTTCGGCATGGTTTTACTATTCCCCATATATGGTAGCAAAGTTGTTAAATAATTTTTATCTTTTAAACATGGAGAAAGACTTTTCAGATACTGCAATATCTTCTGCAATTGGGACTGCACTACCAGATTATCCTGTTTCTAAATTTGCACTGGATGAAGCATATGCAATTTTTGGAAATGAAATTCCATACGAAAAATTAGGCGCAACTTTTTCGATATGGTTACTAATTAATGGCCTTATTGATAAAGTTCATAACGACTTAATTAATCTTATCAGACAAATTCAAGCAGATAGTGAAAGGCTTTCCTCTATTCTCAAAGCAATAGAGGGATTTTATAAAATAGACTGTAAAAGCAATGAGCTAATGTATCGCTTGAAATACGGTGCTCCTGCTGAATTTATTCCTCTCTTGCAAATAAAAGGTATAGGGTTGGCAAGGGCCAAAAAACTTTATGAAGCCGGGATTAAAAATAAAGAAGAATTAATAATGAAAAAGGACCTTGCCAGAAAAATATTAGGGAAAAACTATGATTTGATAATTAAAACAGTTAATGTAAATAAATTCCCAAATAAGGAATTAGTTACAGCAAGCTTGTTTTAAAATATACCCCCGACAGAAAAAATCTGTCGGGGTTTTTTGTTTATTGAAAAAATTTTTCCATGTATATCTTTATCCCTCTTGCATTTGCGAACTGAGGGTCATTTAGAACAAATACATCATCAAATCTATTTTGTAGATATACAGCTCCACCACCAGCAAGAACTACTACTATATCTTCGTTTTCTTTTAAATTTAAGCGATAATTTTTAATAATATTTCCATATTCTTTTATTGTTTTAATAACTTTTGGGATATAAAAATTATCAATGTATTCCATATGGTCAATTTTATATTCTTTGCCCAAAAAACGAAAAGTGCCAGTTTTTAAAATCAATTCTGCCATTTCTAAACTTATAAATTCTCCATATTTAACAGTAATTTCATCAATAATTTTTCTCAATATTACTTCCACACCTAATGGGTAACTTCTAAATAGTTCGTCATACCCTTCACCTTTATTGAAAAATACAAAATCAATGGTATAGTATCCAATATCTATTACTATCACTCCTTTATCGGCATACAAAGGGTTATTCTTTAAAAAATCAAAATATGCACCTGCTCCTTGTGAATAAAACTCAATTTTTTCAGGAACAATTATATGGTCCTTGTTATAAATAATTTCACTTCTACCTAGTTGATATTTAAAAACAGCAATTTTCTTCTCATTATACATTCCAGGGGGGATACTTAATCCTATACCGTCTATTTTTATTCCCTTTTCTTGAAAATGTTTCAAGCAATATCCTATTAATGCATAATATTCATCACTGCCAAAAAAATCTTTTGAAACCTGCATATCTGATAAAGTATCAGGGCCTACAAGATAACCTTTACCATTTACAAAAATTGGTGATTTAGTTTGTCTTTCAGTTTTAACAAACGGCTCTACTATTGTCTTAAAAATTAATTTTTCATTATCTGAAACAACCTTTGTGTATCCAAAACCTGTATCAATTCCTAAAAACATAAAAACACCTCCTAAGAGAATAATTTTGATATTGAAAATTTATTAGGTTTTTTAATTTCTGCATCATTGTTTATCTGCGTTTCTTTTTCTGTTTCTTTATTTTCCAAAGAAGAAATAGTTAAATCATTTTTTTGAATTACAGCTTCATCTTTAGGCTTTAAATTTGAACCATGTAGTTTCGACAACTGCTGTAATGACAATGCAAAATCAAACGAATTCGGGCTTAAACCGGTTTCAAGAATTACTTTTTTAACAAATCTAATTGCATCTGCTACAAACAAAGAACGAAAAGTCTTGGGTATACTTTCCAAAATATTAATCACATCTGCATCCTCCTTTAAATTTAAACTAATACGATACAACTTAAAATCCTTTCGCATAAATCCCCCCTTAAATCGAAATTTCTTTCTATAATATTAATGTTCACTAAAGTCGCTTAATGCTCACTAAAGTCTTTTAATGTCGCATTAAGTTTACTAATGCTCACTAATGCTACCTTATAATATTACACAAAACTCAAAATATTTTTTTTCAATTAGCACAAATAAACTTTAGTAAGCTTTAATGAGCTTTAGTGAACTTTAGTAGGCATTGCAAATATAAACACTAAAAGCATTAGTGAACATTAGTAAGCTTTGGTGAACTTTAGTGAACTTTATAAATATAAACAAATAAAAGATTTTAGTGAGCTTAAGTGAACATTAGTGAGCATTAATAAACAACATTAACGAATATTAAAACAATAGTAAGCTTTAGTTGACCTTAGTAAGCTTTAGTAAGCTTTAGTGAACTTTAGGGATTTTAAAATAAAAAAAAGGGCAGGTTATATGCCTGCCCCTATACAATTAATATACTGCTTCGGCTGGCTTAAGAATGACTTCTCCAGCGGGCTGACCCGTTGGGTAGAGGTAAAACTCTTTATTTTCATACATCCAGATTCTTCCACAATTTACACAGAGATACATCTTAGGTGGAGCTTTATATATTATTCTTCCATTTTTGGCTATCACGAAATCTGGTCTTACAGGAGCATATATTTTGTCAGCATTCTGGAGGAATCCACTACAGCGTGGACAACGAAAGGAAAAATCGTATTCCCCATCCCTTGTCTCCGGTTTTTTAGCCCCTACTTTTTTATTTCTTACCTTTTTCATATAAATTCCTCCTTGTTTTGTTTTTTTTGTTTTTACTTCTACTTTTCAAAGACCAAATTTTATATTCTTATTATATAAAATCCAATTTTTGAGTTTTGAAAGATTAGGTTTTTCCCTTAAAAATCAATATGTTTTCATTTTTAGAGAAAAATCAGCCATATATAAAATCAACAGAAGGTTAAAATAAGAAAATGAATCATTGCATTTTTATCTACGACATTTTAAACATATTTTTCATCAAAAGGGTAAATATATATATTAAATTCTTGAAATGCAATTTTGGTTAAAAATTTTTTTCTTCACAAAAATTTTTCACATAATAAAAAGTTTCTTCCATTTTTTATATAGTATTGTAAAATGAAAATCCACGATTACGATTTTTCAACGGTTTATATAATATTTTATACATAAGAAAATAATAGGGGGTCATTTTACATATAGTAGTATATAAAACGAAAAAAATATCAAAAAATATTGGAGGTGTAATTTGGA
>Ga0308412_1001033_pt1 | contig 14943 bp, 9 predicted proteins | sample HotsprottomLayer_FD_202357 | JGI IMG/M metagenome (GOLD analysis project Ga0308412, IMG submission 202357) | Hot spring phototrophic mat microbial communities from Octopus Spring, Yellowstone National Park, Wyoming, United States -... | ecosystem: Environmental > Aquatic > Thermal springs > Hot...
GTAATGGCGGGCTTTCGCAAGGAAATGGAGGACCGCATCCACGGCGTACTGGCCGATTTGTCGCTGGAATCGCGCAGTCTGGACGGTATGCCCGACGCCGATTGGCACATGGAGCAAATCCGCAAATCGGCCGGCGATCAGATCGAGGCCATGACTCCCACGGTGGTTGTACCGGGTATGATGTTTTTCTGCTGTCGAGGCAATTGGATCACCCGGGAAGTCATCGTCATTGGTATCGACGCAGAAACTCAAGCCGACGTGAGCGCACTGGCCCGGTATCTGAATCATCCGGAAAACCGTAGCAAATTGTCTTTCGACTTGCGCGAGGGAGGCTACGACTTGCGCGATCATCAAGCCGGGCCGGAAGCCCCACTGCGCCCCCAAATGGCCGAAGCCGGATGGCCGCACCGCCGCCGTACGGCCGCAGCGCAAGCGCTGGAACAACGATTGATGCGCATGGAAAGGCAGTTGCAGTCGGGCGGTTCGGGCCAGCCGCACGACAATGACCAGGCCCCCCTGCCACGGTCTACATCTGTTGAAACAAATCGAGGCGATGTCCCCCCGTCGGCCGTCCGGCAGATCGATTACCGCATAGCGGCGTCGGGATTTGATGACCACGGCGCAGCCGAGCGGGCTACAGGCCCAGCAGGCACTGTTGCCGGCCAAGCTGGTCTAGCAGGTACTGTTCCGGGCCAAGGCCGAGATGGTGCGCGCCAAGCCAGTAACGGTTTTGGGGAAAACCGCGCCGCAGTCGGCCACTTCGGCGCTACGTCTGGCACGCAGCAAGTCGCTGGCGTCCCCCAGAGGCCAGCGGAGACAGCGCCGCCTGTGGAAGACCCCTTTGCTCGCCGTAGCGACGACGACAGTCGGTACGGTACGGTTTTCGATCCTGCCAAACAGCAGCACACCGGGGCGATAGTGGGCATCGGCCTGATAAGCTACCGCGACGCCAAGGGGGAGGATCAGTTCCTCTGCCTGCCCGGCGACGATGTAAAGTTGGTCATCCCCAATGTGGCAATGCCGCCGCAGGCCATCGGCGACGAGTTCACTATCGTCGATGTGTACGAAAGCAAGATGAGCGAGTACGACGCCAAGTTCGTATTCGTGCCCATCCGCAGGTTGCAGGAGTTGCGGGGCATGATCGATCCGACGACCGGCGTGGGGATGGTCAACTCGATACAGATCAAACTCAAGCCCGGCGCCGATCCGGCCCAAGTCCGCGACAAGCTGCGTGCGGCCTTCTCGCCGGTGCTGTACCACGTATCCACATGGCGCGACAAGCAGAACGCCCTGCTGGCCGCTGTGCAGATGGAAACCGCCATCCTCAACGTGTTGCTGTTTCTGATCATCGCCGTGGCTGGCTTCGGAATCCTGGCCATCTTCTTCATGATCGTGGTGGAAAAAACGCGCGACATCGGCATCCTGAAGGCATTGGGCGCCCCGGCCGGCGGTGTGATGGGGATATTCCTTAGTTACGGACTGTCGCTGGGGCTGGTCGGCTCGGGTGTGGGATTGGTGCTGGGACTGCTGCTGGTGCGACACATTAACCAGATCGCCGATTTCCTCGGCTGGCTGACCGGCCGCCCGGTCTTCGATCCGCAGGTGTACTACTTCTACACTATTCCCGCCATCGTTCATCCTTGGACCGTGTCGTGGATCGTCGCAGGGGCGATCCTCATAGCCGTGGCGGCCAGCATCTTGCCGGCCTGGCGCGCGGCGCGCCTGCACCCCGTGGAGGCCTTGCGCTATGAGTGACGAACTGGAAAGGATTCTCCGTCAGGCGTCGCGGCCGCAGCGGCCGCCGCCGGACCCCAGGTTGCGCGTGCCGCCGCTGGTCAAGGGCGGGCTGCCCCTGGATGGCGGCCCCAGCCTGAATCTGGATGTCGATGCCAGGCCCGCTGCACCGTCATCGGCCGGAGGCTGCGTTCCCAGACCCCACTTTCCCACTGGCAACCCTGTTGAATTGTCTGCCGCCGTGTTAAGCTCCCTCGTCCCTGCCGCGCGCGTAAACAACGAACTGATGTCCATCGACGCTTCCCAGTGCCTGATGCGCACCGTCGCCCTTCGCAAAAGTTACCGCAAGGGAAATGTCGTCATCCCCGTGTTGATGGGGGTGGAACTGGCCGTGCGCCACCGCGAGTTCCTGGCGATTGTCGGGCAAAGCGGTTCGGGCAAGAGCACCCTGTTGCACCTGCTCGGCACACTGGACGCTCCCGATAGCGGTGAAGTGTACTTCCAGGGTCATCGTATCGACAATCTGTCGGCGGCATCCCGCGATATCCTGCGAAACCGCCATATCGGCATGATATTCCAGTTCTATCATCTGCTGCCGGAACTCAGCGCGTTGGAAAACGTGCTGGTGCCCCTGATGATCGCCGATGGCGTCTGGACGTTCTTCCGCCGGCGCAAGCAGTTGCGGCACAGGGCTGCCGAAGTGTTGCAATCCGTGGGGCTTGGCCACCGGCTGAAGCACAAACCACGTGAGCTTTCCGGCGGAGAGATGCAGCGCGCGGCCATCGCCCGGGCGCTGGTGGCAAACCCCGAACTGCTCCTGGCCGACGAGCCTACCGGAAACCTTGACAGGCAGACCGGCCAGGAAATCATCAAGCTGCTGCGGACGCTCAACCAGCGCGATGGGCTGACGATCGTGATGGTCACGCACGATCAATCCATCGCCAGCCAGGCCGACCGGGTGGTAAAACTTATCGACGGCCGCATCGAGCAGTAATCCGCTGCGTCCGATCTGCCCGGCTTACTGCGGAGCTTTGTTGATCTTCGCGAAAGGCACTGACCGCCGTATACAACGTTTTTCTGGCGCTCCGTGTCACCACGTGTATTGCGGGTGTCAATAATGCCCCAAAGCAGCTTTCAGCCGCAACCAAATAGTGTTGTAGGGACGCGCTGCGGTCGCGTCCGTTGTGTCTTCGGTGGCGGTGTAGTCGCCAAAGCTACTGCGGCCACGACGGAGCGTGGCCCTTGTATGTTTTCAGTATTGCGATCGGCAATGGCTTCAACCTAATGGAGGGACGCGCTGCGGTCGCGTCCGTTGTGTCTTCGGTGGCGGTGTAGTCACCAAAGCTACTGCGGCCACGACGGAGCGTGGCCCTCCAGATTGGGCGCGTGGCCCTCCAGGTTGCCTTGCAACAAGCGCGCACCGCGCGCTCATCGCGCGCCGTAAGACACTGATGTCCTTTTGTATTTTTAAGTCATTCTTGGCGTCTTTGTGTCTTGGTGGTGTCCCAACAGCGTGGTGTCCGGTTAAGGCTAAATCGCCATCTAGCACTGCTGGCAATCCAGCAGTGGCACACGAGAGCCGTACTTCTGCAGCCGAAAATGGGTAAGCCTCCTCCGGGAAGCTCACCTAGCCAAATTATCCGCCTACAAACAAGACGCACACACTGCCGCGTTTTTTCGTATTGGTTGCGATTGACCGGGTTGGGGCTGGGGGCTATAATCTGGCCGCCACTTGGGACAGTAGCGGAACGGCGCGCCTCAGGGGAGGCCTCTTGACAGAAGCGCCGGAGTGGATGTCAGTATGGTCATTGGGGGGCGGTCTTAGCTTGGCCGCCAGTGCTGCTTAGCCATCGGTTGGGTTTCTTGCCCGGTCGAGTTGTTTTCGACCGCCAAGTGGCACGGCAAATGGAAGTGTCGGCCTGCCGATAGGGTGCGAAATGGATGTCGCAGCTTCTGCCCTAGGGGAGTTTGCGGTGTCGCACGGCTTTTCGCTCAGTGCGAAAGAGTCGGTTCGCCAGGCGATCGACATCGTCGATTTGGTAGGCCGTTACGTACAACTGCGGCGTCAGGGACGGTTGTACGTGGGTCTTTGCCCGTGGCACGACGACACCCGCCCCAGCCTCCAGGTCAACCCCCAGCGTCAGTCTTTCAAGTGCTGGGTGTGCGACATCGGCGGCGACATCTTCAGCTTCGTGATGAAGATCGAGGGCGTCGGCTTTCCGGAAGCCCTGGCGATGCTGGCCGAGCGCGCCGGCGTGGCGCTTAAACCGGCGGCCGCCGCCGGATGGTCCACCGAGAGCGGACACGGCAAGTCCACGCTTTACAAGGCGATGTCCTGGGCATGTCGGCAATATCATCAGTGCTTGCTCAACTTGCCCGAGGCAGAGCCGGCCCGACGCTACTTGCAACAACGGGGTATCACGTCCGAAAGCATTGTCAGGTTTCAACTTGGGTTCTGTCCGCCGCAGCGGGATTGGATACTGCGGAAGTTCCCGGCCGACAACGCCCGAGCAGAGATTCTGGCGAAAATAGGCATTCTGGTCAAAACCGATGACCCCCGGGAGCGATACGATCGCTTTCGTGGGCGGCTGTTGTTTACCATTCGGGACGTGGAAGGGCGGCCGGTGGGCATTGGCGGCAGGGTGCTGCCGGAGCTATCGGCCGTCAGCCCGGCGAAATACGTCAACTCGCCGGAAACCCCGCTGTTCACCAAAAGCGCGCACCTGTATGGCTTGGACTTGGCCAAGGAGTCCATCCGTCGCACCGGCCGCGCAATTGTCGTGGAAGGTTACACCGACGTAATACTGGCTCATCAGTACGGCTTTACCGAGACGGTGGCGGTTCTGGGCACAGCGCTGGGCGAGAACCACATCAGGCTGCTCAAGCGATTTGCAGATCGGGTGGTGCTGGTGCTCGACGGCGACGAGGCCGGCCAGCGCAGAGCCAACGAAGTTCTAGAGCTGTTTGTCGCCCAGCAGGTGGACCTGCGCATCGTAACGTTGCCGGGAGGGCTGGACCCTTGCGATTTTCTCCAGCAGCATGGGGCCGAAGCATGGAGGGAACTGCTGGAAGGCCAGGCGATCGACGCACTGGAACATGCTTTTTTGGCCAAGACGCGCGGCATCGATCTGGACGGCGACGTACACCGGGCCTCGCAGGCGATGAACGAACTGATCGGCATTGTGGCCAAGTCGCCGCGTTTACGGGACGACACCGACACGGCCTTCCGACTGCGCGAGCAGAAGGCTTTGCAGCGGCTGGCGGCGATGTTTCGGGTAGATGAGGCCCTTGTGCGCCAGCGACTGACGGCGCTGCGTCGCAAGCAATCGCGTGTGCCCGTTGGGCCGCGCGCCTCACAACAGGCCAACGGTGCGGCAGCCGACGTTTCGACCGATCAGACCAAACCCGACCCCTGGCAGCGCGAACTGCTTGAACTGCTGGTTGCCCATCCCGAGCAGATCGCCCGTTATGCCCCGCAGATCGACGCGGCGTGGCTAGGCACGGGGCTTGGCCGGGCGGTTTACGACGCTGCTTGTCGGCTGGCCGAGGAAGGTCTGACGCCCGACTTCGACCGGCTGATGCTGCACCTGGACGACCCGGCGGTCAAGAATCTTCTAGTGGAACTGGACGAATGCGCAACGGCCAAGGGGCTTCACCAAGTGGAGCCGACGGCGTTGCTGGAAGAACTGATCCAGAGGTTTCGCAATAAGGAGTCTCAACAGCGGCGTCCGGCAGAACTGGTGGCGCTGCGGCAGAAGCAACTGGACGACAGCCAGGCTATTGCCCTGTTGGAACGGATACGCCGGCAGGAGCAGAACCGGCATGGCATTGCCGAACTTACGGACGAGTGAGGGTGCTATGCCGCGCCGAGCATGGACCCAGTGCGCCCAGGGAGGCGTGAAAGGAGTCACGTGTGGACCGATACGAGAAGGATCTCCGCAAACTTATTGCCCGTGGTAAACGCAAAGGTTATCTGACTTACGACGAAGTAAACGCATTCCTGCCCGACGACGAGGTCGACCCTTATCGGCTGGACGATCTGATCGTGGCCCTGGAAGAGCAGGGCATCGACCTGGTCGACGCACCGCCGGCTGCGGAATCGCTCGATGCCGGCGCGCCGAAGGCCGGCATGGAGCAGTGCGCGTCGGGTGGCGCCCAACTGTCTGCTGGCGAAGCATCCCCGCTTGCTCTGCCGGCCGAGTTGACCAAGTTCAGCAGCGATCCGATCCGCATGTATCTGAGCCAGATGGCGGAGATACCATTGCTGACGCGCGAGGAAGAAATCGCGCTGGCCAAGAAGGTGGAGGTGACGCGAAAGCGCTTCCGGCGGACGGTGATCGGGTGCAATCTTGCCATGCGGAGCACGCTGGCCACGCTGCAAAAAGTCCACGCCGGCGCGCTGCCGTTCGACCGGACGATCAAGGTATCGCTCACCGAGCGGTTGACCAAAGAGCAGATCATCGCTCGTATGCCCCACAACCTGCGGACCTTGGAACGATTGCAGGTGGAAAACGAGCGCGATTTCGCGCGCTTGCTGCGCCGCAGCACGCCGGCCGAGGAAAAAGCCGCCGCTCGGAAGCGCTTCATCCGCCGCCGCCGCAAGATGCTCACGCTTGTCGAAGAGCTTTCGGTGCGCACCCGGCGCGTGCAAGCCCTGATGCGGCAGATGGAACAGGCCCTCCAGCGCATGGAGGACATCCGCCAGCGGCTGCGCTTGCTGGTCGACAATGAAGAGACCCGTGGGTTGCGGGCGAACTTGCGCCGCGAGTTGCGGCAGTTGATGATCGCCACCCAGGAGACGCCCACCAGCCTGCGTCGCCGGTGCGAGCTGATGCGGCGTCAATACCAGGATTACGAGCAGGTCAAACGGCAGCTTTCCGGGGGAAACCTGCGGCTGGTAGTGTCGATCGCCAAGAAGTACCGCAATCGGGGATTGAGTTTTTTGGACTTGATCCAGGAGGGCAACACCGGGCTGATGCGGGCCGTGGACAAGTACGAATACCGCCGCGGATTCAAATTCTCCACCTACGCCACCTGGTGGATCCGGCAGGCGATAACCAGGGCCATTGCCGATCAGGCCCGCACCATCCGCATCCCCGTGCACATGATCGATCAGCTTGGTAAGCTGAAAACCGCCGCCCGGGTGCTGGCGCACGAACTGGACCGTGAACCGACGCTGGAAGAGCTGGCCGCGGCGACCGGGATGTGCGTGGACGAGGCACGGCGGGTGTTGAACATGGGCCGGCAGCCGGTAAGTCTTGACCGACCGGTCGGCGAGAGCGAAGATAATAGTTTCGGGGAGTTCATCGAAGACAGCGGAACCCCCCGGCCAGAGACTACTGCCGGCAATGAGTTGCTCCGCGAGAAAATCGAGGCCCTGCTCAAGACGCTCACCTACCGGGAGCGCGAGATCATCCGCTTGCGTTATGGTCTGCGCGACGGTTACACCTACACTTTGGAGGAAGTGGGGCGGATTTTCAAAGTCACCCGGGAGCGCGTACGGCAGATCGAAGCCAAGGCCGTACGCAAGTTGCAGCATCCGGTGCGCAGTCAGCAACTTGCCGGGTTTCTGGAGCGGGTGGCGGGCTGAGCTTCCCCGCAAGGCCGCTGGAACACAAACCAGCGGCTTTTTTGTTTTCTTGGCAGCAGACGTTCATTTCCACCATAAGACGCAGTGTCGCTATGTCACCATCCAAGCCCAACCTCAGTAACGAAGTCCTGCGCACTCTGCACCGACTTCACCGACAATTGTCCGATCTGCGCTCCCGACAGGAGCAAGGCCCCAGGCGCGTCCGTGCGGCCCAAGCCGCCCTGGCCCAGCAGGAAAAGGAACTGGCTCAGGCTCAGGAAGAGTTGAAAAAGATGCGCATTGCGGCCGATCAGAAGCAGTTACAGTTTCGGGCCAACGAGGAGAAGATCAAGGACCTGAAACGCAAGCTGATGACGGCTACCAGCAATCGCGAATATCAGGCACTGCGCGATCAGATCGCCGCCGACGATATGGCCAACAGCGTGCTGGCCGACGAAATCCTGGAAGCCCTGGAACAAATCGACCAGCAGCAACAAAAGATCGCCGAACTGGAAAACAAAGTCAAACTCGCCCGCGAAAAACTGCAAGCCGTGGAAAAACAGCTCGCCGAGGAAACGCCGATCATCGCGGCCGATCTGAAGCGGGCAGAGGAACAACTGCGCCAGACCGAGACCGCCATACCTGCCGAAATCCGCGATCTTTACCAGCGGGTGGTTCGTCAGCGGGGCGAAGATGCCCTGGCAGTAGTCGAAGGGGAGTACTGTGGCGGCTGCCACCAGCACGTGCCCATCAACGTGTACGTGGAAATCAAGCTCTCGCACCCCATGTTCTGCAAGGCCTGCGGTCGGCTGCTATATCTGGCCGAGGACGACGCGCTCCCCCCGACGAGAAAACAACAGAAGGAAAAGGAGGCCGTCTGAACCGCCGAACAGAAGGAAAAGCAGGCCGTCCGAACCTCCCCGTGCGGCTGAAGGTGGAGTGCCGGCAGCGTTTCACTTTTTTCCGCAACCCATCGCTATGCGGCGGAAGATGGAATGCCTGCGGCGTTTCACAGCGGCTGCGGCGTTTGTTGCGCCGGCGGCCGCGAGCGCCCCTGGCGCACAATGCGCACAAACAGTTCCTGAAGTTTCTTTACGATCTCCGGATGTTGATCGTAGAGGTTCTTCGACTCGCCGATGTCGTCGGCCAGATTATACAACTCGCCCTTGCCCAGCTTGCCCGCCTCCAGCGCAGCAACGCCTTCCTCGGTGGGCCAACAACCATCGGGCAGGATCAGCTTCCAGGGGCCTTGGCGGATGGAGATCGACGGCCCGCGACAGGCCTTGTTGATCATGGCCACTCGCACAGGACCGTCAGGCTTTTGGCCCAATAGCAACGGGAGAATGTTAAAACTGTCTTCGCCGGCGTCGTCGGGCAGCGTTTTGCCCAGCAGCGCTGCGCAGGTGGCCATCAGGTCCGACAGGCAGATCGTTTCGTCGCAGACCTTTCCGGCGGGTATTTTTCCGGGCCAGCGGGCCACGAACGGCACGCGATGTCCCCCTTCGTACACGCTGGTTTTGTGAGCGCGGAACGGTCCCATCGAGCCGGGCTGGTCGCCCCCGTTGTCGCTGGTGACGATTATCAAGGTCTGCTCGGCCAGACCCAGCCGATCGATCGTATCGACCACCCGACCGACCGCCCAATCGAACTCGTGGATGAAGTCGCCGCGCACGCCAGCTTTGCTAGTTCCTTGAAACTGCCTGGCTGGCGTGTACGGCAAGTGGATGGCCACCGGGTTGAAGTATAGGAACAGCCGCTTGTCTTTGTTGTTCTCGATGAAGCGCACCGCCTTCTCGGCCAGGGTAGGCCCCATTTCTTGCTGCCGTTTCAGACGCAGTTCGGCGTCTTCGTACTTCTTGATTCGCCCAGCGTCTGCCGGATCGACCAGCCGGTGATTGTCGACCAGGATGGGGATGCCGTGGTTGCTGCCGGGCATGTAGAAGGCATAATCGAAGCCGACTTCCAGCGGACCGGGCTTAAGCTCGCCGCTCCAGTCCATCCCTTGTCGTCCGACGCCCAGGTGCCACTTTCCCACACATCCGGTTGTGTAACCGGCCGACCTCAACAGCGCCGGCGTGGTGAGCCTGCCCTCTTCGATCAGCAGCGGCGCGGCCCAGCCCAGTACACCGCTTTTCAGCGATGTTCGCCACGAGTAGCGCCCGGTCAGCACGCCATAGCGCGTGGGCGTGCAGCAGGCGGTTTCGCTATGGGCATCGGTGAAGCGTATGCCTTGCTGTGCCAGCCGGTCGATGTTGGGCGTTTTGACCTTGGTTGCCCCGTAGCATCCTACGTCGCCCCAGCCCAGATCGTCGGCCATGATCCAGACGATGTTCGGGGGCGGAGGCGGCTCGGCCCCAGTGCAGCGTCCTCCCGTCGCGCCAACAAGACAACCTAGCAAACCGGCCAGAAACAACCCAGGGGCAGGCAAACTGCGGAACAAGCGATTCATCTGCGTGTCTCCCTTTCAAGCAAACGGCCCGGCGATTCAAGCCTCTGTTGGCTGGCGGTCTATCTGGCTAACCGGCCCGGGGGTAAGTGGTGTGACGGCCGCACGTCGTTTTTCCAGCCAGCCCTTGACCATCTCGTATGCCAACGGCAGTACCGAAACGAACACGATGGCCACCACCGCCAGGCTGAAGTGCCTTTGCACCAGCGGGATGCTCCCGAAAAAGTAACCGGCAAGCACAAAAATGTTGACCCACAGCGCGGCGCCCACCACGTTATACACCACAAATCGCCTGTAGTTCATGGCGCCAATGCCAGCGACGAAAGGTGCAAAGGTGCGCATGATGGGAATGAATCGCGCCAGCACGATCGTCTTTCCGCCGTGCTTTTCGTAGAAACGGTGGGTGCGATCGAGATACTCCTTTTTCAAGAAGCGGATTTCGCCAGTAAACGCGCGCGGGCCGATGTATGCCCCGATCCAGTAGTTGACCGTGTCGCCGATGACGCCTGCCGCCCACAACAGCACCAACAGCACCACAGGGTCTAATGCTCCCATGCCGGCGAAAGTCCCGGCGGCGAACAGCAGCGAATCGCCGGGCAAAAATGGGGTGACGACCAGCCCGGTTTCGCAGAAGACGATCACAAACAGTATCAGGTACGTCCAGGTTCCATACTGCTTGATGACCTCGCCCAGATGCTGGTCTAGGTGCAAGAACAAGTCGATGAAATAGTGTACCAGTTCCATTTTGGAACCTGCTGCAATGTTCGCCGATGCGTTGTAGCGCAGCCCACCTGGTGCAGGACCAGCGCTGCCATAGCCTCGGCGGAAGCATTCCGGACGAACAAACCTGCCAGCCGGACAAGCAACAACGTACGCTCCGGCGACAGACGGCTTAGCCTCGCGTCAACTGGTGGAAGCGGGCCATGATTTGTTTTGTGACCGGTCCGGGCTTTCCGTCTCCGATGATTCGGCTGTCGACTTTCACTACTGGCACCACTTCGGCGGCCGTGCCGGTCAGAAAACACTCATCGGCAATGTACACGTCGTGTTTGGTAAGGGGGATTTCCAGCACTTCGCGGCCCGACTCGCGCGCCAGGTCGATGACCGCCTGCCGCGTGACGCCCTCGAGTATCCCGGCCTCGATCGGGGGCGTCAGCAGTCGTCCGCTGCGCACCAGGAAAAGATTGTCGCCGGTGCATTCGGCCACCTCGCCTTTATGATTGAGCATCATGGCCTCGATGCAACCGGCCTGAAGCCCTTCGATCTTTGCCAGGATGTTATTGAGGTAATTGAGCGACTTGATTCTGGGGCTGAGCGCCGCCGGATGGTTCCGCAGCGTGCTGACGGTGATGATCTCCAGTCCTTTTTCGTAGATTTCCGGCGGATACAACGCGATGTGGTCGGTGATGATGATCACCTGCGGATCGCGGCAATGGTTGGGGTCCAAGCCCAGCGAACCAACGCCGCGGGTAACCACTACGCGGATGTACCCGTCGCTGATCCCGTTGACGCGCAGCGTATCCTCGATGGCCTTGGCCATTTCGTCTTTGGACATCGGTATTTGCAGCCAGATGGCCTTGGCCGAATTCCACAGCCTGTCGAGGTGTTCCCGCAGCCGGAAGACCTTCCCGTTGTAGCTGCGGATGCCCTCGAATACGCCGTCGCCGTAGAGCAGACCGTGATCGTAGACGCTGATTTTGGCGTCTTCTTTGTCGTAAAGTTTGCCGTTGATATAGACCTTCAAAGACATCCGACCACCGCAGTACTTCAAGTCTGGCCGCTGGCAGCAGGCATAGGTCATGCCCATCAGGCCAGACCCTGCCGCTGCAAGACCGATGGGCAAGCAGTCGCGAAGCGCGCCGCCCAGCTCCGTGCGATCTAAGCAACCATTCTATCAAGCATAGCTTCCGATTAACGGCTGAAAATCTGCAATAGCCACAGCCCGGTGATGGACGCTCGGCGGCTTTGCGACCGTCGTCCCGCGCACGGAAGTTGCGAATGCGGTAGATATTACCGCGCTACTTAGCCGCGTGCAACGCAACGTACCACGTTCTGGGGAAGTTTCATGTGTATCGGTATTGCAGGTAGAAGATCAAGTTCGATCAGATTCGGGCAGGCGCCGTATCCATTTTCCGGGTTCCCGGAACCGCGGGGGCCAAAACCGAAACAACCCGTGTCCTCCCAATTTACCCTCCTGCTGGTTCGCACAACTCCTACCTGCAAAACCGACGCACACACAGTCTGGCGTGTTGCGAGCGACTGGTCGAGCAGCTCGCTTGCCGACCGGCCGGCGGTCACGGGGACGATGACCTCCATGGGCCAAGGTGGGGCAGCATCAGTGTGCCGTGGTTCGGGCAGTGGCCGGAAGAACAGCCGGCAACTCTAAAGTGAAGGTAGTCCCTTCGCCTGGCTGGCTATCGACCAGAATCCGGCCCCCGTGCTCGCTGAGAATCTTCTGGCTTACCGGCAGCCCCAGGCCGGTTCCGCGGCCTTTCTTGGTGGAATTGAACGGGCGGAAAATTCTTTCCAACTGGTCGGCCGGTATGCCCGGCCCGTTGTCGCTGACGGTGATCCGCACCAGCGAGGCGTTGGGCAGATAATCGGTACGGACTTCCACGCGGCCGCCACCATTGGGCCGTTCAGCAGCCGCTTCGATAGCGTTGGTTACTACGTTCAGCACCGCCCGGTGCAAACCCTCCGGGTCGAATACCATGTCCGGCATTTCGGGGGTGGGGCGCCAGTGCAGTTCCACCCCGAGTTCATTGGCCGGCGTCTGGGCCAGCTCGATCACGTCGGCAACGGTCTGGTTGATGCTGGCGGTGGTCAGGTCCGGTTCGCGCTCTTTGCTGAAAGTGAGCATATCCATGACCAAAGCCGAGATCTTGTTCTGGTTTTTTTCAACAATCTTCCAGCCCTTGGCCACCAGTTGCTCGTCGTGCTCTTTCAGCCCCAATTCGATCAGGTAGCTGCCGCCGCGGATGCCCTGCAAGATGTTCTTGATGTGATGGGAAAGCGTAGCCACGGTCTGCCCGACGGCCGCCAGCCGCTCGGCCTGAACCAGAGCCGAGTAGTACCAGGTGTCTTCCACGGCCAGCGCCGCCTGGTGGGCGATAGCGATCAGCAGCTTCAGATGGTCTTCGGTGAACTTGGGTGTGCCGCCTTTTTGAATCACTTCATGAGGCGGCGTGGAGGTATCGATGTAGATCACGCCCACCACGTCGTAGCGTCCTTGCATCGGCACGCATATCGCTTCGCGGATGCCCGACTGCACGATGCTTGCCGCGGGGCTGAAGCGCTGATCCTGCCGAGCGTCGCTGGTCAGCACGCCCTCGTTACGCTGGATTACATAGTCCAGAATCGTTTTGCTGATGGCGATTTTCTCGTCCGAATGCCAGCCGTGCCGCGAGCGGCGGACCTTGGGCACCAGCTTCTTGGCCACCGGGTCTAGCAGCATGATGCAGCCCCGATCGGCCTCGACCCATTCGAATATCAATTCCATGATGCGCCGCAGCAACTCGTCGATGTCCAGTGTATGGCTGACGGCCAAAGCGGTGCGGTACATCACCTGCAAGTTGCTGCGCGCCCGGGCCAGCCACGAGTTCTGCGGCAACTGGCTGTCGAAATCGAAGATGCGGCTTCCTTCGGCCTGACTGACCGATCGGACTATGCGCGAACGATCGTCGATGGCCGCCGCAGGAGCGATCTGCACCGAGCTTGCCACCTGCTCGGGCGACTCTTCCGGAAAGCCGGTGTACAGCAGCAAAGTGCCGCCCACCTGCACCTGGTCGCCGCTTGAGAGCACGTGGTGCTGAACCCGCTGCCCGTTTACGAACGTGCCGTTGGAGCTGTTCAGGTCGTAGATGGCATAGGAATGTCCAGCCCGGCGCAATTCGGCGTGTTGGCGCGATACTTCGCTGTCGTGCAGTTGGATGCTATTGGAGGCGTCGCGCCCCAGGCGAAGCAGCTCGCCTTCCAGCTCGAACCGCATCCCTTGGTCGTTACCGCGGATTACGAACAGCGAGGCCACGGCAGACGATCTCCGGGCGACTGGCCGTTTGCTGGGCCGCCCCCAACTACGGTAAACGGCTGCGCCAGAACAGCCCGCTCAGCCCAATTTGGCTGGCAGCGAACATCCCGTTTGCGGCACGTCGCCGCCAGCTACACGGCCCATTACTCCAATAATTTTTCGATTTTACGAATCAGCGGGCCATAGTGATAGGGCTTGGCGATGAATTCCCCGGCTCGTGTGGTACATTTGCCCCGCCGGGCGCTGCCAAGAAGGATCAGATGCACGTCGCCGCCGTCGGGCGATTGCTGCTGGCTGGAGGTGAACCATTCAAGCTGCACGTCGTCGCTATCCAGATCGAGCACGATCACAGCCGGATGGTGCTTTGCAGCCAACTCGACGCCCCGGCGCGGCTCGGCGGCAGCCAAGGTGGCAACACCGCGGCGCCGCAGCGCTGTTTGAAGAACCTCTCGGGTTTCTTCCGACCGATCGACAACCAGCACAAGGCGATGGTCGTTCAAGGCTCATGCCCTCCGTGGCCACTTGCAGGCAGAAAGGATGCCGCACCGCAGCACGCTAGCCCATTCCACCGCTAGCTTTCTGCTTAGCGCGGGTTGAAGTGCGACGTTCTCGCTCCGAAACAGTTCCACTGTTGCCCGCCCGGAGTTCAAGCTTTGCTGTGCGAGCCCGCTAAAGCTCCTCCTGCTTTGCAGGCGTTCCACCGCTGCTTGCGCGCAGTACAAGGTTTGCCGTGCGATGCCAATAAAGCTCCATGCTTTTGTTGGTCGTGAGGATTTTATCTGGCAGTACTCAACGCTCGGGCATTGTTACTGCTCGACCGGAAAGGGGGGCCCATTCCAGGCAAGGGCTGAACAATAGCAATTACGGCGTGGAATGTGAAGACCAGTTGTCGGCTGGCAAACTGGCCTGGAAACGTAGCAGCGCGGTCGCGTCTATGTGCCGGGGTTCGTAGCGTCCGATGCTGTCACCGGCCGGCAGGCTTCCGTCGCCGCGCCCGGCGAAGTAAATTGTTGCGGTTCAGCCTGTAAACTGGCAGACCTCGGTGCGTATCATTCATTTGTGGTGCGATTGCAGGGCATCTGCTGCGGCTGGGCAGGTGCGATCGCCCGCCGGTATCCTTCTGCGGTGATAGCGTGACGGTCTTTCCCAGGATATTCCGCCTCCGGC
>Ga0308412_1001038_pt1 | contig 14907 bp, 10 predicted proteins | sample HotsprottomLayer_FD_202357 | JGI IMG/M metagenome (GOLD analysis project Ga0308412, IMG submission 202357) | Hot spring phototrophic mat microbial communities from Octopus Spring, Yellowstone National Park, Wyoming, United States -... | ecosystem: Environmental > Aquatic > Thermal springs > Hot...
ACGCAGATATTATCGACATTCATGAACTCGCGGGCAGGACCGTTAATATCATCGCCGTCAAAGATAACTTCAAGCGTTCCTTCAAGCGGGTTATTGGCATCGAGCATAAGGCGATAGACTCTGCCATACATGGTGCGGTCGTTGTTCGCATTGCGGTTGCCACCCCATGCTTGACCTGTAACACAGAAATAGAGTTCGCGTGCAGCAGCATCCGAACCTTTGCGATAATCAATGTCTTCAACGCGACCAAACAGCAACGCATTCAGACGGCGAGATTCGCTGTTGAATTCAGCCGCAGGACGAGTGGTCGCATTTGTGATTTCTACAAACTCAATGGGGTAGGTTTGACCGACAACCATATCGCGCTCACGGGTGCTAGTGCTGTTCTTACGGCGAGCAACATAAAGCTTGCCGTTGTCAAAGTTGCCCGTGCCTTGTCCAACGTACATAACCAGCTCACCGCCGTTGGCAAAATCATCATCGCCAATGAGAGTTACTGTACGGTTCGGATATGTACCCTTAGGAAGGGTAACGGCATTCTCAGCGCTCCAGTAGCCGAAGCTGGTGAGAATACGGTCTGTTTCACTTGGACGCCCATATGGGTCAACAATGTGTATCTGCGAGTCAAACCCAGACTCACCGCAAGTGATAAACTGCGGACGGGCAACGCCATGGATTTCAGGCGTAACCATGGTGGCGGAGCACAAGCGATAGAGCCCATCATTTGAGGTCATGAGATATTCGCCGCGCACCGGACGGAAAGTCTGGTCAAGTATTACTCGAGACACTGCAAAGTTATCTTCATGGTTGCAAACAAAAGTAAAGGTGCCATCGGGATTTCTAAGAAGCCCAGCGCCATCAGCCATGCCGCCGAAAACAAAGTTTGGAGACTCACGAAGTGTGTCGTCGCTGCTGATAAGCGTGAAAGCCTGAACCCCGCTGGCAAGGCGAGTAACAAAAGTTGGTGTCACCGAATACTGGCGAAACTCAACTAAAGTAGATGAGCCGCTGTCGCTGGTATTGCTGCGGCAGCCTGAAAGAATCATTCCACCTAACAAAAGGCAAGAGAGCGCGCTGAATAAAAGTGTTCTTGGCATGTTTGTCGTTGTGTTTATTAGTTATTTGTGATGAATTTGCAAGGCATTATCAAATCGTCAAGGCATGGTGCTTCGCTCTCTTTTGCGGTTTTTTGACAGCACCCACTTAGAGTGTGAGCGATTAGAGCACACGAAGAAGGAGGAATGAACAAGGGTTTTTTCAAAAGAGACGAGAGACACATAGCCTTGACAATTCAGGCGCAAAGATAGGGCGAGGCTGTTACAGAAGTGTTATTGCAAAATGAAATTAGCATTAAAAAGTCAGAGCAATTGAGTATATGCTTATGAAATGAAAAAGTAGATACGCTATGCCAAGGTATGACAAGAGTCGGGAAAGTTTCTATCAGAAAAAGAAGACTGTGGAAAGTGTGGTCCCTGCAGGACTTGAACCTGCGACCAAGCGATTATGAGTCGCCTGCTCTGACCAACTGAGCTAAGGGACCACTCGTCGTGTTAGACAAAGATAACCTTTGTGCCGTGCTTCTACAAGGATGAGTTGCTTGTAAGTGCAATAGTGGCGCGCGAAGTGTAAATCGGACCTTTGGGCGTAAGGCAACTTTCAATCAGGGCAAAAGAATCGACACGCTGGCGCCCGATAAATGAAGGCGCTAAGGCTTTGACAACTTTGCCAAGACCGCTCACTGTGCGACCCTGTCGCATGCGACCAATGGTAAGATGAGCAGAAAACTGGCGAGCATCTTTCGGAAAGCCAATCGCATCAAGTTGAACCTGAATGCGTTCAGCAAGTGCGGACAGGTGTTGCTGACCATCCTGCACGCCAATCCAAAGAGTTTGCGGTTGTAAAAGTGAGGGAAAAGCATCTGCCTGACCAAAACTAATCTCGAAGGCTGAACTTGCCGCTTCATGAAGCGCTTGTGTAAGTGCTGGAAGGGTCGCTGACGGCACATTGCCTAAAAATTTCAGCGTCAGGTGAAAGTTCTCTGGCTCAACCCACTTGATTGCCGTCTTAGCACTCGGACATGCTGCCGTCAGCTCATCGCAAAAACTTTGCACCGCCGCACGCAGCGAGGGCGCTAAAAAAATGCCGACAAAAGCTCGCATCTTTCTCACATTCACGAACAAGGTAACGATAAAATAAGAGAATTTTGTGGCAACGAAGTATAAATTCAGAGTGAAAATACCCGAGGCGCATAAACACCTTGCTGAAAGCACCTTGCTGAAAGCTCTTCACAGCCTGACGGTGAAGGCAACTTTCCTACAGCATATGTCGCAACATGGTGATTACTGCTTTCAAGAAAAGTAAAAACAGCTAAACATAAATGAACACCGACAAGCTGGAACAACAAGTTCAAACTGCTGAAAGCAAAATTGCACAAGTAGATGCGCTCAATGCGCAGGCGTGGGAAATAAAATACTCCGAGCCAAAACAGGCAATGCGGCTGGCTGAAGAAGCATTGGCACTGGCACAATCAGAGAACTATCTCAAAGGCATCGCATATAGCCTGCGTAACAAGAGCGCTCTTTTGGCAATGTTCTCACAATATAGCGAAGCACTTACGGTATCCCTTGAAGCCGTAGAACGCTTCACAGAAATAAATGACATATCAGGCAAAGCCTCAATGCTAAACATCTTGGGTAACATCTACACAGACCTAAGTGACTATGAAAAGGCGCTCTACTATTATGACCAGAGCATGACGCTCTACGAAGGGATTGATGACAAAAGCGGCGAGATAACAACAATCATGAACATTGGTTCAATCTATCAACAGCTTGGCGAGCATGACCGAGCCTTAGGATACTTCTTGGAGAGCTTGAGTATCAATCAGACACTCAAAAATCAGGATATTGAAGCCAGTGTGCTCAATCGCATTGGGGAAGTCTATGTTGCTATGGGAAAAGCAAAACAAGCCTTGGAGTATTTCAGAAAAGGACTTACGGTAGCGGAGGTTGCTCAACTGCGCCGAACAGAAACGCTACTGCTACTGAATTTGGGCAAAGCCTATATCGCATTAGGTGACCCTGAAAATGCACTCTCATTTATGATGCAGAGTGTGCAGTTTGCACGCGAGTTGGGCGACCGCCGACTTGAAGCGGAGAGTTTGAGTTGTGTTGCCGCACTGCATCGTGGATTGAACGACTTCAAAAAAGCTGAACAGCGTTTTCAGCAAGCATTAAGCCTTGCTCAAGAAATCGGCGCAAAAGATTTGGAATACAGCTATCACTTGGCGTTGTCGGAGATTTTTGAAACCATAGGGGATTTGAAGAAAGCCTTGGAGCATTACCGAGCCTTTCACAGTGTCAAAGAGAAAGTCTTTGGAGAAGAAGCCAGCAAACGCATTCGGCGTATCACCATTGAGCGTGAAGTGGAAAAAGCACAGCGTGAAGCCGAGCTTGTAAGAATGCGCAACTTAGAACTTGCCAAAGCCAACAAAGCCCTCGAAGAAGCCAATCAACTCAAAACTGAGCTACTGGGCATCGCCGCACATGACCTGAAAAACCCGCTCTTCTCGATTATGACCTTTGCCGATATGTTGCTTGACCCAAATTCATCAATAGGCGACAGACAAACACAATTTCTTTCTCTCATCAAAGACCTCGCCTATCGAATGCATCACATTATTGAAGGGTTGCTCAACAACATGACAATTGAAAGCGGCAGAGTCCAGCTCAACATGCGCCCAGTAGATGTTGGTCAGTTAGGCGCCCTGCTGGTGGAAATTGCATCGATGCGCGCTGAACAGAAAGAACAGCGCCTCACAAGCCAAATCGAGTATGGATGTTGGGTCAAAGGGGATGAAGAACGGCTAAGAGAAGCAATCGATAACCTAATTAGCAATGCTATCAAATACTCGCCGCGCGGCAAAGCAATTGAAGTGCGCATTTACCGAAGAGATAAACATGTCGTGTGCGAAGTAAAAGATGAAGGGCAGGGATTTTCGGAAGAGGAAAAAGAAAAACTCTTCAAAAAATTTCAGCGCCTGACCGCCAAACCCACAGGCGGAGAATCTTCAACTGGCTTGGGCTTGGCAATTGTCAAGCAGCTTATCGAAATGCATGGCGGCAGAGTGTGGGCAAAATCAGAAGGACTGGGGAAAGGGAGCACATTTGCATTTGAACTGCCTTTGCTTGAAGCACAAGTATATGAGCAACCTGAGTGAATTGAAAAGTAAAATAGAAACTGCTCACAGCCTTCAAGAAAAAGTCGATGCCTTAAATCAGCTTGCGTCTGTTTTAACCATTGACCACGCAGAGTATAGAGCTGGGCTGGCTACGGCGCAAGAGGCAAATGCTCTGGCAAAATCCATTCAATACGAGCAAGGCATCAATGAAAGTGATTACATCATCACTGTTAGCCTTGCACGGCTGGGACAAAACGAAGAAGCGGCTCGAAGAGCCAAAATCGCAATTGAAAGATATGAAAAGGCAAATGATGAAGTGGGCTTAGCCAAAGCACGACTTTGCTTGGGAACAATCTATTATGCCATCGGTGAGTATGCCATGGCGCTGAGTGAGATGCAAAAAAGTCTCTCGCTCTATCAAAAGTTGCGCGATAGCAAGGGAGAAATGTATCTCATGCAAAACATAGGGAGTGTGTATTTAGAGTCAGGAAATTTATCTCTGGCACTGGAGTGCTTTGAATATGCGCTCTCTGCAGCAAAGAAGCTGAACGACCGTACGCAGCAAGCCATGGCGCTGGGAAATATCGGTGTGGTGCATGAAAAGCTGGGCAATCATGAACAGGCACTGGAGTTTCATCGTGAGTGCATGGCGATTGTAAAGTCGCTCAACTCCATGTATCACTTAGCCGTAGCGCACTGCAATCTGGGGTTAGCCTACTCCAATTTAGGTCAGTTGGATGAGGCAAGTCAGCACTTGCAGCAAAGCTTGGAACTCTCACAAAAAATCGGTCTGCAATACATTGAGGCTTACAGCTACTACGCAATAGGTTGCCTGTCTTCGAAAGCAAAAGATAGCAACGGGTCTGAAAGCATTCAGACGCTGCAGACCGCACTGAAAATTGCCGAAAAAATTCATGCAAAAGACCTCATCGCAAAAATCTATCTGGAACTTGCCGAAAGTTATGCCAAAGCTGGTGATTATGAACAAGCCTTCTTGGCACACAAAGCTTATCATGCGGCAAACCGAGAACTATCGAGCGAAGAAAGCGACCGCCGACTCAAGGTGATGGGAGCCGTCTATGAAGTCGAGCAAGCCAAAATGCAGGCAGAAATCTATCGCTTGCGCAACGTAGAACTCATCGAAGCCAATCAGTTGAAGACAGAACTCATGAGCATTGCCGCACATGATTTGAGAAATCCTCTGCAAGCCATAATCGGATTTTCAGAATTGATGTTGGAGCAGCTTAATAAGCAAAGTGAACTATACCGAATGACGAGCACCATCTACAGTGCGGCGCAGCGTATGCATGAACTCATCTCAGATTTGCTTGAAATGTCAGCGCTGGATGCAGGAAAAATTGTCCTGCATAAAGAGCTAACAGATGTTTCCTCACTGGTAATAAATACCGTGTCAGAATGCAGAGTGCAAGCTGATGCAAAAAAGCAAACCATTGAGTGCTCACTTGAGCCAAATGTAAAAGCCGAAGTAGATGCGGCTAGACTGAAAGAAGTCTTCGTCAACTTGATAAGCAATGCCATCAAGTATTCGCCCTGTGAAAAAGTCATTAGCGTCAGTCTGAAGCACGCTGGCGAAAAATTTCGATTTGAAGTCAAAGATGAAGGGCAAGGCTTAACGCCAGACGATATGAAGAAACTCTTCATGAAGTTTCAACGGCTTTCGGCTAAACCGACAGGTGGAGAATCCTCGACTGGATTAGGTTTGGCGATTGTTAAACAAATTGTAGAACTGCACAATGGTCAGGTCTGGGCAGAGTCAGCAGGCAAGGACAAGGGGGCGACATTCATTGTCGAAATCCCCACTGAATAGCGTGTGCAAGCGAGCCTATCAATTTCTTATCTTCAGGCGAAGAGTGAAATAATAGCATGTAAAAATCTAGAGAGAAAGATGAAACCGCATAACATCATTCTTCTTACGGATTCCTACAAAATCAGTCACTATAAGCAGTATCCGCCAAAGACGCAAAATGTCTATTCATACTTTGAATCGCGGGGCGGTCGTTTCAAGGAAGTGGTGTTTTTTGGATTGCAGTATTATCTCAAAGAGTATTTGGCTGGAGAAGTTGTAACCAAAAAGAAGATTGATGAAGCTGAAGAGTTTTGTGCGGCGCACTTCAATAGCTCTTTTGTATTCAACCGAACGGGTTGGGAATACATCGTAGATGCGCACAAGGGTCGCTTGCCGATAAAAATCAAAGCAGTGCCTGAAGGACTATCGGTGCCCACACACAATGTGCTCATGACGGTAGAAAATACCGATATGAACTGCTATTGGCTGACGAACTACTTGGAAACCTTGCTGGTGCAGGTCTGGTATGGCTGTTCGGTAGCCACACAGTCGCGTGAAATCAAGCGGCTCATTTTGGATTACCTTGTCGAGACAGGCACGCCTGAACTGATTGATTTCAAGCTACACGATTTTGGCTTCCGAGGTGTCTCGTCGGTTGAATCTGCAAAAGTAGGTGCAGCGGCACATCTTATCAATTTCATGGGAACAGATACGCTGGTTGGCCTAACCTTCATTCGTGATTACTACGAAAGTTCGCAGATGTGGGGCTTTTCAATTCCAGCCGCTGAACACAGCACAATTACTTCATGGGGCGAAGAAAACGAAGCACTGGCATACGAAAACATCTTGCGTCAGTATCCGACGGGCACCGTTGCTGTGGTGAGCGATTCCTACGACATCTATCACGCATGCGAACATCTCTGGGGCGAAGTCTTGCGCAAAGAGGTCTTAGAACGAGAAGGCACCCTGGTCATTCGTCCCGATTCAGGAAATCCGAAAGATGTGGTTTTGAGAGTCATTGAAATTTTGGGACAAAAGTTTGGCTACGAACTCAATCGAAAGCAGTTCAAGGTGCTAAATCCGAAAGTGAGAGTCATTCAGGGCGATGGGGTTAGCTACGAAACCATTGAAGAAGTTTTGCAAACCCTCAAGCAAAATGGCTGGTCGGCAGATAACATTTCGTTCGGCATGGGTGGTGCTTTGCTGCAAAAGTTAGACCGCGACACGCAAAGGTTTGCCTTCAAGTGCAGCAGTGTTACCATCCAAAATCAGGAACGAGAGGTTTTCAAACGCCCGATTACCGACAATGGCAAACACTCTAAACGAGGACGCCTAAAACTCATCAAAGTCGGTGAAACTTTCAAAACGGTCAGTCAAAATGATGCTGGCGATGACATCTTGCAGACCGTCTTCGAAAACGGTGAAATACGGCGAACATACTCATTTGATGAAGTCAAACGGCATGCGGCTTTAACGTTGCCTGTAAGCAGTTTGTAGTTGAGCTAAACTAAAAAGACAACAATCATAGGTTAGGTAATCTCTATCAACGAGCCATGAGTGCATTGGGAATTGTCGAGACAAAGGGGTTTGTCGGAGCGTTAGAGGCGGCTAACGCCATGCTCAAAGCTGGCAATGTGGAACTGGTGAGCAAAGAAGCAATTGGCGGTGGCTATGTGGCGGTGGTGGTCAAGGGAGAACAGCCTGCTGTCAAGCATGCTGTGGAAGCAGGGGCAATTGCGGCGCAGCGCGCCGGCGAACTTATCTCTGCACACATGCTGGAAAACCCACACGAACATCTCTACAGGTTGCTCTCTAAAGTGTAAGTCAGTGGGCATGAGACGCTTCAACTGTTAAAAACTTTTCCATTAGCTCCACGCACCGCTGATTTTCTTTGGGCAACCCAATTGAAATGCGTAGGCAGTGCGGCAAGCCAAAAGCCTTGAGCGGACGAACAATCACCCCGCCGCGTAGCAAGAATTCTGTCAGGGCATTGACACGAGCTTCGCTTTCTAAGTCAAGCATGATGAAGTTTGCCCAAGAGGGAATCCATGTATAGCCCAGTTCCGTGAAAGCTTTGGTCAGAAAAGCATAGCCTTCTTGATTGAGCTGAAGCGATTGTTGCAAAAATTCTTCATCATCCAGTGCCGCAAAAGCCGCCGCCTGCGCCACAGAATTCGGCTCAAACGGCAGTTTAACTTTCAAAAGATTGGTGATGAACTTATCATGAGCAAAGCCATAGCCTACACGCAAACCTGCAAGCCCATATGCTTTCGAAAATGTGCGCAAGGTGATGACATTGTCGTAGCGGTATGACATGGAATCGGGATACTGCGGGTCGAAGGCAGCATACTCAAAATAGGCTTCATCGAGAATAATGATAACGCGCTCAGGTATGTGCTGAATGAAGTCGTCAAATTCTTTGCGTGTGAAAATTGTGCCTGTGGGATTGTTGGGATTGCAGAGGTAAATCACTTTGGTCTGTGGTGTGACGGCATCAGCAATAGCTTGCAAATCGAAGCGATAGCCTTTCTGCAGAGGCACTTGAATGAACGGTGCGCCTTTGGATTGCGCCAGCACTTTGAACCCAATAAATGTGGCTTCAGAGGTCAGAAGTTCATCACGGTCGCCAACAAACGCACGAATGATGTTCGACATGATGCCTTCCGAGCCGGCGCCAACAATCACATTGTCAACTTTGAGGCGAAAGCGAGCGGCTAACTTCTGACGTAATGCCATTGAGGCAGGGTCGCCATAGCGATTAACGTCGGCAATTGCTTGAAGCATAGCTTGATGAGCACGCGGCGGCACCCCAAGCGGATTTTCGTTGGAAGCAAGTTTGTAGACTTCACGCAGACCATACAGCTGCTGAATTTCAGCAATGCTGCGACCGGGTACGTATGGCTCTAACTTTTCAATATGCGGCGGCACCAACTGCGACATACAGCATTCTCCAAAAGATAGGTTGCAAAAAACTGCCAGTAAATTTAGCCAAAAGCATAAGACAAATGAATCACGAAAGCAGGCTATTGAGAGCGCCAGCGTTCAGTGGAAGTCAAGGCAAGGTATGCCGCGCGCCGAGCTGGGTAAAGACTCGCCAAGAAAATAAGCACGAGCGCCGCAACAATCACGGCAAGAAAATCACTACCCATCATAGAAACAGGATAGGCGCGGATGATGAAAGATTCAGCATATGGCAGCGGCACAAGACCAAATTGCTGCTGCAAAAAACAGACCAGAAAGCCGAATGCAACACCAAGCGTAACACCAATGACGCCAATGAGCATGCCTTCAAAGAGAAAAATGCGCTGAAGACTGGCAGGCGTGAGCCCAATGCAGTAGAGGAAGTAAATATCGCGCCGTTTTTCAATGGCGGTCATGGTCAGCGAGCCAATGAGACTCAGTGCCGCAATGATGACAATCAGCAAGAGAATGATGAAACTGCCCCACTTTTCGAGTTTCATCACACGAAAAAGTTCACGAAACTTATCAGAAAGACTCTCGGCACTGTATTGCGCAGAAAGCCCCTTCTTTTCAAGCCACTGCATAAGACGCGCTTTGAGCTCTTCGTCAGAGAAGCCGGGCTTGGCGCGTAGTTCAATGCCTGTGACCACATCAGGCGCATAGCCGAACACCTTTTGTGCCGTGCTAAGCGAAGCAATCGTGTAAATCTCATCATATGTGCGGTGTGCAGAGAAAAAGTTTCGAACCCTAAGCCGGGGTAAATCCAGCGAGGAACGCAGCAGTGGGTTTTGAATGGCGGCAAGCCCTTCATCGATGTGTTTGGCGGAGAGCAATCGCACTTCGGAATTGAGCGTGGCAGAAAATTTGTAAGCAAGTGGAAATCCAATCGTGAGCCCATCATCTTCGAGCGGGCGCCGGTGTTCATCCAAGTAGTTTGCCATGTCTTGGTAGGCTTCTGGTTCTATGCCTTTGAGAATGACGACACTACTTTGCTTATCGGTAATCATCAACACTTTTCCCTCAACGAATTTGCGGGCGGATGCGACGCCATCAAGTGAGCGAAGTTCAGAAAGTAGCGAATCCGAGATGCGAATGGTGGCGCCTTGTGCTGCAATCAGTTTAGCTTCGGTATCAATAGCTAAGAAAAGGTTGTAGGCAAGGTCGCGAAATCCGTTCATCACACTAAGCACGATGATAATGGTCGCTGTGCCGATGATAACGCCCAGCACACTTATTGCGGTGATGATGTTGATGATGCGAACTTTTTTAGCGGCGAAAATAAAGCGTGAAGCGACCAGCAAGTTTGCCTTAAGCTGCGAATTTGGGCGATAGGTCGGAGCACTCATAAGCGAATCGCATTGACAGGGTTAAGTCGGGAAGCGCTATGGGCAGGAATCAGCGATGCCAAAAGCGAAATCAGCAAGGCAAGTGCCGACACCACTGCGTAGTGAAGTGGTTCAATGATAATGGGCGCCTCTGAAATGTAGTAGGTTTCTTCAGGCAGAGGAATGAAGTGAAAGCGCTGTTCAAGCAGTGAAAGTGTCAGCGCAAGTGCATTGCCAAAAACAATTCCCAGAATCGACATCAAAAGTGCTTGTGAGATGAAAATGCGGCGAATGTGTGTCGGACTGGCGCCAAACGACATCAGCACGCCGATTTCTGCACTTTTTTCCAAGACAATGATAAGAAGGGTGGAAATAATGTTGAAGGCGGCAACGACAGTGACCATCACAAGTAGCAGGGGCACGACATTTTTTTGCAGACCAAGCCATGCATAAATCGAGGCATGAACTTGATAAATGGTGCGTGCCACAAGCGGAGTTTTGAGTATGTGATTGAGGTCTTGGGCAGTTTGCCGAACAAGGTCGAAGTTTGCGGTGCGCACTTCATAGCCAGAAATGCGCTGGGGCATTTCAAGAAATTTCTGAAGCGCATCAAGCGTCGTGAAGACTACCGTTTCATCGAAGCCTTGCGAAAGACCCGTTTCATAGATGCCGACAACGGTCGCCGTCTCGAGTTTGAGCAAGCGCAAAAGTTCATCAGGGTGCTGCGCTTGAATCGGAAGGGCATCTATGGCAGCAGCGGATGAAAGCACAAGCAGTTCGGAGTGGAGCGAGAGTGAAAGGCGCTGCGCTAATTTTTTGCCGATAAGCACGGGGATTTTGAAGCGGAGGCTATCGGACAGAAATTGTCCTGAAATCACCTTTTCACGCATCGATGAAATATCGGCGGCGGGTATGATGCCTTTGAGCACTGCTGGCTCGAGTAGCGGGTCGCCTGAAAGTGAGCGCGATTTCAAAATAACATTGCGTTGTAGGAACGGAGCTGTGCTGGCAACGTTGTGCACTTGGGCAATCTCTGAAAGAGTTTTGTCATCCTGTTCGAATTCTTTGAGCGAAGCGTGAGTAACCACGATATGCGAGCCAAAAAGTGCAAGTTTGGATTCAATGATGCGGCTAAAGCCATAGACAATTGACAGCGTCAGAATGAGTGCTGCAGTGCCAATGCTGATGCCAAGCACAGCCATGAAGACGATAAATGACGGCTTGCTTTGCCGTTCTGCTCTCGGAAAGGTAAAGCGACGTGCAATGGCGAGTTCAAACTTCAAGTCTGTCTACAGTTTAGCTTGAGTGGTTTGAAGGTCAGCATGGTGCACTGAACGATTGCGACCGCGTGATTTGGCTTCGTAGAGTGCCGCATCGGCAGCACTAAGTAGCCCTTCTTCATCAGTAGCATCAATAGGGAAAGTCGATATGCCTAAACTGGCGGTCAGGTTGCCGCCGGGCTGTTTTTCTTGGTTGATGAAGACCTCATCTTCTATGGCGCGGCGGATGCGTTCAGCAACTGCCTTGGCTTCATCTTTGTCAGTGCGTGGCAATAGCACCGAAAATTCCTCACCGCCAAAGCGTGCAGGGACATCGGTCTCACGGCACTCTTGTCGGATAAGGCGAGCAACTTTCTTGAGAACTTCATCGCCAAGCAAATGCCCATTGGTATCGTTGTAGTGCTTGAACTTATCGACATCGACCATGATGATAGAGAAAGGCTCCTTAAAACGACGAGCGCGAACAATTTCCTGATGCAGTTGCGATTTAAAGTAGCGGAAATTGAAAAGCTGGGTTTTTTCGTCGGTGATAATCAATCGGCTAAGCTCTTCATTTTTCTCATTGATGGCGTTGCCAAACTCGCTGATTTTTCGAGCCAGCATGGCAATTTCATCATTAAATGCGCGCGAGGCACTAAGCTGACGCATATCTGCAATCATTTTGATAATGGTCTGACTTTCATCGACGCGCACGGAGCCTAAGCGGGCACAAATGTCGCGAATAGGCACAGCTGTCGAGCGATAGAGCAAATAGGCAATCAGTATCAGGAATGGCAGAAATACCACAGCCATGCCAATGGCAAGAAAGGTCAGCCTAGAAAGTTCCTCTCGAAGCTGAGAGGAGGCTCCCACCAAGTCGATTTGTGTGGTCTCCAAAAGTAAGTTGAGGTCGCGCAAAATCTGGTCAATGCTTTTCTGCTGGCTTAGAGCAAGTTTGCGTACTTCGCTTGGCGATTTGGAAATTTCATCAACATGATGGAAGTAATCTTGCACAGAAGTCTGCACTCTGCGAAGTTGCGCATAGGTAATCGAATCCATTGGTGAGCGTTTCAACAAATCTTGCAGGTCTTCTTCGATGCTGACTTGGAGAGATTTCATTTTGGAAAAAAGCGAGCGGTCGCCGGTGGCAACAAACTTCCACAAGCCCGAGTCATAAATCAGTAGTCGCGTCTTGATTTCTTTCAGAATGATAAAATCATTGCTCTGTGATGCAATATATCGCTTGAAATCATGCTCAAAGCGATGAAGCAAAAAAAGCGAAATGACAGGATAAGCACCTGAGATAACGATTGCAAAAAGCAGAAGAAATATGATTCTACCTTGAAACGTCATAGAAAACAACTGCTTCAACATCATTGTTTTGGTGATACATCTGCTAATCAGTATAGCCAATAAGCAGTAGAAATTAGCAAGTGTTTTAGAGTATCCAAGCAGGCCTGCGACATGTGAAGGAAAACTGTGTCAGGTGGCAAAACCGATGTCCAAAGCGCTCTGATTGTATCCTGAGTTTGGGTTCATCTGGCAACGGGCAGGGCTTTTTTCTTTGCAAGAAAATAGAGCACAAAGTTCAATCCTCTCTGAAATTGACAATTCTGACGGGCACTTTATACGGTGCGTATCCGTGGCGAACAAATATCTGCTGACCTTCGCGCAAAAGAAATGAAGCAAAGCCAAGCGGTAACTTTTCACCAAGTGGGTAGGCGACATAGACAAAATGTGCAAATGGATACTTGCCTTCATAGACATTGGCTTGATAGGGCATGATAAACTCTGCATTTGTGGAGTCTGCGGCAAGTGCCAGCACTTTAAATGCTGTGGTATCCATTTGCTTGACATTGAGAGCAGGGCGGGCATGTGCTGTGCCAGTATAGGCTAAAAAGTGTTTGGTGCGCGCCATGAACGATTTCATTTGTGCAAATGATGTGCACGGATAGGCTGAGCGTGAAAACTCCAGCGACTTAAGCAACGAATCTTGAAGTAAATCACGCATACCGTCGTTGGGCGTGGTAATCAGCAACTGAATTGGTGCGTCTTTGCCCCCAACTTCAGACCAGTTGGTGATTTTGCCAGAAAGAATATCACGCAATTGCGATAGCCGCAAGGCACGGACAGGATTTTCAGGATGAACAAGAAAACAAACTGCATCGACGCCTACAGGTTTTTTCTCAAGAGTTATGCCAACCTGTTTGATAGCCTCAAGTTCATCTGGCTTTAGGTCGCGATTGATGATGATAAGTCGCACCTTACGCTCCAGCAGGCGCTGAACAACAAGGCGAGTTTGGGCAGATTCACTGCTTAGTGAGGCTTTTGACCATATTCGCATAAACTCCTTCTGTTGGGGTTCAATAGCAGGCGCAAGAGATTCGTCTGAGGCGTAATGCAACTCGCCTTCAGTTGTCGACTCGCTTTTATCGCCAGCAGAGCCGAAGCAGCCCTGTAGCAAAACCAGACTAAAACAAAGGACTAAGCCACACAAAGTGTATGAGGACATGTGAATAAAAAAAGTGTTATTGCCTAATGACGATTTTTTGAGTAAATGGCACAAGCCCATTTTTGAAGATAACATCTTGACCTTCACCAGGAGAACCGAACTGCAAAAAGCCAGAAAAACCAGCAGGTAGCAACCCGGGTGTGCGCTGAAAGTAATACACTCGGTAACTGAGCGGATATTCCCCATTTGCCACATAGCCTTGGAGTGGCAAGACAGGCGAAGACTCAAAGCCCTCTCCCTTAACAGCAAGCACTTTAAACTGTGTGGTATCTTTCAAGTCAACGACAAACTTGTCGCCCTCTTGCTTAACGCCAATTGCATCCTTAACATCTAACATCGTCAGGTAGCCTAAGGCGCCGGGCGTGCGCTTGACAGCATCTATCATTTCAGCTTTGGACAGACAGATGACAGAACTGTCTGAAAAACTTGACCCAGCTAGAACACTATCGCGCAAATACTCTGCACGACCATCGTTGCTAAGAAAAATTTTAACAGGTGTAGGCTTTCGGCTTTTATCGACCTCTGACCAATCTTTTACCTTTCCTGAGAGGAGATATTTAACTTGCTGTAAGCCTAACTCGGTTGTAGGATTTTGCGGATTGACAATAAAGCAGAAGGCATCGAGTGCACAAATGCGACGCTGTACTGAAATGTTATTGGAGCGGAAAAGACTGCTTTCAGTGGAAGAACTGTCGCGGATTGTCATGGCAAAACGCAAGCGTCCGTTAGCCATCTCGGCTAATGCCTCGCTGGCAGACATTGGCTCAAGAATAATTTTTGCTTCTTTTCGCTTTTCATTGAAGGCTTTAGCAAGAATCTCGGCAAGAGGTATCAGAGCTGGGTCGACGCCAACAACCATCTCG
>Ga0308412_1001039_pt1 | contig 14907 bp, 10 predicted proteins | sample HotsprottomLayer_FD_202357 | JGI IMG/M metagenome (GOLD analysis project Ga0308412, IMG submission 202357) | Hot spring phototrophic mat microbial communities from Octopus Spring, Yellowstone National Park, Wyoming, United States -... | ecosystem: Environmental > Aquatic > Thermal springs > Hot...
TGCCGGACAGCTTCAAAGTATCAGCCTGAACTTACGAACCTGCAGGGGAGATACCTATTTATGCAACAAAGCCATTCAGGAAATCAAGTTTTTGAATGGACTTCCTGGGAACAAACCCACCCCACCCTCCGAGGGAGGGAGTATAGGCAAAATTGCCCTTCGGAGCGAGAATTTTGCTATTTATTTGTCCAACGGACGATAACATAGATACGTTTCCTGCTCAAGAGGGTGTCCTTACGTGCCATGACCCTGACCGGCTTCTACCTGCCCTTCTCCGAACAGCTCGACCTCGAGGCCAACGCCAAGATGCTGGCCCTGGCGCGGGCCCTGCTGGCCCACCCACTGCCCGGTGTGACCGACGTGGTGCCCGGGTATGTGAAGCTCTACCTCGAGTACGACGCCGACCGGGTCTCGCGGGTGCGGGTGGAGCGCTGGGTGCGCCAGCACCTGCAAGAGCTGCCCGACGCGCCACCGGGCAAGGAGGTCGAGCTGCCCGTTCGCTACGACGGGCCCGACCTGCCCTGGGTGGCCGAGCAGACCGGCCTTACGGTGGAGGAGGTGGTGCGCCTGCACAGCCGGGCCTGCTACCGTGTGTTTGCTACCGGCTTCACGCCGGGTTTTCCTTTTCTGGGGCCCTTGCCTGAGCGCCTGCGGCTACCCCGTCGGGGTACCCCACGCGCGCTGGTACCGGCCCACTCGGTGGCGATCGCCGGCAACCAGAGCGGCATATATCCGCTGCCCTCGCCCGGCGGGTGGCACCTTATCGGCAGCGCACTCACCCAGGTCTACAACCCCCACCGCGAGACAGCGTTTTTACTGGAAGCCGGCGACCGGGTGCGCTTTTTACCCAGCGAAGGCCCGACCCCGGAGGTGCCTCCCCTAAAGCCCCTGCTACCGGACGCGCCGCGGTATCCGGCGCTGCGGGTGGAGGAGCCAGGCTTGCTGGACTTGGTGATGGACGGCGGGCGGCCCATGGCCGGGCGTTTGGGACTGGCGGCCTCGGGGGCGCTGGATGGGCGGCTGGCGGGCCTGGCCAACCGGCTGGTGGGCAACCCCCCCGATGCGCCGCTTTTGGAGCTAACCCTCAAAGGCCCCGTGTTAAGCGTGCTATCACCACTGGTTGCCGCCTTTGTGGGGCACGGGATGGTGCCCCTGGTAAACGGCGTGCCGGCGCCGCTGGCCCAGAGCTTTACTTTGCGCACAGGCGATAAGCTTCACTTTGCCCCAGCCCCCGACGGCGTGCGGGGTTATCTGGCTTTGGCGGGGGGCATTGAAAGCGCCCGCTTCTTTGGGAGCGCCAGCACCGACTACAGGGGCCTGATTGGGCGGCCTTTGCAGGCCGGCGATGTGCTGGGGGTGGCGGAAGTGAGGGGGGCTCGAGCCGGCTTTGGCCTCGCCCTACCCCCCCTGGGGCAGCGGCGGGTTCGCCTGCTGCCGGGACCCCAGTACAGCCTAGAAGCGATGCGGGCTTTGTGTGCAGGAGCCTACGAGGTGGCCTCGGGCGACCGGATGGGGCTCCGGCTTTTGGGGCCAGAGGTACCTGGGGGCGAACTCATCAGCGAAGCCACCCCGCTGGGCGCGGTGCAGATTACCACCGAGGGGCAGCCCATCGTGTTGCTCAACGACCGGGGCCGCCTTGGGGGCTACGCCAAGCCCGCGCAGGTTCACCCCGCCGACCTGCCCTGGCTGGCCCAGCTACGCCCTGGGCAAATGGTTCGCTTTGTACCGGCTTGCATAGAGCAGTTCAACACCAGGTAGCTTGCCAGACCATGCCAGACAAGACCTGAACCGGTGGGGTGCATACCCGCGGGGGGTAGTGAGGCCAGCGGTTTACAGTTTGGGCTAAACTTGCCACAATACGCTTCAACGCCTTCTGTCGAGCGAGGTGGTTCGTGGACACCGTAGACACCCAAGTTAGGCGCTACTTTCGCAGCCAGTTTCACCTCGAAGCGCCCCTTTCGCCGGGTCGTTTCGAGGCGGTGCTGGCCAAACGCATTGGCAGCCCAGGCCGCCGAAAACCCATCCTGGATGCCTGGAAAGCTTACCTGGAGGCCGAGGGGGGCGACCTTGGGGCGGTGCGAAGTTTTTACACTGCGATGCTGAGCCACCCGCGGGAGCGGCTGGAGGCCCTGGTGTATGGCATGCACCTGCCATTCATTGAGTTTTATGTCCGGGTGTTGCCGCCGCTTCTGCCGGCCCAGGGGTGGGTGCTGGAGGTGGGGGCCTTTACCGGTGCGCTGGTGACGCTGTTGCGGGAGGCCCGGCCCGAGCTGGAGTGGCACGCCTTGGAAGGGGTGAGGCAGGCCGTGGAGGTGGGTCGGGCCCGCACCGGCGAGGGGGTGCAGTGGCACGAAGGCTGGTTTCCAGGCCAGCAGGGTCTGCCGGAGATGGATGCGGTGCTGCTGCTTTCCTGCCTGCCCGAGGGGTATCTGGGAGACTTGCCGGCGACCCTCGAGGCCCCTCGCTACCTGGAGCACTTCAACCTGGTGCCGCGCCTGCGGGGCCTCGAGGGCCTGCTCAAGCCGGGGGGCTTGCTGGTATACGGCCATGGGCCCTTTCTGGGCAAGAACCCTCAAGCCGTTCAGCAGGCCCTAACACAGATAGGCTTCAGCGAGGTGCAGCGCCTGGGTGAGGGCGACTACACCCTGGTTACGGCCCGGATGCCGGCCATCATCGCGCAGCCGCGGGAGGGCCTTTGGCCCTCTCAGGGGCCAAGCCCCGCTGAGGAGCCGGTTCGTCCACAGGTGGCCAGCGCGGGCCCCAACCCAGAGCCCGGACCGCCGCCCTCGGTAGAGGAAATCTGGGCTTTGCTCGAGGGGGGTGCCTACGCCGAGGTGCTGCGCCGTGTGCCGGAGGGCAGCACGGGGGAGCTGGCCTATCTGCGGGGCCGGGCCTTGCTGGCCCTGTCGCGCTTTGCCGAGGCCGAGGCGGCCCTGGCCCTGGCCCACCACCCCGAAGCCGAAAACTTGCGGGTGCTGTGCTGGGCCGAGCAAGAGGACTACCCCCGGGCTCTACCCCGTCTGGAAGAGCTTTGCAGCCACGGGGGGCGGTTCAAACTGGCCTTGGGAAAGGTATACCTGGGCTTAGGGCGTCTGTCGGAGGCCTTGCGCCAGTTGTATGAATGCGGTTTACCCGAGGCCGAGGTCTACCTCAAAACCACCCTCGAGCGCATCGAGGAGCGGGTGCAGCGCCTGTGCCGCGAGGGTGACTGGAGCGAGGCCAGCCGCCGGGTGGAGTTCGTGGAAGACCTCTCGCCGGAACTGCTGACGCGGGGGCTGCTGCGCCTGGGTTTGCAGGCCGCCTTGCAGCAGGGCCTGTGGGGCCGGGCGGCCCGCTACGCTCAGCGCCTGTATGTGCTGGGGGAGTCGCATGGGGCCCTGGGGCTGGCCCTGGCCGGCCTAAAGGTGCGGGGCCCGGAGGCGCTGGACAAGGTGCCGCTGGCCGACCTGAAGCAGGTAGAGCCCTACCTGACCGATGCGGTGGCTCGGGCCGAGGACGCCACCGCGCTGCTGGCCTTGGGCCTGCTGCGCCACCGGGAGGGGCGGCACACCGAGGCAGTGCGCTACCTCGAGCGGGCCGCGCGGGCTTCTAGGGGTGAGGCGGCCGGTCTGGCCTACCACCTGCTGGCCCTCTCCAAGCGGGCCCTGGGTTTCCCGGTGCTCGAGGTGCTGGGTGAGCACAAGCGGGCCCATGCCCACCGGGCCTACCCGGTCACGCAGTTGTTCGAGCTGGCCCTGGAGGCCAAAGAGGCCGGGGAGGCGGTGCTGGCGCGGGAGTTTCTGGGCCGCGTGCGCGAGGTAGGGCTGCAGCCTTTTGGCCAGATCGAGCCGGTGCTTCGGCTGGTGGAGGAACTGGAGGGCCCCTGGGAAGCCTTTCGCATGCTCTCGCAAAGCCTGGAGCAAACCGCTGAGCCGCCGCTGGAGCACCTCGAGCTGGCCTACCGTCTCTCGCGCAGCTTTTCCCAAAGCCGGGAGGCCCAGGCCGTGCGGGGGCAGTACCTGGCCGCCCTCTACAACGCGGGGCAGGCCCTGGGGGCCGAGGGGCTGCTTTTGTCCGAGCTGGCCCGCAACCCCGAGGCTTTGGAGGTGCTCTACGATCTGGCCGAGCACTACGAGCGCACCGCGGCCTACCAGAAGGCCGCGCAAACCTGGCGTAAGGCCCTAGAGATAGCTTATTACCGGGAAAAAGACCTCGAGCTTTCGCGCGAGATTCTGCGCAGCCTGCTTTTCTTGAACCCCACCGACCCCGACTTGCAGCTCTACCTGGAGGAGCTCAAGGCCACCTCGAGGGCCCTGGCCACCCTCGAGGGCCGCCCCGATGCCCTGGCGGGAGCTACGCCCGAGGGCCTGATGCGGGAGGGGTTGCCCCGCTTCCACGGGGAGTACCTAATCGTGGTGGGGGGCCACACCCAGCTCCGCAGCCGCCTGACCCCCATCCTGAAAGACCAGGGCCTCGAGCTCGACTGGTTCGACTCCGACTCCTACGCAGCCGGACGGGAGGTGATACGGCGCATCCAAAGCCGCCTCGAGCGGGCCCACGGCCTGATGATCATCAGCAGCTACGTGGGCCACGACCTCTCAGAGCCGGTGCGGCTGGAAGCCGAAAACCTGGGGGTGCCGGTCTACATCACCCCTGGCCGGGCTAGGGGGATTACCGGCTTTGTGCGGGCGGTGGCCGAGTTTGCCCCGCAAATTTTCAGACGGGCGCTCAAGGGCGGCTAAGAGAGCTTTTTTTGCGATAGCTGTGCCAGATAGCGCTCTGCTTGAAGTAGGGCCCCCTCGAGGCTGGGCTGGCCACCGGGATAATACAGCGCCCGGCTGGCCGAGTTCAGCAGGCCGGGCCCTGCCATCGCCTCACCCCCCTGAGCCCCCAGCCCAGGCAATAAAAGCAAGGAGTGGGGCAGGCGGCTTCGAATCTCGTCAATCGGCGCGGGATAGGTGGCTCCGACCACGGCCGCTACCCGCGACCAGTCCCCCACCCGCTGCTGCTCGGCCTGCTGGGCCAGATAATCTGCGACGGCCAGGTAGAGCGGGCCGCCCCGCGCCAGGTTCAAATCCTGGAAAAGTCCGGAGCCGGGGTTGGAGGTTTTGACCAGCACAAATACAGCGCCTCCCGATTCTTGGGCCGCTTTGAAAAAGGGTTCTAGGGCATCGCTGCCCAGATAGGGGTTCACCGTCAGGGCCGAGCCGGGGTAGGTTTTTAGATAGGCATTGGCATAAGCTTCGGCAGTTGTGCCTATGTCGCCTCGCTTGGCATCCACAATCACCGGCAGCGAGAGCACCCGCGCCCCCACCACCAGCTCGTGCATTAGGGCAAAACCCTGTGGCCCTAATGCCTCGAAAAAGGCCGCCTGGAACTTCACCGCGCAAAGCCGGGGGGCCAGGGCCTCCATCAGCTCCAGGGTGTAATGGCGGATGTGACTGAGTGGGTTGGGGCCGTGTAACTCCGGTCGGGGGTCTACCCCCAGCACCAGGGGCGGGCGCAGTGCGGCTTCTTCGGCAAACTCCATAGCCAAGAGCCTACCCTTTGTCACCTATTTTTCAAAAGGCTGCTGAATTGCTGATGACCAAGCCCGCTAAATGTGATAAATGGAGGTCTACTATGAAAAGGTATGTGCTCGCAAGCCTCTTGCTAACCGTAGGACTGGCCCAGGCCCCACGGGTTGAGCTGGTGGGGTTTGCCGTTTTACCAGCAGACACCTTTGCTGAGGGACCGGCCAGCGGCGCTTACCGCCAGACCCCTGGCTTCAGAACAAGCCCGGCGCCCTTCAGCAGTCAGCCGGTGCAGGGCTTCAGCGCCATCCAGTTTGGGCCCCAGCCTGGCAGCTACTGGGTGCTGGCTGACAACGGCTTTGGCTCCAAAGCCAACAGCCCCGACTACCTGCTGCGCTTATACCTGGTGACCCCCCGGCCACGCACCCCTCAAGGCGGCCCCGGCGATGTGCAGGTGAACCGCTTCATCCAGCTGCGCGATCCCAACCGTCTGGTACCCTTCCCCATCATGAACGAAAACACGCCCGACCGCCTGCTGACCGGATACGACTTCGACCCTGAGTCGTTCGTGATCGCTGCCGATGGCACCATCTGGGTAGGCGATGAGTTCGGCCCCTACCTGCTGCACTTCGACGCCAACGGCGTGCTGTTGGATCCGCCTTTTGCCACCCCGGACTACGGCGCTGGCAAGGATCCCAGCAAGGACCAGGTGCGCGCACCCCAGAACCCGGCCCTCCTGCTTAACCCCGTGGGGCCCGGGCAGCCTAGCCCGGCCAACCTGCCCACCTCGAGGGGCTATGAGGGCATGACCACCAACCCCGCCCGTACCCGCATCTACGCGATGCTGGAGGGCACCGTGAGTGGCGATCCCGCTGGTACCGTGCGGCTTATGGAGTTCGATCCCCAGGCCAAGCGCTGGCTGGGCCTGCTAGGCCGCTACCAGTTCGATGACCCCGCCCATGCCATCGGCGAGCTGGCGGTGGTGAACGAGAACGAGTACCTGGTGATCGAACGCGATAGCCGTCAGGGGGCTGAGGCCCGTTTCAAGCGCATCTACAAGATCGATCTGACCAGGAAAGACCCCAACGGCATCTTCGCCAAGGAGCTGGTGGTGGATCTGCTCAACATCGCGGATCCCAGGGGCCTGGCCCCCAGCACCCAGGGCGGGGTCTTCCGCTTCCCCTTCGTCACCATCGAGGCGGTGCTGGTGCTCGACGCCAACACCCTCTTGGTCACCAACGACAACAACTACCCCGCTACGGGCGGGCGCGGTGCGGAGGTGAAGGACGCAAATGAGTTCATCTGGCTGCGGCTACCCACCTCGCTGCGCCTGGCCCCCGGGGTGGGCCAGCCTCGAGGCTGAAACCATCGCTTCACTTGCCCGGCCCAAGGGCCGGGCTTTTGTCCTGGACCCAGCAGAGCACGAGCCCAGCTTCTAAATGCCCGACCTCGAGCTTCCGCACATTGCGCACAATGGGCCTGCGCCACTCCAGCTCCACTTCTGGCGAGAGTAGGCCCAGTTCCTCCAGCAACCGGATCACCATCGGTTCCCTGGCCTCATTGGAACCGCTTTCTACTTTGAGGGCTATCCCAATAGGGCCCCAGCGGGTTTCGCGCAAGGCCATGCCGTAGTAGCCGTCGGCCCCGCGCTTGGCTAGCAGGTGGGAAATGGTCTGCATCAGGACGGTGTCGATGCTTCGAGGACCAGCCACCAGATCGGGGTGCTGTCGCATGGCCCGAAAAACTGCCTCTAGAGCTTCTTGATATCGAATTGGTGCGGCCTTGGGGTCGGCCAGCACAGCAAACATACGGGCTGCAGAGGCCAGGGGGAGCACGAAGGTGGGCACGCTACAGCCGTCCATCCCATAGGGGATGTGCGGCTGGCCCGACAGGTCGCGCATGGTTTGCAGGTTGAGCTGCTGCACCGGGTGCTCGGGCTGTTCATAGCCCCTAGGCTCGACGCCCATGGCCCGCGCTGCAGCCAGCATGCCGATATGCTTCCCCGAACAGTTGTTGTGCAGCACGGTGGGTGATAGTCCCGCTTGTTGCAGGGCCTTGCGCGAGGTGGGATCGAAAGGCGGGTGCGCCCCACAGGCCAGATAAGTGGTATCCAGCCCAATCTTGTGCAGATAGTTCGCGGCAATGGCTACATGTTGCTCCATGCCATCGTGCGACGCGCAGGTCAGCGCGACCTCGGCGGGGGTGATGCCAAAGCGCACCAGGGCCCCACTAAGGTAGAGGGCCAGGGCCTGAAAGGGTTTGGCCGAAGAGCGCATATGGGCGGTCAGATAGGGGTTGCCGCTATAGGCCAGCAGGTGGCCCTGAGGCCCCACCACGGCCAGCGAGACCTTGTGACGGTTCTCGATGAGACCGCCACGGTAGACATAGGTGTAAGCCTCCATTGACCATAGCCTATCGCTTGAGGCTTTTGCTGGGAACAGGGGCGGGGCATAAACTTTGTCGGGAGAACTCTGTTCTGGGCATATTGGCTGTAGGGTTGCCAAGCCCGGTGAGTTTAGGGTGGGGCTGCCCATAGCAGACCTCGAGGGTCTATCGAGTGGTAATAACGAAGGGATCAAGATCGCTGAGCGTTGAGCCCCCCGACCCGACAGCTCGAGGGTGTTCCTTGCTTTGAGCAAGCTCACGGCGGCGATCCAACTGTAGCCCGGTCTAGGCTGGAAGGTGGAGGTGACGTCGGCGTCGTTCAGCTTGACACCAACCGACTCCGGGCGGCCACTGCGCGGCGTAAAAAACGTCAAGGCCGCTGGAGCGAACCCCTGCGGGTAGGTCTATCCTGCCCCGCCATTTCGGTAGCGGGGCGGCTCATAGGGCGTCGCTTGAGCGGTCGGTCAAGATTTTTGCCAATATGGCCCCCACCAGCAAAATCCACATGGTCAGGTAAAACCCGACCAGGGCCAGCAAAAAGCCCGCGATGGGGCCATAGACCAGCTCGTACTGGGTGCGGGGCAAGAGCAGGGGCAGGCCCAGCCGGACGCCCTCCCAGGCCAAAGCGGCCAGGATGGCGGCGGCAAAGGCAGCCAGAACCCGTGGGGTGGGCACGGGAAGCAGCATGTAGGTCAGGAAAAAAAGCAGCATGGCCCCCAGCACGGGAACGACCACCTCCACCCCGCTTCGCAGAAAGCCCAGCTCGGTGGGCAGGTAGCGCAGCAGGAAGCCCATGGCCAGCCCCAGCAGGGCCAAGAGAATCAGGGCCAGCCCCAGGAGCAAGGGGGCCAGCAGGCCTCTAATGCGCCCGCGCATGATGCTGAAGAGGGCTAGGCTTCGTTGCAGCAGTCGTCGCAGGGGGTCTGCCTCGAGAGCAACCGAGGTCTGGGGCGAAGCGTTTGCGGGGTGGGGTGGCGATGAAGCTCTGCCAAAGATGAGGCTCAGGGCATAGGCCAGCGCCGCAAAGAAGTTGCTGCTGGCCCACAGCAAAACCAGCAGGCTGGCCAGCGTGAGGGGGAAGGCCCCTCGAGTCAGAAAGTTCACCACCGTCTGGGCCAGGTCGGGCTGGGTGGGGAAGAGCAGCACCACCAGCTCGATGAGCCGCACCAGCACCGCGTGGCGCAGGTCTTGGTTGCCCGAGAGCACCAGCCCAAAGATGCCAGCCAGCAGAATCAGCAGGGGCATCAGGCTGAATAGGGCATAGTAGGCCAGGGCCGCCGAGAAAAAGGGGATGTGGGCGCGCGTGTATAGCTGGTAGACCTGCGCGATGATGGGCCGCATGGGCGTGGGGTGGAGCCGGATGGCCGGGCAATGCGAAAAAATCAGACCTGGGCACCGCAATCTTTACTCGCGCACCTGCCCCTGGCCCAGGGCCACGAACTTGGTGGTGGTGAGCTCCTTCACCCCCATGGGGCCGTAGGCGTGCAGCTTGCTGGTGGAGATGCCGATCTCGGCCCCCAGCCCCAGCTGGAAGCCGTCGTTGAAGCGGGGCGAGGCGTTCACCAGCACCAGCGAGGCGTCCACCTCGCGCAAAAAGCGCATGGCGTGGGCGTGGTGCTGGGTGCAGATGGCCTCAGTGTGGCGCGAGCCATAGCGGGCGATGTGCAGGAGGGCCTCCTCCAGCGAGTTCACCACCTTCACGGTCAGAATCAAGTCCAGGTACTCCATCGCCCAGTCCTCGGGGGTGGCCGGCTTGGCGGGAATGAGGGCGCAGGTGCGCTCGTCGCCGCGCAGCTCTACCCCGGCGGCTTGCATGGCCTGGGCCAGCCGAGGCAAAAACACCGGGGCGATGGCCTGGTGCACCAGCACCTTCTCCAGGCTGTTGCAGGTGCTGGGGCGCTGGGTTTTGCCGTTCAGGGCAATCTGCAGCGCCATCTCCAGGTCGGCGCTTTCGTCCACAAAGAGGTGGTTGACCCCCTCGGCGTGGGCCAGCACCGGCATGCGGGCCTCGCGCTGCACCTGCTCGATCAGCTCCTTGCCGCCCCTGGGGATGATCAGGTCCAAAAGGCCCCCCAGGTGGCACATCTCCAGGATGGCGCTGCGGTCGGGGGTGGGCACCAGCTGGATGGCCTCTTTGGGCAGGCCGGCCTCGAGCAGGGCTTCCTGCAAAAGCCCCACCAGGGCGTTGTTGGAGTGCCAGGCCTCCTTGCCCCCCCGCAGCAGGATGGCGTTACCGGCCTTGAGGCAGAGGGCGCTGGCCTCCACGGTGGCGTTGGGGCGCGACTCGTAGATAAAGCCGATCACCCCCAGCGGAACCCGCATCCGCCCCACCTGCAGGCCGTTGGGGCGAATCTCTAAGCCTTCAATCTCGCCGATGGGGTCGGGCATCTCGGCCACCTGCCGCAACCCCGCCAAAAGGTCGTGCAACACTTTTTCGCTCAGGCGTAGGCGGTCGAGCTTGGCCGCCGAAAGCCCAGCGGCCTGGGCGGCTTCCAGATCCTGCCGGTTGGCAGCGTAGAGGGCCGCTTGCGCCGCCTCGAGCTTCGCCGCCATGGCCCGCAGCGCGGTGTTCTTGGCTTTGGGCGAGGCCACCGACAAAGCCCTCGCGGCGTCCCTGGCCGCCAGGGCATAGCTCTTGAGTGGAGGGGTGGCGGTCATGACACCAAAATATCACTCGAGTTCCGAGGCCAGGGCGAAGTGGTCGCGGTGGATGGCCTCATCGGTGTTCTTGTAACCGAGAATCGCCTCGATATTTTTGGTTTTCTGGCGTTTGATGCGCGATAGCTCGGAGGAACTATAGTTGACCAGGCCCACCCCGATGAGCTGGCCCTCTTCGTCCAGGCAGCGCACTGCCTCGCCCACGCCGAACGGCCCGCGCACCTCGAGGATCCCCGCCGGCAGAAGGGAGGCCCCCCCCTGGCGCAAAGCCTGGGCCGCCCCGGCGTCCACCACCACCTCCCCCTGGGGCTTGGGGAGCTGGTACAGCCAGAGCTTCCGACCGCTGTAGCGGCGCTGGCCCCCGGCAAATAGGGTGCCAACCGGCTCCCCGCGCAGGGCCTGGCTTATGCTCTGGGGCCTGTTGCCGGGCAGCAGCAGGGTGGGAATTCCGGCAGCCTGGGCTTTTTCTGCTGCCAGCAGCTTGCTTTTCATCCCGCCGGTGCCCACCCGGCCTGGGCTGTCGCCCGCCATGCGCAGCACCTCGGCGTCCACCCGCTCCACATAGGGAATGGGCCTGGCCTCGGGGTGGGTGCGGGGGTCGGCCTCAAAAAGGGCCTCGATGTCGGAGAGCAGGATGAGCAGGTCGGCCCCCACCAGGGTGGCAATCAGGGCCGAGAGCTGGTCGTTGTCGCCAAACTTGATCTCCTCCACCATCACCGTGTCGTTTTCGTTGATGATGGGGACGATGCCCCACTCCAAAAGGGTTTCGAGCGTTTGCCGGGCGTTCAGGTAGCGGTGGCGGTGGCCCAGGTCTTCGGCGGTGAGCAAAACCTGGGCCACCTGCAGGTTGTACCAGCTAAAGGCTTGTTCCCACAAGAGCATCAGCGTGGGTTGGCCTACCGCGGCCAGGGCCTGTTTACCCGGCATGGACTTGGGCTTTTCGCCCAGCCCCAGTTTTTGCATGCCGATGGCCTGGGCCCCCGAGGAGACCAGCACCACCTCGCGCCCCTCGGCGCGCAGGGCGGCTATCTGGGCGGCAATGGCAAGCTGGTGCTGCCGCCCCTGGGGCCCGCTTAGCACGGCGCTGCCCACCTTGACCACCAAGCGGTGATGGGTTTGGGCGGTGAGGGCAGGTCGACTGTGCATACTGCTACTTATGGTAAGACCAGAGCTGCAATCCGAGAAATGTTTCGCTGGAGCTTGCTTTCGGCCAGGGCCCCTTCCGTGAACTGCTGGAATCCCAGGCAAAGCGGAGGTTTTCCAGCGGTCAGGGTTTTCTTGTGGCCGAGCTGAACTCAGGCCCGCAGGCGACGCCAAAGTTCGGGCGTAAACAGCGAAAACACCGCAATCAGCTCGATGCGACCTGCCCACATCTGAAAAATCATCACGGCCTTGGAGATGGGGTGCAGGTCGCCGTAATTGGCCATCGGCCCCACCGCCCCCAGCCCCGGCCCCACATTACCGATGGCGGCTGCCGAGGCAGAAAAGGCCACCACGAAGTCTTCCTCCAGAATCCCCATTACCAGGACCCCCAGGGCAAACAGGCTTACATACAAGGTGATGAAGGCCGCCACCGAGCGCATCACGTCCTCGCCGATGTTTTTGTTACCCACCCGCAGGGGCAGCACGGCCTGAGGATGCAGGGCGCGCTGTAGCTCCCGCCGCACCAGGGCCCCAATAATCAGCCAGCGGATCACCTTAATGCTGCCCCCCACGCTGCCTGCACTGCCGCCAATGAACATCAGCATGACCAGCAGGGTTTGGGCCGGAATCACCCACTGGGCAAAGTCGGCCGAGGCGAACCCGGTGCCCGTGATGATGGAGGTGGTCTGGAAGAAGGCATGGCGCAGGGCGGGCTCGAGGGCGTAGTCGTGCCGAAGGAATAGCACGCTGGTCATGGCCAGCCCCACCGTGAGCACAATCAGGGCATAGGTTCGAAACTCGGGGTCGCGTAGGGGGGCAGTGTACTCGCGGCCAAAAATGACCCGGTACTGCAGCAGCAGGTTAACCCCGGTGAGGAACATCACCCCTGCTGCAGTCCACTGGGTGAGGGGGGCGTAGCTGGCAAAGCTCTGAGGGTTGGGGCTGAAACCCCCGGCGGAGACGCTGGAAAAGGTGTTGGCAATGGCCTCGAAGACAGGTACTCCGGTCGCTAGATATGCGGTGAGGGTAAACAAGGTGAGCAGCAGGTAGACCCGCAAAATGTAGCTAGCGGTCTGGCGTAGCTTGGGGGTCAGCTGCTGTTTTTGCACGCCGGTGGTCTCAGCGAAAAACATCTGCCGTCCGGCCAGGGCCAGGTGGGGTAGAACCACGATGAACAAGAGCAGAATGCCCATGCCTCCCACCCACTGGCTAAGGCTTCGCCAGAAAAAAAGCCCGTAGCTGAGCTGGTTGAAGTCGGTCAGGATGGTAGCCCCGGTGGTGCTAAAGCCCGAGGTGGCCTCGAAGAGCGCATCCAGGTAGCTGAGGCCGCCCGAAACCCAGAAAGGGATGGCGCCCAGGACGGGCACCAAGATCCAGAGCCCGGCCACCGTCAGCAGAGCTTCGGCCCGACGAGGCTCTGCCTCCAAACTGCCCAGCTGCCGAAGCACAACCCCCAGCAAAAGCCCAATGGCAGCGCCCACAAAAAACCCCCGGGCATCCTCACCCAGTAGCGCCTCGGCCAACCCCAGCAATCCCATCGCGCCTCCCAGCGCGACGTAGACGGTTCCGGTCATGTGGGTGGCGACCGGGACAGGGTTGGCCGCACGGGCTTTACCGAACCTGGGCCAGGACTTCATCGGCCACCCGTCGATCGGTGAGAACTAGAAGTTTGTCGCCGCCAGTAACCGCCAGCATAGAGGCCCGCAGGTAAACACGGTTACCGCGCTCGAGGGCCACCGCAATAGCGCCTTTGGGTAGGGGCAGTTTGTCGAAGGGGGTTTCGCGGAAATCTGCCGGAAGCTCAAACTCCAGTAGTTCTACCTTGTCTTCAATCAGGGCCAGGTGGTCTACGTTGTCGGGGGCAATCCAGTCCACTACCTCGCGCACCGCTGCCGCGCGGGGGGTGAGGGGGATGTCGATGCCCACATGCTCGAACAGGCGGCGGTTTTCGCCCCGGTTGACCCGGGTGATGACCTTGGCAACCCCCACCTGCTTGGCCAGCAGCGAGACCAGCAGGTTTTTCTCGTCGTTTTCGGTAACCGCCACCATCACGTCCACGTGGTCAAGGCCCTCCGACTCCAAGAGCTCGAGGTCGGTGCCGTCGCCCTCGAGCACCAGCGCCCCCGGCAGGTGCTCGGCCAGCCAGGCGCAGCGGTCGGGTTTGTGGTCGATGACCGTGACCTCGAGGCGGTGCTTCAGCAGCTCCTGCGCCACCATGTAGCCCACATTGCCGCCCCCCACCACCATCACCCGCCGTACCCGCTCGCGGGGAGCAAAGCAGGCCTGGATGGCGTCGAAGCCCTGGGGGGTGGTCATGAAGAAGATGCGGTCTTCAACCTTGAGGGCAAGCTGGCTAAACTCGGGGTCGGTGGCCGCAATAAAATGGCCATTCCGCATAATGCCAGCCAGCAGGCTGCCAGGGGGCCAGTCCAGCAGGGCCAACTGCTTGCCTATGTAGGGGCCCCCCTCCCGCACCTGGTACTCCACAAAGCGCAGCCGCCCGCCCGCCAGCACCTCGGTGTCCACGGCCCCCGGAATTCGGATCACTTCTACAATTTCCTTGGCCAGCGAGCGCTGGGGCCAGAAGACCTGGTCGATGCGAGTACCCAGTATCTCCACTGTGCGCGGGTCGGTCAGGATGTCCACATACGACTGCTTACCCACAAAACACAGGGCTTCCTTGGCCCCCAGACCCTTGGCCAGCATGCAGGCAATCAGGTTGACCTCGTCCCAGTTGGTGGTGGCGATGAAAGTGTGGCAGAGGTCTACCTTGGCTTCGCGCAGGATTTCCGGATCGGTGACGCTGCCGATGACCACCTGCACGTCCAGCCCCCCCAGGCGTTCTTTGGCCTCGGGGTTGGTATCCACCACCACCAGGTCGTGCTGGGTGTGCAGGGCCTTGGCAATCTGCGAGCCGATCTCGCCGCCGCCAGCGATCACGATATACATAGCCAGCTCCTTTGGGGCGTGCAGCAAGGGTGAGAGCGGCTTCTATGGGGTGGCTGTTTATCGCTGGCAAGGGTGCTTGTTTGCTGTGGATTGTTCAAGCCAGAACCGACCCTAGAAGGTTTCATAACCCAGACTTGATTTAACTTACACCCGAATGGCTTTGTTGCATAAATAGGTATCTCCCCTGCAGGTTCGTAAGTTCAGGCTGATACTTTGAAGCTGTCCGGCATCCCCACAGAGCTCATGGTGTTTAGGATTTTCGCTCCCAGCTTCATTTCGA
>Ga0308412_1001040_pt1 | contig 14900 bp, 9 predicted proteins | sample HotsprottomLayer_FD_202357 | JGI IMG/M metagenome (GOLD analysis project Ga0308412, IMG submission 202357) | Hot spring phototrophic mat microbial communities from Octopus Spring, Yellowstone National Park, Wyoming, United States -... | ecosystem: Environmental > Aquatic > Thermal springs > Hot...
TGCTTGCTGAGTTTGGAAAGTTAATCCAGATAGGTGGGGAGTAGAGTCAACTTGATCCCAGGGGTTCCGAAGTACAATTCACGGACTTGAGGGAATCGGCGAGTAGATCGCCCGTCGTCCAAGAAGCTCCAGATTCGCTGCCTCAACGGGGATAGGTTCGGGGGATCGGGAAGGTTGTCGGCTTCTTCCCAAGGGGTGCCTTACGGTTAGCTTTGGAGTTTTCTCCCGGCAAAGTGTAAGGCCAATCAAATTGAGAGCTGATCCTTCGAATTGGCTCAGTGCCATTTACGGTTTGAACGGAACTGCAAAAGGTTTTCCGGGGTAAAGGGAGAAACCAGTTTACTCTCGGCCGGTGCTGGGATAAAAGGGGATCCCTACCAGGGAGTTTTCTCTTCCGCCGGGCTGAGTGGAAACTTTTCCAGAGCGGGAAGTATTTGGGGATTCGGGGAGATCGGAGGCATTATCCTCTCCATAGATTGGGGGCAGAAGCCGAAGATTTTTCAGCGTAAGACTGCTCGATCTCTCGGGGGTGTTCCGATTGGCCGGCGAGCCAAGATTTTGGCTGGATGCCAGGGGGAGTGGCTCCCGGTTCCCTCGGTCCTGTGGGGTAGCAGGCCAAGAACCGGTGGTTCTATCTCGGAATTGGGAGGATAGGGTCCGAGAGGTTCCTTCGCTTGCCGAGCTAGTTGTGCCTAAGGGATAGATTTCGGAAACGGGAACCAGCGGGACTACTTCCACGGTTTCCACGCTCGGGCGAGCGGGGCTTGGTGTCCTCCGTCCGAAGTTGGGGATCGAGGAACTTCCCAAGCCAGGTCCCTCCAAAATCGCGTGATCCGAGCTGGGGTTGCCGGGTACATATCCCTCGGAAAGAGAGTCCGTTGCGGAGGAGCCTGTTCGTCCGCCGGGCCCCCGGAAGAGAGAACTCTCTTCCGGGTACCCTTCGGAATGGCAGGCGTTTTCGGACCCGTGTTCGATAAGATTGCTCCCGTCCGAATCCAAAGAGAGCCTGCCGCTTGCACCCGAGGTTCGGGCCTGAGAGGCAAGATGGATTGGAGGGTTGGTTTCGCCTGAAGAATGGGCTGGGGATTGCCCCGAGTAGCTCGACCTCGGCTGAGGTTCTGATGAGGTGAGGGAGCGGGAGCGGTCATCGGAACCGGAGTCATAACCCCCCGCTCCACCATTTGCTGGAGCCAGCGAGCAAAATCCCTGGGATAAATCACAGGTGGGCTTGCCCCTTTCGGGTTGGGAAGGGGTCGGGCCCTTCCCCAGGCTTGTGGAGGGAAGTTCCGAGACGCCGGAGGTTTGGGAAGAGGAATTGTGGCGGGTTGGCGGAGTTTGTGTGCCGGGATGTTCCCGAGGATCTTGTTTGCCATGCCGCCCTGGGATTCCGGGGGTTGCTCCTGGGGAACTGGCCGCACCCGAAAGAGCTGAAGGGGGCTCAGAAGATCCGGCCTGGCCGATTCTGCTCCCAGTTAAACTCCCCCAAGTTGAGGACTGCCCGGAGCTTGAGAGACCTGGGGTTGCTCCTGCTGAGGCAGTGCTCCTGGCTGCCGGAGGGCCGGAAGTCGTGGGTGGAGCCGAGCGGGTTTCCCGGGAGGGCTGAGGAGCAGAATCCTCGATCGGGTTGGGGGAATGGAAGACGGCAAGAGCTCCTTGAGAGGCCCTGGCCGAAGCATTCTCTTTTGCTCCCTGGAGGGTTCTGGCCGGACCGCTCTCCTTCCCTAAGGAAGAGGTTTGGGAAAAGCTTGGCTCGGAGCTTCCCCCCTTTTGCGGTTTTCCCTCCTCCGAGGAACCCGCAATCGGGGATCGCAAGCCAGCGGGGAGGGAAGCCGTCTGCGACCCGGGCCTGGTGTCCGCTTTGGCCGGCAAAGGATGGCCGGGAGGCTGGGGCATCACTGCCGGGTAGCGGTGGAGGTTGACCACTAGGCAGGTCAGGAAAATGGCAGCAGCAAGGATTGCCGTGTCCACCCGCGGCATAAGTGTTCCGAGGTCTTCTTTCCGTCGCGGTGAGAGGGTGATCGAGAAAGATCTCCAAACACACCCCGCTGGTACCCATTGCCACAGCATCCTTGCCGGCTTGTCTTGGCCCAAATTTCCTTTGGGGGCCTAACTTCTCAAGAGATTGGGCAGTTTCTTAAAGAAAATTGCCCCCTGGGTAAGCTGCCGGCAAGCCAAAAAATTCTTTTTTACCCGCCGAATGGCTCTCCAAAAGAGCAGTCGGACGGACCGGGAGGGATGTTTTGCAAAAGGAAACGGTACTGGCTTCGGAAAAAAGGAAAGATGGAAAAGATATTCTGGTTCCCTCTCAATTCAGAAAGGCGGCCGAGCCAAGCTTGATGAGATCTGCCGGTTTTCCCGGCGACACCAACCAACTCTGAAACCCTCGGAATCGCAATAACCCGCTTTAGCCGATAATTCGTTTCCAGCGTTCAAGATTCCACCGGGCCTTTTCGGCGGGAGTCATTTTGGAAAAGTCGGGCAACTCTTCCCAGGAGAGGGAATGAACCGATTCCCTGGTCGGTGCTGACCGGGGGACAGGGGGTTTTCCAGTCCCACTGGGTGCTGCTCCTGCAGAATAAGCCGAGCCCGTTTGGGTAAGCTGCATGTCCTCCTCCAGGGATCGGTGCGGCTGAATCCCGAGCTTCCTTAGGTCGCTGTGGTAGGCCCGAACGGCTTCCTCTGGCGAAATCTGGTCATCAGCGATAAGTCGCAGATAGTAAATAAACGTCAACTGATGTTCTGCATTGTTAATTTTCCGACCGTATAGTGCCGCTCGAGCTCCGAACTTTTTGGCTTCCCAGAGCATGTAAAAGGCATCATACGTTGTGCCCGCGGAACCTCCCAGGATCCCAACAATGAGGGTGGGATCGTAGTGTACTAAAGCCTCGATAGCCGCCGGTCCATGGTAGGGGATCTTAAGGAAAAGAGGGCGAGCCGCACTGGTCACTCCTGCCAAAGTCCGAGCAATATGATCGTTCACAAATCGAGCAATGTCCTTGGGCCGATGCTCTCCTGGAGCATTCGGGTCGAAGACCTCCAAAAAGTGCCGAAAGCCTTTTGCCTCGGCTTCTAGGCGAAACTCCTTATAGGCTTCCAGGGTTTGACGATCTCGCTCGGCATCATTGTTGAAGGTGACAGAATATAGGCCGAGGTCTGCCCCCAGGTGGCGTTCCTCAGGCCGGCACTCCACTTTTCCGCACATAATGTGGTCAATGGTGGCGGTCCGGAACGGCAAAGAGGGCTGAGTGTTGTATCGACCGGTCCCGGTAGCAAGCCAAATGTCTGTGGTGTCATTAGCTCGGACTGCGGGAGTGACCGGACTTTCGTCGAAGAGCCGTTCTCGAATGGTCAGGACCTCGTTGCTACTGGCACTCATCAGCATGATATCGACCAGGCCTTGGGTGACAATTTCCCGCATGAACTGGCGGTATTCGGCCAAGGAGCGAAATCGAGCCTCATGGCCATGGTACTCGGGACTTCGCCCGGGGGCTGCCAGTCCATAGGCCATGTCGGCATCTTTGGCATCCGCGAGGATGAAGTCCGGCCGAGAGGGATCTTCTCGCAGTCGCGACAGTTTCCGATCTAAGGACTTTTCCATGAGTTGGTCCCTGAAGCCGCACTTAAGAGTTTGCGTTTATACGCCCGAGATTGGCTATTCTTGAAAGGCCGGCCAAAAGGAGGAACATTCCTTCCTGTTTCCTGGGGAAACTCCTCCAATTCCTATTTCTTGAGGAAACTCTTTTTTTGAGGAAACGCTCGAATTTCTTCAGGAAACTCTCGCAAAATTGGGTAGGATTGAGCATTTCGCGAAGCTAGGCAAGCTTTGCCTGGGCCGCTCGTACCCACCGTGCAATTATAGCTCAGGGTCCGAAAGGCCCCAATTCTGCTAGGCGGCCCGAAAAGAATCGTTCCCTTGTCGCCCTATTGACAAGCCGAAATTCCCGGAGGAAAAGAGAAGGGTAGGAATTCCCCTACTCGTGTGGGAGCATTCTCTGGTGAGGAGGTATTGATCAACTTCGTAGCGGATCTGGTGCGTCGGGTAAAGTCTTTTCTTTCAAAAGGAGGTCTGCCATGCCTAAAGCCAAGGACATTATGACCACCGATGTGGTCACCATCTCCGGCGATGCCACCGTAGCCGAAGCTGTGGCTCTCATGAAGAACCGGGGAGTGCGATCTCTTATCGTCGAGCGACGTAGCGAAGACGATGCTTACGGTATCGTGACCCAAAGAGATGTGGTGTATAAGGTGGTGGCCAAAGGTTTAGATCCCAATCAGGTTCGGGTCCACGAGATCATGGTGAAGCCGCTTGTAGTGGTCAATCCCAACCTGGAGGTCAAATATGTAGCCCGGTTGCTGGCCAACATGGGACTTTCGCGCGCCCCCGTGATTGGCGACCACCGGCTTTTGGGAGTGGTGTCGCTAAGCGATATCGTTAACAAAGCGATGTAATCAGCTGGCCGGGAATTCCATTTTCTAAGCTAAAATGGCCGACTTTTAGCCAAATTGGGCTGCCCCCGGGAAAGCTGAACACTCCGAGTCCGAATAAATTGCCCGTTCGGCCACACAGCACGGGGGTAGGAGGAAAGGAGCCTGGCAAGGCTTTCACTTGCCGCTTCCCTTCAGGCGGCGGCTCAGCTCAGAAACGAATCGGAAAAGTCGGCCGAGCGAATTGGGTGTTTCTCCGTCTTGGTATGCTCCGTGGGGGACTTCCCGGCGGGGAGAGTGTTTTTGTTTCCACCAACCGGACCCTTGTCATGCCGGCAGCCGAAAAGGCATGAAGTGCCATAACTCTGCTGCAAATGCCCAAATCATTTTGCCCGCTCTGGATCCTCCTGTGCTCCCGGGGGAAACGGAGATAAGAGTTCGCTCAGTTCGGCACTCTGGCGGGCAAGGGATCGGTGATGGAAGTTTCGCAAGAGAAATCCGGCCTCCGGGGCCTGCACCGCGGGACTACGGTCAGTGCTGTAGACCTTCTGGCACGTGTGTCCAAAGCTCACATGCGGTGTGACTGATGATTTTTCCTTGGTAGTTGCGAAAGGCTCCATCTTTTGTAATTGCAGAAGCCTCCATCCTTATGGATTTTCGAAAGTTGGATAAATACTAGAAAAATCCAAGTATCCGGCCAGGGTTGTGCCTATGAGTTTTACGGAGACGAGCAACCAGCCCGAGGGGGAAGGATTCTGAGGAGCCTCAACAACTGTGGGCATGAAGAACCTGAATCATTGCAGGGCTGGAAAGTCGAGCCTGCCGGAGCTAATTGCTTGGGCGTTCGTGTGCCTGATATTCTCGTGCTTGCCAGATTGTTCGGGACTTTGACGAAACCATCCGAAAGTTGGCTCTTTTTTGTTCGGGGGATTTCTAAGGAGGGAGGAGCTATGGGGTTTCAGCCTGGACACTTCAAAGACTTTGTGGGCCAATCCTACGTGGAGAGTTTCCCCACCACCAGTTGGAGTCTTATCAGCCGACTGAAGGCGTGCAAAGGTGGGCCAAAAAACGAGGTGCTGGAAATCCTTATCTGCCGGTATTGGAAGCCGGTCTACGTTTTCCTTCGTACCTTGGGGGTTGATGGTCATAGTGCCAAGGACCTCACCCAAGATTTTTTTGTGCGCGTTTTGGAGAAGGATACGTTTGCTCAGGCCGACCGGAGCCGTGGTCGGTTCCGGAATTTCATCAAGGTTTGTGTGGCAAATCATCTCAGAGATTGGCTTCGGAAGATGCATGCCAAGGAAAGAGGACACGAACATTTAAATCAAGTGATAGAGACGCTCGTGGGGGCCGAGGAGAGGGACCTTGATGTCTTCGATAACGTATGGGTCCGAGATCATATTACACGGGCATTGAATCGGATGAAACAAGAGTGGGCCCACAACCACCAGGTCCACTTCGAAATCTTCGAAAAGATGTTGATTAAGCCGTTTGAAGAGGGGGTTGCGAGGCCCAAGGCCAAGGAGGTGGCTGAGGGATTAAACATGTCCGTTCGCCAGGTTAACAATCTGCTTACGACGGCAAAGCGAGCCTTTAAACGGTGCTTAGCACGTGAGGTTTGGGAGAGCTCTTTTAATGGTGGGGACTTCCGGGAGGGGCTCAGAGAAGCCATTGAGTTCCTTAGGCAGGTTCTTGGGGGCGTGCAAAAGAAAAAGGAGAAATAAGTTACCGCCATCTCAGAAAAAGGAGGAATAAGCTATCGGCATCTCAGCGGATTACGTCGGAAAGATCACCGAAAAAGATTTTTGGGGACCTGAAAGAATTCCTTAGAACTTCCGAAAAACCGCTCAAACTACGGTGAGTAGTGCCGATTCCGTAGCATGCTGACCGTGTTGGGCATTCCGCTTTCCGCGAGTGAAGTTGCTGAGAGGTTCTTTTATTTCAAATTCTCAGGAGCATCCTTCGCTTTTCAGGACCATTTTCCCGGCCTGAGCCGAGGTCATAATTTCAGCCGAGATGGAGGGGCAACGGCAAGCTCCGAGTTTTCCCAGGCATCCCACTAAAGGTAAGTTGGTGAGGGCCGCCAGTCGGAGAGGGATCATGCCGGCTGGTTTAGCATTCTTGAGAGAGGTTCAGAGTAACCGAGCACCCGAAATTTTTGGGGGATTCGGATTTCTCCGCTAGGGTTGACCTCTAGGCGGGGAGGGAGCCTATGTCTCGAGTAGTAAAGTTTCTTGCGAGCCTTTTGCGGCCAAGTTCCTGGAACTCGCGGACCGGCCAGCCTGGGGAAGATTCCTCCAGCTCCCAGCCCGCGAAAGCCGGGAGGAAACCTTCCGGTTGCATCGGTACCTCCGAGGTTTTCCCGAACTGGGATCGAGGAAGGTTGATCGGAGGGGTATACGAAATTCAGCGGCGGTTGGGGAGAGGAGGTTTTGCGGTGGTTTTTTTGGCCCGGGAACGGGTAACTGGACAACTTGTGGCGATTAAGGTTCCCTTCCCTCATGTGGAGGAGACCGGGGGCGGTAAACGAGTGCCAATCCATTTTGCAAGTAATCCGGGCCTGAAGAGAGTTTTCATCCAGGAGGTGCGGACTTGGATGTCCTTGGCCCATCCCCATGTGGTGGAAGCCTTCGACGTCCGCGATGATGACTCCACCGACTTTCTTCCCGCGATCTGCATGCAATACTGTGCTGGGGGAAGTCTTCAGGATTTGCTCAAGAAGCGAAGCCGGGAGATAACGCTGGCCTGTCGCCTGGATATCGCCATCCAAATTTGCTGGGCCCTCGAATACATTCACCGTGAAGGCTTTTTGCATCGGGACCTAAAGGCAGCCAATGTGCTTCTGGCAAATAGGGAGCCGGATAAGCCCCCTTATGCCCTTGTGAGCGATTTGGGTTTGGTAACGGCCTTGGATCGTTGTCTGGGTGCAGAGCTCCCGCAGCAAGCAGAAGGAGATCATCCCGGGGAAGTGACGGTTTCTCGGGTTTGCGGTACGATAACTCACCTGGCTCCCGAAGCCTGGGTTGCGGGGGCCAGGATAGGGCCTGCGGTGGATGTCTACGCCTTTGGGGTCCTGCTATACGAGATTTTCTGCAATAGACTGCCTTTCTGCCGTGGCAATTTTCTCCCGTGGGATTTCGATCCCCTCACATGGTGGAAACAGGTACACCATTCTGCTTCTCGGCCCGATCCTCGAACATGGAATCGGGATCTCCCTAGGGAGCTGGGACGACTAATGATGTCTTGTCTTGAAGTGGATCCCCAAGCTAGACCGAACATTTCCGAGGTGGAATCGGTCCTCCGCAAGGTTTATTCCGAGGTGACGGGCCAGGCCCACGAGGAGATCCGCCCAAAACCAGATTCGGCGAAAATTTCGGAGTTGGCAGCTCGGCAGCGGGCGTGGGCACGGATCCGTCTTGGGGTAGGTTCCGGTCGGCGGGGAGACTTTGCTGAGGCGGAAAGAGAGTTTGGCGAGGCCGAGCTCACCTTTCAACAGCTTTCGGACCTTCGCGGCCTAGCCGCTGTCCGGACGAACCGGGCTATCGCTTTGGCGAAGATAGGCCGCCTGACCGAGGCTTTGCAACTTCATCAGGAGGCAGGAGATTTCTACCGGATCCTCGGGGACCTTCGAACCCTGGGGTATTGCTACGGAAATCAAGCTGTTGTCCTCGAGCAGTTAGGCCGAAGTCATGAAGCTCTGGAATTGCTGAGGGACCAGCAGGAACTTTTTAAACAGGTAAAGGATTTTGCGAATTTGGCTCTTTCCTACGCAATTACGGCTTCGGTGAAATTAGGGTGTGGGGATCGGGAGGGGGCCCGCCATGCTTTGCGAAGGGCTTGGCGACTTACAAGCAAAGTCAAAGACCGGCTGCTTTTGAGCCAGCTGTATTTGCGTCTGGCCCTTGTGGTGGCGAAATTAGGGAAATACCGGAGAGCACTGAAATTGCTGCAACACCAAGAGGCACTTTCGGTAGCTGCTTGCGACCCTGCGGGCCTGATCGATTGCTACGGGATCCAAGCCTCGATCCATCGGCATATGAGAAATCTCGAACAGGCTCTACGGCTCCACCGCCTTGAGCAGACCTGGGCCGAAAGAATTCACGATTGGCCAGCCCTGGCCCGTTCCTTCCTAAATGAAAGCGAGCTTCTTAGCGAGATGGGAGACATCCGAGGAGCAAAGACTGCCTTGGCGAAGGCCAAGGACACCGCCGAAAGACACCGCTTGATTCAGGAATGGGTGGCCAGCCTTGTGAATGAAGGATTGATACTTGTTGTAGAAAGCGGAGGGAGGCCGTTCCCCGAAAGGCAATTTGAACAGGCGGAGGAGATTGCCCGCCAAGCGGGGCTATTAACCTTGGTGGATCACGTGCGGGAGCTGCGAAAGAAGGTATCCGAAGAGTACTTTGACTCCGACGCCTAGGTGGGAGGCAAGCCGATGGAGCTGTTCTCTTTAGGAGTCAAAGCGGTGTGGGTGGTGGCCAGCCAGGAAGCCAAGGCTGCTAACTCGGCCCAAATCGAGCCGGAACATTTTCTCGCAGCTCTTACGAAATTGCCAACAATCGTGGCTCGGCAGTTGGCCGGGGGTACTCCGCGGGAAGCGGAGGTTTTATCGGCCCTCCAGGCGGAAGTTTCTCCCATCCATCAGCTTCTTCAGGAAGCGAACGTTAATCCTAAGCGGCTTCGGCGTCGGTTGCGGGAATTGTTTCCGAGCTCCGATACCGATGTCCAGTCGGCCAGACAATTGCGGCGGTCGGAGCGAAGTCATGTTGCTTTCCGGCGAGCAGCGGAGATCGCCGTGGGACAGAGAGCCGCCCAGCTGAGTTGTGCCCACCTTTTCCTTGGAATCTTAGAGGAGTTATTGGCTGCCCGAGGTCCTGAGGATACCCTGCGAGGTGTGCTTGAGGCCGAGGTGGGAGATATCGAACAATTTGTACAGATCGCCCGGCAGCAGCTGTTGGGTCGGCAGTCGAACGCCGTTAGCAGGGTGCCTTTCTCGGTAACCATCGTTGGGGAAAGGGACTTGACGGCCGAGGCCCACCAGGGCCATTGGGGGAAATTGGTTGGGCGACAAGAGCACTTGACTCGGCTCATTGCCATACTTTCGGGCGGGAACCGTTCTCACGTGCTCCTTCTGGGGGAGTCCGGGGTGGGGAAGAGTGCTCTTGTCCACGAACTGGCATGCCGGATTAGTTTGCGACAGGTACCGGAATCGCTGGCGTTGGCCAGGGTAGTAATGTTGGATTTGGAAGAACTTGCCGCCGCTTTTTCTTCTTCCGAAGCCAGAGTCCAGGGCTTCCAGCAATGGATCACGCAAATTCAGGGGGATGGCCGAACTTTGGTAGTTCTGCAAGGCTTAGGTGCCCTCGTGGCTTGCGAGGAATGCTCCCGCGGTTTTCCTTTGGCATCCCTTTTGATAAGTTCCCTCAGGCGAAAAGATTTTCCGTGTTTGGCGATGGCAAGACCCGAGGAATTTTGTTCCCTGCGGGAGCAGCTCCCGGACCTGCTTTGGCAGTTTACCCTCATTGTGATCCCGGAGCTTTCTGTGCGGGAAACTTGCAAGGTGCTTGCCAGAGAACGTCGGAAATATCAGAGCGAGTATCGAGTGGAGATACCGCCGGGAATGCTCAGAAGGCTTGTCGACTTCTCTGTATGGTTCATGCCTGACCGGTATCTCCCTGGGAAAGCGTTATGGCTTCTAGAGGAGACATGCAAGTGGCTTTCGCAAACGAGGAAGAGGGAACTGGGGGAAGAACATGCCCTTGAGGCGGAAGGAAGTCCACCCACTGCGATCACGGAAGCGATTGTGGCGAAAGTACTTTCGAGAGAGCTCGGCGAGGATGCTTTCAGGATTCTCCGCCTGGCCAGAGGTCCCACTCATCGGCGGATTCGTGCACTGAACAAGGAGTGGGCCTGCCGTGCCGGAGTAGCCCGGAAAGCTGTTCGGGCTCTGAGGCGGAGACTGCTATTGGCAGCAAGCGGGCTTGCCCCGAGCACCCGGCCGCTTGCTGTCTTCTTGCTTCGCGGAAAGGGGGGATCGTTTGCCCGGAAATTTGCCCGGTTGCTTGCAAAGGGGCTCCGGGGCCCGAAGGGTTCTTGGGTGCATTTGGATGTTTCTTCTCTGGCGACAACAGAAGATCGGCCTTCTTTTTTTGCTAATCGGATGCAGGGATTGACGTTGGATTCAGGAATCAAGCTGGTAGATCAACTGCGGCAGCACCCGTTTGCTGTTTTTCTTTTGGATAACGTGCATAACTCTAGCGACACAACACGGAGCTACTTACGTAATCTTTTCGAACGAGGATTTTTAATAGATTCACTTGGCCGACTGGGGGATGCTCGCCGAGCCATTTTTCTCCTCAATTGCGATATTTCCATAACGTCTTCTTCTGTCTCTCCACGATTTGGGGTACCTCTGGGGATTAGTGGGGAAGCATCCCTGCGGGATTTGGAAGTCCCTGCGTTGCCGATTGAATTCCTTTCCGCCATCGATGATGTGTTGGAGCTAAGGCCTATATCCTTACGGCGAGTTACGGAGATTGTCAGGCGGGAGGTGGACCGGCTGAAGCGGAAAATTCGCGCTCGATATGGACTTCCATTAAATGTTACCGAATCGGTTGTCCGCCTTCTGGCAAAGGTGACTTTCCGGAAAGCAGGTATTGCTGCCTTGCGGCGAGTTTTGGAGAGAGAACTTTTGGAGCCTTTGAGTAATTTCCTGATGAGGGGCGACAGTGCAGAGTGGGCTTCCCTGGAGGTGAGGGTTAAGGCGGGAAGAATCCGCGTTCGCCCTGGGCGGATCGTGGTGCCAAAGGCACCAGCTCTCCCAAGCTGCTGCGAATGCCATAGACCGGTTCCAGAAGATTGCAAAGAGGCCTGGGCTTGGATTGGAAATTTGTTTCTTTGCCCGGAGTGCAAAGGTCGGGTGGAAAACCTCGCCCAGGAGTTGTCTGGGATGTCTGGTGAAAACACGAGTAGAAATTCCTCGCAATGAGGGGCAAGAGCCGAACCAGCGGAGATTTCTGGAGTCACTTGCTGGCATAGTTTGCCGGCTTTTGTTGCTGGAGCTGCTTTTCGGTCACTCGGGGTTAGATTTTGTTGGCCGTTGCTTGAACAGGGGTGGTCCACAGTTTATGGAGAGCTCAACTCGCCAACTTTTCATCTTTGGCAGCTCCGGGAAACGGCGTGACGACGCAAAGAAGCTGGCATCCTCCACCCTCTTACACTGACATCTTTGAGATCGTGCGGGGTGAGAGCTTATTCAAATCCATGTTCACATCTATGGAGTTTTCCGAAAAGGTTCTTTCGAAGGCATGGTTTTCGGGAGGGGTTTCGGGGGTATTTGCCGAGGGGCGTGCCGGCGGCAGCTTGCATCCCCGCGGATGCACAAATGGGGGCTTTCTTTCGAAAGGAGGTTTGGGGTACCTCTTTTCCGAAGGGAATCCCGACGGGGTGAGGAAAATTTTTGTGCCTATTGAAAGGGGGATCTTTCGTGTTCTGGGTCGAAGCGTCGGCAAGAGTCGGTCGGAATTCCCGAGGAACGGGCCTACGGTGCGGGACGGATACCCAGCAATACCGGCACCGGGCGAACCCCTGCCAAATCCGGTGGACGGTTGACCACTTCCATTTCCCCAGACGGACCTCGCAGGAGCATAACGCTGGAGGACCCTCCATCCAGCTGGATGGCCCAGAAAGCTCCAGCTTCCAAGAGAAGATCGGCGACCTCTCCGTAGGTGACCCCTTCACTCCATCCCGGCTGTTTGCCGTCTACCACCATAAGGAGAAGCGAGGATCGATTTCGGTCGAAGCCCAGTGCGGTCCGTCGATCCAAAGGTCCCCCGGCAGAAGCGACAATCTTGCCCTCGAGAATCAGTGGTCCAAAGCCGGCAACCGCCACCAAAGCCTCCGGCGGCGAAGCGGGATTGCCAACCTCCGGTGTCCCCTCAGGAGTAATCCAAAAAGACCAAAACCGGGGGCTGGGCTGGCTAATCATCCCCCTTCGCATCTTTACCCACCCGCAGATCGTCACCGCGGAGCGATCCTTAAGCGGGATCCCCGTGCTGGTTGATTTTGCCTCAGTTTCAATAGGGGTAAGCCCGAAAGGATTGGCATTTACCGCGGCAAGCATTCCGAATTCCCGGGCAAGGCGAGTGGGATCCTCGAGAATGATTCGAGGGCCCTCCTTGCTTCGGCGATCTGTGGCCACAGCCACGTCACAAAGCAGACGGGGATTGGTGAGGTCCACTCTTAAAAGGAAAAAACGAATCAGCCGGGGTCGGTACCGGACCTCCTTGCGGAATTCGATGCCTGGGTAGGGAGTAGTGACTTGCGGCTCAGCCACGGCAAGATTTCCAACAGGGCTGCCCACGGTCGCCCAGATTAGCCAGGCAAGGCCAAAGAGGATTGCCCGTGGGATGGCTTGGGCAAGCCTCCGGGCCGACCGATCAAGGGGCTTCTGCTTAGCTTTCAGTGCCGCTGTGACCACCTGACCGCTCAAAGCCGTCTATGGGATAGCTTCGTCTTGTGTGCCTCCAGATGGACCCCTACAGGGCATTTGGGAACCCTTTGCCGGGGGCCTTCTCGCGGGGGAAGCACTTGGCCGAGGGCCTTTTCCTGGATCAAGGACTTGGCCCAGGGCCTTTTCCCGGAGGAAGGAAAAGCCGCCGAAGTTGGGGCCGTATATTTGTCCCCTCAGGAAAAACCCCGTTGTTCCTTTGGTTCCATGTGGGATTTACCTTCTCGATTCGACGACCACCGAAAGCCACCACTGGCGAAAGGATTGCAAGTCACCCTCTTGCTCGGGGCTAAAGTGACCGGCAAGTTGGGCATAGGTATCCATCCAGGTAAGCAGCCGTTCCCAACTTTCGGCATCCAACCCAAGGGCTCGGTGGGTTTCATCCTGGCGAAGGAACTGAACGAGTTTGCTTTGTCGGGCGGGGCAATCCCCAGGAGCCGAGAATTCCTTCTCAAAAGCCAACCGTTCCAAGTCACCGTCGGCAAACTTCAGTAATGAGTGGTAACTCTGGCCTGGGCGAAGGTCTAGATGGGCAGCTTTCGGATTTTCAGCTTCGGGGTGATGACAGCTGACGCAATGGCGGTCTAAGACCGGTTGGACCAATTGGTCGTAACGGAGGGGCCAGGAGCCGGGTGGACCGGGATCCGGCACAGACGGTCCCCGAGTGACAGCCGCAGCGATCTTTTGGGGAGCAGGAGTCTGCTCCCGGGATTCGTGACAACCCACACACCCCATGATTTGGCCGGCCTGAAGATAGGTTGCCGTCCGCATGGTTCGAAGGGCAAAACCCTCCTGATCTAACAGCTGGAAGAATACCGGCACCCCGGCGGGCACAGCAAAATATGCCGAGCCGTCTTCCTCCACCGGTACCGTTCCAATCACATATTTTCCGGGATCCTGCCGGGTTATCCCGATAGAGGGAACATTCATGTGTGGCTGGACTTTTGGCGGGACCGCCACAATCCGGATCCGTTTGACAGAACCTCGCGGCAACTCTTCGGAGCCTCGATAAACGTCTTGGACGTAGAAGTAGCCCGGCTCGGGCTCTTCCGCTAATGCCCGGTCTGGTAGTTGGCGGGGTTTCGGCCGGGGAACGATCGGGGTTGGGTAAAAGCTGCCAATGAGGGGATCCCGGTGCAGCAATTCCAAATTGCCGAAACGGTCCAGGAGGTAAATCCCGGTGGGATTCACGGGGTTCCGTTCATCCACTAGGAAAGTGAGGGCCGGCAGAGGACGATCGCTCCAAGCCACGAGATAAAAATCCTCCGAGAGAGGATAGGGATTGACGAAATAGTGATCGGGCCAGCCCTCCGCCTCGGGAAAGCATACCTCGGGAGTGATCCGCTCGATAGGACGTTCGAACTCGGTACCGCGGGTTCGATCCAATAGCACCAAAGCTCCCCCAAGAATGCTGTGGTGAGCTGATGCTGTAAAGATCCATTTGCTGGATCCCGGGATGGGGCGGGCTTCGAAAATACAATGGGGTCGGTGGGTAAAATTACCATAGATAATCTGAGCGTTTGTACCATCTGGGTTTGTCGACCAAAGACTCATAAAGGGCATGTTGATTCGATCGATGTAGTCCCAGCGGGCATAGTAAATTCTCCCGTCGGGAGCAAGGGCCGGTGTCCACTCGAAGCTTTCGAAGGCCGAAATCGGCCAAATCTTTCTTCCCTCCGAATCCATTCGGTGCAGGGTGAACACCGGAACAGGTCGCCAGTTATCTCCACCACAACGGACATAGCTATCCGGTCGGCAATCACTTTCCCCAGTGGGTTCCGTTTCCGAAGCTCTTTTCTGCACATAGGTCCAAGGACCTACTGCGGGGGCCTTCCCTTTACGCGTGGAGAGGAAAATGATGTCTCCGTTGGGGAGATACCGCGGGCTAAAATGGTCGTATTTTCCCCAAGTTAATCGTCGCACACCGGTGCCGTCGAGGTTCATTTCGTAGATGTGGTAGAAGGCA
>Ga0308412_1001043_pt1 | contig 14888 bp, 15 predicted proteins | sample HotsprottomLayer_FD_202357 | JGI IMG/M metagenome (GOLD analysis project Ga0308412, IMG submission 202357) | Hot spring phototrophic mat microbial communities from Octopus Spring, Yellowstone National Park, Wyoming, United States -... | ecosystem: Environmental > Aquatic > Thermal springs > Hot...
AGGCCATCAACAGCGGTAGGCTGGTTGTGGGTGTTGCGCGTCTGAAGGTCAGGTGCTTGAGGTATGGGGCTGGGTGTGTGGCAGCTTTGAGAGCCGGGCCAACAGGGTAGCCGCTCCCGCACCATCCTGCGGCTCGGGCTGCATTTATTGGGCCAACTTACCTGTACACTCGGCGCATGAGCGCACCTAAGCGACTGGTGGTAGGGCTCTCGGGGGCTTCGGGGATGCCGTATGCCCTGGACTTGCTGCATACGCTGCGGCGGATTCCCGGGCTGGAAACCCACCTGGTGATGAGCCAGGGGGCCAAAAGGGTTTTGCATGCAGAAGCAGAGCAGAGCCTCGAGGCCGTCGAAGCCCTGGCCCACGTCGTACACCGCAGCAGCGACCTGGGGGCGCCCATCGCTTCTGGGAGCTTTCACACTATGGGCATGGTGATCGTGCCCTGCAGCGCCACCACCCTGGCCAAGGTGGCCTATGGCCTGGCCGACAACCTGCTAACCCGGGCGGCCTACGTCACCCTGAAAGAGCGGCGCCCTTTGGTGTTGGTGCCACGCGAGGCCCCCCTGCCCCTGCCCAGCCTCGAGGCCATGGTCAAAGCGGCCCTGGCGGGGGCCACCATACTGCCGGCGGCCCCCGGTTTTTATCACAAACCGGAGACCATAGACGACCTGCTGGCTTTTATAACCCAGCGTATCCTAGACCTGTTTGGCCTCGATTATCCCAGGGCGCCCCGCTGGGGGGAGGTCAGGGAGCTCGAGTTCGACTAGCGCAAGAAAAATACCCCGTACACGATACCGATGATGATGCGGTAAATGGCGAAGGGCACGAAGCTGTTGCGGCTCACAAAGCCCAAAAGCCAGTGCACCGTCAACAAAGCCGAAACGAAGGCGGCCAGAAAGCCCACCGCCAAGAGGCTCCAGCTATCGGCGCGGAACTGATCTATGTTGCGCACCAGGGAGAACCCGGTGGCTGAGAGCATGGTGGGCACGGCCAGGATGAAGGAAAACTCAGCGGCCGCCCGGCGCGAGAGCCCCAGGGCCATGCCCCCCACGATGGTGGCCCCGCTGCGCGAGACCCCCGGCAGCATGGCCAGGGCTTGAAATATACCGATCACCACAGCCTGTAGCGCAGGCATCTGGTTGACGTCGTCGTGGCGCTGGTGGTGTTGCAGCCAACGGTCCACAAACAGCAAAAGTAGGCCCACGCCCACCAGGTTAATCACCACAATCAGGTCGTTGCCCAAAAACACATTTTCTATAACGTCGGCCAGCAAAAAGCCCAGGAGGCCGGTGGGAATAAAGGCCAAAATTATGCGCTTCCAAACCTCTAGATCGCGCAAAAAGCGTTTGAAGTATAGCGCCAGCACGGCCAGGATGGCCCCGAGCTGAATAACCACGACGAAGCTCTTGATAAAGGGGTCGTGCTCGATGTCGAGTTGCAGGAGGTGGGCCGCCAGGGTGAGGTGGCCGGTGGAGGAGATGGGCAGAAACTCAGTTAAGCCCTCCAGGATACCCAGAATAAGCGCTTCGAAAACCGTCACGCCCAAGAGGATACCACCCGATGATGGTTTGAGACCCAGCCTGCTTTGCGGGAGGTTTCAAGCCAGCGCCTTCAGGGGGCATGAAGCCAGCCGATAAATGCAGTACCATGCCAGGCGTGAAGGTTTCGGTGCTGTTGCCCGCAGCCGGTTCGGGTGAGCGAATCGGGCGAGGGCCCAAAGCGTTTTTGCGGGTGGGCGGAAGAACCCTGCTGGACTGGGCCCTTGAGGGCTTTGCCTGGGCTGATGAGATCGTGGTGGCCCTGCCGGTAGGTTTCCAGGTGGAGGGTCTAAGAACCGTCCCCGGCGGCCAGACCCGTCAGCAGAGCGTGTACAACCTGGTGCAGGCCGCCACTGGCGAGGTGGTGCTGGTGCATGACGTGGCCCGGCCTTTTGTGGTGCGTGCGGCGGTCGAGCGGCTTTTGCAGGCTGTGCTGGCGGTGGGGGCGGCTACCCTGGCGGTGTCGGTGCCCGATACACTGGTGCGGGAAGAAGACCGGCGCTACGGCGAGGTGATTGCCCGCGAACACCATCGGCTGGTGCAGACCCCCCAGGGTTTTCGGCGGGCGCTGCTGTGGCAGGCCCACCGGCAGGCCCAGGCTGCAGGGGTGGAGTTTACCGACGACGCCCAGTTGGTGCGCTGGTTGGGTCACCCGGTGGCTTTGGTCGAAGGGGATCGGCGGATGTTCAAGGTAACCTATCCCGAAGACCTGGCGCTGGCCGAGGGGCTGGCTAGGGTATGGAACTTCTAGCCCCGGCCAAGGTCAATCTGGGCCTTTCGGTGCTGCATCGTCGGCCCGATGGCTACCACGAGCTGCACACCTTGTTCGCAGCCCTGCGGGTGGGCGACCGGCTCTGGGTGGAGGCCATTCCTGAAGGAATCGGGCTCGAGGTGCGGGGTCAGGGCCTGCCCGCCAATACCGAGAACCTGGTGTACAAGGCCGCGCTGGCCTACCTCAGCGCAGCTGGCTGGCCTGGTGGGGTGAAGGTTGTGCTGGAGAAAAACCTCCCCCTAGCCGCTGGGCTGGGCGGGGGCTCGTCCGATGCGGCGGCGGTACTGCGGGCTTTGGCCCGCCTCTACCCCTCTTCCCAAAACCTGTCCTCGCTGGCCCTTGAGCTCGGAGCCGACGTGCCTTTTTTCCTGGGGCCGGGTCTGGCCGAAGGGCGGGGCGTGGGCGAGCGCCTTACCCCCTGGCCCCCCCTGAAAGCCGCGCTGGTGCTGGTCAATCCGGGCATTGCGGTCTCGGCGGCTAAGGCCTACCAAGGCCTCACACCCGAGATGTGGCAGCCCGAGCTGGACATAGCGGGGATTCTGTCCGCTATAAAAGCCGGGGAGGAGCCCCCCTACTGGAATACCCTCGAGCGCGTCGTTTTCCGCATACACCCCTACCTGGAGGCCCTCAAGCAGGAACTCTACCGCCTGGGCCTTAAGGGGGTGTTGATGTCGGGCTCGGGTTCTACCTTGTTTGGCCTGGCCCGCGACGCTCTCGAGGCGGCCCATCTGGCCCGGGTGCTACAGAGCAGACACCCTTCCTTTTGGGTGGTGGCCAGCGAGACCGTGAGCTGAGCGCTGTACATTTTTCCTAGCAGGCCTTATCATCCAAGCGTCATCGGGGGTGCCCGGGAGTGCCGGGCTGAGAGACACCCTTTGAACCTGATGCGGTTCGTACCGCCGTAGGGAGTATGACGCGGAACCCTCCCGATGACACGGAGGGCTTTTTTATGCAGAAAACCTCAAAAAGTGGGTGGCCCGCGCGGCTGAGCGCATGGTTGGTGCTGCTGGCGGTTGGCTTGTGGCCCGTACAGGCCCAGCAGACCACCCTGACCGTCCTCACCCACGATAGCTGGAGCCTGGACAAGAATCTGATCGCCCGCTTTGAGCAGGAGAGCGGCCTTAAGCTCCGCTTTCTGAAGGGGGGCGATGCTGGCGAGATGCTCAACAAGGCCATTTTGAGCAAGGCTGCGCCTATTGCCGACGTCATCTACGGCTTCGACAACACCCTGCTCTCGCGTGCCTTGCAGGCCGACATCCTCCAGCCCTATCGCTCGCCCGAGCTTCCCAACCTGCGGGCCGAACTTTTGATCGACCATACCTTCCGGGCCACACCGGTGGACTATGGCTATGTGGCCCTCAACTACGACCGGGAGTACTTCAGGGGCAGGCCCCTGCCCCAGCGCTTTGCTGACCTGGCTTCGCCCGAATTCGCCCGGCTGCTGGTGGTACAGAACCCGGCTACCAGCTCGCCGGGGCTAGCCTTTTTGCTAGCCACCGTGGCGGCTTTTGGGGAGGAGGGCTACCTGGAGTTTTGGGAGGGCCTACGCCAGAACGGGGTGCGGGTGGTCAGCGGTTGGAGCGAGGCCTACTACACCCATTTCACCCGCGCCGGTGGGGATCGCCCGCTAGTGGTTTCATACAGCACCAGCCCTGCGGCTGAGCTTTACTACAGCGAGGCCAGGCCTAAACCCACCGAACCCCCCACGGCCAACCTCTTCCTACCGCGCAGCTCGTTCTTCCAGGTAGAATATGTGGGCATTTTGAAGGGCACGCGCAACCTGCGGGCGGCCCAGCGCTTTGTGGACTGGCTGGTCTCCAGGCCCGCCCAGGAAAACATCCCCACCCAGATGTGGGTCTATCCGGCCCGGCGGGAGGCCAGGCTGCCGGAGGTCTTCCGCTTTGCCCAGGTGCCGCCCGAGCCGGCCCGGCTGACCCCGCAGCAGATCGCCGGCAACCGCGAGCGCTGGATCCGCGAGTGGACGCAGGTGGTGGTGCAGGGTCAGACGGCCGCAGCGGTCAAGGCCCGGCGCTGAGGGCGTGGGTTTTCCCATGACCAAGGGCGCCCGCAGGCCGATCGCAGGCGCGCACTGGCTGGCCCTGCCGGTGCTGGGGTTTCTGGCCCTAGCCTTGCTGTACCCCCTGGGGCGCATCGTGGCCTTGGGCCTGACCGAGGGTTTTGCGGCGGCCCTGGCCGACCCCTACTACCGTCTCAGGCTGGCCTGGAGCCTGGCCTATGGTCTGGGCTCCTCACTGCTTTGTATTGCGGTGGCCCTGCCCCTGGCCTATGTTTTTCGCTACCGCTTCCCTGGCCGGGATTTTTGGCTGGCTTTTTCGGTGGTTCCCTTCGTGCTGCCGACCCTGGTGGTGGCGATGGGTTTTTTGAGCCTGGTGGGCCCTCGAGGCCTGCTCGAGGTCAACCTCTACGGCACACCCTGGATTTTGTTCTGGGCCAGCTTACTTTATAACCTGGGTCTAGTGTTGCGCCCATTGGTGGCGCTGCTGCCCAAGCTGAACGCCCCCATGCAGGCTGCCCGCACCCTGGGGGCCAGCCCCCTGAGGGCCTATCTGCGGGTGGGAATACCCCTGCTGGCCCCCGCGCTGCTCTCCAGCGGGAGCCTGGTGTTTTTATTCAGCTTCACCAGTTTTGGTGTGCCCCTGTTGCTGGGGGGGCCGGGGTGGGCCACCCTCGAGGTGGCCACCTACTACGCCTTGGCCCAGCGCCTGGCCTTTCCCGAGGCCAGCGCCCTGGTGCTTATGCAGCTTGGGGTGACCGGGGGGGTGCTGTGGTTGTACCTGCGGTTACAGGTGGCGTGGACGGTGGGGCTCGAGGGCGAGGATGCCCCTCGACCGCTGGTACGGGGGCGTGCTTTGGGCCTGGCCATCGGCCTATCCGGGTTTTTCTTGCTATTGTACAGTCCCCTGTGGGCCCTCTTGTGGCGGGCGCTGGAGCGCCCCGGGGCCTGGATTTCGCCTTGGCAAAGCCCCGACTTCACCCCAAGCCTCCTGGCCCTGCAAAACACCCTAGCCTTTGCGGCCTTGGCTCTGCTCTGGGTGCTGCCCCTGGGCACGCTGTACGCCTATGCCGTCTGGCGGGGGGCCCGCTGGCTGGACGGGCTGGGCCTGCTGCCCCTGATGGTCTCACCGGTGGCTTTGGGGCTGGGGTATCTACTGGTTTACCCTGGGCTTAGGGGTTCCGTCTGGTTGCTGATCGCTGCTTACACGCTGCTAAGCTACCCCCTGCTTACCCGTGCCCTGCTGCCAGCTTTGGAGGGGCTGCCCCGGGGGGTGCTCGAGGCCGCCCGGGTGCTAGGGGCCCCGCCCTGGCGGCGCTTCATACGGGTGGAGTGGCCCCTGGTACGGCCTTCGACCATAGCTGGCCTGGCCCTGGCCCTGGCAGCTGTCATGGGCGAGTTTGGGGCCACCCTTACCCTGCAACGCCCCGAGTGGGCCACCCTGTCGCTAGCCATATACGAGCGTCTGGGCCGCCCTGGGGCCACCCCTTTTTACGAAGCGGTGGTGCTGGCGGTGGTGCTGATGGTGCTTTGCACGGGGCTGCTGCTGGGATTGCAGAAGAGCGCCTGGGCGCGTTAGGCCCGCACTTCACGCCGCTGGAAGAGCACGTAGGCCAGGGCAAAGAGCAACAGGGTGAGTGCGATTAAGCCTGTCAGCTGGGGCCAGGCCAGCAGAAAACTCTGCCCTAGGGGTAGGGGTGAGCCCAGCAAAGCCCCTTCCAACTGGCTTATGAGCACCGGCCCCAGGCTGCGCACCCCCGGGTTCAGGAAGGCCTGAACGGCCTCGGCGTACAGGGTGTTGGGCGAGAGGCGGGAGAAAGCCAGCAGGGCCTCGGCCTGGCGCAGCTCGCTCTGAGGATTGAAGGGGTCGAGTGGGGCCACGGCCTGGGCTAAAAGCTGGGCGATGATGCCCCAGAACAACGCGAAAAAGAGCCAAACCGAGATGGCCGCCAGCGCCGAAGTGGCCGCGCTGCGGAAGAGCACCGAAGTCACCAGGGCCACGCCCAGCCAAACCCCGGTATACGCCAGGGTGGCCAGCAAAAAGAGCAGCGCCCGCGCAACTTCCTCGCTGTTTGGGGGCACGCCCAGGAAGATCAGGCTGAGGCCCACCACCAGCAAAAACAGAGCCAGCAGGATCAGGGCCAGGGTGGCCAGTCCGGCCAGAAACTTACCCCACAGCAAAGCGTCGCGGTAGATGGGCTGAGCCAGGATGCGCGAAAGGGTGTTGCGGCTGTACTCGCCGTTGATGGCGTCGAAGCCCAAAGCGATGGCTGCTAAGGGCAGGAAGAAGCTCAAAAACGCTATAAACGAGGGCAAGGGATCCTGGGCTGCGGTAAAAACCCGAAGCAATAGGAACGAGTCCTCGCTAACGGTTTGGCGCAGGGTCTGGGCCCCGGCATAGACCGCGCCCACCGCTGAGAGCAGGATCAGCACCTCCAGGATGCGCATCCGGGTGCTGCTCAAGTGATCGGCCATCTCCTTGAAGAAAACCGCCCACAGCCCCGTCCAGGGGGAGCCTTCGCGCCGTGGTTTTTCGCTACGCTGCATGGCGCACCTCCTGGAAGTAACGGGCATAGACTTCGTCCAGGCTGGGCCGCTCCAGCACAAGGCTCTGAAGGGCAGCCCCAGCCTCGAGCACAGCCCGGGCCACCTGGGGTCGGATGTCCTGGCGGGCTTCCAGCCAAAGCCCCTTGGCATCGGCCTGTGCCCGGTGCACCTCGGGCAGAGCCTGGAGCCGTTCGAGGAGGCCGTCCTGGGGGGTGGCCTCGAGCCGAATGCGGTAGGCACCTCCCAGAACCTGCTGGGCCAGCGCCTCTACCCGCCCTTCTAGCACCAGCTTTCCCTTGTGGAACAGCCCCACCCGGTCGCAGATGGCCTGTACCTGGTGTAGCAAGTGCGAGGAGAGCAGCACCGTAATCCCCTCGGCCTTAAGGCTGCGGATCATCTGCAAGAATTCCTGCGCCGCTTCAGGGTCCAGGCCCAAGGTGGGCTCATCCAGAATGACCACCTTGGGTTCTTTCAGAAGCACCTCGGCCAGCCCTAACCGCTGGCGCATACCGCGGGAAAAGGTGTTGACCGGGCGCTGGGCTACCTCGCTCAGGCCCATGCGCTCCAACACCCGTTCGATACGGGCCTTGGCTAGAGCCTGGGGCAGATCGTTCAGGCGAGCAATGTAGGCCAGGTTTTCCCAGGCGGTCATCTCGCCATAAAAGCCCACCGAGTCGGGCAGGTAGCCTACCTGCCGCTTAAGCGAGAGCGGCGCTCGCGCCGGGTCGAGGCCCAGCACCCGCACGCTGCCCGCGCTGGGCTCGGTGAGGCCTAAGAGCATCAGGATGGTGGTGGTTTTGCCGGAGCCGTTGGGACCCAGGAGACCATACACCTCGCCCGCCTCGATGCCGAGATTGAGCCCCTCCACCGCCACCAACTGGCCGTAGCGTTTGGTCAGGTTTTGGGTCTCGATGACCATAGGGCCTCCTAGCGCCGTCCAAAGCGCGAGACCGCGAAGCCCACAGCGCCCACCGCCACCGCAATCAAGGCCACCCCTACCAGCCCCCACAGGGTGGAGGTCTGCACGGTAACCCGGTAATCGGCGGAGGTTTGGGCGCCGCTTGCAGAGGCCCGCAGGGTGAGTATGTAATCGCCGGCCACGGCTCTGGGCGAAGGTTTGATTTTGGCCGTGACCTCCGACTCAGCCCCTGGGGCCAGCTTCTCCAGCTTGTCGGGCTCGAACTTGACCTCCCAGCCTGATGGCTCGCTGGACGAAAGCTCGAGGTTTTCCGCTAGTGCGCTGCCGGTGTTCTTAACCACCAGCTTGATGGGGTTCTCCCGCCCGGCATAGGCCCGTCCCGAAAGCCGCCCCTCGGGGGTGGTCAGGCTAAGCTCGACCTGGCCAGTGATGTCCAGGTTGACTGCGAGCTCGGCCTTGGTATCCCCGGCCAAAGCCCGCAGCGTGACGGCGTACACCTTAGCCTCTACCTGCCGCGGGGGCGTAACCTGGATGTCGAGGTCCTTGCTCTCGCCGGCCTTCAGGGGCAGGCTGTTGACCTCCTGACCACCAAAGGCGGTGCTGAAGCTGACCCGGAAGTTCTCGGGGGCATCGGCCTCGAGGTTGACCAGCAGGTCCTGGTCGCTCTCGTTCTTGAGGGTTGTCCGGTAGCGGAAACTGGCGGTCGGGGTGCCCTTGAGTACCGGGAGCTCGGTCTCGAGCGATAGCCGCTTGGGCAACACCTGACCCAGTGTAAGCACCAGGGGTAGCTCAGCCCGCACCCCACTGCCCTCGGCTAGCAGCCTGAAACGATAGGTGCCGGGCCGCACATTCTGTGGTGGCTCCAGCCGCAAGGAAAGGTTCTGTTCTGCATCGGGCAGCACATAGACCGCGCTGACCACCCGACCCCCGCCCAGCAGGCTGGCCTTCCAGCCTTGGGCCAGTTCGGTCACCCGCACCTGTACGGTTTGGGGCGGTAAGTTGTAGCCCTTGAGGGTGATGGCCAGGTTGATGGTTTCGCCTAGCCGCACACTCTGGGAAGGATAGGGCGTGTACAGGGCCAAACCGCGGAATCCCTGGGCCAGGCCCAGGCTCGTCATTAGCAGCAGTATGGCAAGTAGGCGTGGCACGTTTCACCTCCGGACTTGGTTTTCCAACTGTGAATCTAGTTAACAAACATGAAACGTACATTAGAATAATAACGATACTTGATAAAAAAAGCTCAATTTTTTGTACCACAATATAGTTAGGAAATCTACCAAAGTAACCTTAACAGAAGGAGGTTTCAGTTGTGCTAGAAGATGGTTCGGAACGAGCCTGCATGCCTCTGCAGAGCTGGAATCTTTCCACCTCAACCGGCTTTGGAGCGAGGCGACGGCCTCGCTCGGCAGTCCATAGCCCACCCACCTATCCCTCCGACCTCTAACAGCCTGGTGCTGGAAATAGCGGTGTCGGGCCTGCGTAAGGGCGACCTCGAGGTTCTTCTAGAGGGCTACCAACTGGCCATTCGCGGCACCTATCTGGAGGCCCAGGGTACCGAAGAGCGCCGCTACTGGTCGGGGGGTCTACCGTGTAAAGCTTCGCACAAAGCCTGATCATGCCCGCTTCCAAGTTTAAAGCCAGCATCACCGACGGCCCTCTGCGCCTGGCCTGGCCCAAAGTTGGGCAGGCCCAGTTGCGCAAAATTGCCATTAGCTCTGCACAGAGCCCTCTCGATAGCTGTAGCACAGCGGCCTCCCGGAGGAGAGGCCAGTTCTGTCAAGGATGGGCTATTTTTCGGCCTGCAATAGACCGGCCAGCAGGGTAATCGCCACGGCTAGCCCGGCCAACACGGCGAAGGAAGCCCGCAGCGATGCAGCCTCGGCGATCAGGCCGATGGTGGGTGGCCCGGCCAGAAAGCCCAGGTAGCCCGGCGTAGCCACCGCGGCCAAGCCTACCCCCGGCTGTACCCCCGGCACCCTTCCGGCTGCGCTGAAGACCAGCGGGAACATCGTGCAGTATCCCAACCCCACCAGCACAAAGCCAAGCAGGGCGATCTCAGCGCGGTTGGTCAGCAAGGTGGTGAGGAAGCCCGTAGCCGCCAGCAAGCCGCCAGCCCGGGCCAGGGCCACGGGCCCTAAGCGGTGAATAAGGGCGTCGCCGCTCAGGCGGCCCACCACCATCGCCACTGAAAACGCCGAGAAAGCCAGCGCTGCCACGGCTTCGCTGCTGCCGATTTCCTGCTGCATGAATACCGCGCTCCAGTCGGCCACGGCACCCTCGCCCAGACCGGCGCAGAAGGCGATTAGCCCCAGGCCCAGCGGGATCCCCCGGGGCCAGACAAAGCGCGGCCCGCCCGCAACCGGTCGAGCCTCCAAAAGATGCCGGCCAGCCCACAGCAGCAGGAGCCCCGAGGCCAGGGCCGTACAGACGAAAAAAGGCAGCGGCGCCATGCCGATAGCGGCGGCGGTCCCCCCAAGCCCCGCGCCGACCAGCCCCCCCAAGCTAAACAGCGCGTGGAAGCTGGACATAATGGGCCGGGCTAGGCGTTTTTCGGCCTCCACAGCTTGTGCGTTCATCGAGATGTCCATGGCAGCGTTGGCGAAGCCAAACGCAAACAGGGCCGGGGCCAGCGTCCAGCCGTTAGGGGCTAGGGCCAGTAGGGGTAGCGCGGCGCAGTTGCCCAGTGCGGCCTGCACCAGCACCGGGCGGCTGCCCCAGCGGGCAATTAGCCCGCCGGTTAGGGGTATGGCCAGCACCAGCCCGACGGGGGCGCTCACCAGCACTAAACCCAGCTCCCCGTCGCTCAGGCCCAGGTGTTGCTTGATGGCCGGAATGCGCGAGACCCAGGCGGCCAGCACCAGGCCACATATAAAAAAAGTCAGGTAGATGGCGGTTCGGGCCAGGGGTGAGGTATCGGACTTAGATAGCCGGGTATTCACAAACATTCCTTTCGCATCAGTTATACCAGCTCTGGGTGTGGGTGCTGCTCGCGGTCTTGGCTACTTGTTTCGCTGGCCTTACAGCTTCTCACCGGGGCTCGAGGAACCCGCCGTGCGGGTCAGTTTTCGATGAGGGCGTGATGCTGCAGGAATTGGCGGGCCAGTTCGAAGTCGGCAAATTCGAAGCCGGGAGCCAGGGTGCAGCCCATCAGCGCAAAGGTCTTGGGGTATCCAGGCTGGCAGCAAACCAGCAACCAGCAGGAACCACGGCCTGGAAGCGATGACCCTGGCTGGGGTCGGGGCCTTGGCGTAGGAGCGAGAGCCCTCTGTGCGGCGATATAAGCCACAGGCTCAGGGAGGCGCCGGTGTAAATATGCCGAACTCATCGTTTTTGGGCCGGTGAAACGCCGAGAAGTCGGGGTATTCGAGCAAAAAGTAGATGGCCCTGGAGAAAGGCCGCTGTAACGGGGGGTAGGTGGGATTGCGCAATTAACCCGTCTGAGACATATGTTTGTCGATAGAAGCCACCCTCGGAGTGGGGCTGCAGACTCCGGTGCTCCCGCCAGAATTTAGCCTCAGACACGGGCTATCTCCCGAAGTGCTACAAGATGCTGGCTAGCGGCGGCTGCGTGGTAAGCGGCCTCCGTCGGGCCTGATTCCATCGGCGATGAGGTGAAGCCACTGCGAGGCATAATACCCCAGTACCAGACCCCAGAGGATTTCCTGGGGGGGTGCTTGGAGCTGGGCCTGCAGGTTGATGTTGAGCCCCAGGTAGCCCAAGATGGCCGTGAACAGCCAGTAAACCACCATACCCACAGCGCTCAGGTACAGAATCCGGGTCAGGGGGCCCACAATCCAGGTATGGGAAAGCCCCCGGTGGGCAAACATCCAGCCGTAGGGCACCCATAACCAGCCTAGCCAGCCCCAGCGCCCTCTAGCCCGCACCGGCCGCTCGGCCAGATCCAGGTCGGGGGTAATGAGGAAGGTGCCCAGCAGATAACTCCCGATAAAGGCTGCCGCCACGGGCTGGGCCACCTCGAGGTCTGGCCGGTAAACCCAGTAGGCGGCGGTTGCCAGCCCCAGCGCACTTAGGTTAATGACTTCGTGCACACGACCCGAAGGCACGTCTTGTAGTTTATAGGCTTGGGTCAGGGGAAGAGGTGGCTGGCAACCAGGTTGCGGCTTGGCTTGATCAGCGCCAGGGACAATTCGGCGCTCGAAATGCCCGAGGCCAAGGCCAAACCACCTAAGTGCTGCGTTGGACGGATTTTGAATCTAAACTGGAGCAGGAGTACGACCCAGTCTCATCTAAGGTCTTTGGCTTTCTGCTACACTATATGGCCGTGACCGTGGAGGCTCGGACTGCCCCCAAACGCGAAGCAATCCTCGAGGCAACCATCCGAGTTCTAAGAGACCGGGGGTTGTCAGGCCTAAAAGTCGAGGAAGTGGCCAGGGAAGCTGAAGTCGGCAAAGGCACGGTTTATCTTTACTTCCAGGATAAGCAAGACCTGTTGAAGGCGCTGGTGGAGCACCACACCTTCTCCTACTATCGAAAAGTAGAGGAGGTGGTCAACCGGCGTGGCCCCTTCCGCGAACGCTTGGCTGAGGTGCTACGGCTTCGTGTCGCCTGGGTCGAGGAGTGGCGCGGCCTGTGGGCAGCGGTGGCCCGGGAGGCTCAGCCCGAGGACACCACGGGGTGGCTTCGCGGCATGCACGAGCACTACCAGCATTTGCTGGAAAAACTCGTGCAGGAAGGCAAGGCCAGGGGCGAGGTGCGGGCCGAACTCGACACCTGTCTGACCGCTGCTAGCATTGCCGCCCTAGCCTGCAACCCGCAGCTCGAGTTTCCACGGGAAGCCTACCTCGAGCACCTGCTCGAGGTTTTATTGAAAGGAGTGGCGTTGTGAGCGAATACCGTCCAGGAGACAAGGTCGTTTTACCGCCGTATGGTGTGGGTGTGGTGGCGGGAATCGCCCAGCGTTCGGTCGCTGGCTCGGACAGAGCCTATTATCAGGTGGACTTTCCCGGCACCCGTTCGAAGGCCTATGTGCCTGTAGAGGCACCGCAGACCACCCGTTTACGCCGGGCCTTGTCCCCGGATCAGGTCAACGAGATACTGGCCTTGCTTCGCGAGGGCCGCTTGCCCTTACCCCGCCAATGGGCCGCCCGTCACCGCAAAACCACCGAGATTCTGGCCGATGGAGATCCCTTCCGCATCGCTACCCTGGCAGGTCAGCTCAGAGCCTGGGAGCTCGAGAAGGGCCTCCCCGACCTCGACCGTCAGGCCCTGCGCCGGGCCATGCACCTGTTGGCCGAGGAAATTTCCCAGGTGCTTGAAATTTCCCTCGAGGAGGCCCGCAAACTCTTTGAGGAAGCTGTAGGCGAGAGCCTCAACTGACGTCTGCGAAATTTCCTCAGCTATCGGTAGGGCTTTTGGGCCCTACCGGTTTTTCGGTGGTCTTTGCGTTCACGCGCCATACTTTTGCAGCTTGCCCGCGTGCGCCAGAAGCAAGGGCATCAGCTCCACCCCGCGCAGGTGGCCCAGGCTGCCTTTGGCGGCCTCGTCTTCGGTGAAGCGCCGAGCCGGGTCGTTGCGCAGCAGTGGGGCGTGCAATAGCAGCGGCACCGGATGCCAGGAGTGGGCTTTCATCTGGCTAGGGGTGGAGTGGTCGCCGGTGATGGCCAGCACATCGGGCTTCAGGGCCAGCAGTTCGGGCAACAGGTGGTCAAAAAGCTCTACCTTGTGCACTTTTTCGGCAAAGTTGCCGTCCTCCCCGGTGGAGTCGGTCTTTTTGAAGTGCAGGTAAAAGAAGTCGAAGCGCTCCCAGTTTTGCTCTAGGGCTTTCACCTTGCCCTGGGGGGCATCCTCCACCCCCTCTACCGGCAGCACCTCCATGCCCACCAGGCTGGCCAGCCCCTTGTACATGGGGTAGCTGGCAATGCAGGCCGGCGTGAGCTGGTACACCTCGGACATCAAGGGGAAGCGGGGACGTTCGGAGATGCCCCTAAACAAAGCGCCGTTGATCTGGGCCTCGTCGGCCAGCACCTCGCGGATGCGCTCGGACAGCCGGTTGAGCACCTGGGCGGTGCGCTGGCTCTTGCGGTCGCTTTTGTCTTTGGGCTCGGCCGGTAGGGGAGGCACCCCGGTTTTCTGAGGGTCGGTGTCGGTCACCTGCTCGCCCAGCCCCTCCCCACGCAATATCATCACAAAGCGGTGTTCGCTTTCGGTGTAGAAGTGCGCCTGCACGCCCTCTATTTCCTGGATGGCAGCTTTGAGCTTACCCACCACCCGCACGTTCTCCGCATCGCTGGGGCGGCCTGCCCGGCGGTCTGCTACCCGGCCCAAGGCGTCCAGGGTGGCAAAGTTGCCGCGTACCCCCACGTCACCGTCTTGGAAATCAGCCCCAATCCCAATGGCCGAGAGCGCTCCCCGCCCCACCAGGTACTGAAAGGGGTTGTAGCCAAAGAGCGCCAGGTGGCCAGGGCCGGAGCCGGGGGCCAGACCAGGGTAGACCGGCGTTAGCAGACCCAACGCACTCTCTCGCGCCAGCCCGTCCAGATTGGGGGTCTGGGCCGCGGCCAGCTCGGTGGGGCCGCCTTTTTCCAATGGCAGCCCACCCACGCCGTCCAGCACAACCAGCAGGATTTTGGAAGGGGTTTTTTGCGCCAGCTCGGCGATGATGGGAAGCATGTCCATGCGCCCATTCTACCGATACGTTCTACTGTTGCAGCCGTGGGCATACGCCTCCATAACCCTGCTGAGGATCAGCTGATTTGCTGCCTCATAATTGTACTAAGTTTAAGTTACGCTTATGCGCTGGATACATTCTTTTTGTATAGCATAATTCCGTACCCGACATTCCGCACCCCCCTCACTCCAGGAGGTAATATCGCTCCACCCCCAGCAGACGGGCTGCCGTCTCGTGATGGGGTGTCAGGTTGAGCACCCGGGGCCTGCCCTCCAGCACCACCAGACGCACCCACAGGAAGAGCTGGAACACCCAGCGTAGGGTGGGTCTTTGGGTAGGCCTGCCCTTCTGATCCGGCAGGCTGGCCTGGTTCTCCAAGAGCTTTCGCCTGAGCTCCCATTCCCCCAGGGCGTAGACCAACAGGGCCACCGCCATGACCATCCCCAGGCTCATCACCCGCTCCGCTCGCT
>Ga0308412_1001044_pt1 | contig 14887 bp, 12 predicted proteins | sample HotsprottomLayer_FD_202357 | JGI IMG/M metagenome (GOLD analysis project Ga0308412, IMG submission 202357) | Hot spring phototrophic mat microbial communities from Octopus Spring, Yellowstone National Park, Wyoming, United States -... | ecosystem: Environmental > Aquatic > Thermal springs > Hot...
AGATCGTTGAGGGAGAGCCGGTTCATTGCATTTCCTAACGTGAACATAGGCCCTCGGAGAGGAGTGTGGGGAAACCGGGTTTCCCCACGCCCCCGCCCGCGGGAGGGCCTGGGAGGGCGTAGCCCTCCCAAGAAGAACCTTTTTTCATCCCGTCGGTGTGCGGCGCAGCCGCATGGACGGCTGAGGTGAACACCGTGCGCAGCGTTCTGCCCCCCTCCCAGCCTCCCCCCGCTGGGGGGAGGAGCCGGGTTCCCTCCCCCAGCGGGGGAGGGTCAGGGAGGGGGCGGCGGTTCGGCACGAGACGGTGGCATACCGCATAGCCCTGCTGAAACCATGCCTGAGGTGAACATAGGCCGGGAGCGCGGGCATCTTGCCCGCGAAGACGCGGCGAGGGCGGGCCGCCCGCGCTCCCGGGCCGTTTGCATCGGGCGTTGTGCGCCCCGCGAATGGGGCCTAATGTGAACATACGCCCTCGGAGGGGGGTGTGGGGAAACCGGGTTTCCCCACGCCCCTCTCCAAAGGACAATGTTTAGCGGATTAATTTCTCAAAGACCATAAGCCCTCGGCTATGGAATGCAAAGCCCGCCCGCGCGGGCGAGAGCGGAGTAATTTCTCAAAGACCATAACAAGACCGCATCCGCGTCGTCGCCAGATCTCATTGGGATGCCATATACGGCAATCTAACATCCAACAATCCGCAATCCAACATGGTATTACTCGGCGTAGCGCCCCGCCATTGCGGTGATCGTCTCGCGCATCATGCTCACCAGTTCAGGCGGCTCGAGCACGCTGCAGTGTTCGCGGTAGCGCAGCAGGATCTGGCGCGCCTGCCAGAGATCACCGGTCTCGGCCTCGACGTCGGCAGCGCCATCGGGGAGGAAGCGCACGGAGCTACCGGGGAACCAGAGGGCCACATCTTTCTGCCGCGCAACGGCGGGGCCGAGGCGATAGCGCAGGCGATAGCGCGGGCGCGGCGGCGGGAGGGGCGGCAGCGCCTCGGGCAGCACGCGGACACTATCGTCAACGATACGGTCGAGCCGGTAGAGGCGATAGCGCGGCTTGATCGCCGGGTCGCCGCAGTCGTGGCAGTAGCCATCGAGGTAGTGGTGGCCATCACGGAAGATCAATTCATAGGGCGCGACACGGTGGAGGACCACGCTATCGTCCTCGGCGAATGACGAACGATAGGCGAAACTGATCTGCTGGCGGCCCAGGGCGCGGCGCACGCGCTCCAGGGTCTGACCCGCGACCGAACGCGAAGGGGTGGGCGCCTCCAGCCGCACGTCGCGGGCGGGACGAGGCAGACCGCGCTGGCGCTCAGGCGGGAGCAACGCGACGATCCGATCCAGGAGAGCATCCACGCGACTGGCATTTGGCAGGGTACTGTTACTGAAATTGCTGATCAGAAACGCCAGGGCCTCCAGGTCCTCATCGGGCAGATCGAGCAGCGCCAGGCGACCAAAGTCAGTCAGGGCATAGCGTCTATCGGAGCCGAGCGTGATCCTGCACTCGAATTCATCGCGGAGCGCGGCCAGATCGTGGCGCAGCGCAGCGCGCGCGTCGGGAGGATAAATATCCTCAACATCATCGCTGGCGTTGAAAAACGCCCGCGTATCGGCGAGCAGCGTGGCTGCGTCGGCCGGGCCACGCACCAGCCGACGCACCAGGAACAGGCGCCGGTGGAAGGTGCGCCAGGAGTCGCGCTTGGCGCCGCCACGACGACGAGATGAATCAGTCATACGCTTTCTCCTGGAATTGAGGGGACCGCAGGATCGAAGTCCTTGCCATAGACCACGGGCGTGGCCCGGAGGCGCCGGCTGGTCCTGGGAGTGATCACGAGGCGGTGAGCCACGGAAGGTCTACGAAGCGGCTGGTCCGTTCCCAGACGGCCCGATCGCGACCCAGCAACGCAAGGAGGCGAGCGAGCAACTCTTCCACCACCTCGGCAAACTGGCGATACTCGTCACGCGAAATCAGCCGGTAGCCGTGGGCGAGGATTGACGTATTGCGCGCGTCACTGCGCGCTTCGATCCGCCCGATGTCGTAACCCCGTACCAGGGGATCGTCGAGCGCCGCCAGGAGCATGTACCCCACAAAGAGGCCGAAGGCGCGATCGGGCAAGGGGAATAGACGACGACGACCCTGCTGTTCCTGGACCTTTTTGTAACGCTGTTCCAGATCGGGTACACGATGTTGTGCCTGGATAAACTCTGGACGCTCGCTCAACACCCCCCAGGTGGCCAGGCGATGCTGGCTGATCAATTCCAGGCAGCGGTAGAGCAGAAACGCAGCGGTATCGTAGCGCCCCTGGACCTCGCGGCGACCGGCGCTGGCGTAGAGCGAACCGAGCAGCGCCAGCACCGCGTCCGGGTCGGCGAGCGTGGCGAGGGTTTCGCGACCGCGACCAGCAGCCTGGTGAGCGACTTGTTCCTGACGTTCCAGCGTTTGCGCCTGGGCAGTGATGATCTTGTCAAGCTCGCTGTCCCCGGTTGCAGAGGTGAGCCATGCTGCCAGGTTGTCGCGGGCCGTCTTCAGGTCGAAGACATCCCAGGCGTCATACGCGCTGGCAAGGAGCGCCAATGCCGCATACCGTGGCCCATCGGGAGGCGGCACACGCCGCCCCAGGTCGGCGAAGATCCGTGCCGCGTTCGCATAGTCGTGGGCGGCATATAGGCGGGCCGCTTCAGCAGCCTCCAGATCGCCAAACACCACATACGGATCGGGCGGCGGCGCGAGATACTGTGAGCCTGGCGCGGGAATCTTCCGCTCGGTGCAATCGTTGGCGCTGACATACGTGCTTTCGACGTACAGCGCGGGCAGGTTCAACACATACGCGGCCTTGGCCAGACCAATGGACATCGGCTTCGTGCCGCCGGTCACATCAACTGCCAGACGCTCGCGGGGCAGATCGTTCCATGCCTCGATGATCTTGCGCAGCGAGCGGTAGATCTGCAAGGGATCGGTATGATCCTCGTCGTAGCGCTGCCAGTTCTGCGGCGCGCTATCAAGCCCAAGCTTCCCGGCCACCTGATCGGGCATCGCCCGCGCCTCAGGTGTGAGCAAAAAGGCGACCCGCTTTGGTTCCAGCGCGCCGATCAGCAGCGCCGCCGTGGTTGCCTGAAGGGTGCCTGGAAGAACCAACCCGTCGAACGTCGTTCCACCACAGCGCTCACGGAAGAGACGCAATTCTTCGGCGAAATCCATATCAGCCTCCTGGGATGCTACAATGGTTGGAGAGGGTGTGGGGGCAACCAGATTGCCCCATACCGTAGAAGCAGGTAGTCAAGGAACCCGCGGGCTTTTATCCACCAGGACACGCCTATGAGCACCGACATCCTCCCCATTGCCGGGCCGGCGACCCACCTGCCCCAGCCCCCCGGCGGGCGCTGGACGGTCGCCGACTACGAACGGCTCCCCGACGACGGCCAGCGTTACGAACTGATCAACGGAGACCTGCGTATGGCCCCCGCCCCCACCCCGGACCACCAGAACGCCAGTGGCCTGATCTTCTACTATCTCATGCAGCACATTCAGCTTGCCGGCCACGGGCGGGTCTTCAGCGCGCCGATTGACGTGGAACTCGGCCCGGCCACGGTGGTGCAGCCCGATCTGATCGTCATCCTGCGCGGCGGCGCGGCGAGCATCACCACGCAGCGCATTGTCGGCCCGCCCGACCTGGTGGTGGAGGTGGTCTCCCCCGGCACGGCCAGCTACGACCGGCGCGAGAAGCGCGACCTGTACGCCGCCGCGGGGGTGCGCGAGTACTGGATCGCCGACCCCGGCTACCGCGTCGTGGAACTGCTCACCCTGGCCGGCAATCTCTACCGCGCCGAACACGTCTACCGCGGGCAGGCGATCATCCCCTCCACGGTCATCCCCGCCTGGAACGTCCCCACCGAGCGGTTGTTCGGCTAGGGGCAATCCCTTCCTCAAATAAGCGAACGCGGCGCTTCAGCCCCCCTCCCAACCTCCCCCCGCCGGGGGGAGGAGTCGCGCGCTCGCCCTCAGCAGGGGAGGGCTAACGTCACCATGGGGGAACCAGGTTCCTCCATCCCCCCGTCTGCGGGAGGGCCTGGCCCTCGAGCAGGGGTAGGGGGAAACCTGGCTTCCACCCACCCCGCTCCAGGAAACTATGTTGAGCGGCTTCGATTGCAGATTGCGGCCCCGGTGTTGTACGATAACCCTGGACAGCGCGCGCGGCTTGTTCAATGCCAACCGGTATGATGCCACAGGACACGCCTATGAGCACCGACATCCTCCCCATCGCCGGGCCGGCGACCCACCTGCCCCAGCCCCCCGGCGGGCGCTGGACGGTCGCCGACTACGAACGGCTTCCCGACGACGGCCAGCGTTACGAACTGATCAACGGAGACCTGCGTATGGCCCCCGCCCCCACTCCTGACCATCAGGCCGCCTCGTTGCGCCTGGCACATTATCTGTTTACCTACGTCGAGAGCGCCGGCCACGGGCGGGTCTTCAGCGCGCCGATTGACGTGGAACTCGGCCCGGCCACGGTGGTGCAGCCCGATCTGATCGTCATCCTGCGCGGCGGCGCGGCGAGCATCACCACGCAGCGCATTGTCGGCCCGCCCGACCTGGTGGTGGAGGTGGTCTCCCCCGGCACGGCCAGCTACGACCGGCGCGAGAAGCGCGACCTGTACGCCGCCGCGGGGGTGCGCGAGTACTGGATCGCCGACCCCGGCTACCGCGTCGTGGAACTGCTCACCCTGGCCGGCAATCTCTACCGCGCCGAACACGTCTACCGCGGGCAGGCGATCATCCCCTCCACGGTCATCCCCGCCTGGAACGTCCCCACCGAGCGGTTGTTCGGCTAAGACACGGTTCAGGATGGGGCGTTCTAGATGCTTCACACCTCCACACTTCCACAGAACCGGTCTGTAGAGCTGTAGAGCTGTGGAGGTGTAGAGCTGTGGAGGTGAAGGCTGGATTGTCACGTTCGTTTGAGCCATACACAGGGACAAGAAGGCGATAGCATCGCCAACCAGACTGCAAAGGCAGGTCCGCTATGTCCACAATCACCGCGCCGATCAAACCCGATCTGGTCACCCGCTCGGTAACGACAAACTGGAACTACGCCCGCTGGTCACAACTCCCCGACGACGGCTACCGCTACGAGGTGATCGACGGAGTGCTCTACATAACCACAGTGCCGAGCTTCTTTCACCAGTGGATTGCCAGCCGGATCATCCGCGCGCTCCAGGCGCAGCTTGAGGACACCGGCGTGGGCATCGTGGCCTTCGCGCCAATCGGCCTGCTGATGCCGGGGTGCGACCCGGTGCAGCCCGACATCGTGGTGGTGGGGCGCAAGGACCTGAGCATCATCCACGACCGGTGCATCAATGGCGTTCCGGCGCTGATTGTCGAGGTGCTCTCGTCGAGCAACCCGACCCAGGATCTGGTGGTCAAGCGGGGCGCCTATGCGCGGGCCGGCCTGCCCGAGTACTGGATCGTTCGCCCCGTAGAGCGCGATGTGCTGGTCCTCAGCGCGCCCGACCCCGCCGCCGGCGACTACCGCCAGGAGACGCGTGTGGCCCCCGACGGCGAACTTAGCTCCCCGACCCTGCCCTTCCGCGCCGCCATCGCCGCCTTCTTCGCCGGCTCGCCCGATGAGACGGTGTGAGAAACGGTTGCAGGCGGACCGCCCTGCGCGGGCTATACCGGATGCTTAAAGAGCATAAGCCAGTACTACGATCACCGCAACCGGTTGCGACCCGGCGCAACCTGACATTCTGGCAGTGCGGCGCGAGGACCTGAGCAGCCTCGACGACCGGCGCATCCCAACTTCCCCTCGCTGGGGGGAGGCGCCCACTTTCCTCCCCAAGCGGGGGAGGGTTAAGGTTTTGGCGCTAGAAGGCAATGAAAACAATCTAGCCGCGTGGATATGTGGGCCTGGTCGCCTCGCGTCTCAGCATATCGGGCAACTGCCCGAGTTGATCCCCCGTGACAATTGCGATCTGGCGCGCCTTTGCCTGTGCAGTAAATACCGTGAACGCCTGTGTATCAACCCGTTGCTGACTGCGTGCTGCGATGAACAATATACCAACGAATGAGCCGCCGATCATACTGGCGATTGCCCGCAGTTGATCGAGATGTTCGGTGCGAAACGGTTGTGCTTCTGTCTTGCACTCGGCGATCAGCAGGGAGGCCGCATATGTTAACGCGAGATCAATCTGGTTCTTGGCTGCAAGTATTGGGCGCTAAGCACGTTGGGCGTCTGTCTCCCGCCAATTAGAACTAGAAGCGCAGTGTGTACCTCACGTATAGACATAGCTGTAACTCGGCTTATCCTTGCTATCCTTCGATGGCCCCGAGCAATTCCTGATACCAGGGTTTCTTTTCGAGATCCTTGATCTTTATTGTACGAGCATGATCGATCATCGCACGAGCTGCGACAGGGCGAATTGCATCGGGCAACTGTCGCCAACGATTGATCAGATTGGGCAGCGATCCGGCGTTACTCTTGCTCAGCGCCATAGCAAAATCCTCGGGCACCTGGGGAGTTTCGGGCAGCGAGGTTTCTGGGGCACCGGGCGTGGTGGTCGCGCCATGGGTAGCGGTTTCGGCGCCGCGTTCCAGATCCATCCGTCCGTATCCGGCAGACGTTTTGCCGCCAATGCCCAGTGTATCGAGCGCCCGCGCGAGGATTTCCCAGGCAGCATCAACCCATTCCTTTGGTCCTGACAGCGCCACCAGGAACCTGCCCGTGGCGCTGACGAAACTGATCGGCGTTGGGCTATCCCAGTCGGCAGGCGGTTGAGGCGGTTCTTGTTGATAATAGTTCGGATGATGGACAGTCAGAACATCGGGGAGCAGCGGTTGCAGATCGTTATTCCCCGAAGCGCGGTAACCGCTTCCGGGCACATACAGGGCATCAAAAAAGGTGATATAGCCAGCGCTGCGCGTCGAGCCAAACAGTATCTCGTGCGCTGTATAAGGAGCGTCAGCGGGAACTTCCAGAGGGGGCTTGCGCCAGGTAGCTTCATCGAGGTATTGATGGGCATAGGCTGCCGCCAATCCCTTCAGGGCGCTGCCGGGAAGGTATGGCACACCGTAGGTGCGGTGCAGAGTGATGGCATTTTCTAGAACGCTCTCGGCGCCCAATCCCACTACAATGCGCCCGCGCGCCTTTGCTGTTCCGCTGCGCAATGCAAACCCTTCGGGCAGCGGCAGATTCTCCAACGCCTGACGCCAGCGCTTGAAGAAGTGCTGGTAGCGCAGCGGCTCGGCAAGCTGGACTGCCGTGGCAATATGCCTGGCATGCGGATGTTGTTCCCCTGGTTGTTCGTCATGGCGCAACTGCTCGGGTAGAAAACGCTCCAGCCACAGGCCTGGATGCGTACTTACACGATCGGATCGCAGATCACTCAGTTGCTGGCGAATACACGGCTCTGGCATAGTTTGATGATCTCCTTAATTATTCGGCCTCTGTCCCCGATTCGACCTTGAGTTCCGATTGGGCAAAGCGTTTGAACCAGAGCAGCGCCTGGAGCGCCGCTTCGGTCAGGCGCATGTACTCCTCAAAATCGGCGTTGCGGCTCTGATCGGTCAGCCTGGCGTTTTGCGCGAGCGCGCCATTCGCACGGAGCACCACTTCCAGGTCCTTGAGTAGCTGCTGCTGCGGTGTTTCTTCTTGGTTTCGCGCCTTAACAAACGCCAGCGCCTGCGCCAACCCAGAGGTGCGGATGAGCACCGGTAGTTTATGCGCCAGCGATCCATATGCCTTGCGTTCCTTGTCGGACTTGTCAATCAGCGGCCTGATCTGGTTGTATACGGCCCGCGCATAGCATTGCTCACGGGTCAGGAAAGGCTCGTCTGTCATTGCTTGCCTCCGGCAATCTGGAACCGGCAAAGACCCCGCCCCACGGTCGCCTTGCCGCCAAACTGGTAGACTCGTCCGCTCAATGCGGCCAGATCCACGAATGCCTGATGCATGCCATATTTACCAATGGTCTGGGCGAAGATGACCCCGTACAGCAGCGTCTCGGCGGGCAAAGCCTCCTCGTACCACAGCGCACCTTCGGCAACGGTCTTACGCTCCGGTTCGAGCCTGATCCGCGCCACTACCTCGGTGGCGGTAGTGAGCAGGAAGCCCAGCACGTCGTCGTGGACGACGCAGAGCCGTTCTTTGAGCATGGTCTGCTCATCGGCACTGCTAAAGATGTATTGACCTATCCACTCAGCCCAACTGACCACATCATCACGTCGTTCGACGGGGAGATCGAGGTCTTCCAGCACTGCCAGATTCCTGTTTTGGTCACTGTAGACAATCGCGTCACCGCTAACAAGGGCCTGCTGGCGCCGCGCAGGGGTGGGAAAGCCAACCGGCGTTTGCAACCCCGTCCCGCCGGCATCGCGAGCCAGGCGACGCAGCAGATACGGCGAGGTCACCCACGCAAACGTGCCGCGCAGGCTGCGGATCGGCAGCAGCAAGAGCCGCGCATCGGCCAACTGCACAGCGCCAGCATGCTCTGCGGCGTTGCTCGTATCGGGACCAAACAGTGATTTTACGAGGTTGCTGTTGCCGCTGGCCTGCACGGCATCACGCAACACCCCCTTGACTGACGAGCCGGGCAGGTAGGGGATACCGGTCGCCTTCTCGCGGGCAATGGGCAGATCGATAACACCGACCCCCTGCCCCGTGCCGGGATGGAGGGGTGAGAGGGCGTGGACAAAATAGAGGCGCGCGTTGGCCATAGCATTACTCCTTAGAGCGTATCGAGAAAGGCCTGGAGCACGTCAGGGTTGCCGTTAAGCGGTTGAAACCCCGCTTCCTGTGCCGTCAGCGGGTTTGTATTGATACCGGCTGGTTGACCGGCGCCTACAAGCCTCAATCCTCCCGGCGGCAGGGCGGGCGCCTTCAGCACCAGCGCCATACTGACGAAGTTCCCATCGGCGCATGCCAGGGGGCGCAGGATCAGGCGGCTGGCGAGGCGATCATGATGGATGCCCTGGAGGGTTGTTTGGGGAGGATCAATCGCTTGATCTTTGAACTGGAATACGATGGGCAGCCCGAAGGCGGCGCGAGGAAATTTGTTCGTTCGCCGCCGATTCGGTGGCTGTGGCTGCGCATGACGCCCGCGGAAGCCTTTGGGATAGCACCAGCGGATCTCATCCGGTTCGGGCCAGTAGCTTCGACCGAAAGGTTGACCTCTATTGTTGTTGTAGCGGGTCTGGCGAAACCGGCGCATCTGCTCAAGCGGATAGTACCAGGCAACGAGCGCAGGTAGCCAGTTGCTCACCTGCGCAGGAGGGCATCTGCTGTCGGTGAGTAACTGACGCATTTTTTCTTCAAATTGGTTGACGTTGAAGTTTCTCTGCCTACCAAGCGTGGGCAGCAGAGTTCGATCAAGCATAGGGACATTTTCAGGCCCCTCCCCCGGTTGTACAAAATGTTCCAGACACTCTCGAAGCCATGCCGTCACTGTGTGTTCATCGTTGCGCGATGGTTGCCAGGGACCAGCGTCTGTAACGCCTTTAACGTGCGTGCATTTCAATGCGCCGAAGCCGCGGCGGGTGCGCGCCCCGAGGCCGCCAAAGGTTTCCCAGGCCCATAGGGCAGCGATGACCTGTTGACGCCGTGCTCGATCGGTTGGCAGGGTTACTGCCAGTTGAAACTCCACGCCAAAGGAAAGACCGCCTGGCTCCGCTCTGCCAGTTGTCTGGCGCAGAGGAAAAGCCGCATAGCTTATTGGCGATCTGACCGGATCACCAAAGAAAAAACCACTGTTTCCACCAGCTTTTGTGATGAGTATCCCGGGTTTGACATTGCGCACTTCTACCTGCGCCATGGACGGACTGCTCGTAGAACCCCAGAGTGCATCCTCGTCCTGCTTCATCCGCGCCAGGCCGTCGCGTCCGTATCGTCCGCCCTGGGTGGCGCGCCACCAGAAGCGAAGATGGCCGCGGATTGCGCTTGCGCGCACGATGGTGATCGGATCGGCGTGCTGCGGCTCGACGCCGCCGCCAAACAGGGGGGTGATGATCTGATAGGAACGGATGTGTATCTCCGGCGCCCCTGCGCGAGGTTGAATCTGAGGCGGAGCCATTGGAGGAAGTTTGCGACTCACAGTTCAGTCTCCTGTGCGTTAACGGGGCCAGACGCCGAGAACCGCCAGGCCAAATCCATCGCGTTGATCCTGCACGTCGTCACTGACATTCCGCATCCAGGTTGCGTCAATCCAGGCGCGCGCGTCGAGGCTATCTGACCATTCGATGAAGTAGACCGACCCGGCAGGGGCAAGCCGGCGCGTTGGTTTGGGCTTTCCCTGGTGCAGATCCCAACCTGAGATCACCTGGGCGCGAGGCACGGCGGCGGCTTTAAGGTATGCCGTCACACCGCCGCGCGTCCAGGCGAGCGGCGGGCGATAGCCGTCTTTGAAGATGGCGGGTGAAACCAGGATCACTCGCGCGCGCCGGTCAGCGATGATACGCTCGATCAGACCGGCGGGGGGCGTGGGCAGCATCGCGTCAACCAGTTTCCAGCCCATCAGGCGCCGTTCGCCGCCGAGCGGCGCAAAACCGCCTGAAAAGTGTGGCAGCGTGTAGGCGCCGGCTTCGTCCTCAAAAGACGCAGCCAACCCCAGGCGACGAGTTAGAAACACCTCGTGTTGCTGGGCCTGCTGATCACGCCAGATAAACTCAAGCCCGCGCGTCTGAAACAGGGCGCCCTCGCGCGCTGTCTGGGTTTCCGGCAACACGCTGACGTGCATCCGCGCGTCCTGCTCGAGTGCGGCGATGCCCAGATTGTCAGGCATTGTGGTCTGATCCTCCTGCGGGTTCAACAGCCAGCGCTCGAAGGCCGTTTGATACCAGAACTTCGGCGCGCGCGAACTTACTTTGTCTGGCACGCGCAGCGCCGGCATCACAGGCTGCAGTCCATCGGGCAGGTTCGTTGTGGGCGGAGCTGGCAGATCACGTGGAGCAAGGCCGAGGATGCGCAGCGCACCGGATGTCGCGGATTCAAGAACGACCGCATCGGCTGGCGCAGGGAACAGGAACTGTCTGACAGTATCGGCGCCATCGTCAAGCTCGACGAGCATCGGTCCACGCAAGGTTAGTTGTTTGATGCGCTCAATCGTGGCCGGAGTTCCGTCAAAGCGACCTTCAGGGTCCATACCGGCTTTGTGTCGCAACCCGCCCACAATGACGGAAGGCATCGGAAAAGGAAGCGTGCTGGCGCGAGCGCCGGGATCGGGACCAAAGGGGCGTCCATCGCGCGCAATCAGCGGGTCACGTGGCTCGATGATCCAGATTGTCATATTGCTAGCGCTCCTCTTTCTGCTGGATGCCGCGAGCGCGGGCGAATTCACGGGCCACAATCAGTTCATCCGCCAGTTCGTTGATGCCCCAGGCAGGTTGTTGGCGCGCGCCATTGCGCAAAGCCTGTTCAATCATGGTGAAATCCGCCCCTTGCAGTGCTCGTTGGCCATGATGCGCACGTTTGCGTTTGAGGATGCGCAGCGCTTCGGCGATCAATGCATCAGCGGGCAACACCCGTCCTACCCGCTCATCCAGGTTGCGCAACTCGAAGGCTGCGCCGTCCGGGAATGCATCCTCTTGATGCAGGAGGGTAAAGCGCTCCATGCGCTCAACAAAGCCACTCTGCCATCCACCGCTGATGGTCGTATCGGCACCGCTGCGTTTGCTGAGGATGATGGCCAGCGCATTGCGGGTGCGTTTGGCGACCTTCTCAGCACTTCGCGCCAGATCCAGCGCCGATGAGAGCGGCTCCAGGTGATGGATGATTGCCACGCCAACCGAGAGCGTCGGCCACAAGCCTTCAGAATTGGTGTACCCTCGAAGGGCGTTGGCAAAGTGTTCAGCGAGTTCTTTGGCGCAGGGGATCACCGTATCGAGTGGCAGAAATGCCAGCACATCGTCACCACCGGAATACACCAGCGCGCCGCGGTGGTTTGCGCTCTCGACGATGGCGCGCACACCGCCGGCAAAGGTGTCAAGCGCGCGGGAGAAGCGCTGATGTTGTTCGCGCCCATCGGGCGCCTGCGCCAGCGTGTCGATGACCTGGCCCATGCGGTCGCCGTCGGCGTGGAGGATGGCGTAGTACGGTTCAGGTTGAGAACCAATGGCGCTGTAAAGATCACATAGCCTGCCCTGCGACTCATTCAGATCGGCAGCATCAACCTCTTCTGACAGGCGTTCGGCAAACAGGATTGAGGCATCAGATCCCTGCAACAAGTTTAGCTGCTGGAAGCGTTGCGGGTGTATGCCTTCTGGTTGAACATATTTCTGAACATCCTTGAGGTATGCATCAAAGGCGGCAGCGAACTGTTGATGGCGGTACAGCCACGGCAGTGCCGCGAAATGCGATGTGCTGGGAAAATCGGTGACGCCACCGGTTCCGGGAAGATGACGCTTGAGCAAATCAACTCCTGACAGACGTTCGGCCTTCTTTGCGCCGAACAATGCGAGAAGTTGTTGCTGGGACCTTTCACGCTCACGTTCGTCGGCACCTGGTCGGGGAAAGTAGCGTTCGGGTATCACCGACTCGCGCGCGCCATCAATCGAGGATTTGGGGACCATTGCAGCATAGCCGGGCTGATGGAAATCGCGGGTGTTTTTCCGCGCCGCTAGAGCCGCCTCGAGGAGGTCGCGATCTTGCTGATAGTGTTCAGTCCTGGCCATACCGACCCAAAAGATCTCCAGCAACTCTTCGACCTGCTGAAGCGCCTGCTTGGCCAGCGACGGTTCATCGCGCAAACCTCGAATCTGCATAAAAATCTTGTTCGCCTGCGCGCGAAGGTGGTCGCGCACAACCGTTTCTATGCGCGGTCCCAACTCAACAGGCGGTAAGCTTGTCTCTACAAGGAGACGATTCACGACTTCGTGAGCATCGAGGTCCTTCTGGGCAGGAAAAATCAATGTCGCGCCGGTATCGCGCAATGCACCGGCTGCACGGCGGGAAAGCTCGCTCAACAGCCACGAGCCGGCCCACAGGTCGCGCGAGCGCCGGGCTGCAGCAATGAAATCTTGCACCGGGCCGATGGTCATTAAGAAGAGGTATGTCTGCATCTGAAACTCCAGGAGATGCTGGCCTGACCTTCATACCGGCAAACCAGAGGTTTGCGCACATCACATATATTACGATTTCACTTTACCCGACACCCCGTCACAAATGCGCCACACCTATCACCCACCCAATCCAGCAATGCGCTGGCCCCACGGATCTCCGGCAGCTTCGGGGCCTCGAAGACGTAGCCCTTGATCTTCGTCGCCCCGCCGTAGACCAGGCCGATCGGCCGGCGGGCCAGCGGGTCGGCGGCAATGCGCCGCTGCATCTCCAGGAGATCGGCCAGAGCGGGCCTCTCGGGCATCGCTAGCGTCTCCCGCACCAGGGCCAGGAGCGCTGGCGGCGGCGAGTCTGGATGGGCCAGACCCGCGGCGATTTCCGGCGTGAAGTCGAGAAGTTCGGTCATAGGCTATGTTCCTGTCCGGCCTGCATCCGGGTCCACATCATGCCAGGCCCCGGCGGTGGTACCCTTGTCAATGCAAGCCCCGATCCAGGGCGTCAAGCACCAGCTTTGCTCCCTCGTAATGGACAAAGATCCGTCGCGCGTCGCGGTCGCTCCAGGCATTGCACTCATGGGTCGAAGGCGGACGCGGATTGCCTTGCAACGGCTTGACATCGAGCGCTTTCCGGTTGTGACCGGCGACCAGATAGCGCGCCAGGTCATCAATCCGCTCATTCACCAGCGCCAGACGATCAGGCGGGAGACCTCGGACGCTGCGCTCGAATTGAGGGCCGAAGACCAGGCGTTCGTCGGGTGAGGGAAGGAGTTTTTCCCCGTACACCGTCTTGCGTTCCTGACCCCAGATCACCTCACCCCAGGGCGACAGCGCCACGTCGCCATTGACACGCATGAGCAGCGTCTCGGGCAGCTTGCCAGGCTCCGTTTCAGCCACCGGCAGACCGAGACTCAAGCGGCGGATGGTATGCAGGTGCTCGCGAACGGTCTCCGTGGCCACCAGGCGCACCGGCAGGCGCGGGATGCGCAGGAGGGCTTGCTGCGACTCGAAAATGTAGATCACCTCATCGGCGTAGAACGGCGCCAGAGCCTGCAAAAAGCCCTGCACACTCTTGAAGCCTCCGGTCAGATTGAAGACGATCCGATACCCGCGATGCTGATAGTCAGACAACAGTTCTTCAAGCCATTTGACGATCTCACTCAGGGCCAACTGGAAACTGCTGAGATCGGCGGTTTGCAAATCTTTCTGGCGATACGGGATCACCTGCTGACACCCCTGGCGGCAGAGATATGCCTCAACGATCTGGGCGGCTCGCTCGCCAAGCCAGGTGTCGGTGTAGAGCAGGACGTGGACATCCTGCGCCGGGAAGGGCCGGTAATCGTACCACCGCACCAGGGCATGGAGTTCCGCCGACATACGCACGATCTCGCCGGGAGTAGCCTTGAGGGCTGTGTCGCGCACATCATTGATGATGGTATCGAGCCTGGTTCTCACATCCGCGGGGAGCGCCTCAGGCTTTCGCTCATTTGAGTAGCGATTGATCAGTTGGCGATCCTGGTCAGAACGGCCGTTGGTCAGCAGGCTCGTGCCACAGGTGGAGAGAAGAAGGGTATGGCCTGTCATAACTCGCTCCATGCACATTCAGTAACGTCGGTGCGAGCCATGCCTGAGGCGTGGTTCACACCGGCCTGACCATCCGCTCCACACCCCCACACCTCCACAACACCTCCACACCTCCACATCTCCACACCTCCACACCCCACCCCCCACCCCGTCACACATGCGCCACCTCCACGCGGCCGTGCCCAAACACACAGGCCTTCCCCACGTGGAGCGCGCTGGCGGCGAGCAGGGCCGCGCGCACGTCGAGGGGCGCGTCGCG
>Ga0308412_1001054_pt1 | contig 14845 bp, 14 predicted proteins | sample HotsprottomLayer_FD_202357 | JGI IMG/M metagenome (GOLD analysis project Ga0308412, IMG submission 202357) | Hot spring phototrophic mat microbial communities from Octopus Spring, Yellowstone National Park, Wyoming, United States -... | ecosystem: Environmental > Aquatic > Thermal springs > Hot...
CCCGGCCAAGCCTCGGGCCTCGTAGACACGAAGGTAGTGATCGGCCATCGCGGCGGCCGCCTGAGCCACCGCCGAGGAGGCGGCCTTCCAGCGCGCAAGATGCTCGCGCGTGAGCGCCACCTGCGAGGTCGCGCCGAGCTCGAGCATGGTGATCGGAACGCCCGAGCCGAACACCCTGCGCGCCGCCTCGGCGTCGGCGTAAATGTTGTACTCGGCCGCGGGCGTGATGTTACCGCCGGAGAGCGCGCCGCCCATGAGAATGATCTCGGCAATCAGGCCGGCCAGCTCCGGCGCCTTGGCCAAAGCGAGCGCCACGTTGGTGAGCGGCCCGATCGCCACCAGGGTGAGCGATCCGGGCCGCGCCCGGGCAAGCTCGATCATCAGGTCGACGGCATGGCGCGGATCCGGCCCGCGGCTGGGCGCTGGCAAACGAACCCCGCCCAGGCCGTTGTCGCCGTGAATCGTCTCGCCGGTGATGAGCCGGCGCACCAGCGGCGAGGCGGCGCCCCGCGCCACGGGGATCTCCGGGCGCCCGGCGAGTTCGAGCAAACGCAGGACATTGTCCACGCCCTGCGAAACGGGGACGTTGCCCGCCACCACCGTAACGGCCTCAACGCTCAACTCGGGTGAGGCCAGGGCGAGAAACAGGGCCAGCGCGTCGTCGATGCCCGGGTCGCAATCGATCAAAACGGATTTTTTGGTTGAGGAACCGGCCGCCATCATCTTAGGAGCCGGTCGAGGTAAACCAAAGGACCATTTGGAGGAAGGCGTAGGCGGTGACGGCGATGGCGGCGTAGGAGGCCCAGCGCCACAGCCGCTCCCGCCAATCCTCGACCAGCCGCGGCGTGCCGGCCAGATAGCCGAGCGCGAATCCTCCGGCGAGGCCGCCCAGATGGGCCGCGTTGTCGATCATAGGCAGCAGCAGCCCGAAGATCAGCCCGTAGATCGCCCAACGCACGTACAACGCTTTGATGGCCGCCCCCAAAGCCGTGCGTTCGGTGACCCCCAAAGCGATCATGGCGCCGATCAGGCCGAAAAGGGCCGCCGAGGCGCCCACAGAGATGCCCGGATTGAAATACATGCTGGCGGTGAAGCCGCAAACGTTCGAGACGAAGTAGATCACCAGCATGCGGCTGGTGCCGTAAAACTGCTCGACGGTGGTCCCCAGGTCGAACAACACCCAGGAGTTCATCAGGATATGGAACAGCCCGCCGTGCAGGAACCCGGCCGTCACCAGGCGCCACCACTGCCCGACGAGAATCGCCTCGCGCAGCTTGGCGCCGAAGTCGAACAGCGTGCGCCCGTCCAAGGAGAAGAAGGCATTTTCGTTGCCCGCCCGCAGGCTATAGACGGCCATGGCCAGGTACAGCCCGAAGTTGATCATCAGGATGATCATGGTCGTGAAGCGGGCGTGTGGAATCAACCCGCCGAGCAGATCGGGGGGCGACCGGCGATCGACGGCGCGGGGACCGAGCTTGACGTCGCAATAGGGGCACACCTTATCGCGTATGCTGATGAAGGCCCGACAGTTCGGGCACATCCGCCGCTGTTCCACTTCGCTACATTGTACAATCCGCCGTCGCGCGCTCCTTGGCCCAGGCTGTGTGCCGCGGCGCGGGCTGGCGCCCGCCGGACCTGCCGCGCCACTCACACTTTTAAGGCGAGGTGGTCGGGGCAGTCCAGGTTGACCGCCTGGTAGATCCGGTCGAGAAGGTTTAAGCCATGCCGGGCCAGGAAGGGCAGGATGGTGTAGAAACGCTCTTGCAGGTGTTTGTGCGGGTAGATAAGGTTGGAGAGGTACTCGGCCTCGACGGCCGCCCGTTCATTGCGCCGCAGCGCCTCGCGGGCCGTCTTCCGCTCGATCTTCTCCAACTGGTAGAGCATCTTTGCACGGCTCTTTGCGAGCGCCGCCTCGAGCGTCGGATCGAAAGCGCCCAAGGCTTGCCCGAGCCGCTCGGTCTGGGATTCCACATCCGCTCGCACGGACCGAATCACCCCCTCGAGTTCCGTGGGGATCAGCTTGCGGGCGATCCGCTCGCGGAGGGCTTCCTGGCCCCCGAATACGTCGGTTAGAGAGAGCCGATAGCGATCGAGCAGCTTCGCCGCTCGGGCGTCGACCAGGGTGAAGCCGCTTCGCGACACCGGAACCGGCATGCGACCAAGGAGCGCCCGGTAGAGCACCTCGGCTTGGGCCAGGTAGGCGATCTCCGCCGGCCCTCCGACGTAGGCTAGCGTGGGCAGTAGGAAGTCCTGCATGACCGGGCGCAGCAGCGCGTTCGGCGACAGCCGTTCGGCCGCCGCCTCCAGTTCGCCCACACTCCAGGCGAGCCCGCCGGCACGGTAGACTTCGCCCGCACGCCGAAGTGGAATCCGCCTGTCGCCGTCGAGGAAAAAATGCAGGGAAGCGGACGGCTCCACGCGAACCTGGACATGGTAGCCCGCCGCCTCGAGCGCCCTGCTGCGCTCAACCAGCAGCCGGATCAGTTCCGGCGCCAGAGCAAGCGAGCGGGCCAGCAGGGGAGCAGCCAGCCGCCGGAGGCTCGGGCGGAGCGGGTCCACGAAGATCAGGCCGTAGGAGCCGAGCAGCCGCCCGAGCAGCCGCTGGAAGGCTTCGCCGAAACTCCGGCCGGGCCGGTAGCAGTCTTCGGCTAATGCCGCCACCTGTTCCCCGTGGGGCAGCTTCTCGATCGCCTGGCGCAACCCGGCGACGGGCGGCTCGCTGAGCTCGACCGTCCCAACGCTCCGGCCTGCCGGCTGCGCCTCGACGGCCAGCCGCACCGGGCGGTGTTCGCTGTCAAAAGCCCAGCAGTGGTTTACTTCGGCGGCGTCGTGGTCCTCGGTGGCGAGCCAGAACACCGCCACCGCGGGCAGGCCCGCCGATGTCAGTCCTCGGGCCAGCTTCACCGCCGTCACCGCCTTGTAGATCGTGTAGCAGGGCCCGGTAAACAGGCCCACCTGCTGGCCCGTGACCACGGCGAACGTGCCGGGCTGAGCCAGCCGGTCGAGTTCCACCGAGTCGCCGTTGAGCTCGTGCAACGCCTCCACCAGCGCGGCGCGACGCTCTGCCGGGAAGTCGATCCGGGCCGCGCTAGCGGCGAACCGGTCGGCAGCCGAAGACCCTCCGAAGAAGCCGGCCACCCGGTCGAAGCGGTACAGAAAATCGGCGAACAGGGCCGTGGTATGAGGAATTGCGGTGTGGCGGATACAGGCGGCTTCCATCGGAAAGTCCAAACCTATCAGATGATTCCTGTCAGGGCAAAGTTGCGGTCGGCAGTTCGGCGGTCCGGGTTTGCTACCGTTGAAGGTGGTGCCGGAGCGCGAGAGCGCGCTCCGCGTTCGCCGCCGCCCGGGCGGACATCCAAAGCCATGGCGGGAGTCTATCTCTCCTATCCCTTCTGCGGGCAAAAGTGCACGTATTGCAACTTCGCCTCTGGCGTCGCCCCTCGCTCTGTTGAACGGGAATATTTGGCGGCGCTTATCGAGGAGCTTCGCGCCTACTGTTGGCGCTGGCGGCCCGAGACAGTCTATCTGGGCGGAGGGTCTCCGGATCGGATCGAGCCTGGGGCGCTCGATCATCTCCTAGCAGCCGTGCCGGGGAGACCGTGGCAGGAGGGGACGCTCGAGGCGGCGCCGGGCAGGATCACGGCCGAGAAGGCGCATGCCTGGCGGCGCGCCGGAATCACCCGCGTCAGCCTTGGCGTTCAATCTTTCGTTCAAAGCGAGATCTTGCGCACGGGAAGGCGGCACACGGCCCCGCAGGTCGCCGCCGACGTGGCCACGCTTCAGGCGACCGGGATCCGTTCCATCAACATCGATCTGATCGCCGGCCTGCCGGGCCAGACCTTCGCTTCCTGGCGCGAGTCGCTCGATTGGGTCGAGCGGCTCGGCGTCGATCACGTCTCCGTCTACATGCTGGAAGTGGACGAACACAGCCGTCTCGGCCGCGAGATTCTGCGGGGCGGCTCGCGCTTCGGTGCGCCCGAGGCGCCGGACGAGGACATGATCGCCGACCTGTACGAGCTGGCCGTGGAGCGCCTCGAGCGCACCGGGCTGCTGCGCTACGAGATTTCCAACTTCGCCCGTCCCGGCCGGCAGTCGCTCCACAATCTGAAGTACTGGCGCCTGGAGCCGTATGCCGGCTTCGGCGCGGGCGCCCATTCCTTCGACGGCGTCCGGCGGAGTTGGAACGTCGAGTCGCCGGCCGAATACGTGGGGCGGATCCGACGAGGCCTGTCGCCTGCGGCGCAGGAGGAGCCCGCGCGCCTGGACGAGGAAAGGCTTTTTCTTGGGCTGCGGCTCCGCGAGGGACTCTCCCTGGCGCCGGAGCTCCGACGCCGATTTCAGGCGCCGATTGCCCGATTCCTCGAGGCAGGTCTGGTCGAGCTCTCAGGCGACGTCCTGCGCTTGACCCGCCGGGGCGTTCTGCTCTCCAATGAAGTGTTCCAGGAGTTCATCCAAACATGAGCGAGCATCCCGTTGTCGATCTGCGCAGCGATACCGTAACCCGGCCGACCCCGGCGATGCGCCGGGCCATGGCCGAGGCCGCCGTGGGCGACGACGTGCACGGCGAAGATCCGACCGTCAACCGCCTCCAGGAGCGCGCCGCCGAGATTTTCGGCAAGGAGGCCGCGCTGTTTGTTCCCTCGGGGACGATGGGCAATACGATCGCCCTGAAGCTGCACACGCGCCACGGCGAAGAGGTCATTTGCGAGGCGCGCTCTCACGTCTACAACTATGAGCTGGCGATGATGGCTTGGTTCGCCGGTTGCCTGGCGCGGCCCGTTCCCGCCGAGGACGGCATCCTCCGCTGGCGCGACATCGAGCCCCACATCCGCCCTTTGAGTGCGCACTGGGCGCGCACCGGCCTGATCTCGCTCGAGAACACGCACAACATGGCCGGCGGCCGGGTAACCCCGAAGGAAGTGATGGACGAGATCTGCGACAAAGCCCATGAGCGCGGCCTGAGAGTACACCTGGACGGGGCGCGCATCTTCAACGCCGCCGCCTGCCTCGGGCTCAGCGTCCGCGAACTGTGCGCCAAGGTCGACACCGTCATGTTCTGCTTGTCGAAAGGGCTCGGGGCTCCGGTGGGCTCGATGCTCGTGGGCCCGGCCGAGCTGATCGCCCAGGCCCGCCTCTACCGCAAGCGCCTCGGCGGCGCAATGCGCCAGGTCGGCGTTCTCGCCGCGCCCGGCTTGATCGCCCTGGAGGAGATGCCCAAGCGCCTCCACGAGGATCACGCCCATGCGCGGCTGCTGGCCGAAGGGCTCGCCAAGATTCCCGGCATCCGCATCGACCCGGCAAAGGTGGAGACAAATATTTTGATTGTCGATGTCAGCGGAACGGGCCTCGCCGCCGAGGAGGTCGGTCGCCGCCTCCAGGCGCGCGGGGTGCTGGCCGGCGCAGTCAGCCCCACCGAGATCCGCATGGTGACGCATCTGGATGTCGACCGCGCCGGTTGTCTCCGCGCCGTCGAGGCCATGGCGGAGGTGGCGGCGGACGCCTTAGAGACCAAACACCTCCTCGGCGTAACGCCGGCTTAGCCTCAGGTTCTCTTCGAGCGGCCGCGTCACCTTGGTTGCGTCCTCGTGGAAGAGCTCGACGACGAGCCAGCCTTGAAAGCCCTGTCGGCGCAGCCAGGCGGCCATCTCCCGGTAGTCGATGTCGCCGTCGCCCAAGGCCTCGGTGCAAATGCCGCCCTGCATATTGCGCAGATGCAGGCTGGCGAGCCGGGCGCCGGCTGCGCGCACGATCTCCATGACGTTCTGGCCGCCGCGCGCCACCCACATCGGATCCAGGCAGATGCCCGCCCGCGTGTGTTCGAGCAGGTGGCGCCACTCGCGCGCGCCTTCAGCCATTTCCGGGTCGTGATGATGGAGGATCAGCCGCAGGCCCTTCCGGCCCAGCTCCTGCTCCAGCCGGTTGACCGCCCGAGCCTGAAATTCGAGCTCGCGGTCGGTCTTGCGTTCCCGGCCCGGTTTCGGATTCGGGTTCACGTTCAGCAGGCGCAGCCCGGCCGGCGAGGCCGCCTCAGTGAGCTCCAGCGCCTCGGCGATGGTCTTGTCGGCGCTCGACGGCTCGTGCATGGGCCCCCCGTGGTAGACGATGGGCGCACTGAGCTTGTGCGCCTCGAGCAGTTGTAACGTCCGGGAGCGCAGCGACGGGGTAAAAAACGAGGACATCAACTCCACGTGCTCGTAGCCGGCGGCGCGCGTGCCCGCCAGGATATCCTCGAGGCCCTCCTCGAGAGTCCGGTTCTCCTTGCGCAGATATTGCGTCCAGACAAAGACCTGGGCCGCAAGCTGCGGGCGGTAGCCTTCCTGCGCGCCCCCAGGGGAGGCCGCCACGAGCCCCGCCAGCCATCGCCTCCGTGAAATCGCCATGCCGCTGTCGTTTCCTCCTTCCGCCCACTATAGTAGCCTTAGTGCCATGTTCGACATCGGCTTCCACACCGACGCTTTCAATTCGAGCTACTGGAGCTTCGACGAGTGCCTGGAGTGGGCCCGAAGCCAGGGCCTGCACTACATCGAATGCGGCGCCATCGACGGCGTGAGCTGGATCCACGGGCTCGGCTATCAGCCGCACGTCGCTCTGTGGGAGGATCCGGTGCTGCTCCGCCGCAAAATGGAGCGCTACGGCGTGCGGTTCTCGCAAATCGACGCCGCGTTTCCGCTGTCGCTTCCCGAAGGGGCCACGCTCGGCGTCGAGTATGTCCTGCACACGATCCGCTGGGCGAAACTCGCCGGCGTGCCGTGTGTCGATACCACCGACGACCGGCGCCGGCCCGAGGGGCTCTCCGACGCCGAGGCGCTCGAGCACATGCGCCGCATCTACCGGCAGATCCTCCGCGTCGCCGAGGCCTACGAAATCATCGTCAACATCGAGCCGCACGGCTACTACACCACCAAGCCGGACTTCATGGCCGAGATGCTGGCCTTTGCCGACTCCCCATGGCTTCAAATGAACATGGACACGGGCAACACCTATATCGCCGGCCAGGATCCGGTGGCGTTCCTCGAACGGTTCCTGGATAAGGTCAGCCACGTCCACATCAAGGACGTCAGCGAGTCGCTGGCGCGGGCGGCGCGAGGCGAGTTGACCGGCATCGCCGTCAGCCATTGCGCCATAGGTGAAGGCGTCAACGCGGAAAACATCCGGAGGTGCCTCAAGCTCCTGCGTGACAGCGGCTACCGGGGCGTGCTCAGCATCGAGTGCGAAGGCCAGGGAGGGCCGATGATCGAACGGAGCCTTGCCTGGGTGCGGGCAGAGGTGGCCCGATGCGCCGCCTGAGCCGCCGGGCCTGGCTCGCCTCGCAGGCGCGCGCAGCCCCTTCTGCCGGCCCGCTGTTCGAGCAGACCGACGTCTGGGTCTCGGGCGCTGACGGCTACCATACCTACCGGATCCCGGCCATCGTTCGCACGCCGGCGGGCACGCTGCTGGCCTTTTGCGAAGGGCGCAAAACGAGCGCCCGCGACCACGGAGATGTCGACCTGCTGCTCAAACGCAGCACCGACGGCGGCCGAAGCTGGTCTTCGCAGCAGGTCGTGTATGAGGAGGGCGGCACGGCCGAGGTCACCATCGGGAACCCGTGTCCGGTGGTGGACTCCGACACGGGAACCGTCTGGCTGCCCTTCTGCCGCGACAACCGGCGCGTGCTGGTGACGCACAGCACCGATGACGGCATCCGCTGGAGCTGGCCGGTCGAGATCACGCCGCACGTCAAACGGCCGGAGTGGGGCTGGGTGGCCACCGGCCCGGGCGTCGGCATCCAGCTCGCTATGGGCCCGCGCCGGGGCCGTCTTCTCATCCCCTGCGACCATCAGACGCTGTCGGAGGGCCGCCGGGTGAAACGCTCCCACGTCTTCTACTCCGACGATCACGGCCGAAGCTGGAGGCTCGGCGGCTGGGTGGCGGACCATACCGACGAGTGCCAGGTGGTGGAGACCGCGGACGGCCGCCTGCTTATCAACATGCGCAACTACTGGGAGCGGGACGGAGGGCGGTCCGAGCGCGGCGGCATGCGCGCCATCGCTTACAGCAGCGACGGCGGAGAGTCATGGACCGGCCTCTCCTTCGACGAGGCGCTGGTCGAGCCGGTCTGCCAGGCCAGCCTTCTTCGCTATACGCTTGCCTCCACGCGCGGCCGCAACCGGTTGCTGTTCTCCAATCCCGCCAGCCGCGACAAGCGCGTTCGCCTCACCGTGCGGCTGAGCTATGACGAGGGAGCAAGCTGGCCCGTGGCAAGGGCGATCCATGAGGGCCCGGCCGCTTACTCCTGCCTGGTCGTGCTGGCGGATCAGAGGATCGGCTGCCTGTACGAACGCGGCCAAGACCACCCGTATCAGCGAATCAGCTTCGCCCGGTTCGATCTCGAGTGGCTGACCGAGGGCGCCGACCGGCCGGCTTGAGCCTCAAACGCCCGCCGGGCGGCTTTCCATCTCCTGGGTGAGGTCGATGGGCGGATTATAGTAAAGCAAGCGCCCGCAGCTTTCGCACACCATGAGCTGCTCGCCTTTCTTGAGGTCCTGGTAAAACTGCGGCCGGAGCACGATGTTACAGGCCGAGCAGCGGCCGTCGGTCCCCTCGGCGACCGCGGGGCCTCGATACTTGCGCCGCGTTCGTTCGTAAATGGCGTAGATCTGCGGGTCGAGCTGCGCTACCAAGCGCTCACGCTCCGCGCGAAGCTCGGCGAGCAGCTGGCGGTCCTCTTCGCTCTTTTTTCGCGCGGAGACCTTCTCGCGCTCTACCTGGGCGATCTCTTTTTTGAGCGCGGCCTCGGCCGCTTGCACACTCTCCTCGAGCGGCTCGGATTCGGCCATCAGGTCCAGGATCCGATCCTCCGCCTTGCGCACCTGCCCCTCGCAGTACTCGATCTCATGCTGGAAGGCCCAGTATTGCTGGTTGGTCTTGGCTTCGAGCATCTGGTCCTTCAGGCGCGAGATCTTCTGCTCGAGCATCTGGATGTCGCCCTCCAGCTTGCGCCTCTCTTTTTGATTGGCAGCCAGAGCGGCTCGATCGGCCTCGAGTTTCTTTTGGTGGCTGACCAAAGCCTGCTCCAGCTCGGCTACGCGTCTGGGCAGCAAGGCGATTTCGCGCTCAATTTCGACCACCCGGTTGTCCAGCCCCTGGAGCTTTAGAACCAGTTCTATGCCTGGAGCCATTGTTTACAGGATTCTAGCACGACACGCTGTCAGGAACCGCTGTAACGGCCCGGCGGCCGCGCCCACAGCCAGCTCGAGTTCGCTGACGCGAACCAGGCGGCAGAGGGCGTAAAAGCTCACGAGGCCGGCGGGGATGGCGAGGCCCAACTCGCCCAGCCGAGCCAGCCGCGACGTTCCCCAAGCCGCCTCGAACCAGTCGCGGAGCAGCGTGATCAGAACGCCCATCACGGCCGAAGCCACGAGCGCCTTCAGCCCGGTTTCGAGCAGGCTCCGTCCGTAGATGCCGCCCAAGCGATTGCGCAGCTTCCAGAACAGCAACGCGAAACCGACCAGCGCCACCAGGGAGGTCGATAGCGCCAAGCCGGCATGCCCGAGCCGCGTGTAGCGCAACAGCAGGATGACCGCAGCCAGGTTGACCCCGATGGAGAGCAGGCTCACATACATCGGCGTTCGCGAATCCCCGAGAGCGTAGAAAGCGGGCGTGAGAACCTTGATGGCGGCATAGCCGGTCAGTCCGAGGGCGTAACAGGAAAGCGCCAACGCCGTTTGCTGGGTGTCGTACTGTTCGAATTTGCCCCCCTGATAGATCAAACCGATCATCGCCTCGCCGAGCACCATCAGGCCCACCGCCGAGGGTAGCGTCAAAAGAAAGACCACGCCGAGGCTGCGGGCCAAGGTGCGGCGGAACTCCTCCATCAGGCCGCTGGCCGCGCTGCGCGAGATAGCCGGCAAAGTGGCTGAGGCGACGGCGACGCCGAACAGCGCCAGCGGCAGTTGCATGAACCGGAAGGCGTAGCCGAGCCAACTGACCGGTCCGTCCGGCCCGCGCAGCACGTCTTCGACCCGCGAGGCGAAGTTCGTGTTCACCATGACGTTGACCTGCACGGCGGCGCTGCCCAGGATCGCCGGTCCCATCAGGCGAATGATGCGCCGCAGGCCGGGGTCGCTCCAGTCCAGACGCGGCCGGAAACGGAACCCGGCGCGGTTCAGGCTCGGAACCTGCCAGAAAAGCTGAAGGGCGCCGCCGATGACCACTCCGAAAGCCATGCCTTCGATCGGCGCCAGGCCGATCCAGGGGCCAGCCCAGAAGCCCAGCGCCAAGCCGGCGGCGATCGAGCCCACATTGAAAAGGGTGGAAGCCAGGGCGGGCACCGCGAACTGATTGCAGGCGTTGAGAATGCCCATGGCTTGCGCCGCCAGCGCCACCAGCAGCAGGAACGGGAACATGATGCGGGTCATCCGTACGGCCAGCTCGAACTTCCCCGGGACCTCGGCAAAACCCGGCGCCAGCAGCATCACAATCTGGGGGCTGAACAGGATGCCGGCCGCACACACCAGACCCACCACGACGATGACGGCGGTGGCGACTAGGTTGGCCAGCGCCGCCGCCTCTTGCCGACCCCTCCGGGTCAAATACTCGGTGAAGGTCGGCACGTAGGCCGAGGAGAGCGCCCCCTCGGCGAAGAGGTCTCGCGTCAGGTTCGGGATGCGGAAGCCGAGCAGGAAGGCGTCATAGGCCATCCCCGCGCCGAACAGCCGAGCCATCACGATCTCCCGGATGAGCCCCGTGATGCGGCTGAGCAAGATGGCCGCCGAGACGATGCCGGCCGACCGGACGACATGATGCGCCGGTGTGGTTTCCGTGTTCGTGTAGGGCTGTTGCGACACCCTCCGGCCCTTCAGCGCGCCCGAGCACAGCGCTCGAAAAATATGGGTACGGCTCTACTGCCAGTGTAGAAGTTCCCGGGCCGAAACTTCTCCCTTGGCTGCGGCCTACCGCCGGGGCTTGCGCACGAATTCCGTACTAACATGAACAATAAACTAAATGAAAGTGGCCCCCCTGGTTGGGATTCGGTGGCGCAGTCGAAAACCCACGACGCGCCCGGCAGTCACAGCCGTTGAGATCCTCCTCGCGGAGGAGGCAGAGGGGTGACTCATCCCGACGCAGTGGTGATCGGCTCCGGGCCGAACGGCCTGGCCGCAGCCATCACGCTTGCCCGGGCGGGTCGCTCGGTGATGGTGTTCGAGGCGGAGAAGACCATTGGCGGGGGAGTTCGCTCGGCCCAGCTCACCCGGCCCGGCTTCCTCCACGATGTCTGTTCGACGGTCTACCCGCTGGCGGCTGCCTCGCCCTTGTTTCGATCCCTGGGGCTCGAGCGCTACGGCTTGGAGTGGATTCATCCGCCCGCCGCGCTGGCGCACCCACTCGAAGACGGAACCGCCGTGTTGCTCTACCCCAACATCGAGGCCACCGCGGCGCAGCTCGGCGCCGATGCATCCGCTTACCGGGCGCTCATGCAAACCCTAAGCCGGCTTTGGCCGCGCATTGCCGAATCGGTTCTGGGTCCGCTCGCCTGGCCGGTAGAGCCGGCTGCCTTCGCTCGCTTTGCCCTGTTGGCGCTACAACCGGCTAGCTGGACGGCGCGGATCCGGTTCCGCGGTCCGCGGGCGCGCGCCCTGTTCGCCGGGCTGGCCGCGCACTCGATGATGCCCCTGGAGCGGCCCCTGACGGCCGGCGTCGGCCTTCTGCTCGGCCTGCTCGCCCATCTGGTGGGCTGGCCGCTTGTGCGAGGCGGGGCACAGCAGCTCGCCGAAGCGCTGGCTCGATGCCTGGCGGCTCACGGCGGCAGGATCGTCACCGGCGTACGCGTCCGGTCGCTTGAAGAACTGCCGCGCTGCCGGGCCGTTCTCTGCGATCTGGCTCCCCGCCCGTTTCTGGAGGTCGCCGGGCATCGCCTGCCCGAGCCTTATCGCCGGAGCCTGGATCGCTACCGATACGGGATGGGCGCATACAAGGTGGACTGGGCGCTGGCCGAGCCAATCCCTTGGAAAGCGGCGAATTGTCGCCTGGCGGCAACCGTACACTTGGGAGGAAGTCTGGAGGAGATCGCCCGCTCGGAACGCCTGGCCTTCGCCGGCTTCCACCCCGGCCGGCCTTTCATCATCCTGGTGCAGCCCAGCCTCTTCGATCCCAGCCGCGCGCCTGAAGGCCGGCATACGGCCTGGGCCTACTGTCATGTGCCGCACGCCTCGCCCTACGATAGCTTCGAGCAGATCGAGGCCGAGGTCGAGCGGTTTGCTCCGGGCTTCCGCAAACTCATCCTGGCCCGCCACCTGACCGCACCGGCCGATTTTGAGCGGCACAATCCCAATTACGTCGGCGGCGACATCGGCGCCGGCCGGATGGACCTTCGTCAGTTCCTCTTCCGCCCCACTTGGCGCAGCTACGCGACGCCGTTGCGCGGGCTCTATCTGTGTTCGGCCGCGACGCCGCCCGGGCCCGGTGTTCACGGCATGTGCGGCTATTTCGCCGCCCAGCGGGCCCTCAAAGAGGTTCTGTCGGATTGAAGGCTTGGGTCAGTCGCCGGCAGGGTGGCGCTCGATCTCCGGCAGAGCTTCAAACTCCTCCGGCGCACCGGTCGGAATCGGCTGGCTTTGTTTGGCGGCCTTCCGCGCAAGTTTGCGGGCAGCTTTCTGCTGGCGCCGTTCGAGACGAGCCTGTTCTTTCTGCCGCTTTTGGAAACTTGTTCTTCCGCGTCCTGCCATAAGAGTTTCGTTTCCTCCTTCCTTGAGGGCTCCGGCTTGTGGCCGCTTCCGGTGCCGTTGCGAAGGCGCTGCGGTGGCAGCGGATCGCGGGAGAACTTCCGACCCGGCGCTTCCAGCCGGGCGAGGAATGGTTCAACGCGAGCCCCCCTTCAGTGTAGCAGGCCCGAGCCAGGAAAGCCCGACCTTGGCTCGGCTCGTGACGAAAGGCGGAAAAAATGTTCGCGCCCGACCCAAAATGGCGCTATCCTATCTGTTGATTACGCGCGACAGGAGGCTTCGATCATGGCCCAGGTTCTGTTCTCCCCTGCCGCCGGGGATGAGTGGGAAGAGAGCGGCTTCGACGAGGGTGCCGTCGAGATCGAGTCGGAAATCGTTCAGTACGAAGCGGACGAAGACGAGGAAGAGCAAGAGGAGGAACTGGTAAGGCCGACGGTGCGGACCCCCGAGGCGGCTCCAGCTCCGCCTGGCGCTGCTGAAGCGCCCTCTCCGGGGCCGAGCGTTCCGCCCGCGCCGGTGCCGCCCGAGACCGCTCCCGCCCCCAAGAAGCCCGTCGCCAAGGCTCCGGCTCCCGCCAAGAGGCCGCGGCCGAAAGCGGCGAAGGCTCCGGCTAAGAAGACGCCGGCCAAAGTCGCCGCAAAGAAAAAGGCAGTCAAGAAGGCGGCGGCCAAAAAGACCATGGCACGGAAGGCCGCGGCCAAGAAAAGCGCCAAAAAAGCCGCGAAAGCCGTCAAGAAAATGGCCAAGAAGGCTCCGAAGAAGACGGCCAGGAAAGCCGCCAAGAAAACGCCGGCCAAAGCAGCCAGCAAGGCGCGGCGCTAAGACCTCGCCGACTCGCGGCGAGGCTCCTTGTGCAGGACCTCGCGGCAGCGCTCAAACAGTTGGATCAGCACCTCGGCATGCTCTTCCGGGCTGCGCACCGCTTTGCCGGCGAAGCCTGCCGCCGGCGCCGCTTTGCCCAATCCGGTGGTGATCGAAATGAACTTCATCAACTCCAGGGCCAGCTCATCCTTGCTGCGCACCGGCGCCGCCAGCGTAACCGATTCCTGGTCCATGGCTGCTTTCGGCCTCCCTCGTTGTGGTAAACGACTAGATTACCCGATCCCCCATGCCAGTTCCGGCCCGCCGGCTCGTTCGAAAAATGCGCGGGGGCGCTCAAGCCCACCTCGTCGAGGCCGAAGACGGCAATTTCTACGTCGTGAAGTTCCTCAACAACCCACAGCACCGGCGCATCCTGGCGAACGAGTTGATCGCCTCCGTCTTCCTGCGCTATCTCGAAATCCCTGCGCCGGAAGCGGCAGTGGTCGAATTCACGCCGGAGTTCCTGGCCGACAATCCCGAGGTTTTCATCCAGTTGGGTAGCCGGCGCCTGCCGGTCGAGCCGGGCCGGCATTTCGGCTCCCGCTATCCCGGCCACCCGGACCGGCTGGCGGTCTACGATTTCGTGCCCGATCTGCTTTTGGATAGGATCGTGAATCTGCGAGACTTTGCAGGGATTCTGGCCTTCGACAAATGGACCGGAAACGCCGACACCAGGCAGGCGATCTTTTTCCGCTCCAGGATGCGGGAGTGGGCGCCGGGCCAAAGTGCGCCGGCGCGGCTCGGTTTCGTCGCTCAAATGATCGACCACGGCTTCATCTTCAATGGACCCCACTGGGACTTTGTCGATTCGCCTCGCGCCGGCCTGTACTTCCGCCCCGCCGTCTATCGCGGTGTGAGCTCCTGGGATGACTTTGAGCCTTGGCTGAACCGCATCCTGCACTTTCCCGTCGAGGTCGTCGACGACGCCTGCCGCCGCATTCCCTCGGAGTGGGTCGAAGGGGACGGAGATGCCTTGGAAGCTCTGCTGAGCTCCCTGTTGCGCCGCTCGCGTCGGGTCCCGGACCTGCTCCGCCAGACCATACAAGCCCTACCAAGCGCCTTCCCCAACTGGCGCTAGCGCGCCGAAAAACATCGCCTTAGCTAGAATGAAGCCATGATGCACCGCCACCTGCTGCACAACGGCAAGATCTACGACTCCCGTGCGATCCTGCTGTCTCCCGGCCAAGTGGGCTTGCTGAACGGCTGGGGCGTTTTCTCCACCGTCCGGGTTGTTCGCGGCGTGCTGTTTGCCTTCGAGCGGCACTTCAGGCGCATGCGCC
>Ga0308412_1001063_pt1 | contig 14793 bp, 13 predicted proteins | sample HotsprottomLayer_FD_202357 | JGI IMG/M metagenome (GOLD analysis project Ga0308412, IMG submission 202357) | Hot spring phototrophic mat microbial communities from Octopus Spring, Yellowstone National Park, Wyoming, United States -... | ecosystem: Environmental > Aquatic > Thermal springs > Hot...
TCTTTCCTTGACTCGCTACGATCTGTTGAGCCCACCCGAATGGAGGGGGTTGACCAATTACGTAGTGATGTTCACGCGCGACCCACGCTTCGCAAAAGCCTTACAGGTGACGGCAAACTATGTGCTGGTCTCCGTTCCGCTCCAGCTTGCGCTGGCGCTGGCCATCGCATTAGTGCTGAACCGGGGCATCCGCGCACTCAGCCTCTACCGGGCGGTCTACTATCTCCCATCGCTGCTGGGGGGCAGCATCGCCATTGCCATTTTGTGGCGGCAGGTGTTTGGCCTGGATGGGTTGATCAACCGGGCTTTGGCGCTGATTGGAATTCAAGGTATTAGCTGGATCGCTACGCCCGAAACAGCGGTTTACACATTGGTTTTGTTGCGCGTTTGGCAATTTGGCTCGCCGATGATCATCTTTCTGGCCGGTTTGAAACAGATTCCACGTGAGTTCTATGAATCGGCTGAAATTGACGGTGCCGGACGATGGAATCGCTTCTGGCGCATTACCATCCCGCTGCTGACGCCCATCATTTTCTTCAACCTGGTGCTGCAGATCATCTCGGCTTTCCAAACCTTCACACAAGCGTTCATCGTGAGCGGGGGCACCGGCGGCCCGGTGAATTCGACCCTGTTCTACACGCTGTATCTCTATCAGCAGGGCTTCTCTGCCTTCAACATGGGATATGCATCGGCTCTGGCGTGGGTGCTGTTAGGCATCATCGGCGGCCTGACGCTCGTAGCATTTCTTTCCTCGAAATACTGGGTGTATTACGAGTCATGAGGCGGATACCATGACGACCTCTCTTCACAGAACGCGACGCCCCGTGTTGCCCAGCATGCTCAAGCACGGCCTGTTGTTGTTAGGAGCGCTGGTCATGCTCTATCCGTTGCTATGGATGCTCAGCAGCTCATTCAAGCCGGAGAACGTCATCTTTAAAGACCTCGGGTTGATCCCACGGCCGTTCACCCTGGAGCACTACGTCAGTGGCTGGACGGCGATCGGGGTGCCCTTTTCGCGCTTCTACGCCAATTCGTTCATCATCTCGGGCTTGTCGGTGGCCGGCACTGTGCTGAGCTGCGCCCTGGCAGCCTACGCTTTCGCACGTCTGGACTTTCGGCTCAAGCGACTGTGGTTCGCGCTGATGCTCGGCACGATCATGTTGCCCTACCACGTCACGCTCATTCCACGTTACATCATGTTCTTCCAGCTCGGCTGGATCAACACCATTTTGCCGTTGACCGTGCCGCATTTCTTCGCCGTCAGTTCGTTCTTCGTTTTTCTCATCATCCAGTTCATCCGCGGCTTGCCGCGCGACCTCGATGATGCGGCTGCCATTGACGGCGCGAGTGAATGGCAAACCTTCTGGCACATCGTTGTGCCTCTGGCGACACCAGCGCTGGTGACGACGGCCATCTTCACCTTCATTTGGTCGTGGGATGACTTCTTCAGCCAGCTCCTGTATTTGAATCGGATCACGTCGTATACCGTTTCGCTGGGCCTGCGCGCGTTCATAGATTCTCAGGACCGTTCCTCGTTCGGCCCGTTGTTCGCCATGTCAGTCATTTCGTTGATCCCAGCTTTCGTCATCTTCATCGTGGCGCAACAGCAATTGGTCGAGGGTGTATCAAGAACAGGACTCAAGGGATAAACTGACAAAAGACTAACAGACATGAGAAATGCACTAGTTGACTTCACCAAGAAACTACGCGATTGGGACGGGTTCGGCGTGAACTACGTCGAGGCCGCGCAAACGCGCGACCATTTCGCTCAGCCGCAAGACTACGGCGGCTTCAGCACGCTGAGCGAGGCGCAGAGACAAGAGATCATCGAGTTGATCTTCGGGCTGGATGGCTTGAAGCCTGGGCTGGTCAAGATGTTTCTGGACCCGTTCCACCAGCAACAGCCCGGCCCGGGCTATCGGTATGACCGAGACGTGATTGACCAGACAACCTACGATCACACGTCGAGCACACAGTGGATGCGCTATTTCGTGCGCGAGGGACTGAGCCGGACGCGCGCCCGCGGCGACGATCTCCAGATCATCACCACGCTGTACGGCCCGCCGGGATGGATGACCAAGCAACGATTCGTGCGCGGCCGAGACCTCGATCCGGAGTGCAAATACGAGGTTGCCAAGTATCTGATCGCCTGGATTGTGTACTTACGCGCGGTGGAGGGATTTCCAGTCCGCTACGTGTCGCTGCACAACGAGGGTGAAGATTGGCGACGATGGCCGCTGGACGGCAGCACCTGGGACGCGCTCAGCCACGATTACAACATGTACTGGCCGCCGGAGCAGGTGGCCGATTTCATCGGCTTCATGCGCGAGATGCTCGACCGGCAAGGCCTGCACGACGTCGGCATTACACCCGGCGAGACCTCCAACTGGTATCGTTTCTCCGAATTCGGTTACGCCGACGCCATTGTCGAGGACGCTCGAGCCCTGGCCAGCATCGGCTTGATCACCTCCCACGGCTTCTTCAGTCGACATGTCGGGCTCGGTTACGGCGATTGGCGCAGCGCAGGGATTGACGTGCTGCGCGCCCACAGACCGGATCTGCACGCTTGGGTGACTTCGACCGGTTGGAGCAGGATGGATGCAGAGTTTATCTGGGAAGTTCACAACAACATCTACTCGGCAAAAGTGAACGCCATCATCCCCTGGGCGGCCGTGCAGCGCCCCATCCTGTGGGTCGGCGGCGACCCCAACCCTGGCACAGCCATTCGCGTTCACGAAGGCGGACACTTCAGTGTGGAGAAGGGCTACTACTTCTTCAAGCAGGTTTGCCGGGCCGGGCAACCGGGCATGGCGGTGACACCCGTGAGATCTAACGATCCGCAAGTCACACTGATCGGCTTCGCGAGCAATGGCACGAACAACCCCGACGCGTTCATCGTGACCAACATCGCCCCAGAGCCGGCAGATATGTCCATTCGGATCATCGGCGCACCATCGCGCTTCACGGCATATCGCAGCTCGGAAGCAGAGCGCTACGCTCCGCTCGGCATGTTCGACGCCGATGTCGGCGTGCTAAACTACGTTGCACCGGCGATGTCGGTGACGACGTTCTACGCAACCTGACCAATCCTACGCCTCATGATCATAGATGCCGACTGTCACATCTCATCGCACAAGTTCGATGCCCTGGCCATTACCGCAGACGAGCTGGTTAGACATATGGACCGCGCCGGCGTGGATCAAGCCCTGGTCTGGCTCAAGCCTCCATACAACAAAGATATCACACCGGAGAACCGCGCCGTGTATGAGGCGACCCGCCGCTACCCCGATCGGCTGATCGGCTTCGGATGGGCCAACCCGCGGCTGGGCGCCGAGGTGACCAGGGACACGATCAAGCGCTGTTTCGAAGAATACGGCTTCCACGGCCTGAAGTTCAACGGCGCGCAGGATGACTATGTGATTGACGACCCTGCGGTGATGGCGCTGATCGAAACAGCGGCTGCCTATGGCAAGCCGCTGGCCTTCCATATCGGCGCCGACGCTTACGAGAACACCCATCCCTTGCGGCTGGGGCGCATCGCCGCCTGCTTTCCCGAGATCACCTTCTTCCTGATCCATATCGGCGGGGCAGGCATCCCCCCGTTGGACCGCGCAGCGGTTGAGGTCGCCGCCGAGCACGCTAACATCATGTTCATCGGCAGCTCCATCGGCGAGCGCGCCATTCTTCGGGCGCTGCACGCCCTCGGCCCGGATCGGCTGTGCTTCGGCAGTGATATGCCGTTCGGGTTGATGCACGTGCAGCTCGCCATGTATCGCGCACTGCTGCGCGATCACAACACTGCCGATCAGCAGAAGGTGCTGGGAGAGAATCTGGCGCGCGTGCTTGGGCTGGACGGAGGATCCGCAGGCTAATTGGCGGACGTGCATACAATTGCATGCACCTCCGTGACCGACTTCTTCCGAACCATCGGCATAGATTACTCCGGCGCGCGGACGCCCACGGCCAGCCTGCCCGGGCTGCGCGTCTACCTGGCCGAGGGCGATGCCCCACCGGTCGAGGTGCTTCCACCACCCAGCCCGCGCAAATATTGGACGCGCCGCGGCATCGCCGAGTGGCTGGCCGAGCAACTGCGCGATGGCCCGCCGGCGCTGGTCGGCATAGACCACGGTTTCTCCTTCCCGCTCCAATACTTTCAGAAATACAAGCTGCCGCCGGACTGGCCGGCCTTCCTCGACGACTTTCAACGCCACTGGCCGACCGACGACGACAACACCTACGTGGACTTCGTGCGTGACGGCTTGTGTGGCAACGGCACAGCGCGCATGGGCTACCGGCGCTGGCGGCGGCTGTGCGAGGTGCGCGCCGGCGCGGCCAAGTCGGTCTTTCACTTCGATGTGCAGGGGAGCGTGGCCAAGTCCACCCACGCCGGGCTGCCGTGGCTGCGCTATCTGCGCCGGCAACTCGGCGCGCGGCTACACTTCTGGCCCTTCGACGGTTGGGATGCGCCGGAAGGGCGCTCGCTGATCGCCGAGGTGTATCCCAGCCTGTGGCGGGCGGCGCTGCCCAGCACAGGCCGCACGCCCGACCAGCACGACGCCTACATCGTCGCGATGTGGCTGCAACAGGCGGCGCGCAGCGGTGCGCTTGATCACTTCCTCCACCCTGCTCTCAGGCCCGAAGAACGCGTCATTGCCGAGATCGAGGGATGGATACTGGGCGTGACATGAGCGTTCTCATGAGCCGGACCGACGCGTGCGCCGGCATCGCTCGCACAAACCGAACAGCATCAAGTGATCGGTGCGCACCCTGAAGCCGAACTCGCGCTCCAGGCGCGAAAACAGCGGTTGAACCACTTCGTGCCGCACCTCGATTACCTCATCGCAGCCTTGGCACACCAGATGATGGTGAGGAGGGTCGCTCGCCAACTCGTACACCGTGGCGTTGTCCTTAATCTGCGCCACCGTCACCAGGCCCAGTTTTAGCAGAAAGGTCAACGTTCGATAAACGGTGGCGCGGCTAATGCCGGGTGACTTGACCTGCACGCGCTCGAATATCCGATCGGGTGTGCTGTGCCCGGACATTTCGCCCAACGCATCCAACACCAGCCGCCGCTGCAACGTAAGCCGGTATCCCTCGCGTCGCGCCAGGGCGCGCAGCTCGGGACCGGCCGAAGTGGACGCAGGCGCGGTTTGTTGCGACATGTCTCAATACCAATACGTCGCAAGGCCATCCGGGCATTCATTTGCACCCCGATTGACTGTTCGGAGGGAGGATTCGGAAATGCCCGCCCACCACCCCGATCGAAAACAAAGTAGTGAACGCGCAGAACCTCTTTCCCCGCCGATCACTGGCGATGCTGGGCGCGGCCGGCCTGATCTTCGGCAGCGTCTTGGCCATGCGGCTGTTGCAGCCGCCTGCGCCAGCTTTCGACCCGCAGGAAGCCGGCCATCGGCTCGTCACGGCCGCGTCGGAGATCGAACGGCTTCAGGCGCGGTTGAAAGCCGATCCCGACAATGCGAGCGCCTATGCGCAGTTGGGATTGGTCATGCTGCAGCGCGTGCGCGAGAACGGCGATCCGGCACTCTACATCCAGGCGGAGCGGGCCTTCCGGGCTGCCCTGGCACGCAACCCCGATCAGCTCGACGCCCTGATCGGCATGGGTTCGCTCGCCCTCTCACGGCACGCCTTCACCGAGGCAATCGTCTGGGGCGAACGGGCCAAAGCTATCAACCCGTTTCGAGCGCAGGTCTACGGCATCATCGGCGATGCGCTGGTTGAACTGGGGCGCTACCCGGAAGCCGCCCAAGCCATTCAAAAGATGGTGGACACGCGTCCCGACATCGCCTCATATACCCGCGTATCGTATCTGCGCGAATTGCATGGCGACGTGGTCGGCGCGATTGACGCGATGACGCGTGCCGCCAAGGCAGGCGCACCCGGCGGGGAAGCGACGCTGTGGGCATGGACCTATCTCGGCCACCTGCACTTCAACCGCGGCGACTTGCGCGATGCCGAGGCCGCCTACACCGGCGTGCTGCAGCAACAGCCCAGCTATCCCTACGCCATGGGAGGACTGGCCCGCATTCGCGCGGCACAAGGCCGCACCGATGAAGCGATCACGCTCTACCAAACCGTCCTCGATCGGCTGCCCCTGGCGCAGTGGGCCATCGAGCTCGGCGAGCTGTTCGAGGCCACGGGCGAACGCGATCGAGCCCGCGCTCAGTTCGAGTTAGTGCGCGCCATCCAGCGACTGAACGCGCACGCCGCGATGAACGTGGATCTGGAGATGGCGCTGTTCGAGGCCGACCACGGCGATCCGGCCACGGCCGTCGCGTTGGCGCGCGCCGCCTACGAGCGGCGGCCGAGCATCTACGGGGCCGATGCCCTGGCGTGGGCGCTGCACCGCGCCGGCCAAAGCGAGGAAGCATGGCCGCTCGCACAAAAGGCGCTCAGGCTCGGCACGCGCGACGCGCTGCTCCACTTCCACGCCGGCATGATCGCCGCGGCGCTAGACGGACGCACGAGCGAAGCCGCCGACCTGCTGCGCGCCGCGCTCGACATCAATCCGCATTTCTCGGTGCGCTACGCGCCCATGGCCCGGCGTGAGCTGGCACGGTTGGACGCCTTGACGCCCTGAGCCGACGAAGGAGGTGAGCGCGAGACACCATACCTACCACGATAGACGACTTTCCCGCGCGGCGCACGATCGCCGCAGCCGACCCCATGCATTCGATATATGAGAGGAGAAACCAAGACATGAACACACAAACGATGGGCCGAGCTGTCAGCATCGGCCTGAGCTTGATCTTACTGGCAGGCAGCTTCGCGCTGGCCGGAGGCGGCAGGACGATGGCCTCCAGCCACCGCGAGGCTCCGCTGATCAGTCGCGACCCATTCGCAGACAACACCGACACCTACGCATTCGTCAGCCCCGACCGGCCCGACACCGTGACGCTGATCGCATCGTGGATTCCCTTCGAGCATCCGATGGGTGGGCCGAACTACTTCAGCTTCGCCGATGACGTCGGCTACTACATCCACGTGGACAACAACGGCGACGCCAAGCCGGACTTCTCTTACAAGCTGACAACCAAGACCACCACGGTCAACCCGAACACGTTCCTGTACAACACCGGCCCGATGGTCGGCCTAAACAGCGACGGGCAGAACGTGCGGCAGACGTGGACGTTGGAAGAGAACGGCGCGGTGCTCGCCACCGGCGATGTGCCACCCGTCAACGTCGGCTTGAAGAGCACACCCAACTACCCAGCGACCTTCGCGGCCGGCATCAAGGCGGTGGATCTACCCGAGGGGCGAATGCAGATCTTCGCCGGACAGACCGACGATCCATTCTTCGTAGACCTGGCCGTGTTCGACCTATTGACGCTCCGCCCTCAGCGACCGCCCATCGGCTATAAGGGCGGGCCGAGCAAAGGCGTTGACAGCGTGGCCGGATTCAACGTTCACACACTGGCGCTGCAGATCCCCATCGCCCGCTTGCTGAAAGGCGCACCCGCGGGCGAGACTGTGATCGGCGTATGGAGCACGAGCACGCGCAACACGACCACCGTGCTGGGCGGCGGCGAGTCGAAGGGCAGCGGCCCGGAGGTTCAAGTCAGCCGATTGGGCATGCCGTTGGTGAACGAGGTAGTGCTGCCACTCGCGCTCAAGGACGCCTTCAACAGCATTGATCCGACGACCGACTTCGCGCTGTTCAGCAGTGGCAGCCCGGCCGGAGAACTGCTGAAGAGGAGCGTGTTGCAGCCCGAGTTGCAGACCCTGCTGAATGCGCTGTATGGCGTGCCCATGCCATCCAAGGGTCGCACCGACCTGCTGGCGATCTTCCTGACCGGCATGAAGACCACCAAGCCCTTCACGATCCAGACGAAGAGCGGGCCGGTCACGCTGGACGCGGGCTTCAACGTGAATCAACCGCAAAACGTGCGGCCGGCCGAGATGATCCGCCTGAACACGGCCATCAAGGGCGACCTGTGCAAACCGAAGCCCGATTATCAGCTCGGCCTGCTTGGCGGCGATGCTTGCGGCTTTCCGAACGGCCGTCGGCTGCAAGACAACGTAACCTACATCGAACTCTTGGCGGTTGCCGGTGCAGCGTATTCGGTGTTGACCGACGATGCCTTTGACTTCAATCCCGCCATTGCCAAAGCGTTGCAGACGGGGGTGGACCAGAACGACCTGCCCTTCGGCAACAGGTTCCCCTATGTCGCTGCGCCACACAGCGGCACGTTCTTCCGCAGCAGCGGCGGCTGGAGGTAAAGAAGACGATCGTCGCTGCGGCGATCATCGAAACGCGAGGGGGCGTAAGCGCCGCAGCCCACCCTGGTCGGCCCCGGCGCACGTTGGTGTGCCGGGGCCGATGCGTTCATCACCTATCCATCGGCCTGGCGTCCGCGCTTCGTGTGGACGCGATGCTCTGCCCTGTTCGGCATATGACGCGTGCGATTCGTCAGCAACTCTGGAGACGCTTCCCAAGTGAGCCGCAGCAGGCCCATCAGCGGAGTGAGAGGAAAGGCAGCGTATAGTAGAGCAACAACAGTCCGGCGCCCACGACGAGCATCGCGCTGAGCAACGGGATCGTTCTCGCCAGCCATCCATTCTGCAACATGCGCACAACGCCGACCAGGCGCGAGGAGCGCGCGAGCGCGCGTTTGCCGTATACCACTGCCAGGCTGATGGCTACCAGCACGCCGGCTAGGCCGACGCTGAAGGTGACGATGAGCAACAACCCGAAGCCGATCCGACCCAATGCGATGGCGCTCAGCAGCACGATCAGTGCAGCCGGACACGGCACCAATCCGCCCGATACACCGACGGCAAGCACGCCTTGCACATCGAGACGCGCCGGCGGCTTGTGTGTGTGCGCCCTGCCGCCGTGCATGTGTGACAACTGCTGGATCGCGGCGTCGAAGGTATGAGTGTGATCCTCGACGACGGCCCTGTCGCGAACCGCGCTCACGATCATGTGCACACCGATCGCCAGCACGATCCCCGCCGAAAGTAAACCGAGATAAGGAAACAACCGCTCCGGCACGATATAAGCTGACAAGAAGAGCGTGACCAATCCCATGGCGAACACGCTGGCCGTGTGGGTGACCGTCACCGTCCCGCCGAGCAGCACAGCATGTCGCGGTGTGGCACGAGAGCCGACCAGATAGGCAGCCGCGACGCTCTTGCCATGGCCGGGTTCGAGCGCGTGCAACGCGCCCAGGCCAAGCGCGGTGAGCAACGACAGCAGGATCACCGGCAGCGTCAAATCGCGCTGGCCAATCAGCGCAGCAAACTGTGAATCGCGCGAGGCTGCACCGAAGCCCGGTCGAGCCGACGACGGCGCGTCGTTCCCTTGGGCGACATCCGACCGCGTGATCACTGTGAATGATGCCTCGGTCTGGCTCAATGGGGAATTGAGTAGGTCTTGTGGGTAGTTGCGTAACTCGTCGCTGACGTCAATGCCGCTGACGTCGGAAGCGGTGACTTTCACCCCATCGCTCACCCTCAACACGATCTCGCGCCAGCCGAGGCGATCGCGTTCGTTGGCGTTGCGAAAGTGAAACGCTACTTCTCCAACGCCGAGGATAGATGCCGGTTCGACCGTTGCTAGCCAAAACTCCAGTCGCAGCGTCTCCAGGCCGCCCTGGCCCGCTGCGAATTGCAGGTGCGGCTCGCGCACTTCGAGCGGCACGCGCCGGCCGTTCATGGACAGCGTCACACCATGAAGTAGCTCGTCCGTCTTGGTCGCGATGTATCGCCGTCGCTCGACCTCTTCCACTATGCCATCGCCGTCGGTGTCAATGCGCTGCTTCAATTGGAAGGCGGGAATCTCGGCTAGGTCGAGCACGTACAGCACCGCCACGCCCTTGGACGATAACTCGATGCGGTTATAGTGGTTGATGCTGAAATTGCCCAACGGATGGGCGAAGGCCAGCCTCACCGGTGTCCATATTGCGCACACCAGCGTCAACAACACACCAACTGTCCGTATGCTGACGTGGGTGAAGCTCTTCATGATCTCAATCGCCGGGAGGCGATGACTAGTACTACGTTGCAGTTGCCGATGCGCATTGCTTTGGCGGCCGGCAGGCCTCAACACTCTGCGGGATTCGCACCATAACTATTCCAGGCGCTTGAACTCGCACAGCATTCGAAAGCCCACCGATAGCATCCGAAACGGCCAAGATGGCACGCTACTGGAACCCTGACAAAACCAGGTTCGCCATCAACGCTTTCGCTGTCATTCCTGCGAAGCTTGTCCCTGCGGAAGGGGGAGCAGTAATCCGGTGTCCCGCTACAGGCCGGATGCGCCCATACAGGCATGGCGTGTGCTCCCGTGGTCATGATTGATTCAACACTTCATAGCTTGGTACGACGATGCGTAAATGCGACTCATTACAATTCACGTAACACGCAATGCGTGTTGCGTATGCAGAATGTCGAGACGTGGCATGTCGCACGTGCGTCATGCGCGGGCCTCGCGGATCTGCAAGGAGGATGACTTCATGATGAACTCGCCGGCTCACATGCACGTGCCTGACGGCTTCCTATCTTTCCCCATAGCTGCACTGATGTGGATCGCATCGCTCGCAGTGATCGGCATTGCGCTGCGGCGCGTAAGCGATAGCCTGGGCGAAAAGCAAGTCCCGCTGATGGGCGTGCTGGCAGCCTGTATCTTCGCCGGCCAAATGTTGAACTTCACCGTCGCCGGCGGCACCTCGGGCCACTTGATGGGTGCTGCGCTGGCAACGATTTTGCTCGGACCGTGGGCTGCCATCTTGGTGCTGACCTCAGTCGTAGCCGTGCAGGCGGTGATCTTCCAGGATGGCGGGCTGTTGGCATTGGGCGCGAACATCTTCAACATGGGCATCGTCGGCGCATTCGTGGCCTACTTCGCCTATCGAAGCGTGCAACAACTTGCCGGCGGCAGACGATGGGGCATCTTCGTAGGCGGGTTCGCGGCAGCCTGGCTCTCAATCGTCGTGGCGTCGTTGGCCGTGGCACTTCAACTGGCGCTGTCGGGCACTTCTCCCGCCAACATCGCCGTGCCGGCCATGGGCGGCGTGCACATGCTCATTGGCATCGGCGAAGGGCTGATCACAGTTGGCGCGTTGTCCTTGCTGCATGCGACGCGCCCCGATATATTGGGCGTAGGCGAAGCCAAACCGGCCGGCGCCGGGGTATGGGTGGCTGGGATGCTGATCGCCCTGGTGCTGGCCATCGCATCCCCGCTGGCCTCGACCTATCCCGACGGCCTGGAATACGTCGCCGAACAGCACGGCTTCCTGGAGACCGCTCAGGAGCCGACTTTCAACATCATCCCGGACTATATCGTCCCGGGCATCGCCAACGAGGCCTTGGCGACGATCCTGGCTGGCGTTATCGGCCTGCTGGTCGTGTTCGGCGTGGCCTATGGGCTGGCCTACGCAAGGCGCAAAAGAACCCAGGCGTGAACGTCCTCGACCCATACCACGCGCATGATGGCGTCATCCATCGGCTCGATCCGCGCGTGAAGCTCGTGTTGGCAGGCGCGTTCATCCTGACGACGTCGCTGTTGCCTTCGGGCGCCTGGCCCATCTACATGTTGATGTTGGCGATCGCGATCAGCGCCACCTTGCTGTCGGAGGTGGGATTAGCGATGGTGCTCAAACGCGCTTCGCTGGCGATACCGTTCGCCCTGGCTGCGCTGCCGCTCGTCTTCACGTTACAAGGCGCACCATTGTTCACAGTCGGCGTCGGCGACGCCCGATTGGTCGTCACATGGCCAGGGTTGGAACGCTTCGCTAGCATCTGTCTCAAATCCTACATGTCGGTGATTGTCGCTATCATTCTGGCCACGACCACGCGCTTTAGCGACCTGCTGCTGGCGATGCGGGCGTTGCGGGCGCCTCGGCTGTTGGTCGCCGTCCTCGGCCTAATGTGGCGCTACCTGTTCGTGTTGACGGAGGAATCGCAGCGCCTGCTGCGAGCGCGTGCCTCGCGCAGTGGCGCGCCCAGCACATCCGGGCAAGCGTCGAAAGCCGGCGGGACGCTGGCGTGGCGGGCGCGCATTGCCGGCGGCATGGCCGGCAGCTTGTTCGTTCGCGCATTCGAGCGCGCAGAACGCGTCCACGCCGCCATGATCGCGCGAGGCTACGACGGCGAGGTGCGCGCGCCGGCTTTGCCGCCGTTGACCTCGTCACAACGTCTCGCGTTGATTGCCGGCTTGACCCTGTTTGCGATGTTGCTCCTCCTGTCACTAGCCTTCGTCTGAGCGCCTCACGCAGGTATGCCCGTCCACGACTGCCATGCACCATTCCATCGAAGTCGCCGATTTGCATTACACCTATTCCGACGGACAGCGCGCCCTGAACGGCGCAACGTTGTGCGTGGCGCCGGGGGAGAAGGTGGCGCTCGTCGGGCCGAACGGCGCGGGCAAGTCCACGCTCATCCTGCACTTGAACGGCATCCTGTCGGTGCAGCGCGGCAGCGTGTGCGTTTGCGGCGTCGCCCTGCACGGCTGCAGCAAGCGCGATCTAGCCAGGGTGCGCGCAGAAGTAGGTCTCGTCTTCCAACACCCCGATGACCAACTCTTCTCGCCGACCGTGTTCGAGGACGTTGCATTCGGCCCGCGTTACCAGGGACTGCCGGAGGCAGAGGTGCAGCGGCGCGTGAGCAAAGCCCTGGCCGACGTGCATATGAGTGGCTTCGCCACGCGCCCCCCGCACCACCTGAGCGCCGGTCAAAAGAAGCGCATCGCCATCGCCACTGTGCTCTCGATGCAGCCGGAGGTGCTGGTGCTGGACGAGCCAACGGCCGGGCTGGATCCGCGCGGCCGGCGGGAACTCATCACCCTGCTGCGCGAGTTGCCCCAAACCATGCTGGTATCCACTCACGACCTGCGCATGGTGCAGGAGCTATTCCCTCGAACGATCATCATGGATGCAGGCCGCGTCGTCGCCGACGGCGCGACGGCGGAATTGCTGGCCGACGAAGCGCTGTTGAATGCGCACGGGCTGGAGCTGCCGTAATACTGAGTGCTATGAGCATCGAAACATCTTCGCTGGCCGACGGGTCCAGCTTCGACGCCGCTGAACGACGGCGGAGAGCCGAGCTGGCCAAGCCGATGTCTTCAGCTCCGATGAAATACAACGACGACGGCTCGGTAGCCTGGGACGACATGTGGGATAGCTTCTGCATGCTGGCCTCGGCCGGCGGCCCGCCCCACCGGGGCGCCATGTTGTGGCCCGACGAAGGCGCGGACGCCGACGATCCAACTTATCGGCAGGCCACGCAAGAGATCATCCGCGGCGTCTTTCTGGTCAGCGGGCTGCGCGCCAGGCCGGACAAGCCGGGTTGGATCGCAGTCGAATGCCCCACCGACAGCATGGCAGACTGGATCGCTCGACAAGGCGTGCAGGAGAACGTCTTTATGCGTTCCGAGGGCAACCGTTTCTTCGTGCCGTGCGGTTCGCAATGGACGACCGAGGGCGAGATCAAGAACGTGATCACGGTGGTGGCCAAGACCACGCACTACTGGGCCGATCACATCCCAGCCGACGCCAAAACCGCGCTGGCCGTCGAAGAAAGCTTGCTCAGGCTGGCCGCAAGCCTGAAACGGTTGTTCGGCCGGAAGCGGTCGAGCGGCGTCACGCCCGGCAGCAAACCATGATCCGCGTTCGGACCGGCGCTCACGTCGGTCGCCAGGCAGCCATTGCGCGCTGCGCCGCCGTACAATCGCGGCGATGCGATTGTCACGCGCTGCGAGGTGTGTCTTCAACCCATACACACAGAGCGATCCGCGCCTCGACCTGCCCGGCGCCGCCGCGATCCGGTTGGCCAATCTGGCGCACTACCTGGCCGCACGCGCCGACGCCCACATCGCGCTGGTCGGCGAGGCGGCGGGCTACGCCGGCTGCCGCTTCACAGGTATCCCTTTCACCTGCGAGGCGCAACTGCGTGAATGGAACGACCCACGCTTCCGCACCTCCAGCCTGTACGGTGACTATGATGAGCGCTCCGCACGGTGCGTCTGGCGTACCGTCGGCATGCGCGATGACGTGATCTTTTGGAACGTCTTTCCCTGGCACCCCTGCCAACCCGGACGCCCTTTGTCGAATCGTCAACCTTCAGGGGCAGAGTTGCGTGCCGGCCTGGTCGTGCTTAAGCTCTTCTTGAATTGGAAGCGACCGGATCACATCATCGCCGTCGGGCGCACTGCCGAACGCGCGCTGCGCCGGTTGAACGTCGCTGCAACCTACGTCCGCCATCCATCGCACGGCGGTCAACGGGCTTTTCATTCCGCGCTAAACTGCATGCTGCATGCCCAATTCCCGGCTCATGACTCCCGGCTAAGAACGAGCAGCTCTGGACCCTAGACTCAAACCTTAAAAACGATGCAATCATGCCCAAGAATCTCTGGAACGACGATGACGTGCGCGGGCTGAGCCCGTTGGATTTACTCGCCTACCGCTCGCGGCTGCTCGCCGCCGATCGCAGCGTAGTGAACATCTTCGGCGGCAATACATCGGTGAAGGCCATGGAGACCGATCACCTGGGTCGCGCGGTCAACGTGCTGTGGGTGAAAGGCAGCGGCGCCGACATGGCCAACTGCACCGGCAAAGATTTTGCCGGCTTGAAGCTGGACGAGGTCTTGCCGCTGATGCAGCGCGATGAGATGAGCGACGAAGAGATGGTCGCCTATCTCACTCGTTGCCAGTTCGAGCCGAATCGTCCGCGCCAGTCCATCGAGACGCTACTGCATGCTTTCACGCCGCACACGCATGTGGATCACACCCATCCCGATGCCATCATCGCCCTGGCCTGCGCGGAGCGCGGCGAGGC
>Ga0308412_1001068_pt1 | contig 14760 bp, 18 predicted proteins | sample HotsprottomLayer_FD_202357 | JGI IMG/M metagenome (GOLD analysis project Ga0308412, IMG submission 202357) | Hot spring phototrophic mat microbial communities from Octopus Spring, Yellowstone National Park, Wyoming, United States -... | ecosystem: Environmental > Aquatic > Thermal springs > Hot...
GGTAGCCACCAGAAGGGTTTCTGCGTCAAGATAGTAAAGGGGGTGCTCTCGGTTGCGATGCATAGCACCCCCCTCTTTTTCACATCCCTGGGGGCAAGGTCAAGTAGCATACGAGGGAATGGTAGGTGAGCTTGGCGGTGAAAAAAACTGTTACTGCAACTATGGTCTCGCGCTCTATGCGGCCCAGATTGGCCCCACGGCGCAGCCGCCAGGCCCAGCTCGCACAGATCAGCGTAAACGGTGGGTACAGCCAGCGGATAAAGTCTTCCTCGGGGCGCAGCAGCCAGATTAGAAGAAAAACCGGTATGGCCAGCACCGCATACCAAAAGTACATCACCCGCCTTATATTTTTGGCAACAACAGCGGATCGCCCCTGCACGCCATTAGTCTAGACGAGTCCTAAGGGGCATCGTGCGAAAATTTGGCATGCCTTGCTTGCTAACGCGTAACGGCGTCGTCCTGGGTGGCCCTAGAAGCCCTGGCTTTGTCCCCAAGGCGTCGCTCGCTGCCCGCTTGCAGGCGTTTGATGTTCTCGCGGTGGGTCCAGAAAATTAGCCCTGCCAGGACCAGCACAGTTAGAATTTCCCAGAAAGGCCGTCTCAGCGCGATAGCAACGACCACCGCCGTAAGACTCCCGATCATGCTCCCGGCCGATACGAACCGTGTCAGCCACATGGTCAGAATGCCCACCGGAAAGGTCAGCAGGGCCACCAGCGGATCCAAAAACAGCATTGTCCCGAAGCTGGTCGCTACCCCCTTCCCTCCCGTAAAGCGCAGGAAAACCGAGTAATTGTGGCCCAGCACCGCAGCCAGGGCCACCCCGCCCAGCAAAGGCCCCTCGATACCGACTAGGCGGGCCAGCAAGACGGCAATACCCCCCTTGAACACATCAAACCCGGCCACCGCCACCGCCGGGCCAGCCCCCAGGGTACGCAGGATGTTGGTGGCCCCGGTGTTTCCTGAGCCCACTTTTTGTATATCTACCCCATGCAGACGGGCCACCCATGCCCCTGCGGGAACCGCACCAAACAGGTAAGCCAGCAGCAAAATGAGCCAGGTTGCCCAGTCCACAGGGGGCATTTTATCGTAACCCTCGCATCGGTGGCCTCTTTTTAGGAAGCCACTTTGCGTGCAGGCCACAATTAACTTGATGGGGTCTCGGTGACGAAGCGCGCTCTGCGGGGCTAATCGCTAAAGCGCTCTTCTTTCCAGGGGTCGCCCCGGCGGTGGTAGCCGTTAACTTCCCAGAAACCCAGCTCTTCTTTGTCCAAAAACTCAAACCCCCGCACCCACTTGGCGCTTTTCCAGGCATAAAGGTGCGGCACCACCAGGCGCAAAGGCCCCCCATGCTCGCGCGGCAGGGGCTGGCCAAATAGGGTGTGGGCCAGGATATTCTCCGCTCGCAAAAAGTCCTCCAGGCTCAGGTTGGTGGTATAACCCCCGTAGCAGTGCACCAGCACCGCCTGGGCCTCTGGCCTGAGCCGAACCTGCTGCATCAGGTCGGGCACCCGAATACCGCACCACTTGACGTCCAGCTTGCTCCAGCGGGTCACGCAGTGGAAGTCGGCGGTGAGGTCGGACTGCGGCAGGGCCAGCAGGTCTTGCCAGCCCAAGGTTTTGGCCGCTTCCACCTGTCCTTTGATTTCGAGTTTAACTTCTTCGGGGCGCACGCTGGGGGTGGGGCCATAGGTCAGCACGGGGAACTTCTCGGTGAGCACCTGGCCGGGGGGCACCCGCTCGCGGTCCAGGTTTTTGGGCTTGAAGAAATTGCCAAACATACCAGCAAGATAGACGCAGGGCCAGGAAGTCCGGGTAAGCGGGGGCACAAAACCTTATCGCACTCTTCACAGACGTTGCCTCTCGTCCGGGCGGCAACTGCGCTATGCAGGATATAGCAATCGAGCTGTGAGCGGCGCAATGATTGTGAAGGGTGCTCTAGCGCGAGCGGTAGCGAATGACCTCGACCTTCTCCAGGGTGATCAGCCCTTCTTGCACCATCGGCTCGAGGGTGGGCAGGAAGGCCTGAATTTTCTCCTCGCTGTCCACAATCTCGATGCAGATGGGCAGGTCTTCGGAAAGCTGGAGGATTTTGGCGGTGTGGATGCGGGAGTGGGCGCCAAAGCCCATGAAACCCCGGAAGACCGTGGCCCCGGCCAGGCCGGCTTTTTTGGCCTCGAGCACGATGGCTTCGTAGAGGGGCCGGCCCTGCCACTTGTCCGACTCCCCCAGGTAAATGCGTACCAGCTTGGCTTCCCCTTGTAGCTTCATACCCACCTCCCGGCCCAACGGTAGGCCAGCCAGACCAGAGCAAACCCCAGCAGCACGCTGCCGGCTACGTACAAAAAGGCTTTGAACCACTCCCCCTGCTGCACCAGGGTAAGGGTCTCCCAGCTAAAGGTGGAGAAGGTGGTGTAGCCGCCCAGCACCCCCACCGCCAAAAACAGCCGCCACTCCGGGCTCAAGGCCCCCTCGAGGCTAAAGCGCAGCACCAACCCAATCATAAAACTGCCGGTGAGGTTGACCAGGAAGGTACTCCAGGGAAACCCCGGCCCCGCCAGCCCCTGCACCCAGGCCCCCAGCCCATAGCGCAAAGCAGCCCCAATCGCCCCGCCCAGCATCACCAGCAGATAGCGCTCCACCTCGCCCAGTATCTTCTCTAAAGCCCCTCTTAATCCAGTCCTCCCTTATGCTCTCAGAAAAGGCGGGGTAGACTCTAGGGATGAGATTTTGGAGTCCTCTTGTAGTGCTGCTTCTGCTGGCCGGCTGTGCGCCCCAGCCTGGCATTAGCGACAACCAGCGCCGGGAATGGGGCTTAGCGCCCATCATCAGCAACTTTGCCCCCGACCGGGGCGAGGGCGGCAAATACAGGCTGCGCGAGCGGGTTTTCTTTAGCTTTAGCTTGAGCCGGCCCGGCTATGTAACCTTGGTAACGATGGACTCCGACGCCACCACGGTGGTGCTCGAGCGCAACGTGCAGCTACCCGCAGGCCGCCACACCTTTCCCCTCGCCACCGACCGCAACGCCCAGGGCCAGGCCACCTACCTGGTCGTACCGCCCTTGGGGCCCTCGCGCTTCCGGCTCTTGTACACCAATGTGCCCGTCACAAACCGGGAGCTCTTCAGGGGCAAACTGAGCAACGAGGAGTTCGACCGCCACACCCAGGCCTATCTAGCCCAGGCCCCGGTGCGCGATGTGGTCGAGACCTGGATGGAGGCGGTGTCCCGATGAAAACCCTTTTTTGGCTGCCCCTGGCCGTGATCCTACTGGTGGCCTGTGGCCCGTCCGCCCCTCGGAACAGCCTGGACTTGAAGCCCAACGCGGTGGTGCTGCCGGAGGATGAGGTGGACTCCGTTACCGCTACCGAGATGAACGTTCAGACCGACAAAAACCTGATCACGGGCCAGATTGTCATCAGCGACGAGGGAGAGGGCCTGGTGCGGAGAATTACCCAGGTAACCCAGACCGGCGCCGGTGTGGTCAACGGTCAGGCGGTGCGGAAGTTCTACCTCAAAACCGAGAACGCGGCCCTCGAGGACGCCGTTGCTGCGGGTGAGGTGACCCTCGAGACCAACCTGCCCATCGGCCAGGCCAACATGGTGCAGGCCCTGGATGGGGTGAGCGTGCAGGAGTTCACCGGGCGCATCAACCTGACCAACGTCAAGTTCGACATCCCGGGTGTTCCCGGCGGGAGCATCACCTTGAACGGCTTTATCGAGCAGACCCTGAAGCCCAATTTCAACCTGAAGTTCAGCAGCGGCAGCGTGGAGGTGTTCAAGGCCGGTCTGAGCGGCACGCTCAAGTCCTCCATCACCGCCACCATCCAGGCCAACGCCAGCTACAGCCCTTTCAGCCTGAACAAAGAGTTGGCCTCCTGGAACATCAGGCGGGCCTTCCTGGTGGGTAGTGTGCCGGTGGTGGTGGTCTTGCAACCCAAGCTAATCGCGGGGGTGAGCAGCAACGCCAGCGGCAAGGTAACGGTGCAGGTGGGCATCGCCCCTACCTTCAGCACCAACCTCCAGCTCGACTACAACCGCAGCCGCACCAGCAATGGCGGCTGGAACAACGCCTTTAGCGCCAACTTTGCCCTAAACCCCACCTTCAACTACTCGGTTCTGGTGCAGGGTGCCGGCAATGCCTTCGCCGGGCTGGCCATGGACATCAAGTTTTACGGCGTGGCGGGGCCCAGCCTCGAGGCCAAGCCTTTCATCAACCTGACCCTCAACGGCAACAACGGCACGGCGGCCCTCAAAACCGGCATCAACGGCAAAAGCAAGGTCGAGGCCGGCTTCAAGGTGCTGGGCAAGGGCCTCGAGACCAGCTACGACGGGCCCAGCATCGAACAGGTCCGCAGCTTTAGCTGCCAGGCCCCCAGCACCTGCAAGGCCAACTGAAGCAAAGGGGTGCGGATCAGGGCGGTTGCACTTCGCGCCTCTGGGCCCCAAAATACCCAGGTGTTCGAGTTCGAGGTCACCGCCCAGTCCGGCCGGGCCCGCACTGGGCTTTTTCACACCCCCCACGGCGTGGTGCAAACCCCTTTGTTCATGCCGGTGGGCACCCAGGGCAGCGTGAAGGGAATCTCGCCCCAGGAGCTCAGGGAAATCGGCTCGCAGATCATCCTGGGCAACACCTATCACCTGCTCCTCAGGCCCGGCCCCGAACGGGTGCGAGCGCTGGGCGGGCTGCACCGGTTCGCCGCCTACGACGGCCCCTGGCTCACCGACTCGGGCGGTTTCCAGGTGATGAGCCTGGGCGACCTGCGTAAAGTCAGCGAACAGGGGGTCACCTTCCGCAGCCACCTGAACGGCGACCTGATCGAACTCACCCCCGAGTACAGCATCCAGGTGCAGGAAGCCCTGGGGGCCGACATCATCATGGCCTTCGACGAGTGTCCGCCCTACCCGGCCAGCCCGGAGTACCTGAAGGCCTCCCTCGAGCGCACCCTGCGCTGGCTCGAGCGCAGCCTGAAGGCCAAAACCCGCCCCGACCAGGCCCTCTTCGCCATCGCCCAGGGCGGGGTTGACCTGGCGCTGCGCAGGAGCAGCACCCTGGCCACGGTGGCCTTTGGCACCCCCGGTGTTGCCATCGGCGGCTTAGCGGTGGGGGAGCCCAAGGAGGACATGTACCCGGCGGTGGAGCTCTCCACCCGGCTGCTGCCCGAAGATAAGCCCCGCTACCTGATGGGGGTGGGCCACCCCGAAGACCTGGTGGCCGCGGTGGCGCTGGGGGTGGACATGTTCGACTGCGTCTACCCCACCCGCACCGGGCGCTTCGGCTACGCCCTGGTGTCCGAAGGCCGCCTCAACCTCAAGCTCACCCGCTACCTCGACGACCCCCAGCCCATCGACCCCGAATGCGACTGCTACGCCTGCACCCACTACAGCCGGGCCTACCTGTGCCACCTGGTGCGGGCCGAGGAGATACTGGCCCCCCGCATGCTCTCGCTGCACAACCTACGCTACCTGCACCGCCTGATGGAAAGCGCCCGGGAGGCCATTCGGGCGGGCAATTACCGCGAGTTCGCCCGGGATTTTGCCCGAAGGCGCTTTGGCGCTGAGCCCCCCTCGTGGTTCAGCAAGGTGCTGGAAGCAGGTGGGCACTGGTAAGGCTATTCTGAAAACGTGCAGGACGCGCTGGTGATCTACAAAGGCAAGCCCGCCCTGGCCCGCGAGGCCGGGGATAAGCTACTGCTCGAGCTGCCCTCGGGCGAGCGCCTCAGGGTGCGCCCTAAGGACGTTCTCCTGCTGCACCCTGGGCCTGCTCTTCTGCAGCTCAGCCCGCCCCAAGGTGAGGTGGAGACAGCCTGGGCCCTGCTAGAAGGCCAGACCGTAAGCCTGCGGGAGCTGGCCGAACTGGTCTATGGCCACTACACCCCCGCGACAGCCTATGCAGCTTATCTACTGACCCAGAACGACCCGCGCTTTGCCCTGGAAGGAAGTGGGGCTCGAGCCCGTACCCAGGCGGAGCTAGAGGCCATCCTGAGGGATAAAAGGCACAAAGAAGAGCGTGAACAGGCCTTTTTGCAGGGTGTAGAGCGCCTTGGGAAAAAAGCCCCGGCCCCGGAGGATGCCCCTCTCCTGGCCGAACTCCAGGCCCTGGCTTTGGGCAAGCGCAAGGATAGCCCTGTGTTGCGGGCCCTGGGACATCCCGAAACACCGGAGAGCGCCCACCGCCTTCTGCTCGACCTGGGGGTCTTTCGCTACGAGAACCCGCACCCCCAGCGGCTAGGCCTCCGTCTCTTTCCACCCGAGTGGGCCGTACCCCCCTTGCCGCCGGAGCAACGAACCGACCTCACCGCGCAGCTCGCTTATGCGATTGATGACCCTGGAAGCCAGGACCCAGACGACGCCATTTTCGTTGAGCCGGTTGCCTCGGGCTACCGCCTTTTGGTTCATGTGGCCGACGTGGCCGCCCTGGTCACCCCGGGCAGCCCGCTGGACCAGGAGGCCCTGCGCCGAGGGGCCAACCTTTACCTGCCCGAAGGGACCATTCCCATGCTGCCTTTGGCCCTTACTGAGGCTTTAGGGCTGGGGCTAAAGGAGGTTTCTCCCGCTCTGACCTTCGAGTTGTGGCTCTCAAAGGAAGGCGCACTTTTGCAGCAACATATCTACCCAAGCCTGGTGCGGGTGCAACGGATCACCTACCAGGAAGTCCTCGAGGTAGCCGCGCTTCAGGCGCTACAGGCCGTGGCCGAGGTCTTGCGGGCCCGCCGGATGGCGCAAGGCGCGCTGGACATCGCCCTGCCCGAAGTTAAGGTGAGGGTCGAGGGGGAAGCCGTCCATATCCTGCCCCTCCCCCCTTACCCGAGCCGGGTCTGGGTGCGGGAGGCCATGCTGCTGGCCGGCTATGCCGCGGCCCAGCTAGCCCTGCAAGCGGGTCTTCCTTTTCCCTTTGCCACCCAGGAAGCCCCCAGTTTCCGGGTGGAAGCAGCCGGCCTGGCTGGCATGTGGGCCCAGCGCAAGGGCCTCAAGCGCACGCAGCTCAGGTCCACCCCTGCGCCCCACCACGGTCTGGGCCTGCCCTTCTACGCCCAGGTGACCAGCCCGCTGCGGCGCTACCTTGACCTGGTGGCCCATCAGCAGCTCAGGGCCTGGCTGCGCGGGCAAAAACCCTTATCCCCGGCCGAGCTGCTCGAGCGGGTCGGCGCGGCCGAGGCCATGGCCGATTTGGTGCGGGAAGCCGAGCGGAAAAGCCGGGAACACTGGATCCTGGTGCACCTTCTGCAAAAAGGCTACGAAGGTTCCGGAACCCTTGTAGAGCAGCGCGGCCGACAGGGCCTCTTCCTTCTGAATGAGCTGGGATTGGTTACGCAGGTAACCCTCGAGCAAAACCTGCCGCTCAACACCGTGGCCCAGCTTCGCTTCCGCGATGCAGAGCTACCTCGCTTGGAGCACCACTTCAGCCTGCTCAGCGCCGAAGTGGGGTAAGGACGCTATAAAACCCTATCCCTCCCGGTAGAAGCGGCTGTTCAGGTAGTACTCGGTGTACAGGATCTTTACGAAGGCCACCAGCGGCACCGCCAGCAAAGCCCCGGCCACCCCAAACAGCGAGGCCCCGATCAGCACCGCAGCGATGCCGGTCACCGGGTGCAGGCTGGTGGTGCGGCCCATGATGATCGGCCAGACCACACCCTGAATCTGGTTGCAGACCCACAGCACCAGGGCCACCACCGCAAAAGCCAGCCAGCCTTGCGACAAGGCCAGGAGCAGGGCCGGTATGGCCGAGATGATCACCCCCAGCACCGGCACAAAGCTGAAGATGAAGGCCAGAAAGCCCAGCGACATGGCCTGGGTCAGCACCCTCACCCCAAAGCCCTGGAAAGCCCCGAACGACAGGTACATGGCCAGGGTGATGAGCACCCCGTTGAATAGCGCCCCCAGAAGGGTGCCCCGCACATACCCGCCAAAAGCCAGGTCGGCCTTCTGGGCGAGCTCGAGGGCCCGGGGCTGGTAGGGCAGTGGAACCACCCGGAAAAGCGCCGCCCCAATACGGGGCAGGTCGTAGAGCAGGTAGATTGAGAGGGTGATTACCGTGAGCAGTTGAAAGGCCCCGCCCAACAGCCCGGTGAAGAAGCCCAGCAGGTTGCCCCCTTGCGCCAGCAGGCTTTGCAGGCCGCGCAACAAGGTTTGGGTGAAGGCCAGCAGCAGGGTTTGCAGGTTGAGGGTGGCCTGGTTGAGGGCCTCGAGCACAACCGGGGGTAGCTCAATCCGCCCGATCTGATCGGGCAGACCCCGCGCCCAGCCCACCAGCGGCTCCACCAGGCTGGGCAGGTTGTTGACGAAGCGGGCCAACTGCGCGGTCATGCCGGCCAGCAGCACCGTGGCCAGCCCCAGGAAAAAGAGCATGCCCACAAACACCACCACCACGCCCAAAGCCCGCGTCAGGCGCCGCTGCTCAAACCAGCGCACCAACGGACTCGAGAGATACGAAAACATAAACGCCGCCAAGACGATGCCGATAGCCGTGCGCGCACCGTTCAGCACCCAGCTCAGCAGCCAAAAGAAGAGCCCCGCTAGCAGCAGATACACCGCCAGGCGTACCCAGGGGTTCTGCCAGGCCCAGCTCAGCGTTGCGCTCATACCCCTTTACCCCTCGCGGTAAAACCGGCTATTCAGGTAAAACTCAACGTAGAGCACCTTGAGGAAGGCCAAGAGCGGAACCGCCGCCAGCGCACCTACCAGCCCGTAGAGGCTCGAGCCCACCAGAATAGCCCCAATCACGCTCACCGGATGCAGGCTGGTGGTCTGCCCCAGAATACGGGGGCTCAGGAAGTGGGCCTCCACCTGGTTGGCAACCACCACCACCCCCAGCGCGGCTATGACCTGCGGCCAGCCTACCGTCAGTGCCAAAAGCAGCGCAGGCACGGTGGAAATAATCACCCCCGCAAAAGGGATGATATTGAATAGTCCAGCCAGCAGTCCCAGCGAACCAGCCAGCGGTACACCGAAGACCCAGAGCCCGAGCCCCACCAGCAAGCCCACCCAAAAAGCCACCTGAATCTGCCCACGTATATAGCCCCCCACAGCCCGATCCAGCTTGGCCGCGATGTCGGCCGCGAAGGGCTGGTAAGGGAGTGGAACCGCTTGGAAAAGGGTTCTGGAAATTTGGGGCAGGTCGTAGAGCAGATAAATCGAGATGATGAGCGCGGCAAAAAGCTGAAGCACCCCCCCCAGCAAAGAAGCGAAGAACCCCACCAGGTTGCCCCCCTGGGCCAGCAGGGCCCGCAGCCCCTGCAACAGGGTCTGGGTAAAGCCCTCGAGCAGGGTTTGTAGGCTCTGGGCCGCCTGGGCAAAGGCCCCTTCTAAAGCTGGGGGAATCTCAATCTGCCCCACCCGCGAGGGCAGGTTTTCGATCCAGACCAGCAGGGGCGTCAGCAGGCGGGGAAGCTCGGTAGCGAAGCGGGCCAGCACGTTCACCATGTCGGCAATCAAAAACGAGGCCAGCCCCAGAAACAGCCCCAGCCCCAGGTAGACCAAGAGCACCCCCACAAAGCGGGGCACCCTGCGCTTTTCCAAGGCCCGCACGATGGGCGAGGTCAGGTAGGCAAAAACAAAGGCCAGCAAGAGCGTCACCAGAGCCGCTCTGGCCCCGCCAAACACCGCCCCCAGTAGCTGAAGGAGCAGGTAGGCCAGAACCAGATAAACCGCGATTCGCACCCACAGCAGCCCCCAAACTTCGGCAAGGTCGCGGCGCATGGCGATTACAATACCGCACAGCCTAGGGAAGGTTGAACTCGAGCTTGGCCTTGGCCCGCACCGCCTCGGGCGCCAGACCCTGGCCAAAGTATTTGTCCCGATCGGGCTCGCCATCCCACAACTCGAACAATAGCCGCGCCCCCTCGCCCCGACCCCGCAGTGCTGCTTCTGTACCGCTGTTGCCCACCTGACCAATCCACTGCCCTTTATGCACCTTGCTGCCCACCTTCAGTCCGGGGGCCACCCCGGAAAGATGGGCGTACACGGTGGTAAAGCCACCTGGGTGGCGAATCCAGACTTCCCGCCCGCGCAGCCTGTCCATCTGCTCAGGGCTGGTTCCCTTGGCAACTGCTCGAATCAGGGCCTCGAACTCGGCGCGGGTTATCTCTTGGTAGTTGGTCTCGGCTTTGACCACCTCACCTCCGGCTGCCGCCACCACCCCCATGCCAAAGCGCACCGGCACACAAGCATCGTCACCCGTAAAGACAAAGCCGGGGTTGGTTCCCTTGCGGTATTCGCGGGGGGCACCGGGCAGGTTGTTATCGGTTTTGGGCAAGCACGCGCCGGGCAGGGGTAGCGTGAAGCCTTCAGGGCCTTGCTCGAGGCTTTGTTTGAGTTTGGCAATTTCCGACTGCAAGCCCGCAATCTGCCGACGGGCGCCGGATAGTTGCGCGCTCTGCCACAAAGCCAGAAGGGTCACCAGCGCGAGCACAATCCAGCCGGGCTTGATCGGCATGGGTTTATTTTATGCCAAAAGCGAAAAGTAAAGAGACACGGCGGGCTGTGTCTCTACTTTGTGGTTGGTTGCTTAGAGCAGGCTCAACAGGCGGGCTTTGATCTGCTTGGCGGTGAGGCCCTCGAGCTTCATGCCCTTGGAGCGCTCGACCAGCTCGTAGACCTTGTGGGCGTGGCTGTTGGCGACCCGGAAGGTGATGCTTTGACCCGCGACCGTTACGGTCACTTTGCGCAGATTGGGCTCTTGCCAGTGCTTGGTGTAGCCGGTGATCTTCTTACCCACCCCGCCCTCACGCTTGGCCTTGCCACGGGTGATGATACTGTAGGCCACCTTGGGGCGCTTTCCGCTAATCTCGCAAATCTTCGACATTGCAGGACTCCTAACTGCCAACGCAAGGAACCATACCTTGCTTCCGGGCAACATTGGCGAGTATAGCATACCCTCACGTAGCCGTGCTAGACTTCCCAGCGGTATGAATATCGCCACCTGGCTGGTTCCTGCGCTGCTGGTCGCCGACCAGGCTATCAAACTGACGGTGCTGTGGGCGGTCGGCCCCCGCATTTTCGACGAAAGGGTAGGTGCTATTTTCCTGACCAATCTGTTTTGGATTGTGGATGCCACCTTCATCAAAAACACCGGCGCGGCCTTTGGCATCTTTCAGGGCGGCGCTCGCATTCTGGTCTGGGTGAGCCTGACGGTGGGCATCGGGATTTTGCTCTATTTGAGCATGAATTACCGCCGGGTATCGCTGCTGGGTCAAGTGGCCCTTTCCCTGATTGCCGCGGGGGCGTTGGGCAACGCCATAGACCGGCTGGGGCATGGCTGGGTGGTGGACTATGTGGACATCAACCGCACGGGGATCTTTATCCTAGACAGCTTCCCCATTTGGAATCTAGCCGATGCGTGCGTAGTGGTGGGGGTTTTTTTGCTCTTGCTGCCTCGGCCTAAGCAGCGCTAAAGTAGCCTCCCGTATGGGAGGCCGCTGGGCTGAGTCAGCAATATCACTACCAGAGGAAGAGCAGGGCAATTTTGAAGGGATAGCGATCGGAGATACCCACCTCGAGAGCCACCGGATCGAGGTAAAGCCGGCCCCCCAGGCCGTAGGCCACGTTGAAATCCCCCTCGATGCCCAGCCCTACGTAGCCCGAGAGGGCCCCGCCGGGAATCTCGAGGCTGGCCACCGGCCCCAGGTGAAGGCCAAACACGCTGCCCGCCGTTTTGAAGCTCAGATCTAGCCCCAGGCCAGCCGAAAGCGAGAGATCGGCTATCGTGAGGGCCGGCAGTAGATTGGCTTTTACGAGTGCCCAGACCTCCACATTGTCGAAGCTGGTAGGTACGATAATCTCAATATCCAGCCCGGTATCTATCCCTAGCGGGCTAAAGGGTAGGCCCAGGCTGCCCTGCAGCATCAGCCCGCGCCCGATTCCAAAACCCACCCCCACCGTGTTTTCTGGGTAGGCTGGGGCTTGGGCAAAGGCCAAACCAAGCGCCAACATCAGCACAGCAAACAGTCGCCTCATAACTCCTCCAAACGCCGCTTTATCATAACAGGGCAGCCTGGACTAGCCCAAAGCCTGCGCCAACAGCCGGTGAAAGTGGTGCACTCCCTGCTCCCGCTTAACGCTATAGCGACCCCGGTCGTAGAAGCGTGACTTCACCCCCTTCTGCACGGCCTCCACCACCACCTCATCTTCCCGCTCCACCCGGTCGAGGGCGGCTCCGGCGCCGGCGTCCAGTTTGCTATAGTCCCACACATAGGGCAAAAACGAGACCTTGGTAAGCTCGGGCCCCAGCGGGCGCACTACGTTGACCGAAAGACCCCAGGGGTAGAAGTTCAGCATCAGGTTAGGGAAGACCCAGTAGTAATAGGCCGCGATGCGCTGGCCGAAGTCGGGCGAGTCCTTGGGCAGGTCGAAGCAGGGTTCACCGGGCGCGGCTACACCGAGCTGTAGGTTGCACCAGTCGTACACTTGGGTGGTATAGCTGCCGAAATCGATGGCAGTGTTGAGCGAGGCGTGGATATAGGGGATGTGAAAGCCCTCGAGGTAGTTGTCGCAATAAAGCGCCCAGTTGGCCCGCACCAGGTAGTCGCGGGCGCGCGAGGGCTCGAAGTAGAACTCACGAAAGGGCATCCAGCCAACGCGTTCTTGAATGGGGCGCAGTACCTCTCCTAAGGAGACCGGCGGGTTCAGGCTGGCAAACAAAAACTTCCCCTGCCCCCAGGTCGCAAAGGCCACCTTGGGCAGGTCGTCCTTAGGGCTGGGGAAACCTTCTACCCCCTCGAACTCCGGCATGGCCTGGAAGCAGCCATCCAGCCCAAAACGCCGCCCATGGTAGCGGCAGCGCAGGTAGCGGGCATTGTGGCCGGTCTCGGCCACCAGCATGCCGCGGTGGGTGCAGACGTTGGAGAGCAGGTGCAGCTGGTCGTTGTGGTCGCGGGTCAGCACCAGCGGCTCGTCCAGGCAGCCCTCCAGCAAGACAAAGGGCTTGACGGCGCCGGGGGCCTTGAGATCGTCGGTGTCGCCGACCCATTGCCAGCTCTGGGCAAACACCTTTTCTTTTGCGGCTTCATACACCTCAGGGTCTCGGTAAAAGCGGGCCGGCAGCGTGGAGGCCTGGGCGATGTTGGGGTGAACCTCGAGTTTTTCCATAGTTGCTCCTTCTCGGGGGCCAAAAACAGAGGCCGCACAGCCATATTCCGACTGTACGCGGGCCATCAAGCTTCTATTTTCCCGCCGCGATAATCGCCCTGGCAAAGCGCAGTTGTTTGGTTTGAACGGGCCAGGAACGCATACTTTCATTATAAGAGCAAGGCCCCGTACCAGCGGGGACCCAGTGTGGGGGACTGTGGGTGCGCCTTATCTGCCCCACTCCAGCTTGACTATCAACTCAGCGCCACGGGGGGTTATTTTGACCTCGAGCCTATCCCCACCCCGGCGGTACTCGGCCTCGTAGGCTAGGTTCTTCTTGCCCCCCTTGGACCTGAAGCTCACCTTCACCCAGCCTTTGGAGGTCAGGTCGCGGTGGTAGTAGCTGAAAATCTGCTCCAGATCGCCACCGCGATAGGCCACGCTGTACTCGGTGTCGTCCCGGTCTTCCCACACCACCCAGGACCCCGGCATGGGGGTGATGAAGTAGATGGGCGGCTTGGGCACAGGGTTGCCGACAAGGCGGGGCTGCACGTTGTAGCGCACCACATCGCTCACCCAGTCGCGCTCGGGTAGCGGGGTGACCACAATCGAGAGCGCCCTGGCCAGGTTGCTGGCCCCCTGCACCCGCATCTGCCCGCTGCGAATATCGGCAATCTGCGCCAGCGAGAGCGGCTGGCGGCTGGCTACCGCCAGCACCTGGTCTACCCCCGCCGGCCCGCTGATGGTGAACTCGTAGCGGGCCCCGTTCTCGGGGAATGACCGGGTCTCCCCCGCCCGCAGATAGTTGTTGGGGTTATAAGCGTTGGGCAGAATCAGGTCAATCTGGCCATCGGCGTTGATGTTGAACAAATAGACGTAGGCATCCTGGTTGACGCGGGTGTAAATCCGGATTTTGTCGCCAAAATAGTACACTGCGTTGCCGAAACCTTGGGGGTCGCGGTCGACCCAGACACTCACCTCGAGGTCGGTGGGAATCGGGTTGACAATAATTCCTTGAGGGCTTAGCAGCGGGGCTGCGTAGGCCATCAGGCTCAGTAGAGCAGTTGTTGCAATCAGTCGCTTCATCTCGTTCCTCCTGGCCTCAGGGTAGGAGAGATGGAGCCGGCGGCTATTAGGCCAGCGTCAGCAAAACTTAACCTTCGCGTTGAGCAATTCTTTAGGCAAGAAACCCTTCGAGAAGTCGTCGCTGAGATGGAGCCCATTATGCACTCCTTGCATAACGGGGTTTTTGAGTCCTGGGCATGGTGGGCGACGAGGGACTCGAACCCCCGACTTCATCCTTGTAAGGGATGCACTCTACCGGCTGAGTTAGTCGCCCGTTTTGGTGACCCCAAGGGGATTCGAACCCCTGTTACCGCCGTGAGAGGGCGGCGTCCTAGGCCACTAGACGATGGGGCCGCTAGAGCCTTTGCTAGGTCTGTGGGAATGGGCCCACAAACTAAACCGTTCATAAGGGTAGCACAGGGCCGCCCCTTTCGTAAAGATAAGCCCCCGGTTTTCCGCCGGGGGGCTTGTTGGTGGACCGCGCGGGACTCGAACCCACGACCAAATAAAGGGTGAAAAAAGGACGTAACAAGCGGCTTTGTTGCATAAATAGGTATCTCCCCTGCAGGTTCGTAAGTTCAGGCTGATACTTTGAAGCTGTCCGGCATCCCCACAGAGCTCATGGTGTTTAGGATT
>Ga0308412_1001069_pt1 | contig 14759 bp, 14 predicted proteins | sample HotsprottomLayer_FD_202357 | JGI IMG/M metagenome (GOLD analysis project Ga0308412, IMG submission 202357) | Hot spring phototrophic mat microbial communities from Octopus Spring, Yellowstone National Park, Wyoming, United States -... | ecosystem: Environmental > Aquatic > Thermal springs > Hot...
CGCAGCTCGATGAGCTCGCCGCCGGTGGCGATCATCGCCTTCGACGGCACGCAGTCGCGCAGGTGCGCGGCGCCGCCGACGATCTCCCGTTCCACCAGCGTCACCTCGGCTCCCAGCGCCGCGGCGACCGTCGCGCACGTGTTGCCGCCCGGGCCGCCGCCGATGATGCAGATGTGGGTGGGCACGGTCGCAGGCTACGCCGAGGGTCCACGGCCCCGGGGTAGGTTGCCGTGCGTGGTCGAGGCGCGCGTCGACGGGCCGAGCGGCCGTCGCGTGCTCATGGTCGCCGGGCGGGCCGCCCGGCCGCACACCACGCACCTGGCCCCACCGCCGGACGACCCGGCCGAATGCCCGTTCTGCCCCGGTCGGGAGCACCGCACCCCACCCGAGGTCGCCCGGGTGGGTCCGGGGCCGGCCGACGGGCCGGGTTGGCAGGTGCGGGTGGTGCCCAACCTCTACCCGATCGTGCGCGACGCCGGGCCGCCCCCGGACGGACCGGCGGGGGCCGGCACCGAGGGGGCCGGCGCGCCCGCGGCCACCGGCACCCGCTGGGTCGCGGGGGTCCATGAGGTGGTGATCCTCTCCCCCGACCACCACCGGACCTTCGCTCACCTCACCGACGACGAGGCGGCGACGGTGCTGGCGGTGATGCGCGACCGCACCCGGGTGCACCTCGACGCCGGGGCGGCATGGGCCACCGCGGTGCTCAATCAGGGACGGGCGGCCGGGGCCTCGATCGCGCATCCCCACGCCCAGGTGTTCGCCCTCGACGTCGTGCCCTGCCGGCCGGCGCGGCGCACGGCGGCGGGCGCGCCGACGGTCGATCCGCTGACCGACGACCTCGAGACCGCCCGGGACGTCGGGCTCGTGCTCAGCGAGGACCCGGTTCCCGTGTGGCTCCCCCACGCCGGGTGGGTGCCGTACCTGCTCCGGCTGGCCGCACCGGGTGCCGGACCGGTCTTCGCCGACGCGACCGACGCCGTGGTGGCCCCGGTGGCCGTCGCGCTGCGGGACGGCTTGTCCCGGCTCGGCGCGGCCCTGGGAGCCCTGCCCTACAACGTGGTGGTGCACACCGCGCCCCGGCCCGGTCCCGCCACCTCCGGTCCCGCCCGTTGGTGGGTGGAGGTGGTGCCGCGCCTGGGGGTGCCGGCCGGGTTCGAGATGGCGACCGGCTGGTGGGTGAACGTGACCCCTCCCGAGCTTGCGGTGGGGCATCTCCGGCGCGGCGGGGGTGAGGGGTGAGGATCCACATCTGCCGGGACCTGCCGGCTCCCCCGGCCCGGGTGTGGGCCGACGTGTCGCGCATCGCCACCCACACCACCTGGATGGCCGACGCGGAGGCGATCCGGTTCCGGACCGCGCGGCACGAGGGTGTGGGGGTGACCTTCGAGTGCCGCACCCGGGTCGGCCCGCTGCGCACCACCGACGTGATGCGGGTCACCGAGTGGGAGCCCGAACGGGTGCTCGGCATCGAGCACCGCGGTGCGGTGCGGGGCGTGGGTCGGTTCACGCTGGAACCGGCCGGGGACGGCACCCGGTTCTGCTGGGAGGAGGACCTGCGGTTCCCGTGGTGGATGGGTGGTGGGATCGGGGCCTTCCTCGCCCGTCCGGTCCTGGCGCGGATCTGGCGCCGGAACCTGGAGCGGCTGGCCGCCCGGTTCCCCGCATCACCGACCGATCCGCGCCCGACCCGGTAGCCGGATCGCGCGTCGGCGCGCGATCGCACGACCGGTAGCGGGGCTCCGGGCGGGGGCCAGACCGGGGACCGGCCCGGGCCCCGACGTCGAGTCAGCGCCCGGAGAAGGTCGCCTTGCCGGGCCCGTGCTCGAGGAACGACCGCACCCCGGTGCGGGCGTCCTCGGTGCGGAACACCTCCACGAACGCGTCGGCCTCGAGATCGAGGCCCTCGCGCAGGGGCCGGTCGAGGCCCTGGTCGATCACCTGCTTCGCCAGTCCCATCGCGACCACGGCACCGGCACCGAGTTCGGCGGCCCAGGCCAGCGCCGCGTCCACCGCCTCGCCCGGGCCGACCACCCGGTCGACGAGCCCCAGCCTCAGCGCCTCCTCGGCCCCGACGTGCCGGCCCGTCCACACCAGCTCCTTCGTGCGGGCCGGCCCGACGAGTCGGGCCAGCCGCTGGGTCCCCCCGCCGCCGGGGATCAGCCCGAGGAGGATCTCGGGCTGGCCGAGCCGGGCGTCGGCGGCCGCCACCCGCAGGTCACACGCCAGGGCGATCTCCAGTCCGCCGCCGAGGGCGTACCCGCCGACGGCCGCGAGCACCGGGCGGGGGATCCGCACCAGTGCGTCGGTCGCCCGGCGGAACGCGGCGGCGACGAGGCGGGCGGCCTCGGGACCGGTGAACTCCGTGATGTCGGCACCCGCCGCGAAGGCCCGCGTCCCACCGGCCAGCACCACCGCCTTGAGGGCCGGGTCGGCGGCGAGGGTGTCGGCCGCCGCGGTCAGCTCCGCCAGCAACGCCTGGTTCAGGGCGTTCATCGGCGGCCGGTCGAGCTGCACGAGGGCCACACCGTCGCGGCGGTCCACCCGGACGAACTCGTGGTGCATCCCCTCCGGGGACGACGGGCCGTCGGTCATTGCGGGGAGGCTAGGCCGGGATCCGCCGCCGGGTCCGACGGACCCGGCCCGCAGCACGCGCCTGCGCCCGCCCCGAGCTCGGCGAGCAGTTCGTCGGCGGCGGCGTACGGGTCGCGGGTGCGGGCGGCCACCGCGCCGACGAGCCGCTCGAACCGCTCCCCCGAGCAGACGGTCTCGGCCTGCTCCGCGAGCCGTGCGGTCACGATCGTCCGCACCTCCCGCCGGAGCCGCTCGAGCCTTCGGCGCTCGAGCTCCCCGGTCGCCTCGAGGTGGGCCCGGTGGTCGGTGATGGCCGCCCACAGCTCGGGGATCCCCTCGCCACGCACGGCGACCGTCGGCACGATCGGTGGCCGCCAGGCCCGCTCGCCGGAGAGGTCGAGCATGAGGTTCAGGTCGCGGACCGTCTCGTCGAGCCCGGCGCGGTCGGCCTTGTTGACCACGAACACGTCGGCGATCTCCATGAGTCCGGCCTTGTTGGCCTGCACCCCGTCTCCCCACCCGGGGTTCACCACCACCACCGTGGTGTCGGCGGCACCGGCGACCTCCACCTCCACCTGCCCCACCCCCACCGTCTCGACGAGCACCCAGCGCTTGCCGGCCGCGTCGAGCACCCGCACCGCCTGCGGGGTGGCCAGCGCGAGGCCGCCGAGGTGACCGCGGGTGGCCATCGACCGGATCGACACCCCGGGGTCGAGGGCGTGGTCCTGCATCCGGACCCGGTCACCCAGGATCGCCCCGCCGCTGAACGGGCTCGTCGGGTCGACCGCGAGCACCCCCACCTCGTCGCCGGAAGCCCGGATGCAGCCGATGAGCGCGTCCACCAGGGTGGACTTCCCGGCACCGGGCGCGCCGGTCACCCCGATCGTGTAGGCACGGCCGGTGTGGGGGTACAGCGCGGCGGCCGCTTCGAGGGCGGCGGGCCCGCCGGCCTCGACGGTGGAGATCAGCTTCGCCACCGCGCCGCGGTCACCGGCGCGGGCGCGCCGGACGAGCTCGGGAACGGGTGGGCGCGGCACCGGCGCGCCTCAGAACAGGAGGCTCTCGTCGACGTTGTCGGCGACCACCTCGACCACCTCGTGCACGCGGTCCCGGATGATCCGCTCGACCCCGGCCTTGAGGGTCATCATCGACACCGGGCAGGTGCCACAGGCGCCGAGCAGTTCCACGTGCACGACGCCGGCGTCGTCGAGGGACCGGAACGCGATGTCCCCGCCGTCGGCCTGGAGGGCGGGCCGCATCGCCTCGATCGCCTCGCGCACGTCGGCCTCCACCGCCGCTCGATCACGCGCCGCACCGTCGGGCGCCGGCACGCCACCGGCGGCAGCGGGCCCGCCGGGTTGGCTCGTCTGGCCGGTCATCGCAACCTCCGTCATGGCCGGCAACGGCTGCAGTATCCCACGCATTCCCACCTGCGGCCGCAGCGGGGCGGCACGCTCAGCACTCCTCGATGTCGGCCCCCAGGGCCCGCAGCGCCCCGGCGAGGTCGGAATAGCCGCGGGCGACGTGCTCCCAGCCGTACACGACGGTCTCGGTGTCGGCGGCGAGCCCGGCGAGCGCGAGCGCGGCGCCGGCCCGCACGTCGGTGGCCCGCACCGGGCACCCGGAGAGGCGGGGCACGCCGCGCACGATGGCGTGCCGGCCCTCGGTGCGGATGTCCGCGCCCATCCGCACCAGCTCGCCGACGAAGCCGAACCGGTTGTCGAACACGTTCTCGGTCACGATGCCGGTGCCTTCGCTCACCGCCAGCAACGTGACCGCCATCGGCATGAAGTCGGTGGCGAACCCGGGATAGGGCAGCGTGGCGATGTCGACGGCCCGGAGCCGGCCGGTGGCCTGGGCCCAGATCCCGTCGGGGGTCGGCGAGACCCGCATGCCCATCTCCCCGAGCTTGATCGCCACCATCTCGACGTGCTCGAGGCGCACCCCCCGCAGGGTGACCTCCCCGCCGGCGACGCCGCACGCCATGAGCAACGTGCCTGCCTCGATGCGGTCGCCCATGATCGTGGACTCCACCGGGCTGAGCTCGCCGACGCCCCGGACCTCGATGGTGGAGGTCCCGGCCCCCACCACGTGCGCCCCCATCCGGTTGAGGAACGCGGCGAGGTCGGTGATCTCCGGTTCCCGGGCCGCGTTCTCGATCACCGTCTCTCCCTCGGCGAACACCGCGGCGGTGAGGAGGTTCTCGGTGGCACCGACGCTCGGGTAGTCGAGCACCACCCGGGCACCTTTGAGGATCGGGGCGTGCGCCTCGATCACACCGTGGGCCACCTCGATGCTCGCCCCCATCGTCTCGAGACCCCGGAGGTGCATGTCGAGCTTGCGTTGCCCGATGTTGTCACCCCCGGGCATGGCGACCCGGGCCCGGCCGCAGCGGGCGAGCAGCGGACCGAGCACGTTGATCGAGGCCCGCATCCGGCTCACGAGTTCGTAGGGTGCGACCGGGCACAGCGGGCCGGTGGCGTCGATCCGCCACGCGTCACGGCCTTGGGGTTCGACCTCGGCGCCCACCGCGCGCAGCACCGCGACCATCACCTCGAGGTCCCGGACCGGGGGCATGTTGCGCAGCACGGTCACGCCGGGCACCAGCAACGACGCGGCCATCTGCTTGAGACCGGAGTTCTTCGTCGCCCCCGAGATCACGAGCTCACCGTGCAGCGGGGGACCGGGCCGGACCCGCACCGCCTCCACGCCCCGAGGGTACCCCCCGGGCTCAGCGGTTCCGGTAGACCGGGGCCCGCTGCGTCGCGAAGGCCACCATCGCCTCCCGCAGGTCCTCGGAGGCGAGGCAGACCGCCTGGCCCTCCGCCTCCACCCGCAGGCCCTCGCGGCGGGGCAGGTCGCCGGCCGCGTTGATCGCCGCCTTCGCTCCCCGCACCGCCAGCGGGGGTTGCCCGGCGATGCGCGCCGCGAGCTCGGCCGCCTCGGCGTCCAGCCGGTCCTCGCCCACCACCCGTTCACACAGCCCGATGCGCAACGCCTCGGCCGCGTCGATGCGTTCACCGGTGAAGATGAGTTCCTTGGCCTTGCCGGGACCGACGAGGCGGGGCAGGCGTTGCGTGCCGCCGAGATCGGGCATCATCCCGTAGCGCAGCTCGAGGAGCCCGAGCACCGTGCCTTCGGCGACGATCCGCAGGTCGCAGGCCAACGCGAGCTGCAGTCCCGCCCCCAGCGCGTAGCCGCGCACCGCGGCGATCGTCGCGAACGGTGCCTCCTCCAGCCAGCTGTAGGCCTCCTGGGTGCGTTGGATGAGCGCCACGAGACCGTCGCCTCCGCCGCCGGCCCGGTCCCCGGTGTCCCCGCCCACGGCGGCCCCGAAGCTCCCGTCGGTGAACACCGAGGTGTCGATCCCGCTCGAGAACGCCCGGCCGGCGCCGGTCACGACCAGGGCCCGCAGATCGCCGGGATCGGCGAGGAGCCGGCCGCCGAGCGCAGCGAGCTCCTGCCACATCTGCATGGTGAACGCGTTGAGCCGGTCGGGCCGGCTGAGGATGAGCCGGCCGACGTGGCCGTCCCGCTCGAAGCGCAACGTCTCGAAGGTGGGCGGCGGGGAGGTGTCGGTCATGCGGCCGAGCCTACGGGGCGGGCAACCCTTGCACCCAGGTCACGACCGTCTCGGCGACCCGGTCGAGGACCTCGGTGGGACCGAGTCCGGCGGTACGGAGGGGCCGGAACCCGTGGTCGGCGGCCTCCAGCCACTCGATCCGGGTGGGCGCCGGGATCGAGCGCACGCCGGCGCGCAGGCTCTCGGGGGCGCCGAGCGCGTCCCGGGTGCCGCTCACGAACAGGCACGGCACCCGGATCCGGGCGAAGTGCTCCACGCGCCGCCGGTCGGGACGCCCGGCCGGGTGCAGGGGGTAGGCGAGCAGCACGAGCCCGAGCGCCGGGAGCGGCTCGGTCGGGTCGGCCACCAGCAACGAGCACACCCGGCCGCCCATCGACCGGCCCCCCACGACGATCCGGTCCGGCGGAAGCCCGCAGCGGCGGGCCAGCGCGGCGGCGGCGTCCCGCGTGGCCTGCGCGAGCACGGCGGGACGGTCGGGTGCCCGGCGACCGGCGGCCCGGTAGGGGTAGTCGAAGCGGAGGCTCGGGATCCCCGCGCCGGCGAGGGCGTCGGCCACGACGCGCAACGCCGGGGTGTGGCGGTCACCGCCGGCGCCGTGGGCGAGCAGCACCGCCCGGTCGGCACCCTGCCGTGGCCCCTGGTACGCACGCCCGGTCGCCATCCGCCACCCCCTGTCTCGCGACCTGTCCCGCGACGTCCCCGCGACGTCCCTGCGACGCGCCGGCATCGGCCCTCACACCCGGTCGCAGGCGACCCTGCGCCGACCGGTGCCCCGATCATCCCCCATCCGGGTACCGACGGCGGCACCGCCCGACACCCGCCGGCGTCGCCCCGGCCGGCGTCGCCCGGGCCGGCGTCGGACCGGCGGCGTCCCGCCCCGGTGCTCTAGGCTTCCTCCCTCATGCCCCGTGCGCTGCCCGAACGTCTGCGCGTCGCCTGGCTCATCTACCGGGGCAACCCTCACTGCGGGGGCCAGGGCGTCTACACCCGGTACCTGGCCCGGGAGGTGACCGCCCTCGGTCACGAGGTGCAGGTCCTGGCCGGCCAGCCCTGGCCGGAGCTCGACGACCCGGGCCGGCTCGTGCGCCTGCCCGGCCTCGACCTGTACCGCCCCGAGAACCCGTTCCGGGTGCCCTGGCCGTGGGAGTTCCGCGACCACGTCGACCTCGCCGAGTTCGGGATCATGTGCGCGGCCGGCTTCCCGGAGCCGTTCGCGTTCAGCCTCCGGGCCCGACGATGGCTGCGGGCCCGGCGCCACGCCTTCGATCTCGTGCACGACAACCAGTGCCTGGGCACCGGCCTGCTCGGCATGATGGCCGACGGCTGGCCGCTGTGCGCGACCCTGCACCACCCGATCACCGTCGACCGGGACCTCGACCTGGCGCACGCCACCGGATGGTGGCGGCGGCTCACGTTGCGCCGCTGGTACGCGTTCCTCGGGATGCAGATGCGGGTGGCCCGGTGCATCCCCCGTCTCGTGACGGTGAGCGAGTCGTCACGGCGCGACATCACCGAACAGATGGGCGTGGCCCCCGAGCGGTTGCACATCGTGCCGGTCGGCGTGGACCAGGAGATCTTCCGGCCCCTACCCGACGTCGCCCGGGTCCCGGGCCGGATCATGACCACCGCGTCGGCCGACGTGCCGATGAAGGGCCTGGTGCCGCTGCTGGAGGCGGTGGCGAAGCTGCGGGTCGAGCAGCCGGACGCGCACCTCGTGGTGATCGGGCGCCAGAAGCAGAAGAGCACGATCCCCGCCACCCTCGAGCGGCTCGGCATCGAGGACGCGGTCACCTTCGTGTCGGGTGTCCCCCAGCAGCGGATCGTCGAGCTGTACGCGCAGGCCCGGGTGGCGGTCGTCCCGTCCCTCTACGAGGGGTTCTCCCTCCCGGCGATCGAGGCGATGGCCTGCGGGGTGCCGTTGGTGGCGACCACCGGTGGCGCGTTGCCGGAGGTGGTGGGCCGCGATGGGCAGGCCGCGCTCACCGTCCCGCCCAACGATCCCTCGGCGCTCGCGGCGGCGATCGGGCGGGTGCTCACCGACGAGCCGCTGGCCGCCCGGCTCGGGCCCGCAGGACGGGCCCGGGTGCTCGACCGGTTCACCTGGCGGCGGACCGCCGAGGGGATGATCGACAACTGGTACGCCCTGCTCGAGGAGCACCACGGGGCCGGCCGGTCGTGCTGACCGTCGACTTCGCCCGTCTCGGCCTGCGCCCCGGGGCCCGGGTGCTCGACCTCGGCTGCGGAGGCGGCCGGCACGCGTTCGCCGCCCTGCGGGCGGGCGCGGTGGTCGTGGCGCTGGACCGCTCCGAGGGGGACCTCAAGGACGTGCGGGGCGTGGTCGGCGCGATGACCGACGCCGGGGAGCTCGACCCCGGCACCCCGTGGGGCACGGTGGGCGGCGACGCGCTCGATCTGCCGTTCGCCGACGGCTCCTTCGACGCGGTCGTCGCCGCCGAGGTGCTCGAGCACGTCTGGGCCGACCGGCGGGCGATCGCCGAGCTCGTGCGGGTGCTGCGCCCGGGCGGGCGGATCGCGGTCACGGTCCCCGCCGCGCTCCCCGAACGCCTCTGCTGGGCCCTGGACGCCCGGTACCACGACACGCCCGGCGGGCACGTGCGCATCTACACGCGCCGGATGCTGGAGGCCCGGCTGGCCGAGGCCGGGCTGGTCCCCTACGCCCGCCACCGTGCCCATGCGCTGCACTCGCCGTACTGGTGGATCCGCTGCGCCGGGGGGGTCGACCGGCCCGACCGGCTGCTGGCCCGCCGGTACCACGACCTGCTCGTGTGGCAGATCACCCGCAACCCCCGCACCCTCGCCCGGCTCGAAACCGCCTTGAACCCGCTGCTGGGCAAAAGCCTGGTCGTCTACGCCGGCAAGGAGGCGGGGTGAGCACGCCGGCGCCGCTGCCGCCCGCGCAGCTCGACCGCACCGTCGACGCGATCGCGGCGGTGCAGCTGCCCGACGGGAACATCCCCTGGACGCCGGGCGGCCACACCGACCCGTGGAACCTGGTGGAGGCGGCCATGGCCCTCGACGTGGGCGGCCGCCACGCCGAGGCGGCCCGGGCCTACGAGTGGGTGATGACCCGCCAGAACCCCGACGGCTCCTTCCACGCGTACTACCAGGGCAACGAGGTCAAGGATCCGACCCTGGACACCAACGTGGCCTGCTACCTGGCCGTCGGGGTGTGGCACCACTACCTGTCGACCGGCGACACCGGGTTCCTGCGGGCGCTGTGGCCGGCGGTGGAACGCACGATCGACTACGCGCTCACCCACCAGCGGGAGACCGGGGAGATCGCCTGGCGGGCCGACGACCCGGCGGACGGTTCGCTGCTGACCGGGTGCTCCTCGATCCATCTCAGCCTGCGGTGCGCGATCGCGATCGCGGAGCGGCTCGGGCACGAGCGGCCCGACTGGGAGCTGTCGGTGGGGTCGCTGGCGATCGCGATCGCGCACCGGCCCGAGCAGTTCCTCGACAAGAGCCGCTGGGCGATGGACTGGTACTACCCGATCCTCGGCGGGGTGCTGCGGGGCGCGCCGGCCCGGGCCCGGGTGGCCGCGTTCTGGGACACCTTCGTGGTGGCCGGACGCGGGGTCCGGTGCGTGTCCGACCGCCCCTGGGTCACCGCGGCGGAGACCTGCGAACTCGTCATGGCCCTCGACGCGATCGGGGAGACGGACCGGGCCCGGGAGCTGTTCGGTTGGGTGCAGTTCCTCCGTCACGAGGACGGGGGCTACTGGTGCGGGATGAACTTCGCCGAGGAGCGCTTCGCCGAGCCCGGTGAGCACTTCACCCCCGACCAGCCCACCTGGAACTCGGCCGCGGTGGTGCTCGCCGCCCATGCGCTGGCCGGGGAGGGCCCGACCGCGGGGCTGTTCCGGGGGGAGGGCCTCCCGGCCGGGCTCACCCCCGAGGAGCTCATCGACGCCGGCATCGCCATCGAGGCGGAGCGGCGGGCCGGGCGGCTGCCCCGCCTCGGGCGTCCCTGAACGGGCGACCGGCTGCTCGACACCGAGGACCTGGCCCGGCGGCTCACGGCCGCTCGGAGCGTGGTGGGCCGGCACGCCTCCGGGACCTCCACCACGGCTGAGCGCCACGACGAGGCCTTCGCCGCATCCGTGGATGACCCGCCGCGCTCGACGCCTCGCGCTCGATGACGAGCGCCGGCGTGGACGTCCTGGTCGACACCTCGGCGCTGTACGCCCTGCTCGACCGCGACGACGACCGTCACCCCGAGGCCGCCGGCATCTGGGAGCGCCTCCTCGGTGAGGTCGCCGGCGGCCAGGCCGCGATGTGCACCCACGGCGGGGTGGTGATCGAGACGAGCGCGGTCGTGCAGCGCCGCCTCGGGATGGCGGCACTGCGCGACCTGCACGACGGGCTGCTCGGCCCCGTCGCCGTGACCTGGCCCGATGCGGCGCTGTTCGCCCGTGCCGTCGCCGCCCTCCTCGCCGCCGGTGACCGGTCGGTCAGCCTGGTCGACTGGTTGAGCTTCGAGCTCATGCGCGAGCGGGGCATCCACCGGGCGTTCGCCTTCGACGACGACTTCGAACGACGCGGGTTCCTCACCGAGCGCTGAGGAACCGGTCGGTCACAGCGCCAGCGCGTCGCGGATGTCAGCCACGGTGCGGGCGAGCGGCTCCCCGGCGGGCGGCTGCATCTCCTGGACGAAGTACCACCAGAACCCGCCGCCCACCGAGGACGGATAGCCCAGCGACGCGGCGAGGTACCAGGAGGAGACCGCCCGGCGGGCCGTGCCGTACGGGTCGGTGCGATCGAAGGCCCACCACACCCGGGACGTGTCGTCGTTCCAGTACCCGAGCTCCCCGAGCCCGATCCGCAGCCCGGGAAGTTCGTCGGCCAGGGCGCGCATCACCGGGTCGAAGCCCAGCGGCCCGAGCGGTGCGTCCTCCACCCAGGTGGACAGCAGCACCACGTCGAGGTCGGCACGCACCGGCGGCGGCAGGTTGTCCCGCAGCCAGTTGAACGTCGCCGCCCGAGCCAGGTCGGTGCCCAGCTGCCAGTACAGCGTGCAGACCACGAGGGCCGAGGAGTGGGCCTGCACCCAGGCCGCGGCCTCGGCGACCTTCGCCGCGATGTCCCGGCCGGTCCAGCGGCCGTTGACCTCGTTGCCGACCTCCCACGCGTCGATCTCCGGGAAGGCGGTGACGTACTCCTGGATGCGGGCGAGGTACCCCGCCGGGGTGTAGCGCTTCGCCGCCGACGAGTCGATCGGCTGCCCGAGGATGCGCAGGCCTCTCGCCTTGGCCGCCGTGACCGCAGGGGCGTACGCCGCGGGCGGCACCCCCCGGTCGAACACGAGACGCACCCAGCCCCACGGCTCGGTGATGGCCCGGGCCTGGGTGAGCGTGCCGGGCGTCCCGTCGATGGTGTCCAGCGTGACGCCCAGCCACGGGGGCCGAGTGGTCCGGACGCTGCGGGCGTAGCTGATCCCGTACTCGGCCAGCAGCCGCTCGGCCGCCACCGCCAGCTGGTCGAGGGCGAGCTGGCCCCGGGCGCCCCGCACCGACTCGTCGGAAGTGCCGGCCGCGACGGCCAGGTGGGTGTCGGCCGCCGCCAGCGCGGCCGTGAACCCCGCCGACGGCACATACCCGGGCCGGGCGACCAGCATCGTCGCCAGGCGGGCGCGGGCGTCGAGGGCGGCCCGGTACGTGACGTTGACGGTGCCCGGCGACCCGAACCCGGCGCCGAGGTTGTCGACGAGCAGCATCGAGGAGCCCGGCGGCGGCCACACCCAGCGTCACCGCCACCGCCACCAGGAGGCGCACCGCGCTCCGGTGCGCCCGCCGGTTCCCGATGCGCACGTTCATCGCCCCTCCGGTCGTCGCAGCACCCGCAGGCTCCCGGTGGTGCTCCGGGGCTCGAACCCGTCGGCGACCGCCCGGCACCACACCTGGTAGGGACCCTGACCCCCCTCGGCCGGATCCTCGAACACGTCGTGGATCACCAGCGACCCCCCCGCGCCGACGTGCCCGGCCCACGCCGCGTAGTCGGCCATCGCCACGGCGGGGTCGTGCCCCCCGTCGATGAACACCAGCCCGAGCGGGGTGCGCCACCAGCGCGCCACGGTGGTCGACTCGCCCACCACCGCCACGACCACGTCCTCGAGGCCGGCGTCGCTGACGGTGCGGCGGAAGAAGGGGAGGGTGTCCATCCGCCCGGTGCGGGGGTCGACGACCTCGGGGTCATGGTGGGGCCAGCCGGCCTGGTTCTCCTCCGAGCCGCGGTGATGATCGACCGAGAAGCACACCGTGCCCCCGGCCCGGGCCGCGGCGCCGAGGTACACGGCGGACTTGCCGCAGTAGGACCCGATCTCCAGCAACGGCCCGATCGGGGCGGCGGCGAGACCGGCGCGGTGCAGGGCCAGGCCTTCGTCGTCGGGCATGAAGCCCTTGGCGGCGCGGGCGACGGCCAGCTGCCGGGCGTCCAGCACGACCCCGTCGGGTGCCTGGATCAGAGCACCGGCTCCTCGCGCCAGCGCCCGAACACCGAGGCGAGCCGGTCCATGATCTCCCCCACCGTGGCGTACGCCTGCACCGCCTCCAGGATCGGGGGCACGAGGTTCACGGTGGGTTCGGCCGCGGCCCGGGCCAGCGCCGCCAAGGCCGCCTCGACCTGCGCCCCGTCGCGCTCGGCGCGCACGGCGGCCAGGCGGGCCTTCTGCTTCTCCTCGTACTCCGGCCCGATCTCGAGGATCTCCGGCGCCGGCTCGTCGTTGCCCTCCCGGAAGGCGTTCACCCCGACCACCACGTGGCGGCCGTCGTTGAGCTTGCGTTCCAGCTCGTACGCCGACCGGGCGATCTCGCCCTGGAACCAGCCCTGCTCGATCCCCGCCAGCACCCCTTCCAGCATGGAACCGCCCCCCAGCGCGTCGAGGTGGGCGAGCACGGCCTCCGCCTGGCGTTCCAGCTCGTCGGTGAGCGCCTGCAGGTACCAGGACCCACCCAGCGGGTCGGCGACGTTGGCGACCCGGGTCTCGTGGGCGAGCACCTGCTGGGTGCGCAGCGCCAGGCGGGCGGCCTTCTCGGTGGGCAGGGCCAGGGCCTCGTCGTAGGCGTTGGTGTGGAGGCTCTGGGTGCCGCCCAACACCGCGGCGAGCGCCTCGACGGCGGTGCGCACGAGGTTCACCTCGGGTTGCTGGGCGGTGAGCGACACCCCGGCGGTCTGGGTGTGGAAGCGCATCTGCTGGGACCGTGGCTCCCGGGCGCCGTAGCGGTCGCGCATCCACCGGGCCCAGATCCGCCGGGCGGCGCGGTACTTGGCGATCTCCTCGAAGAAGTCGATATGGGCGTTGAAGAAGAACGAGAGGCGCCCGGCGAAGGCATCGACGTCGAGCCCGGCGGCCCGGGCCGCCTCCACGTACGCGAACCCGTTGCCGACGGTGAACGCGAGCTCCTGGGTGGCGGTGGAGCCCGCCTCGCGGATGTGGTACCCGGAGATGGACACCGGGTGCCAGCGGGGCATCTCGGCGGCGCAGAACCGGATGACGTCGGCCACGAGCCGCATGCTCGGCCGGGGCGGGAACACGTACTCCTTCTGCGCCTGGTACTCCTTGAGGATGTCGTTCTGCAGGGTGCCGCCGAGGCGGTCCCGCGGGGTACCGGCCCGTTCGGCCGCGGCGACGTACATGGCCAGCAACACCGCCGCCGGGGAGTTGATGGTCATCGACGTGGTGACCCGGCCCAGGTCGATGCCACGGTAGAGGTCCTCGACGTCGGCGAGGGTGTCGACCGCGACCCCGCACTTGCCGACCTCGCCCTCGGCCAACGGGTCGTCGGAGTCGCGGCCCATCAGGGTGGGCAGGTCGAACGCGGTGGACAGGCCGTCACCACCGGCGGCGAGCAGGTCGCGGAACCGCCGGTTCGTGTCCTCGGCGGTGCCGTACCCGGCGAACAGCCGCATCGTCCAGAGCTTGCCCCGGTACATCGTGGGATAGGGGCCCCGCGTGTAGGGCCAGGCGCCCGGCCGTTCGGCCTCCGGCGGCCCGTAGACCGCTTCGACCGGGACCCCCGACATGGTCGTCCACTCGACCTCACGCTCCGGCATCGGTGCCATTGTCGCACGCCGCCGCGTCCCCTGCCTCCGAGCGGGCCTTCCCGCCGCTTCCGGCCGGGTGCGGACCGGGCCGGTCGGCCGCCTGCGGGCAGGGCGGCTCAGGTGAGGCCGAGGAGCTCCCCGAGGCCGTGCCGGTGCCCGGCGCCGTAGCCGCCGTCGACGGGGATCGCGGCGCCGGTCACGAACGAAGCGTCCTCCGAGCACAGGAACGCCGCCACCGCGGCGATCTCGTCGGGGTGCGCCACCCGGCCGAGCGCGTGCGCGGCGACGAATGCCTCCCGGATCGGGGCCATGGCCGGATCGTCGAACACCGATCGCAGCAGCGGGGTGTCCACGAAGCCCGGGCACAGGCAGTTCACCCGGATGCCGCGCCGCCCGTAGTCGAGCGCGAGGCTGCGGGTGAGGAGCACCACCCCGCCCTTCGAGGCGTTGTAGACGCTGCCACCCTCGGTGCCCTCGAGCCCTTCGATGCTGCCGAGGGTGACGAGGGACCCCCGCTGCCCCCGACGGTCGGGTGGGT
>Ga0308412_1001076_pt1 | contig 14718 bp, 17 predicted proteins | sample HotsprottomLayer_FD_202357 | JGI IMG/M metagenome (GOLD analysis project Ga0308412, IMG submission 202357) | Hot spring phototrophic mat microbial communities from Octopus Spring, Yellowstone National Park, Wyoming, United States -... | ecosystem: Environmental > Aquatic > Thermal springs > Hot...
AGTTTGCGCAAGGTATCATTGATTTTGATGAATGTTCCATCACGATTCCATGTGTCGAAATAGTACCGAACCGAGCTCATTGGCGGAAAATCTTTTGGACGCATGCGCCATTGACCGCCCGTGCGATGTTTGTACAGCAGGGCATTGACGATCGCGCGGCGATCGATTTCGGTCGGACGCCCGCCGTTGGGCGACGGGGTGGCGACGAACGGCGCGATAGCAGCCCATTGCTCATCGGTCAGATCGGTCGCATAATTCGTTGGATAGGATCGAAGTGCACGTCGTGGCATACCAGATTGCTCCTTATCAGAACGGCATGGTCACTATCATGATACCACAAATCCGGTTTTCTGATCGCCCTCTCAGTACTCTTCAACGAGCCGAAATTGCTGAAATGAACATCGCGGATCGTTGAAAACACCGCGTCCTACGCGGTTTCAGTGCTCTTCAACGAGCCGAAATTGCTGAAATTCTGTACCGCAAGTTCAGCGCGTTCCGACGCCTGCGTTTCAGTGCTCTTCAACGAGCCGAAATTGCTGAAATCTTGAGCGGCCCGCCCGCACACCCGCGCTGTCGTTGGTTTCAGTGCTCTTCAACGAGCCGAAATTGCTGAAATACGTGCCCGGTAGCGCCTCCGGCGCGCTCCACATCGTTTCAGTGCTCTTCAACGAGCCGAAATTGCTGAAATCCAGTTATCCAGGTAGTAACAGAGATAGTCAAACGAGTTTCAGTGCTCTTCAACGAGCCGAAATTGCTGAAATTCGGAGACCGCACGGCGGGCTATACACACGACGCGGTTTCAGTGCTCTTCAACGAGCCGAAATTGCTGAAATGTACTCAACAACGAACTGACCGCGCCGGTGGTGGCGGTTTCAGTGCTCTTCAACGAGCCGAAATTGCTGAAATCGCGGTCTACAAGAGCAGCAAAGCGCTCGACGAAACCACGTTTCAGTGCTCTTCAACGAGCCGAAATTGCTGAAATCCGGCAGCAGCGTTGGCGCAACGACACCCGCGATGAACGTTTCAGTGCTCTTCAACGAGCCGAAATTGCTGAAATCAAGACGGATTGTTGCGTGAACGATATCCGCAGGCGTTTCAGTGCTCTTCAACGAGCCGAAATTGCTGAAATACAACAAGCGCTGGACGCGATGACCGAGTTGGTCAAGTTTCAGTGCTCTTCAACGAGCCGAAATTGCTGAAATGCCGGGGGATTGCCGGATTGCGGAGCTCTCGACGATGTTTCAGTGCTCTTCAACGAGCCGAAATTGCTGAAATAGTAGGCATCAGCGCACCCCCTCATCAACATACAGGTTTCAGTGCTCTTCAACGAGCCGAAATTGCTGAAATGCAAGCGGATCAGTTCCCGCTGCGCGCGCTGAAGGGTTTCAGTGCTCTTCAACGAGCCGAAATTGCTGAAATCACCCCGCGCCGCGTGCGCAGCCAGCGAACGCTTGAGTTTCAGTGCTCTTCAACGAGCCGAAATTGCTGAAATGCAAGCGGATCAGTTCCCGCTGCGCGCGCTGAAGGGTTTCAGTGCTCTTCAACGAGCCGAAATTGCTGAAATCTTACGTTTGATGTGCAGTTTGTGCTGCACAACCTGTTTCAGTGCTCTTCAACGAGCCGAAATTGCTGAAATCACCCCGCGCCGCGTGCGCAGCCAGCGAACGCTTGAGTTTCAGTGCTCTTCAACGAGCCGAAATTGCTGAAATGGCGCTGCTCTACAAAGCGCTGCGACTGCAATCGCGTTTCAGTGCTCTTCAACGAGCCGAAATTGCTGAAATGATGAGTGAATACGTCGATCAGATCAGCGTCTACGGTTTCAGTGCTCTTCAACGAGCCGAAATTGCTGAAATTGGCTCTACGGGGTATCGGTGATGACCGACGCGCAATGTTTCAGTGCTCTTCAACGAGCCGAAATTGCTGAAATTGGCTCTACGGGGTATCGGTGATGACCGACGCGCAATGTTTCAGTGCTCTTCAACGAGCCGAAATTGCTGAAATTGGCTCTACGGGGTATCGGTGATGACCGACGCGCAATGTTTCAGTGCTCTTCAACGAGCCGAAATTGCTGAAATCGGGCTTGCGTCAGCGCGGTCGTCACCAATCCGACGGTTTCAGTGCTCTTCAACGAGCCGAAATTGCTGAAATTCCGCGCGGCGGCGGCAATCGCCGGGGCGGGCGCTTCGTTTCAGTGCTCTTCAACGAGCCGAAATTGCTGAAATGAACCTCGCCCGGTCGCCGCAGATGTTGTTCCCACGTTTCAGTGCTCTTCAACGAGCCGAAATTGCTGAAATGACGAGGAAAATACGGGAAGTGCGCGGGTCAAGCCGTTTCAGTGCTCTTCAACGAGCCGAAATTGCTGAAATAGGTATGTTCAAAGAACTGATCAACCACAACGGAAACGTTTCAGTGCTCTTCAACGAGCCGAAATTGCTGAAATCGACCGCCGGGGTGCGGGCGTACCGCGACGGGTTGCGGGGTTTCAGTGCTCTTCAACGAGCCGAAATTGCTGAAATGGCAAACGTCTTGCGCGTCATCTGCTCGATAATCGGTTTCAGTGCTCTTCAACGAGCCGAAATTGCTGAAATTCCCAAGCGACGCCGCGCCCGCAAGCGCTTGATGGAACGGTTTCAGTGCTCTTCAACGAGCCGAAATTGCTGAAATTGAGACCGTCCGTCCAGCGCGCGTAAACGGCGAACGTTTCAGTGCTCTTCAACGAGCCGAAATTGCTGAAATGCTGTCGGTGTCGTAGTCGTAATTGTGCAGGTGGCGCGTTTCAGTGCTCTTCAACGAGCCGAAATTGCTGAAATCCGGATGCCCGACGATCCCGCGCGGCTGCCCAACGCGTTTCAGTGCTCTTCAACGAGCCGAAATTGCTGAAATGTGTTGCGTTCAGCGAGCACGCGCGGTTCCTCAAGGTTTCAGTGCTCTTCAACGAGCCGAAATTGCTGAAATTCGCATAGTACGAGAGATCGGCGAGGATCAGCGATCGTTTCAGTGCTCTTCAACGAGCCGAAATTGCTGAAATCGGCGCGTGGCGCAGCACCTCGCGGCGCTGCGCGCAGAGGTTTCAGTGCTCTTCAACGAGCCGAAATTGCTGAAATTCTGAAGGGTGGCGTCAACGTCAAAGACGTGATGACGTTTCAGTGCTCTTCAACGAGCCGAAATTGCTGAAATCGCTTCTCCCGCCTTCGGCGCTCCGCACCAAATGCGGTTTCAGTGCTCTTCAACGAGCCGAAATTGCTGAAATGGAGGTGCGTCGCAACCAACAGTTCGTAGTTGACCGTTTCAGTGCTCTTCAACGAGCCGAAATTGCTGAAATCGAAGAGCAGAAGTTTCTGGCGCTGAACACCATCTTGTTTCAGTGCTCTTCAACGAGCCGAAATTGCTGAAATCTCACGCAAACGCGGCGGGTTCGATCCGACGCGAAGTTTCAGTGCTCTTCAACGAGCCGAAATTGCTGAAATACTCGCGTTAGGGTTAGCGAACGTCGGCGGCAGCGCGAGTTTCAGTGCTCTTCAACGAGCCGAAATTGCTGAAATGTTGAATGTCGGTGACGAGTTCGATTACCGCCTGCAGGTTTCAGTGCTCTTCAACGAGCCGAAATTGCTGAAATTCTGCTCAATCGTCGCAGTTGCGCGAACGAGCAGATGTTTCAGTGCTCTTCAACGAGCCGAAATTGCTGAAATACTGCTTGAAACTTGAACAGCGCGCTCTCGAACGTCGGTTTCAGTGCTCTTCAACGAGCCGAAATTGCTGAAATCGGCGTCGCGGATTGTCAGCGCGCTGCGATCAACGGTTTCAGTGCTCTTCAACGAGCCGAAATTGCTGAAATGTAGATGTCTCGACACAACACCAACTCGGTGTACGCGGCGTTTCAGTGCTCTTCAACGAGCCGAAATTGCTGAAATCGACATTTCGTAGTTCTTGTGGTTACATCGTTCGATGTTTCAGTGCTCTTCAACGAGCCGAAATTGCTGAAATCGTCGCGATACGCCCGCACGCCCGCCGTCGCCGCCTGTTTCAGTGCTCTTCAACGAGCCGAAATTGCTGAAATAGTGTACGAGCGGGTGCTGCCGCAGATTTTTGAACGTTTCAGTGCTCTTCAACGAGCCGAAATTGCTGAAATAGCCGCGCGACGAGTTCCGGCAGTCGGTCTCTGGTGTGTTTCAGTGCTCTTCAACGAGCCGAAATTGCTGAAATGCGCCGGTTGCGCTGCCCGCGCGCGGTTGTAATAAGTTTCAGTGCTCTTCAACGAGCCGAAATTGCTGAAATTAATTCAGCGGACGGATGATGTCTTTGTTCGTCGCGTTTCAGTGCTCTTCAACGAGCCGAAATTGCTGAAATCGCACTCGTTCGACGTTGGCAGAGGGAGGAACAAAGTTTCAGTGCTCTTCAACGAGCCGAAATTGCTGAAATGCGGATATTCTCGCGTTTGCGCAGCGAACTTGGGATGTTTCAGTGCTCTTCAACGAGCCGAAATTGCTGAAATTGCGGCAGCGGCGCTGCTGCTCAAAAAGATTTTCGAGTTTCAGTGCTCTTCAACGAGCCGAAATTGCTGAAATAGTTTGATCATCATTTCCGTCGCGTCTTTGGTTGTCAGTTTCAGTGCTCTTCAACGAGCCGAAATTGCTGAAATGCGGCATCTGGACTTCCCACGCGCGGAGTTGGAGGTTTCAGTGCTCTTCAACGAGCCGAAATTGCTGAAATAATCCGCCAGCACCAGCGATCCCGCGCTGGTGACGGTGTTTCAGTGCTCTTCAACGAGCCGAAATTGCTGAAATTCAACGCCGCCGTCGAGACGCTGCAAATCACCGTGTTTCAGTGCTCTTCAACGAGCCGAAATTGCTGAAATTCGCTGGGCGCGGCGCTGATTGACGGAATAAAGAACGGTTTCAGTGCTCTTCAACGAGCCGAAATTGCTGAAATTATGTCAACGACAATCACAAGCGCATCCGCAACGTGTTTCAGTGCTCTTCAACGAGCCGAAATTGCTGAAATCGCGACATCTGGACTTCCCACGCGCGGAGTTGGAGTGTTTCAGTGCTCTTCAACGAGCCGAAATTGCTGAAATGCGTACCGTCTGGCGCGGGCAGATCGAACGGATTGGTTTCAGTGCTCTTCAACGAGCCGAAATTGCTGAAATCGTCAATCTCCCACACCGCCCGCGTTGCGCGCGTTGGTTTCAGTGCTCTTCAACGAGCCGAAATTGCTGAAATCGGCAACGTCGATACTGGAGCGCAGTTGGTTTCCAAGTTTCAGTGCTCTTCAACGAGCCGAAATTGCTGAAATAGCGACACCAACGTATCCTCCAGCGCCTGAGGTGCGTGTTTCAGTGCTCTTCAACGAGCCGAAATTGCTGAAATCTGCACCGCCAGCCCCGCCAGCAACTCGATAATGTGTTTCAGTGCTCTTCAACGAGCCGAAATTGCTGAAATCGAGGTTGTTGCAACCGGCGGGTTTCCGCACATACGTTTCAGTGCTCTTCAACGAGCCGAAATTGCTGAAATGCGCGACGGATGCGACGCTGGCGCTTGCTGCGGCGGCGCAGTTTCAGTGCTCTTCAACGAGCCGAAATTGCTGAAATGGAGCGCGCCGCAGATCGGGCACACCCGCTCGTCGTGTTTCAGTGCTCTTCAACGAGCCGAAATTGCTGAAATTCCGCCAACACCGCCGCCCCGCCCGCGACGGCAAAGCGTTTCAGTGCTCTTCAACGAGCCGAAATTGCTGAAATCCGATCTGCGTCATCACGCCGGTGCGCGCAAACGTGTTTCAGTGCTCTTCAACGAGCCGAAATTGCTGAAATTCTGCTCAATAACCGCAGTTGCGCGAATGAGCAGATCTTTCAGTGCTCTTCAACGAGCCGAAATTGCTGAAATTCATCGAAGATGAGCGCGATCGGCGGGCGGCGGAGTGGCTTTCAGTGCTCTTCAACGAGCCGAAATTGCTGAAATCGAATGTCAGAGCGCCCGGCGGCGGAGGAGGCGGACTTTCAGTGCTCTTCAACGAGCCGAAATTGCTGAAATTTGCGCAACTCCGGCGCGGGCTGCGGCTGTTCGGACTTTCAGTGCTCTTCAACGAGCCGAAATTGCTGAAATTCTTTTTCCCGATTTACCCCCTTGACAGCCGCGCATCTTTCAGTGCTCTTCAACGAGCCGAAATTGCTGAAATAGGAGCGGCAGCGGGGCAAGCCCTTCTATCAGTCCGCTTTCAGTGCTCTTCAACGAGCCGAAATTGCTGAAATATGTAAGCGTTGTACTTATCATCCAAATCCGGATTTTCTTTCAGTGCTCTTCAACGAGCCGAAATTGCTGAAATTTCGGCGCTTTCGAGATGTCAACGACGCGCGTCGTTTCCCTTTCAGTGCTCTTCAACGAGCCGAAATTGCTGAAATCGCCAGCAGCGCGTTGTAGAGACCCGCCATATTCGAGACTTTCAGTGCTCTTCAACGAGCCGAAATTGCTGAAATCGAAGAACGGGAAAACGTCGAATCTCTACAAAACGTCTTTCAGTGCTCTTCAACGAGCCGAAATTGCTGAAATTGAACATCAGCGAAATGAGCGCGCCCGCGTAGAGGCTTTCAGTGCTCTTCAACGAGCCGAAATTGCTGAAATATGTCTCTCTCAATTGCAGACTACCTCGATCTGCTCTACTTTCAGTGCTCTTCAACGAGCCGAAATTGCTGAAATCCGTCGCGCGTCGCAGCGAAGGAAGTGGGCGTTCCGCTCTTTCAGTGCTCTTCAACGAGCCGAAATTGCTGAAATCGCACCAGCGTTGCGACCCGCCGTTCATCCATCCCCTTTCAGTGCTCTTCAACGAGCCGAAATTGCTGAAATCTTATACAGCAACGCTTCGGCGCGGGCGCGGTCAATTCTTTCAGTGCTCTTCAACGAGCCGAAATTGCTGAAATCCGGCACTGGTTGACGTATTCCGTCACAAATATGGCCTTTCAGTGCTCTTCAACGAGCCGAAATTGCTGAAATGGAAACGCGCCGCGTTTTCGTACACCAGATCGCGGCGCTTTCAGTGCTCTTCAACGAGCCGAAATTGCTGAAATCGCTTGACCCAAGCGACGCAGAACCGTATGTCGCGACTTTCAGTGCTCTTCAACGAGCCGAAATTGCTGAAATTCTGCGCGGCGAGGGCGCGATCTCGCCGAAAGCCGCGCCTTTCAGTGCTCTTCAACGAGCCGAAATTGCTGAAATTCAAGCCCGACCAACCTCAATCCAGCGCCATAAGTCTTTCAGTGCTCTTCAACGAGCCGAAATTGCTGAAATGACGCTGCCGCAATTTTGGTGTCGGCAAATCCCGATCAAGCTTTCAGTGCTCTTCAACGAGCCGAAATTGCTGAAATGTTGACCGCCGCCGCGCCGACCTGCCGCAGCGCGCCGACTTTCAGTGCTCTTCAACGAGCCGAAATTGCTGAAATTCAAACAAGACTAGTCCCCGTCACAAACACCAGAACCGCCCTTTCAGTGCTCTTCAACGAGCCGAAATTGCTGAAATACGGACTTGGGACGGGATTATGAGCGTCGTCACCGCAGCTTTCAGTGCTCTTCAACGAGCCGAAATTGCTGAAATCGGGATCGGCGGCGCTCAGAATGCCGGACGCCCACGGTTTCAGTGCTCTTCAACGAGCCGAAATTGCTGAAATTGTGTTCGTCTTCGAGTTCGAGGTGAAGGATTTCGGTTTCAGTGCTCTTCAACGAGCCGAAATTGCTGAAATTCGACCTCAGCGACAACCTGCGCCGCGCGGTGGACTGTTTCAGTGCTCTTCAACGAGCCGAAATTGCTGAAATCGGTTCATTCAACCGATCGCCAACGACGTGCTGTCCACGTTTCAGTGCTCTTCAACGAGCCGAAATTGCTGAAATCCGAACCTACAAAAAGCGCCGAAAACGCCGATTTTGTTTCAGTGCTCTTCAACGAGCCGAAATTGCTGAAATAGTTGGGTCGCCGACGCCCTCGTCGATTTCGGCGACCGGTTTCAGTGCTCTTCAACGAGCCGAAATTGCTGAAATCTATGAGTTCTCAACGTCCGACGACGGCGACGAGCGCGTTTCAGTGCTCTTCAACGAGCCGAAATTGCTGAAATCGGCGCTGGACGGCGCGTCACTGATGGCGTCGTTCCAGGTTTCAGTGCTCTTCAACGAGCCGAAATTGCTGAAATGGGGATCAGAGTGATTGTCTCGATGCAGACGCCCACGTTTCAGTGCTCTTCAACGAGCCGAAATTGCTGAAATCACCGTCGCCCAGCGCGGGTCTTCCAGCGCGGTCTGGGTTTCAGTGCTCTTCAACGAGCCGAAATTGCTGAAATCGTACCCAATAATCAGCGCCAGCGCCGACTGCACCTGTTTCAGTGCTCTTCAACGAGCCGAAATTGCTGAAATTTGTCCCGACGCGCCAATACGGTGTACGGCGCGTCGTTTCAGTGCTCTTCAACGAGCCGAAATTGCTGAAATGCGTATTGTCGCCCACCGGGTTCGGTGGAGCCGGTGTTTCAGTGCTCTTCAACGAGCCGAAATTGCTGAAACGCACCAGCGTTGCCACCCGCCGCTCGTCCATCCCGTTTCAGTGCTCTTCAACGAGCCGAAATTGCTGAAAGGAACGAACCGTTTTGCAAGTAGAAATCCGATGGTTGTTTCAGTGCTCTTCAACGAGCCGAAATTGCTGAAATTCCGCCTTCGAGCGAAAGAGTTCTTCCCCGTCGCGCGTTTCAGTGCTCTTCAACGAGCCGAAATTGCTGAAATGTTGTGACAGCGCCCGCCCGCTGCATCACCCGAAGTTTCAGTGCTCTTCAACGAGCCGAAATTGCTGAAATAAACCGCGCTCGCGGTGTTGCGTGGTCTGCTGGAAGTTTCAGTGCTCTTCAACGAGCCGAAATTGCTGAAATATAGAAAGAAAAGAAGATGCTGTGTTGTGACACTGCGTTTCAGTGCTCTTCAACGAGCCGAAATTGCTGAAATCGGCGGTGGTGCTGGCGAAGGTAGGATGGACATTCGGTTTCAGTGCTCTTCAACGAGCCGAAATTGCTGAAATCTTGATGCCGATGTGGGTGTTGCGCGCGCCGCAGGTTTCAGTGCTCTTCAACGAGCCGAAATTGCTGAAATAGAAAAAGCGCCTCAGCACCTCGCTGAGGCGCGTAAGTTTCAGTGCTCTTCAACGAGCCGAAATTGCTGAAATTGTACGGAACCAGCGGGTGCGGCAAAGACCACCTTCTGGTTTCAGTGCTCTTCAACGAGCCGAAATTGCTGAAACGTATGCTTTGATCAGCAGCGTCGCGGCGACCGGCGTTTCAGTGCTCTTCAACGAGCCGAAATTGCTGAAATTACGCTGCTCGCTGCGCTGGCGGCGCTCCAGCGCGCGTTTCAGTGCTCTTCAACGAGCCGAAATTGCTGAAACCGTTCCGGCGCTTTCTGGTGCGCGGGGACGGAACGAAGTTTCAGTGCTCTTCAACGAGCCGAAATTGCTGAAAGCGCTGCAAGGCGCGGCGGCAGTAATGGCAAAGATGTTTCAGTGCTCTTCAACGAGCCGAAATTGCTGAAATCCAGATGTGCCGCCGTCCCGCTCGACCACCCCAACTCGTTTCAGTGCTCTTCAACGAGCCGAAATTGCTGAAACGCGCTCGTTCGACGCTGGCAGAGGGAGGAACAAAGGTTTCAGTGCTCTTCAACGAGCCGAAATTGCTGAAATCGCGGTCGCGGCGTGGCGACGGATGCCGGACGCAGGTTTCAGTGCTCTTCAACGAGCCGAAATTGCTGAAATCCGCCGAGTGCGGGCGGAAAATCTTTTGCTCGAACTGTTTCAGTGCTCTTCAACGAGCCGAAATTGCTGAAACCGGATCGCGCTACCGGCGGACGGGCAATCTGCGGCGTTTCAGTGCTCTTCAACGAGCCGAAATTGCTGAAATTCGACCGCGAGACGAAAGATTTTGCGGTCGAGTACAAGTTTCAGTGCTCTTCAACGAGCCGAAATTGCTGAAAATTCATCCACCCCGACGCAGCACAGGTTGCGACGGTTTCAGTGCTCTTCAACGAGCCGAAATTGCTGAAACATCATCGTTGATAGGACGCTCCAGAGATTTAGACGTTTCAGTGCTCTTCAACGAGCCGAAATTGCTGAAATTGACCGGCGGTGAGGCGAGCACCCAACTCGACGAGCGTTTCAGTGCTCTTCAACGAGCCGAAATTGCTGAAATCAATAATTACTCATTTATGAGGAGGTTCAAGAGTTTCAGTGCTCTTCAACGAGCCGAAATTGCTGAAACAGCGGAAACGTTACGTTGCCGCGTGCGAACAGTGCGTTTCAGTGCTCTTCAACGAGCCGAAATTGCTGAAACATATCCTACGGCGGCGGCGTGCAAAGCACCGCGCGTTTCAGTGCTCTTCAACGAGCCGAAATTGCTGAAACCAGTATCCGCTGCTGCCCCTCGTCACCGTAGCCACGTTTCAGTGCTCTTCAACGAGCCGAAATTGCTGAAACTCGCTGAAGTCAAACGAACCCCTTCAACCCGTCCCGGTTTCAGTGCTCTTCAACGAGCCGAAATTGCTGAAACTCGCCGATCACCGACCCGAAGCGCGGGCTGGTCGGGTTTAGTTTCAGTGCTCTTCAACGAGCCGAAATTGCTGAAACGTTGACGAGCGGAACGGGAAACTGTTGATGTGGTCGTTTCAGTGCTCTTCAACGAGCCGAAATTGCTGAAACATGAATAGACGATACACATCTTGCGGAAACGCGGCGGTTTCAGTGCTCTTCAACGAGCCGAAATTGCTGAAATCTACCCGCCCCCGCCCGCCGGGTCGCGCTATCGGGTTTCAGTGCTCTTCAACGAGCCGAAATTGCTGAAATCCGATCTGCGCCGCGAGCGCTGCGACGGGATCGGGTTTCAGTGCTCTTCAACGAGCCGAAATTGCTGAAACCCGTAGACGCGATTCGGCGCTTTTGAGATGTCGGGTTTCAGTGCTCTTCAACGAGCCGAAATTGCTGAAACTTGATAGGTTCATTCTCCACTCAAGCCGCTTGCCGGTGTTTCAGTGCTCTTCAACGAGCCGAAATTGCTGAAACTATAAGCGCGCCGGTGGATGGTTGGTGCGCGACGGAGTTTCAGTGCTCTTCAACGAGCCGAAATTGCTGAAACTCGGTGGGGCGTCTACTGAATGACGCCCGCCTTTTTGGTTTCAGTGCTCTTCAACGAGCCGAAATTGCTGAAACTCTTTGTCTGCAAGGTACGCCGTCGCCGCGCCGATCGTTTCAGTGCTCTTCAACGAGCCGAAATTGCTGAAAACGCCGAACGGGACGTACTGGTGATCGTCGATGAAGGTTTCAGTGCTCTTCAACGAGCCGAAATTGCTGAAACGGCATTCACGTCGCCGACGGCGTGATGGCGGCGACAGAGTTTCAGTGCTCTTCAACGAGCCGAAATTGCTGAAACTATCCGTTCCTTCCCAACGTTCGACGTTGACAATGAGTTTCAGTGCTCTTCAACGAGCCGAAATTGCTGAAACCTTGCCGCGCCGGAGGTTGCCCCAGTTGCGCGTGCGTTTCAGTGCTCTTCAACGAGCCGAAATTGCTGAAACCGAAACGAAGGATTACGCGGTCGAGTTCAGAGGCGCGCGTTTCAGTGCTCTTCAACGAGCCGAAATTGCTGAAAGTCCATCCCACGAGACGAGATAGCGCGCGTCCGACGGGTTTCAGTGCTCTTCAACGAGCCGAAATTGCTGAAACCGGCGCGGTACGTGCGGAACCGGAAGAGATTGAAGCGAGTTTCAGTGCTCTTCAACGAGCCGAAATTGCTGAAACCGCGTTGGTTTGCCAGATTTCGAGGTTGATGACATTCGTTTCAGTGCTCTTCAACGAGCCGAAATTGCTGAAATGCGCACCAATGTTGCCACCCGCCGCTCGTCCATCCCGTTTCAGTGCTCTTCAACGAGCCGAAATTGCTGAAACCGTACAACCAGACGCTGCGTTGTAACGAAGCGCGGATGTTTCAGTGCTCTTCAACGAGCCGAAATTGCTGAAACGGATCGCTCGTGGTATACGCCGGCGCTGTTTGTACGGTTTCAGTGCTCTTCAACGAGCCGAAATTGCTGAAACGTTCCCAGACTCTTATGCCAGTACGCGACCTCGAGTTTCAGTGCTCTTCAACGAGCCGAAATTGCTGAAACGACAAGTACGCGCGTGAGAAGATACAACTGATGTTGGTTTCAGTGCTCTTCAACGAGCCGAAATTGCTGAAACACCCGCAACGACTGCCGCGTGATCCTCGAACGCGCGTTTCAGTGCTCTTCAACGAGCCGAAATTGCTGAAACGGGAATGTGCGTCCCAATCAAAAGTTCATAGTTGAGGTTTCAGTGCTCTTCAACGAGCCGAAATTGCTGAAACGCTCGACGAAACGACCGGCGCGGGCGGCGGGTTTCGTTTCAGTGCTCTTCAACGAGCCGAAATTGCTGAAACCGGGCTGGGCGACGTTGACGCGCGCGTACTTTTTGAGTTTCAGTGCTCTTCAACGAGCCGAAATTGCTGAAACCGCCACGCACAGTCGGTCTGGACGAGTAGCAGTTCGGTTTCAGTGCTCTTCAACGAGCCGAAATTGCTGAAACCGAAAGACGGATCGTTTATGCTGCGTCGTCAGTGTACGGTTTCAGTGCTCTTCAACGAGCCGAAATTGCTGAAACCAGTACAATTAAAGTGAGGGGCACACAGCGCCCCGCGTTTCAGTGCTCTTCAACGAGCCGAAATTGCTGAAAGAAATAAAAGAGAATGATGTGTTGTGACAACAGTGCGCGTTTCAGTGCTCTTCAACGAGCCGAAATTGCTGAAACGGACGAACCACAAACGCCTATCCGCCCAGGGAACGAGTTTCAGTGCTCTTCAACGAGCCGAAATTGCTGAAACTGGCGCATCCACCAGACCGCGCTGGAAGACCCGCGCTGTTTCAGTGCTCTTCAACGAGCCGAAATTGCTGAAAACCCGCGCCGCGCCGCGATCTGGTGTACGAAAAGTCTGTTTCAGTGCTCTTCAACGAGCCGAAATTGCTGAAACCTAAAAACCGACGCGCGCCGCGTCTTATCTTATAGTGTTTCAGTGCTCTTCAACGAGCCGAAATTGCTGAAACGATGATCGCCACACACATACTCTACCACGCCTCGGCGGTTTCAGTGCTCTTCAACGAGCCGAAATTGCTGAAAGGCAGTACAGCAAGCAGTACAGTTTGCGACCGCGCGTTTCAGTGCTCTTCAACGAGCCGAAATTGCTGAAACTGCGGTGACGCTGATGAGCGTCGAGACGACCTCGACGTTTCAGTGCTCTTCAACGAGCCGAAATTGCTGAAACGCACGAAGCGGCACGCGGCGGCGGCTGCTTCGCGTAGTTTCAGTGCTCTTCAACGAGCCGAAATTGCTGAAAGCATCACCCGAACGTAGTACTCCCCGCGCCCACTGTGTTTCAGTGCTCTTCAACGAGCCGAAATTGCTGAAACAGTCGTTCGGATAGTGCAGCGACGTATTCGGAAAGTTTCAGTGCTCTTCAACGAGCCGAAATTGCTGAAAGCTTTATAAACTGGGAAGCGCGCTTGATGTAGATGTGTTTCAGTGCTCTTCAACGAGCCGAAATTGCTGAAATGTGTACGATGCGGCTGATCCCGACTCCGTGTTGCGTTTCAGTGCTCTTCAACGAGCCGAAATTGCTGAAACAAGCCGCGATTGAAGCGTTGGTCGCGGCGGCGCAGTGTTTCAGTGCTCTTCAACGAGCCGAAATTGCTGAAAGCTGATTCCCCCCCTCCCCGACTGCTCCCGTTTGAGGTTTCAGTGCTCTTCAACGAGCCGAAATTGCTGAAAGCGGTTCGTTCAAGCAGCAATCGAAGCGCTGACGGGTTTCAGTGCTCTTCAACGAGCCGAAATTGCTGAAACTGGTGCGAGTTGCTCAAAGAGCACTACTGCAAGCGGCGGTTTCAGTGCTCTTCAACGAGCCGAAATTGCTGAAACTCAGTACGGCGCAGATAGCGTGCGGGTGTCGCTCAAAGTTTCAGTGCTCTTCAACGAGCCGAAATTGCTGAAACAGACCAGAAGCGCGCGGTTCGTTCACTTGCGCGCCGTTTCAGTGCTCTTCAACGAGCCGAAATTGCTGAAAGACGGCGCGCCAGCCGTGCCAAACTTTCACCCACAGTTTCAGTGCTCTTCAACGAGCCGAAATTGCTGAAACCCACGCGCCGACCGCGCCTCGCCTGCACGAACCACGTTTCAGTGCTCTTCAACGAGCCGAAATTGCTGAAACTTCGCCCCGAACAGCCGCAACCCGCGCCGCAACTGTTTCAGTGCTCTTCAACGAGCCGAAATTGCTGAAACCGACGCGCAACTGGAGCGCGCCGAGGAGTTCATTCAGGGTTTCAGTGCTCTTCAACGAGCCGAAATTGCTGAAACCCGCAGCAGCGCGCGCGCCGCGTGGCGGTCGAGCGTTTCAGTGCTCTTCAACGAGCCGAAATTGCTGAAACCATCGACGTTCCGGCATCGGCTGCGCTGCTGAACGAGTTTCAGTGCTCTTCAACGAGCCGAAATTGCTGAAAGAAGACCAGCCGCCCGTCGCGTACCAGCCAGCCGCCGTTTCAGTGCTCTTCAACGAGCCGAAATTGCTGAAACCGATCTGCGTGACGACGCCGGAGCGAGAAAACCCCGGGTTTCAGTGCTCTTCAACGAGCCGAAATTGCTGAAACCCGACCTCCG